>WNFR01007190.1_pt1 | contig 12169 bp, 10 predicted proteins | sample 5400221 | NCBI WGS metagenome assembly WNFR01 (sample SAMN13153357, study PRJNA577476) | soil metagenome | isolation source: 40 cm soil under Madrone tree | place: USA:California | collected 2016-06-14 | reverse complement strand
CTTCTTCGTCGTCGAGCACCAGGTGAATGATTTCGCGCAGGTCTGGGTAAGCCTGTTCATAATCTTGCTGCAATCGTTGTTTCAGTTGCGCGAGGGCGACTGAGACTGTCTGGAGGAAAACTGGTGCGAGTTGTATGTCAGTTTTCATAGGGTCGGGTTCTTTCTGGTTTCGATCTGTTTTATATTTGACCGGTCGTCTATAGAATTGGCAAAAAAAATGGTCATGAAGAGACAGCATGGGCATCTTTCACACCCAAAACATCCCTGGCCACGTGCTTGAATTCGCGGAGCAGTTCGACGTCATTTTGAATCCGCGCCTGCGCCACTGTCCCTTGATAGCAGGAGAACAGCGCTTTTGCCTTCGCGACCGGATCGGGCGCATCAATTAATCCCTCCGCCTGAGCATCGCGTACCGCCGAAATGAAATAATTCATCTTGCGATCCATGATCCGGTCGATCGCTTCACGAACAATTTGGTCCTGAGTGCTGACCTCGCTACCGATGCTCAACAGCGGGCAACCCAGGATTGAACCGCATTTCTTCTGAAGTTCCGCGAGGCGATCGTGAACAAAATCAAAGTACCGATCGAGCCGCTCCAATGGCGGAACCGTCGGTGAGAAAATCGAATCCATTTCCGCCTTCTTCTTGTTCCAGTCCGCCTCCAAGGCGGCGGCGGCGAGCTCCGATTTCGACTTGAAGAAATAATAAAAGCTACCCTTTTTCGCACCGGCGCGCTCGCAAATCGCATCCACCGACGTCGTGCCGTAACTGTTATGCCAGATCAAATCCATCGCCGCGTCCGTCAGGCGTTCCTTCATGTCACTTACTCTTGGCATATCGACCATTTAGCGTTACTAGACCGACTAGTCAACTATTTTGTTCAAATTTTTCTCCAGCCACAAATGCTTTCGACTGCGACTAAAGGAAACTGAGAGAAAAACCCTTGGGAATGACCTTCCCGGTTAGACCGGTTAGCGGCGCGCGGTACTTAGGACTGACCTCCCCTCCCTTGAAATCGATGATTTCGCAATCCTGAGTCTGGCGCATCAGAAGCGCCGCAAAGATTTTAGCAAAACCCGCGACCGTGCTCAAGCGTCGATATAGTGTGGTGGTTTACTATGCGTCCATATCAAGAGATCACCGCGCTGGTAAGTTGTTGATCTCCGCGCAGGTGGCCGTCGTTGGCGAATCATCTCCCGCGGGATCATCTGCCTGTCCCCACACTCGGCCCTGTCAAAGTTACTTTTAATTTGGGATTTTTGGTGCTTTGCAAGCGCGCCGGGTGCTATCCTGACACTCTGAACGAATTGCGCCTAAATCATTGCGCTAGCGCGAAGGCCAGAGCCCCTGGCGCAAGCTTTTTTCCATTTAACCCGCGCGCGCGACCTCGCAAAGCACCAAAACTTCAAAACTCGCAAAGCATCGTCCGCGGAAAGCGACCTTTAGGTTGTTTAGCAGGGGGATATAGTTTCCGGCGCGCCGAATCGCGCGAAAAAATCAGCCTTCGGGAGGCAAAACTGCGAAAACAAATCGATCACCGCAACGTGCTCTCGGGCTGTCCACACTCTCGAGCAGAAATCGACCTGGCCGGGGTATGGGGCAGGGGAGGCCGATGAGTTTCTGAAATGGCGAGTGCAGCGCCCGATATTCAATCAGGCGACCAGGCGATCCATCCGTCAAGCTAAGCAACAGTCGGTGCTCAGTTTTCCCCATTGCAGCCAAAAATACGGCGAATCTCTGCGGGTATACATGCACACTCGCATTGCGTACCCGAGCGTAGTTTACTGACAGCCACTTTCAACCATTTATGAAAGTCAGAGCATTTCAAAACACGCTAAAAGTCACTGACAGTTAATCACTGGGTTGCAGGTTCGTTTCCTGCACGGTGCAGTTTGCGGGAGATTACACCGCAGTAGAGCGCTTCATACTGGGGCAGAATGCGATCTGCTGAGAACTTTTCGATTGCGCGAACGCGACTTCGTTCGCCGAGTTCTCGCACCTGAGCCGGAAATTCAATCAACGCGTCCAACGCAGCGGCAGCTGCGTCTGTATCGCCGAAAGGAAATAACGGACAAGAATTGCCGATGACTTCGGGAATGCCACCCACACCGAAGGCGACGACAGGTTTTCCGTAAAACATCGTTTCAAGAATGCTTAGACCGAAACTTTCGTATTCGGACGTGTAGAGTCCGGCATCCGCGGCCTGCAAATACTCGTCCACCACAGCTGTGTTTTGCCGAACAATCACAACATCCCGGATTCCCAATTGATCGAGCAATGGCTCGTAAGGATCAAAAGGGCCTCCTGCCAGAATGAACAACCGGACGCGCTCCCGGTTTTTTAACTTGGCAATCGTCTGTAGAAGGAGATCGATTCGTTTCACAGACCGCAAACTCGACATGTGCAGCACGAGAAATTCGTCGGTTAACCCGAGATCGCGTCGAACCTCCTTGCGGCTTCTCTTTGGTTTATTCGGAGTAAAGAAATTCGGAATGACTTTAATTGGACGTTTCAATCGAAAGATTTCCTGTGTTTGATTCCGAAGACTTTCTGAGACTGCTGTCACCGCATCGGAATGAACAAGGGCATGCTCGATAGCCATGCGGTAATCGGGATCCTGCCCCAGCAGGGTCGTATCGGTTCCATGCAACGTGGTTACGATGCGCGGAGCGGATGGGCCTAACATCTGTGAGGCTAAACATGCCGCGAGTGCATGCGGCACCGCATAATGAACATGAAAAACATCGAGCTGCTGAGCGCGCGCTACCTCCGCCATTTTCACCGCGAGCGGCAGAGTGTAGTCGGGAGAAGGGAACAAGGGGTTTTGCGCAACATCGACTCGATGGAAATGAAGATTATCCTGCGGCAGGTCCAGCCGAACGGGTTGGGCGTAACTAAAAAAATAAACCTCATGACCACGCCGCGCCAATTCTGATCCCAGAGCTGTCGCCAAAATCCCGCTTCCACCGATCAACGGAAAACAGGCGATCCCAATTTTGAGGGGTCGCGATTTCATGCCAGTTCGGTGTAAGCTTTGTCGGATTCGGAAATGTCGTCGCGCCTGACGAATTTCACCTCGGGAGCATCCGCCTTGTTAATGTAATGCTGCTCGCTCGCACCGGAGACGTAGTGAGTGCATCGAATGACTGATTGCATCCAGGAGAAACGCGTATCGCGCGTCGGGCTGATTTGCTTCGGACCAAATTCGTCTCTGGGAATCTCCAGAAACTGATGGCCTCCTTTGTGCAGCAGCAATTTCCCATCGCGAAACCGTGCGCGAACAATCTCGCCCTCATAGCGCTGATCGACGAAATAATCTGAGACGGCCACAGCACGCGCTCTGAAGTCGGGTGCGCTCGATCGCTCCACCCGAATTCCGTCTAGCAGGGCCATTCGCGTGTACATCTCGAGACAGAAACCAGCGACGTTCGTAGGCTTGGTCTCCTTGAAATGACCGACCAGAGACCGGCCGACATAACGCGGAAGTTGGCGCGCAGTTTTCTCGTGCCATTCCGGAAGGACGCGTTTCGCGTAGAGCGGTGAGAACTGCTTTTGAATGCGATTCTCGAACTGGAAATTTAAGGCCGTTTCCCCGCTGGTGTGTCGGTCTCGCAAAATCGTAATCGTCTCGCGCGGGTCATGGTCGCTGTCGTGAAAGAAAAAAACGATCTCTCCGCCGATTTCCTTTTGGAGACGTCGAGCGGTGAGAATCTTGGCGAGCAAATATCGCTTGGGGAAAAATCCGCACGGTTGCTGGCCGAAACAAATAATGGGTTGATGCATGGCTAAGAACGAGCGTCATACCACAGCGGAAGCTTCCGCGTTGCGAAACACAGTTTGCTGCAGGATCGGCGCGACGATCAATACGGCCGCGCATCCAATAAAGTTGTACCACAGGTAACCGATGTTCGTTGTAGCGAACAGAACGAACACCAGGCTTTGCGCAAAGAGCGCCGCGAAAAACACCGCGGATCCGGTAACCCGACGAATAAAGAACGCCGCCAGAAAGAGACCGAGGATGCTGCCATAGAAAATGGAGCCCAGAATGTTGCCTGCTTCGATCAGGTTCTCGACCAAACTGGCGAAAGATGCTACGCCGATTGCGATCAAACCCCACGCCGCTGTCAGCGCTTGCGCCGCGACTACATAATGATGGTCGCTGGCGTTCGGGCGAATCAGAGGACGATAAAAGTCGACGGCCGTGGTGGAGCCGAGAGCATTCAGCGCTGCTGCCGTTGCTGACATGGTCGCGCACAAAATCACTGCGATGAGTAATCCGACAACGCCGTGTGGCATCTGTTGAAGAATAAAAGTAATAAACACGTAATCGGATTCCTTGCTCTTGGGATCGACGCCTGCTTGCACGAGAACAGCCTTGGTTCTATCGCGTACCTCGTGCGCCTGCGCGTCCAGTTCGCGCAGCTTGTTCATCGCCGCATCGCGCTCGCTCGAGGACACAGTGGAAACAGCGCGAATCGCTGCGCGTTTTTGCGCGAAGACCTCATCGAATTGCCTCTCCAATGTGCTCAACGGAGCCGCATAGCCGTTCTCCAATGCACGCTCGTACGCAGGTTGATTGAAATAAACCGGCGGCTTTTCGAATTGGTAAAACATGAAAACAATCGCGCCGAGTAGCAGAATGGAAAATTGCATTGGCACTTTAACCACGGCATTGAAAAGCAAACCGAGACGACTCTCTTTGAGCGAGCCTCCCGCGAGATATCGTTGCACCTGCGATTGGTCCGCTCCGAAATATGACAGCGCCAGAAAAAATCCGCCGATCAGACCCGACCAGAACGTATATCGCTTGTGCGGATCGAGGGAGAAAGATACTGCCTCAAGTTTTCCCATTTTGCCTGCCACCAATAGCGTGTTTTCAAAAGACAGATCGGGCGAGAGTCGGTAAACCGCGACGGCAAAAGCGATCGCCATGCCGACAAAAATTACAATCATCTGGTAGCGTTGAGTGATGCTTACAACCTTCGTTCCTCCCAGGACCGTGTAGATAACGACAAGTCCGCCTGCCAGCCAGATGGTCAGGTTCAAGCGCCACCCCAGCAACGCGGAGAGAACAATGGCGGGTGCGTAGATTGTGATTCCGGCAGCGATGCCTCGTTGCACGAGAAATAGGAATGCGCCTAGTAACCGCGTTTTCCGATCAAAGCGTTCGCCGAGGTACTGATATGCCGTGTAAACTTTTAGTCGCTGATAGATCGGAACGAACACTGCGCAGACAACAATGAGCGCGAGCGGTTGCCCAAAATAGTTCTGGATAAAACCGATGCCGCTTTCATAAGCCTGGCCGGGCATCGAAAGGAATGTGATTGGTCCAGCCTGCGTCGCGAGTACCGACAGTCCTATCGTGGCCCACCGTATACTTGTGTCGCCTTTCAGGTATTGGCCTAACGAGGCGCTGCCCCGCGTTCGCCAAAGGCCGTAAAGTGGGATCGCCAGAATCGTGGCGATGAGGACAAGATAATCCAGCCGGTTCACGAGAACCGGAGAGTAAAGAGGTAGAGGAGCACTACCTCCACTGCAAACAGAGAAAGCGTCAGACCATATGCTTTACGCCAGGAACGCGCGTTCGGCTTGGAATCGCCTGTGCTCATTTTTCCAGCGACAGCATGTTCGCGAACAAGCGATACGCTCCCGGGACTCCCGCCGGTAACTGCCGAAACCAGGAATAGCTGGTGTAGATAAAGAAACCTTTGCCCGATTTCACGACCAGGAGTCCTCCATCGAGCGGCTTTTCCTTTGGATCGTTGCACGATAGGATCGGTGTCCAGGCAGGGTCCCACTTGTTAGGAAAATAAAGTCCGCGTTCCTGGACCCATCCGTCGAAATCCTTCGGCGTGATTTTGTTTGGGACCTTCATGAGTGGATGATTCGGCGCCAGGACACGCACCTGTGCATTTTCGTCAGTGACCCGGTCCCTTGAAATCTCCAATGGATACGGCCCCAGTTGGTTGGTCTTGAGATCAGCGAGCGTGTTGTACTGCGCGATGGCAAGTCCGCCGTTTTTCACGTAGGCAAATAATTCGGGCAACCAGTTGGAAATTCGATCCTGTGTGTTGTAGGCGCGGATCCCCAGCACGACGGCAGAAAACTGAGTCAGATTTTTCGCGGTGATCTCGGGTTCGCTCAAGATCTTCACTGAATACCCGATTTGCCTCAAACTTTCGGGGACATCATCGCCGGCCCCGGGAATGTAACCAATGTGCTCGCCTTTCTTGTGGATATCCGCGCGAACAAGTTTCACTTCCGCTGGTGGCATCAGTGTCTGCACGCCGATGTGGGGATAAGAAATGCGCACCCGCTCGAGTGAATAATCGCGGCCATCGATCGAAACAATGGCGCGCAAGGTGCCTTCGCTATTTTGATTCGGTGGTTTAACGCTAAACGTGGCCACCATCTCGGAATTGGCTGCTTTCAAATCCACGGGAATAGACGCCGGAGAAACTTCCCAGCCCTGCGGCGTGGCCAATTTGAGTTCTCCTTTTACGGGACCAGTGGCCGCCGTGACGCGCACTGAAACGGGTTTGGGCTGATTCGTGGGGAATACGATCACGCTGTCCAGAACGTTTACGAACGCCGGAGGCGTAATCGCCAATGGCCTTGGCAGTTCGCCCGCAACCGCATCAGCTGTGCGGTACTGTGTGTCCACGATGTACCGCAGTTCCTGTCCGTTTACTTGCAGAACTATCTCGACCGGAAGAGCAGGGGGATTCTCGGGTAGACCAATAAGCTTTTGATCGTCGACAGTGAAAGTGCCAAGCGTGCGCGGTTTACGAAGCCAGTACGGCTGCGAATACGGTGCATCATCGGGAATTCTGCATGACAGATCCTTCGTAACGAGTTCGTTCGATGGAAGTGTCGCATCGATTTTGTTTGACTCGCCAGTGTTGGGAAATCGTACTTCTTGCAGTGTAACTGGAACGTTCGAGCGATTAATTGCTTCGACCTTTATCGCTGCGGTTTGCCCAGGTGTGAACGTTTCAGTCGCTGTGGACGCTTCTACATGCAAGCCGAGACATGCGGCGACGATCTTATCCAAGTCTGCTTTTTTCTCCGCGATCCAGGATACATCCTGAATCCCACTCATCGCCTTCCGTAAATTGAGCAACTCAGGCACAGACGCAGCGGGATCGGCGGGATTGAACTTCGAAATAATCTGACCAATTTCCGCGGCAATCGATTCGGAATTCGCCAGGCGCGACCAGCTCGTGTCCACGCCTTCGAAAAGCGAGCTCGTCATCGGCTGACCTTTCAAGGGTTTGAAATATTCTTTTCGCGCACCGCGTCGTGGAAGGCCGCCCACGCCCTGGCTTTTGTGCATGCTTATACTGGCCGCTGCGATTTCTGTGTACGCTTTGCCGAGAAGCGAGTTGTAACCGCCGGCTTCTAAAACGGTCAAACCCGTCGGATCGAAAGGGAGGTTGCGGTTGGTAAAGAAAAATGGCGACGTGTTCCAAACCAGCCGTGTCGCTTGCCATGGCTTCACGAAAGCCAGTTGGTCTGGAAAACGATTCGGGTCGGCTGCTGCTGAGAAGGCTTCAGTCGCCAGAATCGCTGACGCCGTGTGATGGCCGTGTGTCTTTTCATCCTCGGGACTGAAGCGCGTCACTATCACATCCGGTCGGAAATTCCGGATGACCCACACGACGTCAGCAAGAATCTTATCGTGGTTCCAGATGCGCATGCTCTCTTCGGCCGTCTTCGAAAACCCGAAATCGATTGCTCGTGTGAAGAATTGTTTGGCGTGGTCGATGCGTCGCGCATCGAGCAATTCCTCTGTTCGAATAACACCGAGGCGCTCGCCAAGTTCCGGGCCGATCAAATTCTGTCCGCCGTCCCCGCGCGTAATGGAAAGATAAGCGGCATCGTAAAGTGAGCCGTTCGCCCAGAACGCCATCAGATTTGTGTTTTCGTCATCGGGGTGCGCCGCGATGTAAAGAACGCGGCCAAGCACGTTGAGCTTTTGTAGTGCGAGTTGAATCTCGCTCGCATCCATCTGCTCTTGAGACAACAACGGCGGCATATCGGCGGAATTCGCCATGCCCGCGACGGCGAAGATCGCGACCGCGATGGCTGCTCGCCAAGAGCGTTTTCTGTAGCGGCAGTCTCTGACCGCCGATGGCGCGATGCTGTGGTGCACTACGCCCAACCGCGCGCTTTTCGATGAGCGTCTCATCGAGGCTATCGTCCCGGTCCGAGAAAGCCCCGCGCTATTTGTTGATATCCTGCTTCGCGTCGAGCCGGGTGATCAGCGCCTGGATACTTTGCTTCTGCGCATCGGTTGGAGCCGCAGCTTGTGCCTGCTTTGCGTCATTGGCCGCGCCAGCAAAGTCACCTGCTGAAGATTTAATCCGCGCCTGAGCCAGGTATCCATAGACTCCCTGCGGAAAGCGTTTGGCGACTTCTTTGAAGATCTCCATCGCTTCAGCACCCTTCTTCTGATTCTGCAACTGGCGGCCATACGTATAGAGTTGCGGCGCGTTGGCAATTTCGAGGGCATGGTTCCAGACGGTTTTCGCTTCATCCGGACGATTCAAAGCTCTCAGGATATCGGCTTTGGTGCTGAGATTATCGAATCTTTCCTCATTCTGAATTGAGGCATCGGCCCAGCGCAGCGCTTCATCCAGATTGATCTTTCTGGTTAAACAAAATTGCGCCCCTTCGTCCAAAGACTGCCAGGTAAACTGACCGCGCCCCTTCAATTGTGCCCGGATGTTCTGCAGCGTCTGGTCCGCATCGTTGACGGAAACAGTGAAAGGAACACCCAACTTCTCCCACTTCAGCGTCACCGCTGTAGAAGTTGGCTTCAAATCTTCGAAGTCGAATTCAAGCGCCTCTTTGTTCTCAGCGAGTGGCCGCGGTTTCACATCCACACGCAAAGCGTCCTCTTTCTGATCGTAGCTGTAGCTTCCCCATCCGGTGTTGGTTTTCGAAAAAATCACCGTCCACGAATCCTGATTCGGAATCATGTGCAGGCCATAGGTTCCTTTGGCCAACGGCTTTCCCTCCACGGAAACCGGATCGCTGAATTCGATCGTGGTATTTTCATTTGCGCCCGCGCGCCAAACTTTGCCGTAAGGAACGAGGCCACCCCAAATTTTTCGCCCGTTCACCAACGGGCGATGATAATTGACCGTGATGTCCGTCAACGCGATGCGTTGTTTCACCTCGGCAGCTTGGCTTACATCAGGCAGGTTCAAGTCGTTTTGTGCGAAGACCGGCGCGGCAACTGCAAGAATGGAGAGACAAAGAGCAAACGGCTGAAGCTTAATTGTTTTCATAATTTTGGCGGTAACCCTTCTCAGATTTTCGGCAATCCGCTACCATTAACTTAAGAATTTCAGTAACGATTCGTTTCCGATACCGCTCCCGATCGGCGAGACGACTTGGTGCTGCCCGCGCGTAGGTTTTCAGCGGATTGGTCGGCATCCTCCACCGTTGGCAAACAACATAGATTACATCATCAGGTCGCCGCCGTTGATGTCCAGGGACGCGCCGGTGACGTAACCGGTGGCTTCGGAGGCAGCGAAGCAAATTAAATCGGCGACTTCGAGCGCGGTGCCGAGTCGCGGCACGGGATAGCTCGCGGCGAGACGCTCGAGCAACTCATTCGAGGCATGTTCGCGCGTCAGTTCGGTATCGATCATGCCTGGGCAGACGGCGTTCACCGTGATGCCGAATTTGCCGAGCTCCTTCGCTGCCGCGCGCGTCAATCCAAGGAGTCCGGCCTTCGAAGACGTGTAGTGCGCGCCTCCGAGCGTGCTCACCATTCGGCCAGCCGAGGAAGAGATATTAATGATGCGGCCGTAGTGCTGGGCGCGCATCGCCGGAAGAACGGCTTTCGTCATCAAGAACGGCGCGGTGAGGTTGACTTCGATCACTCTGCGCCATTCCTCGGCGGTGAGATCGGGGAAGCGTGTCGACAGCGGAAGCGCGGCATTGTTAACGAGAATATCGATGCGTCCAAAACGTTCGAGCGTGCGGCGCGCGATCTCGTCGGGAACGCCTTCCGCCGCGACGTCGCCCGGCACCGCCAAGGCGCGCTCGCCGATTTCCTTCGCCAGCGCCTCGGCACGTTCGCAGTCGCGGACGTTCACCGCCACCGAGGCGCCGCGCTCGTGCAGACGCGCTGCGGCCGCCCGTCCGAGTCCGCGCCACGCACCGGTGACGATGGCGACGCGCCCCGTAAAATCAGCGTTTTCCATCAGGAGAATGTTTCACAGTACCTGGGTTTCGCGCAGCTCACCAACGCTGCGATCACCCCCGCACCTCGTAACGAAGCTCCACCATCCCACTCTTGTAGGCTTTGACCTCGGCCAGATGGAGGACGATGTCTCTGCCGAGCTTTTCGAAAAACGGTATCCCATCGCCTATCAAGATCGGCAGGATCGAATAACGAATTTCGTCGGCCAGTCCGAGACGAAGGCATTCGCTGGAAACTAGACCGCCTCCCACAAACCAGATGGTACGGAACACGGGCCGAAGGCGCCCATTCACGAACTGCGTAAGATCGCCTGAGTAGAACTCGACGGTATCCCGGATCCGCGGCAGCTCGCGACTACTGAGGACGAATGTGGGTTTGTCGCCGTAGGGCCATCCCAATCCTTTGGCTACAAAACTCAACGCGGTCTCATACGTTCGCGACCCCATGACGTAGCAGTCGATCGTTTTAAGAAAGGACTCCACGAATCCCGGGTCCAGGGTCTCTCCGCCCGCGAATTCGTCTGAGGTTTCGAGCCAGTCGACGCGCCCGTCCTTTCGAGCAATGAAGCTGTCGAGGCTCGCCGCCATGTGAATCGTTACGCGAGAATCAGTGTGTGCCATCATATCGCCTTGTATCCGAGTGTCGTGGCCCGCAACGACGCTTGGCGTTGCCGCTGGCCTAACAAGAACCGAGCAGATTGGGAATCCGCGAGATGGACGGGAGAGCCCGAGAGGGCGAATGAGCTGGGAAGATCATGAGTCAAAGAGCTCAGCCGCGGCTCATACCAAGTGCACCGTGTGCCGTTCGGGCGGGTGCTTGGAGTCAAGCACGAACGGATATGACATGGAGACAATTGCCGTATCCGGCGACTCCGTTTCGACGGAGAAGCGAACCGGCTTGCCAATTTCTCCGTCCTGGCCCCCAAGCCAGGGGTCATAATCCAGATGCCCGATCTCTCCCTGCGAGTATGCCCATTCCCTCTTCAGCACCGCTCCAAACTCTGGCGTGGTGAACTCCAAGACACGATCTGATGCGTCGGCATAAAAGGAATAATGCTGGGAGTAGAAGGTGCGTGCCCAATCTGCGGCCTTCGGGCAATCAGCAGCAGCGGCTGCCTCCGCGCTGACTAGTGCTAATACGGCCAAGAGTAGTTTCATACGCAGCTCTAACGAAAAAAAGATAAGCCATGGCAGGGTGTCGTGGCAATCACCTAAACTTATTTCGCAATGGGGCCTTTGGGTTTCATCGATTGGACAGGTTAGGGCGCGCACGCTGTGAGTCTAGCCAATACGGGAGAAAGTATTTGTTCGCGTTATAGCTGTACCGTCAACGGCAGTGGTCTTCAGCTGGATAATGAGTTCGTTGCCCACCACACGCACCTCTCTGATATACGTTTTGCCGATGTTGACAGCCGAAATTGATCCTTCAAGATGTGTCGCGAGAGTGCCTGCGGTTTCGTCTACACTGTAAGTGCCGAAGTAAGCATCGTATCCGTTAACACCGGCAGTGTTATTTTTAGCTTGGACTCGTTGTGGCACGTTCTCCTCGTCAGATCGATCGCGTTTCATGAACTGCGCTGCAAAATGACTTGGCCCAAAGCAAAGTATGCCAATCGGATCTCGGCCCAAAAAAGGGTCGATCAGGATTTGCCCCTCGGCGTCCACATCCTCTCGCGATTTAAGCATCCAAATGCCGAGAATCTTGGACGCGAGATTGGCGGTTAACGGCGGAAGAGAATCTTTCTTCATATGACCTCGTAAGAACGTGCGCCCTGACAAGGAAGAGCGGAGCCACCGCCGGCGGTAGCGAGCTTTGCCGGGAACGTTAACGTTGAAGTCATTTGAAAGTTAATTATCGGAACCACTCCGGCAATTGGTTAGGCCTTCTTCCTGGCGAAACAATTGCGCACTGGCGGCAGAAAGGACATCGCGAGAATGACACCGGTTAAGA
>WNFR01032715.1_pt1 | contig 12170 bp, 11 predicted proteins | sample 5400221 | NCBI WGS metagenome assembly WNFR01 (sample SAMN13153357, study PRJNA577476) | soil metagenome | isolation source: 40 cm soil under Madrone tree | place: USA:California | collected 2016-06-14 | reverse complement strand
ATCGCCGTAGCGGCATTGCCGAAATGCTTGTGTTGCGGATCGTCGAAGACGCGATGATCAAACGTGGATTCACAGGAGAACTCAGTCTCACGCTGGAAGATAATTTTGTGATCAATCGTTTTCTCGAAGCGATCGGCGCCGAGCGCTACAAGACGTATCGCATCTACAACAAATCAATCGCGTAGTCTCGATAGTAAGCTCTGACACTGAGTAAGATCACGATCTGCATCGTCGTAGAAAATCGCTTCGCGCCGGTTGCCTCGGCGGATCAAACTTGCCTGGACTAACTGAGCGTCGTGTTCAACCACAAGAATGTGCATGGATCGGGTTGGATTTGATTCTATTGCCCAAGCGCCGTAGTTTGACTAAAGATAACGCGCTCGTTACCTATTAGCTTTTCCAGTGCCGCAACTTTCGAGCCCCGAGGGTTTGAATCTTTAGAAACCTATACGCTATGAACTGGAGAAAATTCGTTCTCCTTGGTTGCGTGGCAGCATGCGCTTTCGCAGCCTCGACTGCGACGGCGCAGATGAGGGGGCACGGTAATCCGATGTACCGGATGGGGACGCGCGGCGCTTTCACGCCACGTTCGATTGCCCCAATGCCGATGCACCGGGCTCCGATGTCAGGTTCGATGGGACGGATGCCAATCCACCGCGCTCCAATTATGAATTCAGCCTTGGGCCTTCGACGCTTTAACCGTTTCAACGGCGTCGACTTTGGTCGAGATAATCGGTTTCGTCGCTTCGACCGTTTCAAGAAAATCATCTTTATCGGGAACTTCGGCTTTCCATGGTGGTGGGGTCCCTGGTGGGACTGGAACTGGGGCTACTACCCATATGGACCCTACGGATATTCTGATTATTCCTATCCGTCCTTCTACCCCGGCTACGGATATGAGTACGGTAGCTATGGTTATGGGTCGTCCGGCTATGGTTACCAATATAGCTACCCATATGGGAGTTACTACGGGAGCTATTACAGCGGCACGAACTACGAAAATGACGATGAAAGTGCTGTGCGCAACGTTCTCGCCGAATACGCAGTTGCTTGGAACGGCCATGACACGGCCGCCTTCGGTCATCTCTTCACTGAAGATTGTGACTACGTAAACGTCGCCGGTGTCCACTGGAAAGGAGCGCAGGAGATTGTCCAGCGGCTTGCGGAACTGTTTCACAACAGATTGAAGACCGCCGTTCGGACTCTTACCGGTGTAGAAGTTCGTTTTCCAACACCCGATACTGCACTAGTCCATGCTACGTGGGACGTGACCGGTGGAGGTCGTCCCACTGGAGAGGCCGTTCCAGGTCTGAAAGAAATCACCACGATGACGATGGTCAAAACTAATGGGAAGTGGCTAATCACGGCTTTTCAGAACACCGAGGAGTAGGAGTAGGGTCTGAGTAGGGGTTCAGAGCTTACTATCGACGCTGGAGAGTAAATTTGAAACATAGCTGGCACTGCCAATTCTTAACCGATCAGCAATCCATTGACGGCTCATCGGCGTTTGCCGGCGCAGTTGCTGGGCAATCCTTGTCAATAGTAAGCTCTGACCCCACTTCGCCTCCGGCGAATTGAGCATGACGCTGGAAGACAACTTCATGATCAACCGTTTTCTCAAAGCGATCGGCGCGGAGCGCTACAAGACATATCGGATTTTTGAGACGACAATCACCTGATGAGCAAACCCCAAGACGGTTTTGTTTCACGATTTCTGAATCGGCCGATTTCGCGCCGGATAACGAGTTTTCTGCTCAAGTTTCCGATTCATCCCAACGCGTGGACAATTTCGATTTTTGTTTTGCCGCTGATCGCGGGGGCATTTCTGGTGCGCGGCGATTACAAGAGCGTCGTCATCGGCGCGGTTATTTTTCAAGTATTCAGTATTCTCGACGGGTGCGACGGCGAGATTGCGCGCGCCAAAAATTTGGAATCGAAGCTCGGGGAACGCCTGGATTATTTCTGCGATTTCCTCGGAAGCCTTATTTACGTTTTAGCGCTTGGATTTGGGCTTCATCATTCAGCCGAAGGAATCGTCTGCGCCAGCTTGATTGCTGGTAACGAATGGCTTCTGCATGGTGGCAACGAAATGAAAATTGTTTCAGCAATGCTACATGAATCGTTTTATGAGAGGCACCACGGAATGATCGGGCATTCCGGTTTGCTGAATTTCGGTGACCGATTTGTGTGGTGGATTTTCCAACTGACCAAGCGGGACATGGCCATGCTTGTTTTTCTCTTGCTCGCCTTGGTCGGCATGGCGCATTGGATTCTTCATCTTTGGACGATCGTTGCTGGCGCGAGCGTGATTCTCACCACGATAGCCACCATCAGATCCAGCCTGAGGCACGGGCATGCCGTTACGCACGAGCCGACATCGCAAGGTGGCTATCGGCCCGACTGATAGGTCCGCGACGTTATCTCAGGGCGTCCTGCTGTGACAGTATTCGCGATTTAGCGATTTGCTTTTCCGCATGGTCCAGCATCGGCGCCGTGTCCACATCCTGCCACCAGCCCTCGCCGATATCGATAGCCCGGACTTTCTGATCGCCGGCCAGCAATCGAACTGCATCAGCCAGGCTGCAGTCGTTCTCGCTGTTGTCGAGCTTCGCTCGCTCGAGATAGTCGAAAATTTCCGACGGGCAAACAAATAGGCCGGTATCAATCGCATCGAACTCCAGCAGATCTTTCCCGATGGCGACGGCCTTGTTTCCACGCGTTTGGACTTTCATCGCATCATCCAAATCGAAAATGGAATCGAGTTTTCGATCTACTGCGATATTGAGGAGTGCGGGATCAAAGTTAACTAGAAAAGCTGTTCAGCTTGCGAAATCATGCGCTCACTTTCGTAGCCCACCACGAAGTGGACAGTCTTGATCCCCGCGCTCATTAAGTTCTCCAGAGTGTACGAAATCAACGGCCGACCAAGCAGACGGACGAACGGCTTCAGCAGAGTCTTATCCGAGCCACGAGGGCGGGCCTGCCCGCCGTAGCCTTGGCGAAGGCGGGAACCTTCGCCGGCCATCAGAATCACCGCTTCCGAGACGCTATTCACAGCGCTTGCCAGCACATACTAGGCGCTTGCGTTTTGGAGTGCGGCGGTGCTCCGCCGCTTTTCACAGATTGATCGGTCATAGCCGGTAATATCTCTTTAATCCCCAGAGACGCACGCTCTGCGGAAGGAATCTGAAGATCAACGGTGCAATTTTGGATTGGAAAGCACCGCCAACTGTGGTCCGCGGCGGCGGGCATACAGTGTTTATCAGCTTGAGACGGCGCCTCTTTCATGTTGCGCTCGACTGTTTCCCACGTTTTGGCCATCTTGGCATCGTAGGGCTGATCCGTGTTCATGTTTAGAACCACGCTCTTGTTAAATTCTGTGGAAATGTCGGCCGGTTGAAGATCGACAATGCGCACCTTGGAATCGCCTAGCTCGAGCTGGATCGACATCGTGAAGCCTGCCAGCGCCGCTTTTGCGGAGTTGTAAGCCGCCATGAACGGCACTGGAAGCCGCGAAGCTAGCGAAGTGACATTAATGATCAAACCTTCTCCGCGTGTCTGCATGTGGCGAAGAGCGAGTTGCATCAACTGGATTTGACCGAAGACGAGAATTTGGAACTGGCTGGCGATTGTTTCCATCGGAAGAAGCTGAGCGGGTCCAAAGTGACCGGCCCCGGCGTTGTTAATCAAAACGTCGAAATAACCAGCTTCGGAGAGGGCGGAATTGAATGCTTCCTCCACGGAGAGCCGATCGGTTAAATCAAGGCGCACTGGATGGCATCGCGGCATTCTTGGGATCCGTTCCAAATTGCGCGATGTGCTCCAAACTTCGTGACCCTCGGCCAGCAATAGCCTGGCAATAGCGAGACCGATGCCGGAGCTCGCGCCCGTGACAAAAATCTTTTTCATGGCGCGCTCAGTCTTTTGAACTGAAACAGCCGAATGTCATGGTGCTTTCCGTAAATCACAACGGAGCGCGAAAATTCCGCTGCAAGCGCAAGTTGGCAACCGGGGCTACGCGCCAGCCGGAGCTCATCTGTGTAAATCGCCTTCGCTTTTTGCAAACGCTCCGCTGGCACGGCAGACGATGGCAGGTCATCAAACACGGTAAATTCCGGTGCATACCATTTAAAATGGCGCTGGCAATGTGCGAGAAATAGAAGAACGTCGCCCCGCTGATCAGGTGAATACTGCTGCTGCAAAAATCGAACGGCTTTGATTGGCGGCGCTGGCTCGCGATGGCTCTCGATAGTAGCAGGAATAGAGATGCTCAGGAGCAGGGCAGGGAACAGGAACATACCGAGACAGAGTGGAATGCGCATGTGCCAGAAGCCGCGAAGCAGCGCCACAAGCAGAAGCGGCATGATGACGAGGTAATACCGTTGATCCGCTGGCAAAAAACAGAAAACGAGTGCGATTTGAAAAAGCGCCCATGCCCAATGCGTTTTCCAGAAATTCCGATCCTGTTCATTGAAGCGCGCGGCATAGACCACCAGTGAGGAGAGGGCGAGCAGCGTTCCAGCGATCAGTGTGGGGGGCGACCACAGAAACCCGAGACCGATCCCGAACCAGCCTAGAATGTGCAGTGCAAATTGTTTGGCAAAATACAACAACGTTATATGGCTGCCGCCGATGAAAACCCCCGGCTGGCCGAAGCGCCAGAGCCACTGCGAGTAAAGTTGCGCCGGATAGGACCGCCAGCCAGTCACTGGCCCCGGTAGTGTTGATTGGATATACCACGTCGGCACGAGCCATAGCAGGCAACCGGCAACGAAAATCGCGCCGCCAGTTAACCAAATCCCTGCGCCAGCGCGGCGCCGAAAAAACGGTGCCACCAAAATCAATAAAGCAACAGGGAGAAGTTGTGGTCGCACACCCGCAGCCGCGGCTCCGAACAGGGCAGTAGTAATTAGTTGTCTTGTACGACCTTCATTTCTGAAGAGCAGTGAACAAAAAAGCTGAACACTTAACAATCCTGCGGCCAGGCTGTCAGTGAGCGCTCTGATGGAGGTCATCCAGACGACCGGTGTTATTGCAAGAGTTCCGGCGGCGAGCCAGGCGAATCGCTCGCCAAATTGAAGACGAACGATACAAAACCACGCAGCCACAAACAGTGCGCCACCGGCGCAGTTCACGAAGTGCAGCGAGAATTCCGTGCTCCACCCGAACAATCGCACCGGCAACCATGCAAAAAAAATATATAGCGGATAACCCGGCGGATGCGGCTGATGTTTCCAGAGGTTGAACTCGCGTATGCCCATCGCGAATTGCACCGAGTCCCACTCGTCGAGTCCAGGAGAGCGCGATGCGAAGTAAATCGCAAAAGCAATCCCGAAAATGAACGCAGCTTTAGTTAGCGTTTGCCAATCCGTCTGATTCGCGACAGTCGAACGAGGGTCGTCTTCGTTCAAGAGAGCACTTCCGCAGCCGTGCATCGCGTCGTGCTCATTGCCGTGAGCATGGGCTTCGTAACAGCCGGAGTTTCCAGCCAGCCGGCTTCGTCAAAAAACCACGAGCGACGCTCTAGTTTGACAAAGAGCGCGTGGGCAGGCGAAAAAACGTCCAGCGGGAGAGCGAACTCGCCTGCAAAGGCGTCGCCGTGGTATTGCGCCAGATGAAGCCGCTCAGAGGTAGAGCAGTCGAACACTTCGACTGCCGATGAGTGAACACGAACAAGCGTACGCAAACAACGGACTCGTCCAGTTACGTCACTGCCCAAAACGAAGAGGGTTGCGCGAGTGAGGCGCATCGGTTTCGTGGAAAGCACCAGCTTCAAACGAAGCATATCGGATTGTCGGGAAATCCGCTGAACTGCGCCGTCGACTACGCTCGATTCGCGTGGTTCCAGTTTGAGAAAAAATTCCGGGCGCGCTGCGTATCCGAGGAAGCGTCGCCGCGACAGCTTGAGTTGTGTTTTGTGGCAACCGATCGCCTGTTCCTTGATCCTGGTTTCTGTCGTTGATTGGCAAAATTTCTCGGCCCGATCGAAGAAAGCCGCGCTTTTGCCGTGAACGTTGTAAGCCCAGATCGACTTTGGTAGATCGCTATCATGATCCAACTGGCCAAGGACAATGCGTAATATCACCGCCAGCGCGCTGTGATCCGGATGAATATCGTGGATTGAGGGAACGAGAAGGTGCGTCGGTGACCAATCCTTGATGCATGTCGCGAACTGTTCAAACACAGACCGGCAATAGGTGATCAGCAAGTCTGTTAACCGTTGATCAGGCAAGCCCAGGAAGCGCGCGTCTGCCGGGCGGACACCGAGAGTGCCCAAAGCAGCTAGTGCTTCCACACGGCGCAATTTTCCCCAGCGTTTTCGATCAGCAGCTTTCAACCGCCATCTGCGCTCCACTACACGCTGCGGCCAGGGGTTATCCTCTCCATCGGTAGCATAAAGGACATGAACGGCCGCACCGGCGCGAACTGCGCGCTGCAGGATCACGCTACAGGCGAGCGCCTCATCGTCCGGGTGCGGCGCGACCAGCATCAACCGCGATTTAGATGTAAACGTTGGAGCACGCATGAGGGAGTGTGTTCAGAAGGAGAGTACCCAATGCAGATTAAGAACGACCAAGTCAACTGTGGTGGAAAGTATGATGACCACGTGGGGTGAAATGTCGATCCGCAGCTTGCGCCCACAGCAAAGTCAAATTGCGCGATGTCGATGCCGATTCAAAAACATGCGGTCCGGCTGCGAGAAAGCGAGCGCCGGTGTAAGGAACTCCGTCCAGTGTGCCTGACACACCCTGATTTGGAGAAATGATTTCATACGATGCGGGAATGGTTACTTCGAAGTCGCATTTACGCGGATCAGTTGCCGAGGGTTTGAGTTCCCTGCCTGCTATTCGCAGGTTGTCTGCCACGGGTAAATAATTGCGTTTCACGAATCGGCGCGTCTCACGCTGTAATCTTTTCAAAAGTGGTGTCGCCGCGACGCAGGTGTGCGTTTCCGTGCATTTCTCCGGAGTATCATCCACCAGAATTCCACGCTCAATGGCTGAGTCAGTGATTGTTTCAAACACGGGCCAGATACAGCGCTGGCGAAAAATCGTTTCGCCTTTGCAATCGAAAACATAATCACGTTGATCGAGCAGCGCGAGTACGTTGCGAAGCAGATCGGTCTCCCTTCGGGTTCTGTCTTTCCAGATCGGTTGCATCGCAACGAGAACAAGAATTTCGACGATCGCAACAAGCGCGGGCAGCGACATTTCCTGTACGGCTCTATTCCATCTAAAATCGGTCAATCTATTGGAGGCCCAGAGCAGCGCACCGCTGCAGAGAACGGCAGCCAGCGGATAAAATGGCGGATCGTCATCATGACTTCTCACAGGCCAGAAGGCTTTGAAGGCGAGAAAATAAGAAGTACAAACCATCAGGACAAATACACGCCGAAACGCCAAACCGGAGCTCGCTGTGCTGCGAATGATTCGCCACGCGACATAAACGACAACGCCCAACGCAATGGCAATCGTTAGCCCGAGACGGATTCGGTAACCGAGAGAGTTATCAGATGTGCTACGTGCCAAAAAATTGAAATCAAACACGCAGTATCGGAAATTGTGCCACAGGCCTTTGAGAGCGAAGAAGATCGTTATCGCTGCAGGCACAATGGCCGTCGAAACTGCGAATGCGGCGACGCACTTGATCAGATCGATCCAGGAATGCCCCGACCTTTGGCGTCCGACGAGGAACAGAGTCGCCAATGCAGCGAGCGCGATGGAGTACAGGAACAGAACTGATTTCATGGAGACCCCGAAACAGAGTCCAAGCAACAGTCCGGCAGCGAGGGCGCGGCGCTGAGTCAGCGGCCCGCTCACTAACACGGTCACACACAGCAGCCACAGCGGAGCCCAAAGGTTGTCCGTCCGAAATTCGATCGAGACAAAATGATATCGTGCGTAAAGACCGACCAGAATCACAGCCCATACGCCGGCTCGTCTTGAAAAAAGTGATACAGCAATCTGGTAGGTGCACCACGCCGCGACAAAATAGAGCGGCAGCACGATGAAGCGCATTAGATACAGAATGGTGGCACGATCGCCAATCAGCCCGAAAATCGGCGCAAAGAGGAACGATCCTGATAAGGATCATCAGTGCGAAAAGGACTGCCGCCACAATGAATTCCACCGGGCCAGACATTTCGAAATAAGCCGCGCCGCGCCGCGCAATCGATACGCGTCGTGTGGTTGGCTCGGGTGCTTGGTGGCGTGCCATTTCGCGATGAAAATCCATCTCGTTTTATTTCTGCCGAAGTTCTTTGGACGCGGTGCTGCAGCTGGACATCAGCATGTTAATCCATGCACGACCAATGGCAGCATGAAAAGCGGAATGCGCTATAATCAACTTCCTTGACTCCAACTTTACGCCGCTGGGCTAGTTTTACTCTAAGCCGCGCCGCGCCGCGAGATCATCGCGACCGCCGAGCCCGTGGTCTCTTCCAAGGGACAGCCTCGGCGCTTATGGCGCGCGTGCTGGCGATCTGCGTGAGCGTTATCTCAGTCCCGCTCACGATTGGCTATTTAGGGAACGAGCGTTACGGCGCGTGGGTGACCATTGTTAGCGTCGTTACCTTCTTGAGCATTACCGATTTCGGTCTTGCCGGCAGTCTGACTAACGCGATTGGGAAAGCCCAAGCCGAGGAGGACCATGCTCGCGGGCAACGTCTCGTGTCCTCTGCCTTACTGATGCTGTCGCTAATCGCTTCTGTGATCCTGATTGCCGCAGTTGTGCTTGCGCCTCGCATTGCCGCCTTGTTATTTCCAAATCTGCAATCGCCCGTCGCTCGGGCTGAGATCGTGCCCGCCGTGATGATTGCGCTGTCGATCTTTGCACTCAATCTTCCGCTGTTCGTCAGTTCGCGCGTGTTGGCCGCGCACCAGGAAAGCGCGCTCGCTAATGTTTGGAACATCATGGCGAGCCTCGGCAATCTTGCTGCCCTACTCGTGGTCATTTGGTTTCGTGGCGGCCTGCCATGGCTGGTGTTCGGTTGCTTTGGTTTCGGACTAGCCGCCAATATAGCCTGCGCCGTCTGGCTGTTCGGTATTCACAAGCCATGGCTGCGTCCGAGCCTCGCCAGTGTCGATCCGGCTTTCGTGAAAATTCTATTCTCCGATGGCTGGAAATTTTTCGTAATCGGCGTCGGCTGGATGGTCAACTGGCAAACTGACAACATGGTGATTGCGCATTTTCTCGGGGCTGCGCAAGTGACGCCGTATGCCGTTACTTTTAGCCTGTTCGCGATTGCAACGGGATTACAGACACTGGCGTATCCGAATCTGTGGCCGGCTTACACCGAAGCCCATGCGCAAGGCGATTACGAATGGATACGGAAAACTTTGCGCTCGAATTTCAAATTCAGTTTTTTCACTGCGACCGCGATTGTTGTTTTCCTGACAATCTTTGGCGGCGAAATCATCCGGCTTTGGGCTGGGGCAGCGGCTGTGCCGCCGTTTTCAGTGATCGTTTGGATGGCGCTTTGGCGGCTGATGCTGTCGACTCTTTTGGTTGGGAGTTGTCTTCTCAATGCCACGGGACATCTCAAAGGCATGACCATCTACGGCACGGCAACCGCCGTCTTGAATCTGGCATTGTCGATCCTGCTCGCAAAAATATACGGCATTACCGGCGTGATAGCGGCGACCGTGATTGCGTTCGCTGTGGCCAATTATCTTCCGACGTTTTTGGAAGTGCGAAGCGTCCTGCGAAAATGCGCTCATTAAGTCTCTGTCATGTCGAGCAAAGTCGAGGAATCTCGAATTATTGCCCACGGATATCTCGAGTCCGCTCCACACCAGCGACGTAATGAAAATGTTCATCGACGTGACCAGCTCCTGCCGGTCTGTGCAAAACACGGGGATGCAACGGATGACTCGCAAGATTTTTGGCGAGTTATGCCGGTTTACCGACGTGTATCCGATTTCCTGGAATACCGTTGGGAACTTCTACACCGAGCTCGGCGCTACAGAATATCGACTGCTTACGGATCCGTTCGGAGTCAATCCACATCCGATGGGTCGACCAGAATTTCGAGGCCAGGATCCCGCAACGGAGTTTTGGCGTCTCCTCCGGCGGCGGCGAATTAATATGAACGACGAAATTGGATCGAAGGATGTATTCTTTGTCCCGGATATTTTCCGTGATCGTCGCCGCAAGGCTTTGCCACATTTTCTAGAGCGAATTCGAGCGCGAAAGGTTGCGATTTTTCACGATGCGACTGATTTGCGGTTGACGTCCGTTTACGGCGACCGAAGCAGGAAATCGCGTCCTTATCTCGAAGCGCTCGCGCTTTTTGATCTGGTGATCTGTGTTTCCAACGAAGCACGTGATGACCTGCATTACTTCTGGCAGAAATATGGCTGTGAGCCTGCCAAGACATGCGTGGAGCCATGGCCCGGTGAATTTGAGAGTTTTGCAGGGGAAGCTGACCCGCCTCCGCCAACGGGTTACGGCGTGGCAAGCAGCTTGCCCTACAGCCAAAATACGAGCAGCAATCTCGTTGTTTACGTGAGTTCGTTCCATGGTCGAAAGAATCATCTCACTTTGCTGTGCGCTGCCGAAAAACTTTGGCAGCAAGGGTTAAAATTTGAACTGAAACTGATTGGTCGAAACGTGGGTGCGCCGTTTAACAGTATCGTGCGCGAAATTTGGAAGCTGCGAATGCGAGGACGCCCGTTGCGCTGGCTGCGGCATGTCGATGATCAAACCTTGTTGCGCGCCTATCGCGATTGCCGTTTTACCGTTTACCCCTCGCTGATGGAGGGATTCGGGCTGCCAATTGCCGAGAGTCTCGCGCATGAAAAACCATGCGTCTGCGGCGGGAATGGCGCACTTGGTGAGATCGCGCAAGGTGGCGGTTGTTTGATTGTCGATCAAACCAGCGAAGACGCGCTGGCGGCGGGCATCAAGAAGTTGCTGACGGATCAGGAAACGTATGCGCGTTTAACTCGCGAAGCCCGTACGCGAACGTTTCGATCCTGGTCGGACTATACCCAGAAGCTGCTCGAATATCTTTGCGTGACGACACCGCGAGAATCAGCTACCGCCGTTTGAGACATTTGGAGTTCGTTGTCGCGCATGACTGGCGGTGATCCGGCCGTCTTTCATTTCGTGGATCCAATCGCACGCTTCGGCGATCGCGGGATTATGCGTTGCGAGGAGCAAGGCTTTGCCGCGTTGGTGAACTAGATTCTGCAGCAGTTCGAACGCGCGCTCGGAGTTCCCAGTGTCGAGGTTGCCGGTGGGCTCGTCCGCCAGAATAACGCGTGGATCGTTCGCCAGTGCGCGCGCGATAGCAACACGTTGTTGTTCGCCTCCAGAAAGATGACGGCTGGGCCTTCGCAATTTGTCGCCCAAACCCACCGCCTGTAGCAGCTCAGCGGCGCGTTCGCGCATCTGTGCATCGGAAAGCTCGCCAAGCTTGCGCATTGGAATCATCACGTTTTCCTGCGTCGTAAAATCCTCCATCAAAAAATGAAACTGAAAAATGAAGCCGATGGACTTGCTCCGCTTCTGCGCCAGTTCGTCATCGTTTAGGTGCGATACCGGCTCGGAGTCGATCGACACTCGGCCGGCATCCGGCAGGTCGAGCAAACCGAGGACGTAGAGCAAGCTGCTCTTGCCGCAGCCCGATGGACCCACGACGGCATGAACACTGCCGGCCTCGATCTCAAGCGACACACCGCATAGCGCGTGCACCCGTTCTTCCTCCTCGCCGAGGTAACGCTCGATGGCCTCGCAGCTGAGACAAATTTCCGAATTCATCTTGAACCGCGAATCGTGACAACCGGCGGCAACTCAGCGGCCCGTCGCGCGGGGACATAACTGGCGATGAAAACCGCCAGAATCGCCAGCAACGTTGCAAAGGCGTAATGGCGCCAATCCCATGTTACTAGAAAATAATTCGTGTAGAGCAATCCGCGGAGACGAATGGGAATGTGCGACACGCCCCAGGTCATTAACGCGCCGAGCAAACAGCCGAGCAGCGCTCCGGCTGCGGCGATCAACGCGCCTTGCCACAGAAAGATCGCGCTGATATCGATCCGGCGATAACCCATCGAACGCAAAATTGCGATCTCCTTAACTTTCGCCAGCACCGACATGGTGAGGACATTAAAGATACCGAAGCCGGCCAGCAGGATGATAAGAGAAACCGTAATCGCCACGGACAT
>WNFR01006787.1_pt1 | contig 12171 bp, 7 predicted proteins | sample 5400221 | NCBI WGS metagenome assembly WNFR01 (sample SAMN13153357, study PRJNA577476) | soil metagenome | isolation source: 40 cm soil under Madrone tree | place: USA:California | collected 2016-06-14 | reverse complement strand
GTATCGGTCGGTGGTTGGAGGGCGTGTCGCTTTCTCTCGCGACGGTTTCAATTCGTTCACCGTGGATGAAAACGTCAGGTTAACGAGCGGGATCTTTCCAGGCGGGACGACCGGCGCGCGTTCAATCGACGGTTCAACTAAAAATAGACTCTCCACGATATCGCTTATCGCAGCACGAAGATTCGGCAGCGACGGTCGCACAAGTCTCGGCGTCGGTTTTGATTACTTGAAAACCACTGGCTCCCTTCTCAACACCACGATCCAAACTGACACGACGGGACTTACCTCCCGCGAAGTTGTCGAGACGGGCTCTTTTGCCAGACGCACGCGGTTTACATTCGGAGTGACCCGCGAGTTAAGTAGCGGGACGAAACTCGGACTGTTCTATCGCTATGGATTCGTGACCGCGGAGGATCGCGACCGTTCACGGACCCTCAATGGAGCAAAACGATTACTTAACCGGACGAGTGTCAGCGGCCGTTCGTCGGAGATCGGGCTGCGCGTAAGAGGGGCGTTTACTCGTCGGCTCTTCTATGGTGTCGAAGGCTCGTACCTGTTCACGAATAATGATGGCCGGACGCGGCGCGCCCGTGTTGTAGATTCGGATTTATTTGGGGGCTCGGCGCGCGCAACCATTGGTTTTGGTATAGGCTATGTCCCGCAGCGCGGTACCGTTCTTAGCTTTGATGTGGCCGGAGGACTCACACGCATCAATGATCGGAGGCTTGAGCGCTCGACCGGCAATTTGCTTGAGAGCGAAAAAGAGAGAGCACGCTTTGTTTCATTGCATGCAGCGGTGCAGGCGGACGTTTGGCGACGCTCGTTCCTCAGTGCGTCCGTACTTTCGGTAACTCAAGCACAAGTCACCGACCTGGCCCTTCACCCGGACCGTTTTGGTCGCCGGGTGACGAGCGATGGAATGTTCATGCCGAACGGGCGCACTCGCGACCACTTCACCGACTACTTCGGTAACTTTGGCGCCGGCTGGCGATTCAATCGCAACTTTCTCGCCGAATATATTCTTTCTACCGATTTCGGTCAGACTTCTCCAAGACATACCCTCCTGCTGCGCTATACATTCAATCGCGGCGAATAGAACTCCTGGAAATAAGCCCTTCTAAAGCGTGGTGACGTATTGTCACCTTCGCCACGTCCAGAGGGCGTCACTCTGTCCCAACCTCTCTAACAGCGCGAGCCTATAGTAAGCCTCTAAGGCGGGAACGGTGATTGCACCATTTAGCTGTTGTTTCCCCTGACAGGAGTCCAGACAATTAAACTGAACGAAGGATGACGACGACTCAAAGGCAGTTTGCTCGTGATCTTTTCATCACTCTCTCTTATCTCTTTGCACTTCGCAGCATTCGCATCAGGGCATCGGTGAGAAGGGCCGGAGACCAGCGTTGGCTACTGTGGGTGAAGTCAAAGTTCCCACTGCGAGGAACATTCTCATCGGCACCCGCCAGGCCGATTTCACCACGCATCTGATTGACAGTAAACGATTCGGTAGGTTTGATACGCACGCCAATGTGGGCTATACATTTGTGGGGAAACCGGCGGGAGCGAACAAAAAAACTTTTTCAACTTTGTGTAGGCGAGGGAAGTATTTCGTCAGACCAAAGTTTACGCTGCTGGGCGAGATCCTGGCCAATACCGGATCTTCGCCAGAAGTTGGCACTGTAAGCACAATTACCAATCCGATTATTACTCCTGAAGTATCGTCGGGAGAGTTGGTCGAGATGCTCGAGTCTCGTTATCGCATTCGCGAGAAGGTGTTTTTTACCTTGGGCCTGAGCTATGATAACGATCATGCAGTCTTATTCAGGCCCGGCCTAACATTTTATTTCAATCGCCCCGGACGAACACGCACACAATAGCACTTGCTCTGACCTGGGATTAGATCGTGTCGAAAGTTATTAGGAGACGCGCCATAGCCGTTGGGGGGCGCTCTATTTCCGCCTTTCTTATGGCGGCTGTGTGTTCTTATGCCGCCGTGGCGGTGGCCGCGACTGGCAGTATCAAAGGGGTCGTCACTGCGACGACACAGGCTTCCGGAACGCGCGCGATTCTACTCTCCAACGCGCGCATCACGCTCGTCAATCGCGATTTGCGAAGCCAGGTGATGGTAACCGTCACCGACGACGCGGGCGCTTTTGTGTTTAGCAACCTTCCTGCGGCTCGTTACGTGTTGACGGCTGAAGCCGTCGGATTGCCGACCGCGACCCGCGAGATTGATTTAGCCGATGGCGCAAACCTCACTGTGGAAATTGTGTTGACAACTTCGGTCTCGGAATCGGTCACCGTACGCGAAGAGGAGGGCCTACTCAGCACCGCAGAGACCAGCACCTCCAACACTGTTCGTGAGCAAACATTGAAGACCGCACCGTTACGCGCAGAGAACTATCAGAGCGCGTTGCCGCTGACGCCGGGAGTGGTGCGCGGGGCAAACGGCGAAGACCATTTGAAGGGAACCCGAGCCGGGCAAAGCGCCTATACCCTCAACGGAGCCGATGTCACTGATCCGGTTACCGGCCGTCTGGCTTTCGACATCCCCATTGAGGCCGCGGCCAGTGTTCAGGTTGAAGAAAACCCGTACTCGGCTGAGTTCGGACGCCTGACCGGCGGCGCCACAAATCTGGAAACCAAGGGTGGAGACAACAAATTCAAGATCGCTGCCGCCCGTGTGTTTCCGACGTTTCGCTACATCCTCACGGGCCCGATCGACTCGTTTAGACCACGCGTAACCTTAAGCGGCCCCATCATTCGTGACCGAATCTTTTTCCTGCAATCCTTTGAATACCGTTTTTCCCGCCTGCGCGTCCCGAGTCTTTCGGCTCCGCGTAATGACTCGACGTCAGAGGCGTTTAATTCTTTTTCGCAGATCGATCTCACCCTAAACAAGAACAATCGCGCGAAGTTCGTGGCGGCTTTTTTCCCAGAGAAGTCTCGCCACGCAGGGCTCGACACCTTCAATCCACAGGAGACTACGCCGAACATCAAACAGCGTGGCTCGCTGTTCTCGATCTCGGAGCAAGTCATCTTTGGCGATTTGTCTTTTCTGTCATCGGCATTGAGTTACAAGACCTTTGATGTTGACGTCTTTGCGCTGGGGGGACAACCGCTTACACTTTCGCCAGAAGTAAATAGCGGGAACTATTTCGCCGACACTCGCCGGCGGTCGCGCCGGTGGCAGTGGCAGGAGACGTACTACGCGCGCTCTTTCAATCTGGCCGGTCAACACTCACTGAAACTGGGCGCTGAGATGGATCGCACCAGCATTTCCAGCAGATTTAATTACAACTCAATTCTTGTGCGTCGCTACAATGGGACCCTGGCCCAACGCATCGACTTCACTGGTCCGAGTGCAGTTGCGTTGCAAGTCGGCGAGCTTGCAGGCTTTTTGCAGGACCGTTGGGTTGCGAACCGAAAGCTGACAATCGATGCCGGCCTGCGCTTTGACCGCGATGGAATCGCGCGCCGCAATAATTTTGCGCCGCGTCTTTCATTCATGTTCCTTCCGATCAAAGGCAACCGCACGATTATTCGCGGCGGGATCGGCCTCTTCTCTGATCGGATGCCGATGTCTGTCGGATACTTTGGCGCGATCAGCCAGGGCATTGACGATGAAGAGAACGATAATCGCGTAAGTCAGCTTGCTACCTCGACGGGCTTTTCAGACTTGCCGAAGCGCATCGTGACGCGATACGCGCCTGATGGAATTACGGCCATCGACGGCCCTCGCCTCTTTCGCAACGTAGCCAGGGGGCCCTTGCGCAATCTACGTAGCGTTCGCTGGAATGTTCAGCTTGATCAAGGCTTAACCAAGAGGCTGACGCTACGTATCGGCTATCTTCAGCGCGCCACACGGAATGATCTGATTCTCAAGCCGATTACAGTCCCACCTGATGCGGGCGTCGTAGTTCTTAGCAGCAGAGGGAAATCGCGCTACCGCGAGCTGCAACTGCTCGGGATCTACCACAACGCTCGCTTAGGCTACTGGAACGCCTCGTACGTTTGGTCAAGTGCGCGAGGCGATCTGAACACGGCGGATAATTTCCTAAGCGATCGTCCGGCGCTCGTCATCCGACGAAATGAGTACGGCCGTTTGCCATTTGACGCACCGCATAGGTTTCTCCTTTATGGCGAGTTGAAGTTACCTTATGACATTAATTTTTCGCCGCTGGTAGAAATACGCTCGGGATTTCCATTTTCAGCTGTTAATGAGCAACTCGATTTCGTGGGTCGGCGTAATCAAGCGGGACGCTTCCCTACATTCTTCTCGCTCGACGCTCAGGTCACCAAAGGCTTTCGCATCCCTATGTTCGAGAAACACAAGATGCGCATCGGTGTCGCGGTCTTTAACATTACTAATCACTTCAACCCGCGTGACGTGCAGAATAATCTCGGCAGCCCGCGCTTCGGGCAGTTCTTCAATAGCCTGGGGACATCCGTTCGAGGTAAGTTTGAGGTTCAGTTCTAGCAGGATGCTGAAAAAAGCCAAAATCGCCACAGAGACACAGAGAAGAGGGAGGATCAGATTCAATCAGAAATGCCAACAAATCCTTACTCTTCGTTCTCATCTTTCTCCGTGCCTCTGTGTTTCTGTGTCTCTCGGGCTAAGCTTAGTTTGTATTGTCGAAAACAAGGTCTTCCGAGCGGCTGATGGTGCTGTATGGTGAAGAGGAAAACAAGCATACGTGGAAACTTGGATTGGGGACGCAACTTACTGCGCGGGAGCGCGTTTGTCGGCATATTGTTTTTCGGTGTTAATGGTTCGGCGCAGCCTCAGCCGGCCGCGGCAAATCCCGCTTCGGACGCAAGTCCTTCGCCAAGCGATTCTCAACCGCAACAAATACGTCGGCCTGTGGTCAACCTGCGAATAGTAGTAACCGACGCGCGACAGCATTCGCTAGCCGGCGCGACGTGCTCGCTAATTGATTCGCGCAGGCCCAAAGCTATCGTAGCGACCGCTGTGACCAATGAAGGGGGCGTCGCAACTTTCACCGCGCTGCCCGCAGGCTCGTACACCTTGCGCGTTGAAAACAACGGCTTTGAGACGTTCATAAAAAATGATGTCGTGGTGAAAGATGGATCGCCAACGGACATCAATGTGAGCCTGGCAGTCGCTTCTTTGGTAGCGAGTGTAACGATTCAATCGCCTAACGAAGAGGTCACAAACGTAGAAGCTGGAGCGTCGACTGCATCGGGCAATATACAGCGCAAGTCGCTACAGAGACTTCCTCTCGCCACCACTCGAGTTGACGAAGCGTTGCCCCTCATTCCCGGAGTCGTTCGTTCTCCTACCGGAGAGATCAGAATCAAAGGGGCGAGTGAACAGCAGAGCGCTTTGCTGGTCAATGGGCTCAACGCCGCCGACCCGGCGAGCGGAAACTTTCGCTTGAATCTGCCCGTCGATTCCGTCGAGGCCGTGCAGGTTTTCCAACATCCTTACATTGCCGAGTATGGACAGTTCACTGGAGGTTTGACGCGAGTTGAAACCAGGAGAGGCGGCGATCGCTGGCACTTTGAATTCAATGACTTTTTTCCTGACTTCAGATTCAAAGGCGGACACCTCGTCGGTCTCGCCGAAGACTCACCACGCCTGAACTTCAACGGCCCACTCATCAAAGACCGCCTTTATCTTTCACAATCGCTTGCGTACACCATCGCCAAAACTCCAGTTCGCGGTCTGGCCTTTCCGGTAAACGAAACGAAAACTGAAAGCCAAAGCTACTTCTCTCAATTCGACCTTCTCTTGAACAAACATCATACGGTGGCGCTTACCCTGGGATATTTTCCCGAGCGCAATCAGTTTGTCGGTTTGGACTTCTTTCGACCTCAACCGGTCACGCCCAACTATAAGCAGCGCGATTTCGTGTGGACTGTGCGCGATAATTACGAACTGGGAGGAGGTCTTTTGCAGTCCTCAGTTTCGTTCAAACGCTTCGACGCAAATGTCTGGGGACAGGGCACGCTGGATCAGACGTTGACTCCGACGGCCGAACTGGGTAACTACTTCGCAACTCAGGACCGCCGCTCACACCGCATTGAACTGCTGGAAGTTTATCAATTACCCACCCAACACTTCTGGCGCGGCTCGCATGAGATCAAAACCGGCTTTGACTTTAACAGCGTTAGTAATCGCCTGAATTACGGCGCGCGTCCGGTCAACATAGTCCGCGCAGACGGAACGCTGGCTGAGCGAATCGTGTTCGAACACGAGCCCATAATTCTGGCAAGCAATCGCGAATACGTCGGTTTCGCTCAAGATCGGTGGCTCGTGCGTCCGAACTTGAGTCTCGATCTGGGCCTGCGTTATGAAAACCAGCGTATCGCCAACGAACAGAACCTGGCTCCGCGTGCAGGCTTTGCGTGGTCGCCTTTCGGAAACGATCGGACGGTTGTTCGCGGAGGCATCGGTATTTTTTACGATAAAGTGCCGCTTAATATTCGCAGCTTTAGCCGTTATCCTGGACGCACCGTAACGCGCTATGGCACGGACGGCCTCACCGTCACCGAACGTCACCGCTTCAGAAATGTTTTAGTGGACACGGCGCCGATTCTTCCGCTTGATTTCAGACATTCAAATATTGAAGCGGGCTTTGTGCCGAAGAATCTGACCTGGAACGTTCAACTTGATCAAGTCATTAACAGCCGGCTCAGTTTTCGCGCTAATCTTATTGGCAGCCAGACCGACCACATCTACGTTATCAACCCGGAACTCGACTATCGCGGCCGGAGCGCGATTGTGTTGCGGTCGGCAGGACACGCCACGTATCGCGCGCTGGAGTTGACCTCGCGTGTTGTCCTTCCCAGAAAGAATGCTTTCTATTTCTCTTATGTTCGTTCGCGGGCGCGCGGCGACCTAAACGATTTCAACAGCTACTTCGGGGATTTTGGTGAACCTGTGGTGCGCCAGAATCAGTACTCAAATCTGCCCTATGACGTTCCCAACCGTTTTATCGCGTGGGGAACTCTGGCGCTACCCCATCGCGTTACGATCGCGCCCATCATTGAAGCGCGCAGCGGCTTCCCTTTTTCCGTCCGCGACGCAGAGCAGAATTTCGTCGGCGTGCGAAACTCTAACCAGACGCGCTTCCCTTCTTTCTTCGCCCTGGACGTAGAGTTCGCCAAAGAGTTTCAGGTCACCAAGAAGTACGGCGTGCGTCTTTCGTTGCGTGGCTTTAATCTGACTGATCACTTCAATCCGCGCGACGTCCGGGCCAATATCGCCGACCCTCACTTCCGCGAGTTCTTCGCCTCGTATCGGCGTTACTTCACTGGAGGCTTTGACATTCTTTTCTAGTGCAGGGGCGACAAAGTGTCGCCCCTGCCAAAGTTTTACGGCGACATTGCGCCGCTGGCTTACTTGTTTAGGGGCAGGAGATATAGTATGAGGTACTAATCTACTACTGTCCGAGCACCCTGTGAGCTCAACTTCAAATCAAGTTGCGCGGCACATTCGTTGCTCTTCTTTCGCTGATCCCTTCACTGAAGTTCAGGGCCCCGGTTTCGACAAAGACGCTGCCGTGAAAAAGAGATTGATGCTCAGCAACGCGATCCGGCAGTTATGGCACGGCTTTAACCGGCCGTTTATGGTGATGTTCGAAACCACCCTGCACTGCAACATGAAATGCGGCTATTGCGCTATCTGGCAAAACCAGCAACCTGAAGATCGTGCCGTGCGCGAGCGTGTTTTCTCGCGCATGGACGAAGCGGCCGCGTTCGGTGTTTTTGCCTGGAGCTTTTCCGGCGGCGAACCGTTGATGAATCCCAACATGCCGGATTATATCGAGTATGCCACCCGTAAAGGCTTCTACACTTCTATGCCGACCAACGGGCTGGCGCTGAAACGTTACGCCGAAGCTTGCGTCAAGTTGGATCAACTGGAAGTTTCGATCGACACGCTCGATCGTGAGAAGTTCGCACAGCGCCGCGGCATCGATGGATTGCCGGCGATCCTTTCCGCGCTCGACTACATTAAGGGCAATCTCACTTACAACACAATTCAAATTAACGCGGCAGTCGATCTGGAAAATCTCGAAGACCTTCCGGCCCTGGCCGCCTACTGTCAGGAACGCGGCTTTCTGTTGCATACCGAAGCGGTGCACAACGTCGTTCGCACGACGTGGAAAACCGAAGACGTCGAGATGGAAAATGAAGCGCTTGATAAGATCGCTCGGTACGTGCGGAAGCTGAGGAAAGACTTCGGCTGCGTGCGTTTCTACCAGGACTATTTTGATTTTTACCGCAACGATGGCTTCTCGAAAAAGTTCCCTTGCCGCTCGGCTTCGCACTTAATCAACATGCGGCCCGACGGCTCGATCCAGTTTCCCTGTGCCTTTGTTTCGCTCCATCGGGGCGCTCCGGAAATGTCTCTACGCGAAATCTATGAATCACCCGAAGTGAGAAAGATAATCATGCAGTCGCCGAACATGTGGGACTTCTGCAAGGGCTGCAAGATCGGCTGCCCTTATGAAGTGTCCGCCTACCGCAACAGCCCGCTGACCGCATTTCGCTCAGCGTTGGATTTTGTCCAGTTCTCTTAGAACGAGGACGCCGGCGCAACTTCGCTGATGATTACTGAAGAATCATTGCAGATACGAGAAGCGCGAGGAGAGGCGGAGCCGCACACGTTCTCAGCGCCGGCAGTGCGAGCGCGGGATCTCTTCAAGCGATACAAAAACGGCACCGAGGCCAATCGCGGAATTGATCTGGACGTTTCTCCGGGAGAATTGATTTCGATCCTGGGGCCGAACGGCGCCGGCAAAACTACCTTCTTACGTCAGGTCACAACAGAGTTGCTACCTACTTCCGGAAGCGTGGAAATCTTCGGCGTGGATGCGGTCACTGAACCGCAGCGCGCGAAACGGATGATGGGCATCACGCCTCAGGAAGCCGGTCTCTTTGATTCACTGACTGTGCGAGAACACGTTGAACTATTCGCTCGCCTGAAGGGCCTCTCAAAAGTGGATGCCAAAGCAGAAGCCGCTGAGGTAATCAGAGCTTTGGATCTGAGCGCGGAAACGATGAAGCGCGTTCGGACGCTGTCGGGTGGACAGCGAAGACGCATCCTGATCGGATTGGCGCTGCTTGGCCGCCCGCCACTGCTCGTGCTTGACGAGCCGACTACCGGACTCGATCCCTCATCACGGCGTGCGGTGTGGGGAGTCATACGCCGTAAGGTGACAGACGGCGCCGCCGTCATTCTTTCGACGCACTACATTGAAGAGGCCGAGCGCCTGGGCGACCGTATCGGAATCATTGCGCAGGGGCGTCTGATCGCTTTCGGCACACTCGATGAACTTCTTGGGCGGCTGGAACGGAGTTATCGCTTGAGTTACCGCGACCGGCTCGATCCGTTTGGCAACTTCTGCGTGTGCTACTTCGCCAGCTTCAGCGACGCCCGAGCCCACGCTGCGCGCGAACAACTTTCTGAATACTCAATCGCCCGGGCTTCGCTCGAGGACGTTTACTTCACGCTGACTGGCGAGTGCTTTGCGGAGGGAGAAACCAAAAGATGAAGCGTCTGACCGACATCGGCTGCGTCTTCCGCATTCAACTCATGAGCATGCGCGCTGAGGCCGGACCATTTTTTCTGGCCGCGCTTGTTTTTCCGGCGGCAATGTATTTGTTCACGCGGGCGGTAAGTGGCACAGAGGCGGCCCTGGATCAAAACCGCTTACGCTTTCTCGCGGGTTCGATCGTGTTTTCACTTTCGCTAACTTCGATTAGCTGGCTTGGCTATCTGCTCCTGGAGAATCGGTTCACGGGGCGACTGAAATTGTTTGCCACGATGCCGCTCGCACCTTCTTCGTACATCCTCGGCATCCTTCTCTTCGCATTCGCGCAAGCGGCGCTCGGCACCACCGCCCTGATTCTTATCGGACGCACTTTCGGTGTTCGCATGCGACCAAGCATCCTCATGCTGGCTTCCGTGGTTATGCTGACGGTGCTGTGCCTTTGCGGACTCGGAGCCATTATCGCCGCGCGCGCGCGCAGTTTTACCCAGGGTTCTATTTTGACCGATGCGTTGGGAGCGGGACTGGTCCTTCTCGCGCCAATCTATTACACGCCGGAAACCATGCCGCATAGTCTACGGGCAGTTTCACAATTGTTGCCGACCGCCCTTGCTGCGCGAGCTGTACAGACGACGCTCGCGGGAGGTCATCAAATCGGCGGTGAAATGATGGCACTTGGATTGATGGCAATCGTGAGTCTCACACTTGGATTCAGACTCACGAAATGGAGGGAAGACTGATTGAAAGGCAAGAATAAAAAGGCAAGAGGAAAGAGGACCAACGAAGACAAACTCCTTTTCTGTAAGAGTTTTGTCAGCCTAGCTTTTGCCTTTTACCTTTTACCTTTTTCCTTATGAAAGTTCTGGTGCTTACATTGTCGTTTGGCTCCGGCCATGTTCGCGCCGCTCAGGCTGTCGCGGACGAGTTGGGCCGCCACGCGTCTGCTTCGAACATTCTCGTTCTTGATGCCCTCGAAGAGTGTCGATCCGTGTTTAGGGCGTGCTACGAATGGCCTTACTGGTTAATGCTGCGACACGCGCCGGCGCTTTGGGATCGCTTGGCGGCGGCACGTATCAAGCAGAAACATGAGGCCACCGCACCGGCATGGGCTTTTCGCTTCGGTTGCCCGAAGGTGTTCGCTACAATCGAAAGCTTCATTCCCGACGTCATCGTCGCCGTCGAAGTGGCAGCATGCGAGATGGCCGTCATAGCGCGACGCCAGGGACTTACGCGAGCGCCAATCCTAAATGTGATCACGGATTACGAGGCGGAACCGATCTGGGTGAAACCAGAAGTGGACGCGTTTGCCGTTCCTGACGATAACGCACGAACCGAGTTGATAGATTGGGGCGCGCCCGCGAATCGGATTTCTATCTGCGGAATACCGGTCGATCGGGCGTTCGACGCAGCGCCAGATCCCAAAACAATCCGGGGCCGCCATGGGATTAACGACGACGCACCGATCGTGCTCCTAATGGGCGGTGGGATGGGGCCGACGCGAATGGACGAAGTTGCGCGACGACTTGCTGAACAAGAAGTCCCGATGCATGTCGTAGCTATTACCGGAAAGGACAAACGCGCGCGCCGAAAACTTGAAGCTTTGAAAGTGAAGCCACCCGTTTCGCTGAGGGTGCTGGGCTGGACCGATCAAGTGGCGGCTTTGATGCAGGCTGCAACAGTTCTGGTAACGAAACCTGGCGGGTTAACAATCGCCGAGGCTGCCTTGTGCTCGTTACCAACAGTTGTTTTTGATCCGATTCCCGGGGCCGAATTCGTTAATGCCAAGAGGATGGTTGACGCCGGCGCCGCAGTGATTACCAAAGGCGCGAGCGAGACCGTAAATGCAATCGTCTCGTTGTTGCGCGACGAACGAACTCGTCGGTCGATGGCCCTCGGATCCAACAGCATGGCACGGCCGGCTGCGCGGAGAGAGATTGCGCGACTTGTTCTCGACCTCTCGTCGCCGGAAAAAGAGGAGCTGCGCAGGATGACTGCGTGAAGGGTACAGAGGTGGACGACGATGGGGCTATCAGCGATTCCCATAATTGCCGGTGTCGGCGCGCTCGCTGCGGGCGCCGCTGGCATCTATTACGCAACATACGCCGTTCGCTCCCAGTGGCTCGGCCCAACTGACTGGCGCGGCCGCAGAGATACTGGATCGGCCCGCTGCGGACACGGAGCGCCTCCTTGACATACTTGCAGAGCACAGGCTTCGCGCCACCTTCTTCATGATTGGCCGGCAGGTCGAGCGCTTACCGCAGACTGCGCGCCGCGTCGCTGCCGAGGGGCATGAGATCGGAAATCATTCTTATTCACATCCGATCTTTCTTTATCGAGGTCCGTACGAAACGCGCCGGCAATTGGAACGCGCGCAGAACGCTATCACGGGTGCGACGGGCGTGAGGCCGAGGGTCGCGCGGCCGCCCTGCGGCGTGCGCACACCTGGCTACTTCGCTGCGACGAAGGCGCTCGGCTTACGCACCGTGCAATGGGATGTGGTTGGATTTGATTGGAAGCGGCGAACCGCAAAACAAATTGCGCGTGATGTTCTAATCCGTGCGCGTGCCGGCTCGATCATTCTGCTGCACGACGGCGATAGTGAGGGAAAGCGGGACCGCAGTGAAACGGTCGTGGCGCTGCCATTGATTATTGA
>WNFR01006252.1_pt1 | contig 12178 bp, 9 predicted proteins | sample 5400221 | NCBI WGS metagenome assembly WNFR01 (sample SAMN13153357, study PRJNA577476) | soil metagenome | isolation source: 40 cm soil under Madrone tree | place: USA:California | collected 2016-06-14 | reverse complement strand
GTGATCTCGGCAATTGCTTCGGACTCGGTCGTCTCGGCGGCGGGCGCTGCATGCGCGGCCCCCATGGCGGATCCGCTCAAAATCGCGGCAATCGCGTACGACAACTTCTGGCTTGAGTTCATGCGTCCATCCCTTCTCTTTTGCGGTGTTGTCAAACTATCATCGAGCTAGCCGCTGTTGCGAAAACACAACAGAGCGCCATCATCACGTGCCTTGGCATAATGGCCGAGCTTAGCTCATTGGTCTATCACCGCTATGCTATTTAGCGATGCCCCCATGTCAATTTGCGACATCCTTGACTAAGCCCGGTCGCGGTTTTCGATTCATCTCGCTCGAGATGCTCAGGCATCGCCTGGTCCCAATTTCGCAGGAAATCCCGGCGCGCGCAACGCAGTGCCCACGGCGTCCTCCAGCAGCTTCACGATCATCGAGGACCAGGCGCCGCCGCCGTACTTGGCGCGCCCCTCGATGAAGATCTGTTCCATCATGCCCGCGAGGCGCAGCGGCACGCCAAAGCGGCGCCCGAATTCCACCGCGAAGCCCGCGTCCTTGCACGCCAGATCCATGGTGAAACCGATGTCATAGCTGCCGTTGAGAATGACCTGGCTCTCGGTCTCGTGCACGAAGCTGTTGCCGGAGCTGGCCGCGATCGCATCGAATGCGGCACGCAGGTCCACGCCCGCTTTCGCGCACAGCATCAAGGCCTCCCCGGCGGCGATTAAATGGATGAAGGCGAGCATGTTGGTGACGACCTTCGTGACCGCGGCCTGTTCGATGCCGCCCAGGAAGATGATGCGGCCTCCCATGGCGCGCAGGGCCGCGGCATGCGCCTCGAATACCTGTTGCGTACCGCCAACGAGCACGGTGATATCGCCGGCCGCGGCACGATGCACGCCGCCCGTCACCGGGCAGACCAAGGTCGCGACGCCGAGACTCAAGGCGCGCGCAGCAATCCGTTCCACCTCCACGAAATCGTTGGTGCTCATCTCGATCCACGCGCTGCCGGCCCGCAGGTGTGGCAGCGCCTCGTTCATCACGGCGGCGCTGGCGGCGGGAGAGGGGAGGCAGGTAATCAGGGCATCGCTGGACTCCGCCAGCTGAGGAATAGATCCCGTCCAACCAGCGCCCGCTGCGATGGCGGCGTCGGCGGCGGCACGATCGAGGTCGAAGACCGCCACTTCGAATCCGCCGCGGGCGAGGTTGGCCGCCAGATGCTTTCCCAGATTTCCAAGACCGATGAATCCGTAGCGCAATGTGGCTCCTTGCGGGGGTGAACCGCGAACCCGACCGGTGGCGATCAACCCAAGGGTCGATCGATCATTTCGAGATGTAGATTGCCGTCGGTGGGATAGGGATTGGCCAGGGCCACCGCCTCGTTCAATTCCACGCCGAGGCCGGGACTCGTCGGCGGAATCACGAAGCCATCCTCCCACCTTATCGGGGTCTTGAGAATGTCCGCGTGAAATCCGCCCCACTGTTGAATGCTTTCCAGTATCAGGAAATTGGTGGAGCAGGCGGCTATTTGAATGTTCGCGGCGCCCACCACCGGCCCGCAGTACAGATGCGGCGCAATCTGCGCATAGTGAACTTCCGCCAGCGCGGCGACTTTTTTCGCTTCGAGCAAGCCGCCGACGCGGCCCAAGTTCAGCTGCAGGATGTTGGCGGCGCCCGCCGCCAACACGCGTGCGAACTCATACTTGGTGGTGAGCCGCTCGCCGGTGGCGATTGGAATGCTGGTGCCGCGCGCCACGAGAGCCATCTGCTCGGGCATTTCGGGAGGCACGGGCTCCTCGAACCACAGCGGATCGTAGGCCTCGAGTTGCCTGGCGAGACGGATCGCGCCCGACGTGGTGAATTGCCCATGAGTGCCCAGCAAGAGATCCGCCTTGTGTCCGACCGCTTCGCGCACCAGCCGTACCAGGCGAATGGTCCGCTCCAGCGCTTCCTGCGTGGGTTGACGCGGATCGTAGGCCGAGAAACCGCCGGTGGGATCGAACTTGACGCCGGTGAATCCCAGCTCCACATACTCGGCGGCGCGCTCCGCCGAACGCTCCGCGTCAAGGTAGAACTCGTCGCCTTCGCCGTCGGCGGGATACAGATAGGTGTAGCTGCGCAGGCGCTCGTGCACCTTGCCGCCCAGCAGGTTGTACACGGGCTGTTCGACCGCCTTGCCGATGATGTCCCAGCAGGCCATTTCGAGACCGCTCAAGACGCCCATCAATGAGAGATCGGGCCGCAGGCTGAAGCCGGAACCGTAGCTCTCGCGCCAGATCGATTCGATCTTGAACGGATCCCGGCCGGCGAAGCGCCTCATGAACACATCCTCGATCATCGAGGCGACGACGTGCGGTCCGAAGGTGGCCGCATAGACTTCGCCCACGCCTTCGATGCCGCAGGTCGTCCGGAGCTTCAGGAACACGAAATAGCGTCCGCCGAAGCCCGGCGGAGGATTGCCCACCACGAATACCTTGATGCTGTCGAGTTTCATCGAAAACCTTCCTTGTCGCGGGTCACCCGCCGTTGAGTATTAAATCAGCCGCTTTTTGCGCCACCATGAGAGTTGGTGCGTTCGTGTTGGCCGATGTCACGGTCGGAAAGACGGACGCGTCGACCACCCGCAGGCGCTCGACGCCATGCACCCGCAGCGCCGAATCGACCACGGAAGCGCCTGAAGCTTGCCCCATGCGGCAGGTGCCGACCGGATGGTACACGGTGGCTGCGCGTGCCCGGAAGTCGCTGAGCAGCTCATGATCGGCCATGCGCAGCAAATCGGGTGCGATGGGTTCCAGGATCAGGGCGCGCATGGCTTCGGTGCGCGCGATCGCCTGCAGCAGACGTCCGCCGTGCACCACGTCGAGCACGTCCTTGTCCGTGGACAGGTAATTCGGTGCGATCAGCGGCGCGTCGTGAAAATCTCCGCTCGCGATGTCGATGCTTCCTAAGCTGGTGGGCCGCGTCGGTTGAAAACACAGATAGAATCCAGGAAATGCATCGACCTCGATACGGGTCCGCTTCGCGTCCCCGGCGCCGTAGGTTACGGGGTTGAAGTAGAGCTGCACGTCCGGACGGGAGGCTCCCGGAGCCGCCCGCAGAAATCCGCCGAATTGATTCACACTGAGCGCCAACGGTCCCGTTCTCGTCAGCAGATAGCGCATGCCCGCACGCAACTTTCCCAACGCCGAGTGCAGTTCGTTGTTGAGCGTCGGCCGAGTGGCCTTGAACGAATAGACGACGGCGAGATGATCCTGCAGGTGCCCGCCGACGGCCGGGTTGTCGACGATGAGCGGGATGCCGTTTGCGGATAACGTCGCCCCGGGCCCGATGCCCGACAGCTGCAGGAGTTGCGGTGAATTGACCGCTCCGCCGCACACGATGACTTCGGCGGCCGCCGCCGAAAAATGCTGCCGGCCGTTGCGCCACCATTCGACGCCGTCGGCGCGGCCCTCGCTGATTCTGACCTTGCTGACCCACGCGTGCGTTTCGAGTTTGACGGTACCGCGGCGCAGCGCCGGCCGCAGGAACGCGTCGGCGGCCGACTGCCGTCTGCCGTTGCGGATGGTCACCTGATAGCTGCCCAGACCTTCGGGCTCCGGCCCGTTGAAGTCGCCGGTCACCGGCACGCGCAATTCGGCCGCGGCGGCCAGCCAGGTCGAGCGCGAGGAATGTAGAAAAGGCGTCACGTCCTTGACGTCCAGCGCGCCGCCGGTGGTCGCGCGGCCGTCCGGGTCCACCCGGCGCTCGCTCCTTTCAAAATAGGGTCGCACGTCGTTCCAGCCCCACCCCCGATTCCCCAGGTCGCGCCAGTCGTCGAAGTCCGCCGGCATGCCGCGGCAGTAGACCAGCGCGTTGATGGAGCTCGATCCGCCCACCACGCGCCCGCGCGGCCAGTACATGCTGCGGCCATTGAGTCCCGGGCTGGGCAGCGTTTGGTATTTCCAATTCACCGATGCGTCGGCAAACGTGCGGCCATAGCCGATCGGCGTCTTGATCCAGAACCGGGCATCCGATCCGCCGGCTTCGAGCACCAAAACCCGCCGGCCGTTGTTCGACAGGCGATCGGCAAGCACACACCCGGCTGAGCCGGCGCCGATGATGATGTAATCGAATTGATCCACCTTGGGGAGCTTAGCGTGATGGACCGCCCGCGCTATGCCATTTCGCGATCCGCCCATACCTTTTTTCGTTCCGTGCACCATCCCATCGATGCGCGAGCCGGCCGTCGCGTAACACGGCCGAACCATGTATGGTGCGAAGCGAGGCCCTACCAAAGGTTGCAACGAGTGATAAGCACAGCCATAGACGTTACTCGAACGCGCGTTCCTTCCTCGATCGAGCGCTGGTACGTGCTGATCCTGATGTGCCTGATCTACGCGATCAACATCGCCGATCGCTACGTCGTTTCCACCGTGCTCGAGCCGATTCGTCTGGATCTGCACCTGGACGACGACAGCGTGGGCATGCTCACGAGCTGGCCGCTGGCCCTTTTTTACGTAACCTGCGGAATTCCGATCTCATGGTTTGCCGACCGTTCGAATCGGCGCAACATTTTGTCGATCTCCTTGATCGTGTGGTCTGGATTCACCGCGCTGTGCGGTCTGTCGCGCGGTTGGATTCAGTTCGCTCTCGCGCGGATCGGGGCAGGCATCGGTGAAGCGGGCGGCACGCCGCCGTCGACGGCCATCGTCTCCGATTGTTTTCCGCCCGACCGGCGTCCGATGGCGATGACCGTGCTCGCCCTGGGTGCGCCGATCGGCGCGTGGATCGCGCTCGACGTGGCGGGGGAGGTCGCGCGGATTTACGATTGGCGGCATGCGTTCCTCGCCCTCGGGATTCCGGGTTTGGTGGTCGGTGTCGTCGTGTATTTGACGATTCGCGAGCCGCCCCGAGGCCGCCTGGACGAGATCGTGGACGACATCAAACCGTCGGTCAAAGAGACGTGGCGGTTATTTTGGGAGCAAAAGGCGGCATTCCACGTCGTGATGGGGGGCGGCGTCTGCGCGCTTTGGGGCTGGGGGTTGATGTATTGGACGCCGGCCTTTCTGATGCGCACCTATCAAATCGACGTCGCCCAGGCCAGCGAGGTCACCGGCAATATTCATTTGATCGGGGGCTCCCTGGCCACGGTGGGTACCGCCTGGTTGTTGTCGAGGCCCTTCATGGCGGACCCGCGCCGTGTGGTATGGCTGCTCGGCGGAGTCGTTGCGCTGACCACGATTCCATCCGTCATTGCCTACTGGACGCACTCCCTTCTCGTCGCAAGAATCATGTTCTGGATTTTCATTCCCGCCATCTACTTCTATATCGGACCTTGTTTCGGGCTGCTCAACAATCTTTCGCCGTGCCACATGCGGTCCATGTTCATCGCGGTGTCGCTCCTGGTCGCCAATGTGTTCAACCTGATCGTCGCGCCCAAAATGGTGGGCATGTTGAGCGTATGGTTTGCGGCCGGGCATGCGGTGGATGCATCGTCATTGCGAATGGCCATGCTGATTCTGGCTCCCACCGGATTTTGGGCGGCTTTTCACCTGTTCCTCGCGTCCAAGACCATCATCGCCGATCAGAAGAGGGCGATTGCGTACACCCGGGCGTGGTCGCCCTGAAGTTCGTATGGCAAAGATCAATATCGACCGTCGATGGCTGCCCCTGAACGCGCTGCGCGCCTTCGAAGGCGTTGCCAAGCACCTGAGCTTCACCGCCGCCGCCAATGCGCTGCTGATATCCCAAAGCGCCTTGTCGAGGCATGTCATCGCGCTCGAAAAGTTGATCGGCGCGCAATTGTTCGAGCGCCGCCCGCACGCATTGGTCTTGACGAAAGCCGGACAGCTGCTGTTGCCGGCCGTGATGAAATCGTTCGATCGCCTGGAGTACGCCCTCGAGGATATCCGCAATGAGAATGCCACCAGCATCAGGACGCTGCGGGTGCAGATGCCGCCGAGCTTCGCCGTGCATCTCGCGGTGCCGATCCTCCGGGATTTCAAGCGCGCGGCCGCGGAGGTCGAAATCGATCTCGTGAGTCCCTACGGAGTGGGACCGCCGCCCGGCGACGTGGACGTGGCGGTGGTCTATTCCAAACCGACGGTGACGGACCTGGTGACCGACCTGCTGTGGCCCGTGCGGCTCAGCATGCTCTGTCATCCCAGCATCGCGGCGCGCCACAAGGGCAAAACCCTGAGCGAATTCATCGCGGCCAACGAACTGGTGCACGTTCGACTCTCGGACCTGCCGCGCCACCATCTGTGGCTGCAGTTCGCCAAGGCCGCAGGCCTGCACTCGCTGAATGTCGAGCGCGGCCTGGTCTTCGATACGGCCGTCCTTGCGGTGCAGTACGCCCTCTCCGGCGAGGGGATCGCCCTCGTGGATGGCTACCTGTTCGGCGATTACATCAGTACCGGGCAACTGGTGAAGCCGTTCGACAATATTCTCGACGACGGCTTCGGCTACTATTTGACCACTCATCCGGAAGCCCTGAGCGATACGGCGATCGCGCTGTTCCGGTCGTGGTTGATCGAGCGCTTCGGCACGGCTGCCGGAGCCGCTTCCGCGATTCACCTGGCCGTATCCAATGAGTGAGCCGCAACGAAAATAATTCGATGAATCGGGAGATGCAATGAAGAGCCACGCAAAGGTGGTGGTGATCGGCGGAGGCGTCGTGGGCGCCAGCGTCCTCTATCACTTGACCAAGGCGGGATGGAAGGACGTGCTGTTGATCGAACGCGCCGAACTCACCTCGGGTTCGACCTGGCACGCGGCCGGCGGCATGCACACCGTGAATGGCGACCCCAACGTCGCCAAGCTGCAGCAATACACGATAGAACTCTACAAGGAGATCGAAGCGGTTTCCGGACAGTCCTGCGGCGTGCATATCACCGGCGGTCTCATGCTCGCCGGCACGCGCGAACGGCTCGATTGGTTGAAGATGGCCAAGGCGCGCGGCCGTTATCTCGGGATGGACCTGGAAATCATTTCCGTCGACGAGGCGGCAAAGCTCTTTCCGCTGCTGGAGAAGAAGCACTTCACCGGCGCCATGTACGATCCCATCGAAGGTCACGTCGATCCCTATGGCGTGACCCACGCCTATGCCAAGTCCGCGCAGATCGGCGGTGCCGAAATCGTCCGCCATACCCGGGTGATCGATCTTAAGCCGCGTACGGATGGAACGTGGGACGTGATTACGGATCACGGCAACGTTCGTGCGGAACACGTGGTGAACGCCGCCGGCCTGTGGGCCCGGGAAGTCGGGCGCATGGTCGGCATCGAACTGCCCGTCCTTGCGATGGAGCATCAGTACCTCATCACCGGGGACATGCCGGAGCTGGTCGGCAAGCCGGAACAGCTTCACGCCATCGATTTCGAAGGCGAGATCTACATTCGGCAGGAACGCGGCGGCATGCTCATGGGGACCTATGAGCGCGCGGGCGTGCCCTGGTCGGAGGTGACGACGCCGTGGGACTTCGGTCAGGACCTGCTGCCCAATGACCTCGAGCGGATCGCGCCCAGCCTCGAAGTGGGCTTCGCGCATTTTCCGGCGTTGGAACGCGCCGGCATCCGGAAAGTGGTCAATGGTCCGTTCACCTTTGCTCCGGACGGAAATCCGCTGATCGGACCGATCAAGGGATTGCGGAATTTCTGGGTGGCCTGCGGCGTCATGGCGGGCTTCAGCCAGGGCGGCGGCGTGGGGTTGGCTCTGTCCCGATGGATGGTTGACGGCGACCCCGGCGCCGACGTCTGGGGCATGGACGTCGCTCGATACGGCGACTGGACCACCCTTGCGTACACGAATGCGAAGGTCCGCGAAAACTACTCGCGCCGCTTCAGAATCCGGTTTCCGAACGAGGAACTGCCGGCGGCCCGGCCGCTGCGCACCACGCCGATCTACGAAAGGCTCGCCGCAGAACACGCGGTCTTCGGCGACTACTGCGCTCTCGAACACGCCCTGTGGTTCGCGCCCACTGAAGCGGAGGCAGTGGACCAGGTGAGCTTCCGCCGGTCGAACGCGCATCCGCACATCGCCCGCGAGTGCACGACGGTGCGCGATCACGTGGGTCTTTTGGAGATATCCAACTACGGGAAGTTCGAGGTCCAGGGCCCGGCAGCCGCTGAATGGCTGTCGAAGATCATGGCGAATCGCATTCCCAGCGTGGGGCGCATCGCGCTCTCGCCGATGCTGAACGACAGAGGCAAGCTGATCGGCGACTTTACCCTGTGCCGCATCGCCGCGGATCATTTCTTCCTGGTCGGTACCTATGCGGCCGAGACGTACTATCTGCGGTGGTTCGAGCGGCACCTGCCCCTCACGGGAGTAACGGTGCGGCCATGCGCCATGCAGTACGCGGGCTTGTCGGTGGCGGGTCCGAAATCACGCGCATTGCTTCAACGCCTGGTGCGCGAGGATCTGAGCACCGGCTCCTTCCCGTTCATGTCGTTCAAGAGAATGGAAGTCGGCATGATCCCCGCATACGTAGGTCGGGTCTCCTTCACCGGGGAGCTCGGCTATGAAATGTGGGTGACGACGGAATACCAGAGGGCGCTGTACGACTTGTTGAGGAGGGCCGGCCTCGAGCATGGTTTGCGGTCGTTTGGCGGAAGGGCGCTCAACGCCATGCGCATCGAAAAGAATTTCGGCACCTGGGCCCGGGAGTACCGCCCCATCTATGGACCGTTCGAGGCGGGATTGGGCCGCTTCGTCGATTTCAAGAAGGGCGACTTCATCGGACGCGCGGCGGCCGCCGAAGAGAAGGACAGCGGCGGAGCGCTGCGCCTCGTCGCCTTCAAGGTCGATGCCGCGGATGCGGACGCGATCGGCGACGAGCCCATCTGGCACGAGGGCAAAGTCGTCGGTTGGGTGACCTCGGGAACCTTCGGCCACCGCGTCGGTGCGTCGCTGGCGCTCGGCTACGTGCCCGGTTCCGTGGCCGCGGCCGAGAGCGGCTTCGAGATCGAAATCATCGGCGAACGGCATCGGGCCACCCGGCTGGCGGCGCCGGCGTACGATTCCAGCGGCGCCCTGATGCGAGGTTGAACGATGGAAACCCAGTACAACGGCCTGACGACACATACGGAAGGACTGCCGGCGGACGCCTATTTCGATGCATCACGCTATGAACGCGAGCTGCAGCGGATCTGGTTTCGAAATTGGATTTATGTCGGCCGCTCGCGCGAAATCACGCAGCCGCGGGCATTCCGCACCTTCGAACTGGGCGATCAGAAATTGCTGCTGGTTCGCGACGATGGCGGGGTGCTGCAGGGTTTCCACAATACCTGCCGGCACCGCGGGGCATCCCTGTGCCGGGAGAACGAGGGCGTCATGCGCTCGGGCGCCATCATTTGCCCTTATCACGCCTGGACCTACAACCTGCGAGGCGAGCTCCTGCGCACGTCGTCCAAGCGTCATGCGGAGGGCTTCGATACGGCCGATTATCCCTTGTACAGGATCGCGGTTCGCGAATGGCGGGGCTTCATCTTCGCCGCCTTGACCGACCGTCCTCCGCCGTTCGAGCGCCTGTTCGATTTGCCCCTGAGCCGCATGGATGCGTGGCCGCTCGAGAATCTTCAAGTGGCCCATGTACTGCTGAAGACCATCCGATGCAATTGGAAGATCTTCTGGGAGAATTACAACGAATGCCTGCACTGTCCGGGCGTTCATCCACGGCTTTCGCAGCTCGTGCCAATTTTCGGCCGTGGCCTCCTGGAGGAGCGCGACGACCCGCACTGGACGGCGAACGCCGCGGATCCCGATCCGAAATTCAAGGGTGGGCTGCGCACCGGTGCGAGCACCTGGTCCTTGGATGGTCACTTGACCGGCATTCCGTTCGCCGACTTGTCGGATGAAGACCGGAAACTGGGCGCCATCTACCTGACCGGCCTGCCGTCGATGTTCATGGTTGGTCACCAGGATTACGTCCGTGTGGTGCGCCTGCGTCCGCTCGGACCGGAGTGCACCGAACTCAAGGTCGAATATCTCTTCTCCGCCGAAACGCTGGCTAATCCAGGATTCGACCTGCGAAATGTCGTCGATTTCACCAACCTCGTCATGACCGAAGATGCCGAGGTGTGCGAACTCAATCAACGGGGACTGCACGCCGCCCCGCACGTGGGAGGCGTGGTCATGCCCGAGGAGTATGTGATCCGGCAATTCCACGAATGGATCGGTTCTGAACTGGCGCGCGCCTAGAGGGCGACCGGCCGGTCTCGCCGGCCTCGTCGCGCTCGCAGTCTGGGTCTTGAGTGCCTGCGGCGGCCCGAAACACGCGGGAGTCGCCGAGGAGCCTGTGCTCAATATCTACAACTGGGCCGACTACATCGGCTACCACACCATCGCCGAATTCGAGCAAGCAACTCACATCAAGGTGATCTACGGGGTGTACGACTCGAACGAGACGCTGGAAGCAAAGATTCTGGCCGGTCAGTCGGGCTACGATCTCGTCAGCACCACCACCGGATTCTACGGCCGGCAGATCAAAGCCGGCGCCTATCGGCCGCTCGACCGCAGCAAGCTGCCGAATTGGACCAATCTCGACCCGGCGGTTCTCGCGGTGCAGGCGCAGGCCGATCCGGGCAATCGCTACGCCGTTCCCTATCTGCACGCCATGAACGGCATTGCGTACAACGTGGACCTCGTGAAGGCACGCGTGGCGAACGCGCCCACCGACAGTCTTGCGCTGATTTTCGATCCGGCCGTGATCTCGAAACTAGCCGATTGCGGCGTCACGTTTCTGGATTCGCCCGAAGACGTGGTTCAGCTGGCGCTCAGCTTCCTGCACTTGAACCCCAATTCGCGCAGCGCCGAGGATCTTCAGGCCGCCGAGCGGTTGGTGATGGCGGTGCGGCCGTACATTCGAACGTTCGATTCGAATGACTATTTTCACCAGCTGGCGTCGAAGGAAATCTGCGTCGCCATCGCATGGTCGAGCGATTACGAGGTGGCGCAGGCATTGGCGGTCGAGGATGGAACCGGCGCGCACTTGGGATTCATACTGCCGAAGGAGGGATCGAATATCACTTACAACGCGTTTCTGATTCCCGCGTCCGCTCCGCATCCCGAGGCGGCCCATAAGTTCTTGAATTTCATTCTCGACCCGAAAGTCATCGCGGAGATCACCAACGATATCCACTACGGGAACGACAACCTGGCCGCGCGCCCCTTCGTGCGCCCGGAAATCTTGAACGACCCCGCCGTCTATCCTCCGCCCGCCCTTCGCGCGCGCTTGTACCTGCCGGGCGAGTTGGGCGCGGATTACGATCGATTGCGCACGCGCGTGTGGACGAGGATCAAGACCGGTCACTAGTACAAAAGGAACCCCCCGGCCGTGCCGGGGATGGATACTAGGGGAATATCGCAAATCGCGAATTCCCTGCGATCCGTTCCGTTGCAAAGTGCGGTTCTGTGCTCGGAAGCACGGTTCTCCGGGGCCACGTCCGCGCAGTCTAGGGTCCATGAAAGCACTCAAGAGAATACATGCCGCGCCCGCCGCCGTAGATCGACCGGGCGTCGCTACGCGGGGCGTCCATACGCCGGGCGTCGTTACACCGGGCGTCGCCACGCCGGGCTTTGCCACGCAGGCCGATGAATACGACCGCTTGCGCCGGCTCGACTTCGAAAATGCGAAGCTGCGCGAATTGGTACAGCACTGCGCGGCGCACTCCGCCGACGGCAATTGCGGCTACGATCAGATGAATGCGGAGCAAAGATCGCTGTACAACGGGATAGTCGGCCGGCCCGTCCCGGCAGGTGCCCCGCGGCTCGTGGGGGTGGCCGCGCCGAATATCCTATGGCGCGGCTGCGAATTCTGCGGCTGCCGGACGAACGCCACGGAGCGGGTTTGCTGCCGCAGGGGGCGCGACACCGATCGCCACAATTGGAAGCCCCCCGGGGCTTAGGAGCCTGTCTGAGTATTCCCCGTGGCCGCGACCGCGGCAGATTTCCCCTCAGGCAAGGCGGAGACGACGCGGTTGGGTAGTGACCCAATAAGGAGGCGACAACGCCGCATGAGGGGAAATCTGCCCGGTCCCGAAGGGTTGGCAAGGATCTTTGCGCGTACGCAGCCTTTGACGATTGCCTGGGCCATCGGATCGGTGAGCCGGGGCGTCCTTGCATCCGCTCCCCCGCACGGATCCGATGTTGTGGGCCGAGCCCAATTGCATCGCACGGATATACGGCCTTGCCAACGCGGCTCACGCG
>WNFR01007052.1_pt1 | contig 12180 bp, 11 predicted proteins | sample 5400221 | NCBI WGS metagenome assembly WNFR01 (sample SAMN13153357, study PRJNA577476) | soil metagenome | isolation source: 40 cm soil under Madrone tree | place: USA:California | collected 2016-06-14 | reverse complement strand
CTTGGCGAGGATGCCGACGCCGAGGCCGAGCTCCACGTACGTCTTGATCACGTCGGAGTCCTGCGCGCTCAGCACCACGTGAGGCGCGATCCCACGGTTTTCGAATGCTTTCTGCACGTGCGAGCGGCCGGCGAACGCGAAGTCGTATGTGACGATGGGGTGCTCGGCGAGCTTCTCCAGCGTGAGCGGCGTGCTCTTCAGCAGCGGATGCCGCGGCGGCACGACCACGCAGCGGTTCCACTGGTAAACCGGCAGCGAGATCAGCTCGGGACGCAGCGCGATCATCTCGGTCGCGACGCCGAGGTCCGCCTCGCCGGCGGCCACCTGGTCGCAGATCTGCGTCGGGTTGCCTTGCTGGATCAGCAGCTCGACGCGCGGATAGCGGCGCTTGAAGGCCGCCACCGCCTTGGGCAGCGCGTAGCGCGCCTGCGTGTGGGTCGCCGCAATGGTCAATGTGCCGAGCGCGTCGTTGGCAAATTCCTCGCCCGCGCGGCGCAGGTTCTGCGCTTCGGCGAGGATGCGCTCGGCGATCGACACCACGGCCTTGCCGGGCTCAGTCACCGACACCAGGCGCTTGCCGTGGCGCGCGAACACCTGGATGCCGAGCTCATCCTCCAGCGCCCGGATCTGCTTCGACACCCCTGGCTGCGACGTGTGCAACGCCTCCGCCGCCTCGGAAACGTTGAGGCCGCGGCGCACCACTTCGGTCAAGTAACGCAGCTGCTGGAGTTTCATCTATTCCATATTCCAAGATCGCATAACATGCTAACACATTAGTCTTTGAAAGCATAAGCCCGCCCCCTAGCATTGGCGGTTCCATGGAGCCCGGGCTGTTCGCCCTTGTCGCCATCACCCTCGCCGCCGCCTTCGTCAACGGCGCGCTCGGCTACGGCTTTTCCTCGCTCACCGTGCCGGTGGGCCTGGTGTTCTTCGCCAACCGCCTGCTCAACCCGGCTCTCGTGCTCATCGAGGTGTTCATCAACTTCTATGTGCTGCTCATCAACCGCGCCGCCATCGGCGCCGTGTGGCGCCGCGTCTGGCCGATCATCGTCGGACTGCTGCCGGGGGTAGCGCTCGGCAGCTATCTGCTCGCTTCGCTGCATCCGGACTGGCTGAAGCTCGGCACTTACGTGGCCATCCTGCCGCTCATCCTGTTGCAGGCGGCCGGCGTGCGCCGCCCGATCAGCGCCGAGCGTGCAATCGGTGTGCCATTCGGCGCAGGGCTCGGCTTCCTGTACTCCGTCACGACAATCTCGGGCCCACCGCTGGCGCTGCTTTTCAGTAACCAGGGCCTGGTCAAGCAGGAATTTCGCGCCGGGCTGGCGCTGATCCGGGTTGCCGAGTCCTGCCTTACCGCGTTCGCCTACTGGCAGCTCGGCCTGTACACCGCCGAAGCGCTGCACGTCGGCTCGTGGATCGTGCCCAGCGTCCTGATCGGCATCCCGGTTGGCGCCTACGCGATCCGCCGTATGGAGGCGGAGACTTTCCGGCGCATCTGCATGAGCTTCGACGTCTGGGTCGTCGGCTTCGGCCTGTCGCGCACGCTGCTAACCCTCAAGCTCGCGGCGGGCCCGCTTGCGTACAGCGCAATGGCCGCTGCCGTCTTGCTCGATCTCTGGCTGCTGCTTGCGTTCTTCAAGTCGCGCCGCGCCGCGCTCGCCCCGGCCTGACATGTACGTCTACGACGAGATCGACCAGCGACTGGTAGACGAGCGGGTACGCCAGTTCCGTCGCCAGACCGAGCGCTTCCTCGCCGGTCAGCTGTCGGAGGACGAGTTCCGTGCGCTGCGGCTGAGAAACGGGCTTTACATCCAGCGCTATGCGCCGATGCTGCGCATCGCGATCCCGTACGGCCTCCTGTCCACCCGGCAGCTGCGTAAGCTCGCCGACATCTCGCGGCGCTACGACCGCAGCTACGGTCACTTTTCCACCCGCCAGAACATGCAGCTGAACTGGCCGAAGCTCGAGCAGGTGCCGGACATCCTGGCCGAGCTCGCTACCGTGCAGATGCACGCGATCCAGACCTCGGGCAACTCCTTCCGCAACGTGACGACCGACCATTTCGCCGGCGTCGCCCGCGACGAGATCGTCGACTCGTACGTCTGGTGCGAAATCATCCGCCAGTGGTCCACGTTCCATCCCGAGTTCTCGTACCTGCCCCGCAAGTTCAAGATCGCGCTGAACGGCGCGACATCCGATCGCGCAGCCGTGGCGGTGCATGACATTGGGCTGCACGCGATGCGCGATGAAAAAGGCGAGATCGGCTTCCGTGTGCTCGTCGGCGGCGGGCTGGGCCGCACGCCGATCATCGGCGTGTGCATCCGTGAATTCCTGCCGTGGCGGCACCTGCTGAGCTATCTGGAAGCGATCCTGCGCGTCTACAACCGCTACGGCCGCCGCGACAACATCCACAAGGCGCGCATCAAGATCCTGGTGAAGGAGCGCGGGGCCGACAAGTTCCGGGATGAAGTCGAAGCCGAGTGGGCACATCTCAAGCACGGCCCGGCGACGCTGATCGGCGAGGAGATTGAACGCGTCGCTGCGCGCTTTACGCGCCCGAAGTACGAGCGGCTGAACGACATCGACCTTGGGACGGTGAACGTGCCCGGTTTCGCTAACTGGCTCAAGCGCAACGTCCAGGCGCACAAGGTGCCGGGCTACGCGGCCGTGACGCTTTCGCTGAAAAAGACCGGCGTGCCGCCCGGCGATGTGACGTCGGACCAGATGGACGCGATCGCCGCTCTCGCCGACCGCTATTCCTTTGGCGAGCTGCGCGTGTCTCACGAGCAGAATCTCGTGCTCGCCGACGTGCGCCAGGCCGACCTGGTTGCGGTATGGCGCGAGGCGCGCGCCCTGGGACTCGCCACGCCGAACCTCGGGCTGCTCACGAACATCATCAGCTGCCCCGGCGGCGACTTCTGCGCCCTGGCGAACGCGAAGTCGATTCCCGTGGCAGAGGCGATCCAGCGGCGCTTCGATGATCTCGACGATCTGCACGACATCGGCGAGCTCGACCTCAACATCTCCGGCTGCATGAATGCCTGCGGCCACCACCACGTGGGCCACATCGGCATCCTGGGCGTCGATAAGAACGGCGAGGAGTGGTATCAGATCGAGATCGGCGGCAATCAGGGCGAGATGCGCCCGGGGCTGAAGGCAGCGCTTGGCAAGGTGATCGGTCCATCGTTCGCGCGTGCCGAGGTGCCGGACGTTATCGAGCGGCTGATCGACTGCTATCTCGCATACCGGGACAGCGACGCCGAGCGCTTCATCGACGTGGTGAATCGCATCGGCATCCCCCCGTTCAAGGAATATGTCTATGGCAACGCTGATCAAAGACCGGCGCGTCGTCACGCAGAGCACCCCGCCGTCGCCTGAGGAAGGCGAGGTGCTGCGGCTCGAGCCGACCGACGACCCGGCGGCGGTGGCCGAGCGTCTGGCGCGAGTGGCGCGCGTGGAGGTTCATTTTCCGAAGTTCGGTGACGGGCGCGGCTTTTCGATCGGCCGGCTGCTGCGCGATCGCTACGGCTACAAGGGCGAGCTGCGAGCGGTCGGTCATATCACGCGCGATCACCTCTTCTTCCTCGAGAGCTGCGGCTTCGACGCTTTCGAGCTGCGCGCGGGCGAAGACCCGCAGGCGGCGCTCGCGGCGTTCGATGACTTCAGCGAGTCCTACCAGGCGTCCCCGAAGCGCCCGCTGCCGCTCTTCCGGCGCCGGCTGGCATGAGCGCTCTCGCGCAAACGCTGAGTGAGATCGCGCAGCGCCATTCGCCGGCGGTGCTCGCGAACAGCCTGCAGGCGGAGGACATGGTCCTCACGCATGCCATCGCTAGCGCGGGCTTGCCGATTGGCGTCTTCGTGCTCGACACCGGGCGGCTGCACGCCGAGACGCTTGCCGTTATCGACGAGATAAGCGAGCGCTACGCGCTGCATATAGAGGTCTATACGCCGCAGGCGGCGGCGGTGGCGAGCTATGTGCACTTCCACGGCCGGGACGCCTTTTACCGCAGCCTGGAACTGCGCCAACGCTGCTGCGGCATCCGCAAGGTCGAGCCGCTCGCCCGGGCGCTTGCAGGCAAGCGTGCTTGGATCACCGGCCAGCGGCGTGAGCAGGCGGCAAGCCGCGCCGAGCTGCCGGAGCACGAATACGACACCGTGCATGGCTTGGAGAAGTTCAATCCGCTCGCGGCGTGGAGTGAGGACGAGGTGTGGCAATACCTGCGCACGCACGACGTGCCTTACAACCGGCTCTACGACCAGGGCTACCGCTCCATCGGCTGCGCCCCGTGCACGCGCCCGGTGGTGCCCGGCGAAGATGCGCGCGCCGGCCGCTGGTGGTGGGAGCAGCCCGAGTCGAAAGAGTGCGGCCTGCATGTCGCGCCTGACGGGCGCCTGGTGCGCGCAAAAGTGCCGGCATGAGCGCCGTGCTCGCGGAACCGCGCGCCGCGGTCCCGGCGCGCTCACATCTGGACTGGCTCGAGTCCGAGGCGATCTACATCCTGCGCGAGGTCGCCGGTCAGTGCCACAACCCGGTGCTGCTCTTTTCCGGCGGCAAGGATTCCGCCGTGCTGCTGCGGCTCGCGGAAAAAGCATTTCGCCCGGGCGGTTTTCCGTTCCCGCTGATGCACATCGACACCGGCCACAATTTCCCTGAGGTCATCGAATTTCGCGATCGCCGCGCGGCCCAGCTCGGCGAGCGGCTGATCGTGCGCGGCGTCGAGGACTCGATCAAGCGCGGCACCGTGCGCCTGCGCTCGCAGACCGACAGCCGTAATGCCGCGCAGTCCGTGACGCTGCTCGAGGCGATCGGCGAATTCGGCTTCGACGCCGCCATCGGCGGCGCGCGGCGCGACGAGGAGAAGGCGCGCGCCAAGGAGCGGGTGTTCTCGTTCCGCGACGAGTTCGGCCAGTGGGATCCGCGCAACCAGCGGCCCGAGCTCTGGAACCTCTACAACCCCCGGGTCCACGCCGGCGAGCATGTGCGCGTGTTTCCGATCAGCAACTGGACCGAGCTCGACGTATGGCAGTACATCGGGCGCGAGGTGATCGATCTTCCGTCCATCTATTACGCGCATCGCCGGGCGGTCGTGCGCCGGCGCGGGCTGCTCGTGCCGATTACCCCGCTCACGCCGCCGCGCGCCGACGAAACGGTCGAAGAGCTCTCGGTGCGCTTCCGCACCGTCGGCGACGTGAGCTGCACCTGCCCGGTGGCGTCCACCGCCGCCAGCGTGGACGAGATCGTCGCCGAGACGATCGACGCGACGCTCACCGAGCGCGGCGCGACCCGCATGGACGACCAGACCTCGGAGGCGTCGATGGAACGGCGCAAGCGCGAGGGGTACTTCTGATGACGCTGCTCGGCGAAATCGAGCGCCGCCAGGACGTGGACCGCGGCGTGCTGCGTTTCGTCACGGCGGGCAGCGTCGACGACGGCAAGAGCACGCTCATCGGGCGGCTGCTCTACGATTCGCGCGCGATCCAGCAGGACCAGCTTGCGGCGGTCCAGCGCGCATCGGTGCGCCGCGGCATCGGCGAGATCGACCTCTCGCTCCTTACCGACGGCCTCGAAGCGGAGCGCGAGCAGGGCATCACCATCGACGTCGCGTACCGTTACTTCGCCACGCCGCGGCGCAAGTTCATCATCGCCGATGCGCCGGGGCACGAGCAGTACACGCGCAATATGGCGACCGGCGACAGTGCGGCCGATGCGGCGGTGCTGCTGGTCGATGTGCGCAAGCGCCTGGTCGAGCAGACGCGGCGCCATCTGCTGCTGGCGCGGCTTCTCGGCGTGCGCCACGCCATCGTGTTCGCCAACAAGATGGATCTCGTCGGCTACTCGCAGGCGATCTTCGAGGCGGTGCGCGACGAGATCGTCGCTTTCGCGCGGCCGCTGGCGTTCGCCACGTTCGATGTCCTGCCCGGCTCGGCATTGCGCGGCGACATGCTGGTCGAGCGCGGCGCGCACCTTGCCTGGTTCAACGGCACCACGCTGCTCGAGCGGCTCGAGTCGCTCGACTCCGGTTCCGAGGAGGCGGCCGCGGGTCCGCTGCGCTTTCCGGTCCAGCTCGTTTCGCGTCCGCAGGCCGGAGCGGCGCGCAGCTACCTCGGCCGCATCGAATCCGGTGTCATCGCGCTGGGCGACGAAGTGCAGGTGCTGCCCGGCGGCCGGCGCACGCGTGTGCGTGCGCTCGCCGTGCAGGGCGCGCCAAGCGCGGTCGCGGCGGCCGGCGACTCGGTGTCTGTGGCGCTCGCCGACGACATCGATATTGCACGTGGCGATCTCATCGTCGATCCCCTGGCGCAGCCGCGGGAGGCGCGCACGCTCGAAGCCACGCTGGTGTGGCTGGATGCCGAGCCGCTGCGCGCAGGCGGCCGCTACCTTGTGCAGCACGCGGCGCGGCGCACGCTTTGCCGCATCCGGGAGGTGAGCAGCAGGCGCGACGTGCATACGCTCGCCGAGCGCCCTGCGGACGGCGCGGTCGTGGCGAACGACATCGTGCGCGTCCAGCTCGGGTTGCAGTCGCCGCTCTATGTCGATCGCTACGAAGCAGTGCGAGCCACCGGCGCCCTCATCCTGATCGACGAAGCCACCAACCGCACGGTGGCGGCCGGCATGGTGCTGTGATGGGCACGGTCTATCTCGTCGGTGCCGGCCCGGGCGCCGCCGACTTGATGACGCTCCGTGCCGTGCGGCTCCTTGGCGAGGCGGACATCGTGTTCCACGACGCGCTGGTTCCCGCGCCGATCCTCGCGCTTGCCGCGCGTGCAGAGAAAGTCCCGGTGGGCAAGCGCTGCGGCCGGCGCTCCACCGCGCAGCGCTTCATCAACAAGCGTCTGGCGGACGCCGCCCGGCGGCATCGCATCGTCGTGCGCCTCAAGGGGGGCGATCCGATGGTCTTTGGTCGCGCGCACGAGGAGCTCAGCTACCTGCGCGCGCGGGGCGTGCGGGTCGCAGTTGTGCCGGGCGTGACCGCCGCGCTCGCCGCAGCCGCGGAGATGGGTGTCTCGTTCACGCGTCGCGGAGCGGCGCGCAGCATCAGTCTCGTGACGCCGCGCCAGGGCGCCGGCGAAGCTCCCAACGGCTGGGTGCGCGCCGTACTCGCCGCGGATACGAGCGCTATCTATATGGGCGCGGGCGATGCCGCGGCGATCGCGCAGGCGCTCCTCGACGGCGGCCAGCGCGCCAGCACGCCGGTCGCAATCGTGGAGAGCGCGTCGTTGCCCGAAGTGAGGACGGTCTATGGAACGCTGGAGGTGCTGCCCGCACTTGCGGCCCAGATCGGCGGCGGGCCGGCGCTGATCGTGCTCGGCGAGGTTCTCAGCGAGGCGGTGAGCGCCGCAGAGCGAGCCACAGGGCGCAAAGCGCAAGCGCGCTGAACCACACCAGCGCCCAGCCGGCGATCGACAATCCCAGGAACTTCCAGTCGACCGCGGCGCATTCGCCGCTGCCGTAGAACACCTTCGCGAGCGTGCGCGACAGGGGAAGGTTCTGCAGCATGAAGAAGAGATCCGGCCCGCACTGCGGCACCTTGTCTGCGGGCAGGTGCTGCAGCCACACCTGGCGGCCGGCCGTCGCTGCGCCGCCCAGCGCGAATAGCACCACCAGCGTCGAATAGACCGCCGTGCCGATGCGTCCCGGGCCATGGACTGTGGCGATGATGAAGACCGCCATGACGACGTAGAAGAAAGCGCGCTGGATCATGCAAAGCGGGCATGGCTCCAGCCCTTGCGCGTACTGCAAGTAGTAGCCGTAGCCGAGCAGCGCCGCGCACACCACGGCGCCGGCCGCGAAAGCGAGACGCGGCTTCATTGCGCGAGGGCCGGCAGGATCCGGCCTGCCGCTTCACCGAAGCCGATCGTCGCGCAGCCGTCGCGCGCGCAGCGGCCACGCTCGATCACCTCGTCGCCATCCTCGAGAAAGGCGCGCACTTCGCCGCCAGGGAGCGAAAGCGGATTCTTTCCCGCGAGCGTCAGTTCCATCAGCGAGCCCAGTGAATCGGCGCTCGTCCCGGAAACGGTGCCGCTCGCGACCAGATCGCCCGGCTGCAGATTGCAGCCGTTGGAGGTCTGGTGCGCGACCATCTGCGCCACGGTCCAGTACGAATCGCGGAAGCTCGCGCGCGAGAGCCGCGTGGGCTGCTTCATCCTGGCGGTGCGCAGGTGCATCTCCAGTTCGATGCCAAAGCCGCCATCGCGCTGGTCATCATCGTCCTGCAGGTACGGCAGCGGGCGCGGGTCGTCGGCCGCACGGACGAAGGCGGGACAGCGGTAGGGCTCGAGCGCATCCAGGGTCACGATCCAGGGTGAAATCGTCGTAGCGAAGCTCTTCGCGAGGAAAGGGCCGAGCGGCTGATACTCCCAGGCTTGCATATCGCGCGCCGACCAGTCGTTCAACAGCACCGCCCCGAACACGTGCTCGAGCGCGTCGCCGATGGCAATGGGACGGCCCAGCCGGTTACCCGTTCCCGCGATGAAACCGAGCTCGACCTCGTAGTCGAGCCGCTTGCTGGCTGCGTAAATCGGCGCCGGAGCGTCGGGCGCCTTGGCCTGGCCCAGCGGGCGGCGGATGGGGGTGCCGGAGACGACGATCGATGAGCCGCGGCCGTGATAGCCGATCGGTACCCACTTGTAATTGGGCAGGAGCGGATTGTCCGGACGCAGGATCCGTCCGATGTTCGTCGCGTGATGGATGCCGGCGTAGAAATCGCTGTAGTCGCCGATCGCTACCGGCAGCAGCAGCTGCGCCTGCCGCATGGGCACGAGATGGCGCGCGAGGCGCTTTCGCTGCGTGCTGTTTGCACGCAGTCCACGCGAGAGCTCGCGCCGCAGCTTGCGCAGCGCGGCCTGCCCCGTGGCGGCGAGCGCGTTCAGCGTGGGTCCGGTGCGCACGCCGAGTGCCGCGAGGTCGAGGATCTGGTCGCCGATGGCGACGCCGCCGCGCGGCGGCTCATCTCGTCCTTTGCGCCGGAAGATGCCGAAGGGCAGGTTCTGGATCGGGAACTCGCAGCCGGGCGCGTTCGCCGACTCGACCCAGCTGGTGAGCGCCGGGTCGTGCGTCTCGTCGAGCTTCATTTATGGAGCTTCTTGAAGCCGTCCCAGACGCTGTCGTAATCCTTCTGCAGCTGCGGCACGCTCATCGCGAACTGCGTCGTGCGAAAGACGTAGCGCGACTCCCACATGAACGCGAGCGTGTCCGTCACCTTGTGCGGCTTGAGCTCGGCAGCGCTCGCGCGCTCGAACGTCTGGACGTCGGGCCCGTGAGCGGACATGCAGTTGTGAATCGACACGCCGCCCGGCAGGAAGCCTTCGGCCTTGGCGTCGTAGACGCCGTGCACGAGACCCATGAGCTCGCTCATGACGTTGCGATGGAACCACGGCGGCCGGAAGCTGTGCTCGGCCACGAGCCAGCGCGGCGGGAAGATGACGAAGTCGCAATTGGCGACGCCCGGCTGCCCAGAGGGCGAGGTGAGCACCGTGAAGATGGACGGATCGGCGTGATCGAAGCTCACCGTGTTGATCGCCATGAAGCGCGCGAGATCGTACTTGTACGGCGCATAGCGGCCATGCCACGCCACCACATCGAGCGGCGAATGCCGGTACTCCACGGCCCACAGCGCGCCGAGGAACTTGCTGACCACCTGGTGGCGCGCCTCCCGGTCCTCGAACGCGGCCACCGGTGCGAGGAAATCGCGTGGCTGCGCCAGGCCTTGTGCTCCGATCGGGCCGAGCTCGGGCAGGCGGAACGGCGCGCCGTAGTTCTCGCAGACGTAGCCGCGCGCCTGCTTTTCGAGCAGCTCCACCCTGAACTTCACGCCGCGCGGCACCATCGCGATCTCGCCGGGCGCCACGGTGAGCTTGCCCAGTTCGGTGAAGAGCAGGAGTTCGCCCAGCTGCGGCGCGAGCATCAGCTCGCCGTCGCAATCGACGAACAGCCGCTCGGCCATCGATCGATTCGCGCGGTAGATGTGCACCGCGACACCCGTTTGCGCGGCGGGCTCGCCGCTGCCGGCGAGCGTCGCCAGGCCGTCGATGAAATCCGTCGGCGACTCGCCGATCGGCAGTGGATCCCAGCGCAGCCGGTTGGGTGGCGTCTCGACCTCGTTGAAAGGCCCGGAGCGCACGAGCCCGTTGGCGATGCGACGGAAAGGCGCGTGCATCGCGGAGGGACGCAGCCGGTAGAGCCAGCTCGACAGGTTTTCGGCGCGCGGCACGGTGAAGGCGGTTCCCGACAGTACTTCGGCGTAGAGCCCGCGCGGGGGTCGCTGCGGTGAGTTCTGCCCCTGCGGCAGCGCTCCGGGCACGGCCTCGCTGGAGTGCACGTTGCCAAAGCCGCTCTGATACTCGAGCACCGGCCGCGCGGCATCCGCGGGCGTGGTACGGGCGGGCGAAGTAACGATCATGGCGAGTGCAGTGCCGGGAGGTTGCGAATGCGCGCGTAGATCGGCGTGAAGTCCGGCGCCGTCTCGCGCATCAGGTGCTCGAAGGATTCGATCACGAAGTACGCATCCTGGTAGCGGTCGATCTGGTACTCGGTGCGCATGATGCGCTCGAGCTCGAACGGCAGGCGCCGGGGACGCGGGTCGTCGACGCAGTAAGCGAGCTCGCCGCCGGAGGAGAGCAGACCCGCACCGTAAGCGCGGATGCCGCCCGCCGTGCGCATGAGACCGAACTCGATGGTGAACCAGTAAAGGCGCGCGAGCATCTTCACCGCATCGAGCCGCATCGCTTTCAGGCCGCCTTTGCCGTACTCGTACAGGTGATCGGCGTAGACGCGATCGAAAAGCAGCGGCACGTGGCCGAAAAAATCGTGGAACACGTCAGGCTCGACGATGTAGTCGAATTCGTCGGGCCGGCGCAGCCACACCGTCACCGGGAAGCGCCGACTGGCGAGGTGAGTAAAGAACGCGTCGTCCGGTATCAGGCCCGGTACCGCGACGATCTCCCAGCCGGTCGCGGCGCGGAGCCGGCGCGAAACCTCATCGAACCTGGGAATCTCGCGCCCGGCCGATTCCAGGCGCGCGATCGCGTCGATCCACTCGGGGCACGCATAGCGCGCCACGAGCTTCGCCTGGCGCTCGAAGAGCCGCCGGTAGAGCGCGTGCTCGGCCGCGCTGTAACCGGCCCAGTTCTGCTCGACGGCGTAATCGGGGCCGGCGCGCGAGTAGTCGCCACGCAGCTCTGGCTTCATGCCGCAGGCTTCAGCACGCCGCGGCGCACCTGGTCCAGTTCCATCGACTCGAACAGCGCGCGGAAATTTCCTTCACCGAAGCCTTCGTCGCCTTTGCGCTGGATGATCTCGAAGAAGATCGGCCCGATGAGCGTCTTGGTGAAGATCTGGAGCAGAAAGCCGCCGGCGGTCATAGTAGGTGTCCGGCGTATCGAGGAGCTCGATGCCGCTCGCGCGCAGCGTGTCCACGGTGCGGTAAATGTCGGACGTGTGGATCGCGATGTGCTGGATGCCCTCCCCATGGTAGGCGTCGAGGTACTCCTGGATCTGCGAGCGATCATCGGCGGACTCGTTGATCGGGATTCGGATGCGGCCGCAGGGGCTGGTCATGGCCTTGGACTTGAGGCCGCTCAGCTTGCCCTCGATGTCAAAATAGCGGATTTCGCGAAAGTTGAAGAGCCGCTCGTAGAACTCGGCCCATTCCGCCATGCGGCCGCGATGCACGTTGTGCGTCAGGTGATCGACGTGCCTAAGGCCGGCGCCCGCCGGTGCAGGTGCCTCGCGGCGCCAGAACGCTTCGAACCCGGGCAGCGGCCGGAAATCGACGTCGTAGATCGTGTTGCCGTAGGCGTTCTCCGGATAGCGGTCGACGAGGTAGATGAGCGAGTCGCCGATGCCTTTGATCGCCGGGATGTTGAGCTCGCCGGGTCCCGCCTGCCCGGCGACGCCCCAGGCACCGCGCTCGATCAGCCGGTCGTAGGCCGCGGCCGCATCGCGCACGCGAAACGCCATGGCGCATACGCTCGGTCCGTGCCGGCGCGCGAAGTTCTGCGCGAAGGAACGCGGCTCCGCGTTGAGTATGAAGTTCACGCCGCCCTGCTTGTACAGTGCGACGTCCTTGTGGCGATGGCGCGCGACGCGCTGAAAGCCCAGGCGCTCGAAGAGCGCGCCGAGCGCCTTCGGATCGGTCGTCGCATATTCGACGAATTCGAATCCGTCGGTCTGGATCGGGT
>WNFR01021461.1_pt1 | contig 12183 bp, 8 predicted proteins | sample 5400221 | NCBI WGS metagenome assembly WNFR01 (sample SAMN13153357, study PRJNA577476) | soil metagenome | isolation source: 40 cm soil under Madrone tree | place: USA:California | collected 2016-06-14 | reverse complement strand
CCGCCCGGATACCAGGCGCGTTCTTTCCAGAACGCCTGGAGCGAAACGTTGTTGCCGTTAAAAATGTTTCGCTCGGCTTTGCGCATGTTCGCGACGCTGATCGGAAAAGCGCTGCGCGGACGAAGGCCGCATTTTCCGTCGCCGGTGTATTGCCACATGTGCCACTGACCCCAAGGCGAGATGCCGCGCGGCTGAGCGTGATAATTTGCGACCCAGAGCCAGCAATTGGAAAGAACGTCGCGCTGTGCGCCGGTCGCGCCGCCGAAAGTTTGGCGCAAGCGATACTCGCTTCCGTAAATCCCCGGATATTTTCCGGTGCGTTCTTTGACCCGCTGAACGAATGCGACCGCCTGCCCGGCGCTCATGTTGCCGCCGCGATAATGATTTTTCTCAAAATCGAGCACGAGCAGAACGCCCGGCCGAGTCTTTTCTTCCTGCACCGGCGTGGTGACGAGCGGATGCGACGAAGCAACGAAATTCACGAAATGGTCGGCCTGGCGAATGGGATCGGTGCCGTCGGCAAAATGATAGGCGCCCCACAACAAACCGGCCTGGAGCGCCGCGACCTGACGTTCGCGATAACGCCAATCGCGTTCGTATCGCGGAAAAGTGGCCTCGTGAATAATGCCGACCACGCCTTCGCTTCTCATTCCGACGAAATCGGGTCGCATCAAATCGTAGTGCGACATGTTAACGACGCTATTGCCCGCGAACGCGCCGAGTGGGAAAAGCGGCAATGCCAGCAAAAAACGAACGAAAAATTTCACGGCGAAAAATAACGCGGTTCGCAGGATCGACAACTAAGCGCTCGGTTTTTGCGGTTGGACTTTGTTGTCGTCGGCTCCCGGGGCTTTATCGAGGCCGCGGCGTTTCAACAACGGTTCGAGGTACGGATCGCGGCCGGTGAAGTTCTTGAACAGGCTGAGCGCGTCAGCGGACCCGCCACGGGACAGAAGTTTTTCACGGAAGAGATCGCCGTTTTCGCGGGTGAGGCCGCCGTGCTGTTTGAAATATTCGACAGTGTCGGCGTCGAGCACTTCGCTCCAGATGTAGGAGTAATATCCGGCCGAATAACCGCCTGCGAACGCGTGCGAAAAATAAAAACTCCGATAGCGCGGCGGCACCGGCGGATAATCGACTCCGGCCTTCTGCAGCGCCTGCTTTTCAAACGCGATCGCGTCGGTCGGGATTTGCGACGGATCGAGTTGATGCCACGCCTGATCCAGCAACGTAGCGGCGAGATATTCGGTTGTCCGGTAACCTTCATTAAATTTTTTGGCCGCATCGACTTTATCAAGCAAAGTCTGCGGGATCGGTTCGCCGGTTTTGTAGTGTTTCGCAAAATTCTTCAACACCTCCGGCCAGGTCGCCCACATCTCATTCACCTGCGACGGGTACTCGACGAAATCGCGCGGCACGCTGGTCCCGCCGAAGCGTGGATAGTTCACGTTGGAAAACATTCCGTGAAGCGCGTGCCCGAACTCGTGGAAGGCGGTGCGGACTTCATCATGCGTGAGCAAGGTCGGCTCGCCCGGCGGCGGTTTTGGAATGTTGAGGTGGTTCGCGACGACCGGCTTTGTGCCGAGCAAAGAATTTTGCAGGACGTACGAATTCATCCACGCCCCGCCGCGTTTTGATGGCCGCGCATAATAATCGCCGATGAAAATCGCGAGCTGTTTGCCGTCGCGATCGAACACGTCGAACACGCGCACGTCGGGCTGATAAACCGGCAGGTCGTGGCGTTCCTTGAAAGTGAGGCCGTATTCCTTGTTCGCGGCGTAAAAGACGCCATCGAGGATCACATGATTCAATTCGTAGTAAGGGCGAAGCTGCGATTCATCGAAATCGTATTTCGCTTTGCGCACTTTCTCGGAATAAAAATCCCAATCGGACGCGCTGATTTGAAAGCCGCCGTTCTCTTGATCGACAATCTTTTGTTGCTCGACGGCTTCAGCTCTCGCATTGCCGACTGCGGCCGGCGCGAGATCGCCGAGGAGCTTGTTCACAGTTGGCACGTCGTGCGCGGTTTGGTCTTCGAGCTGATAGGCGGCCCAATTCGCGTAGCCGAGCAGCTTCGCTTTTTCGGCGCGAAGTTGCGCCGTGCGCAGAACAATCTTTTTGGTGTCGAACTCCGCGCCGTGACTGTCGCGCGCGAGCGACGTCTCCATAATGCGCTGACGCAATTGTCGATTTTGCAATGAGCCGAGCAGCGGTTGGCCCGTCGTGTTCTGCATTTGAATCACGAACTTGCCTTCCTGGTGTTCCGCTTTTGCGGCGTTCGTTACCGTCGCCATCTGGCTATCCGACAAACCGGCGAGGTCTTCTTTCTTGTCGACGACAACCGACGAGGCGTTCTTTTCCTTCAGAACATTTTGTTCGAAATCGGTCTGCAACGTCGCCAGCTCGGCGTTGATCTTCTTAAGCTTTTCCTTGTCGGGGTCGGAGAGTTTCGCGCCCGCGCGAACGAAGTCTTTATAATAGCGCTCGAGCAAATACGCCGACTCGGCATCGAGACCGAGTTTGTCGCGATTGTCATAAAGCTCTTTGACGCGTGCGAAAAGTTTGGGATTGAGATGGATCGTGTCGCGATGCGCGGAAAGTTTCGGCGCCATCTCTTTGTCGATCTTTTGCAACTCGGGATTCGTGTTGCAGGCGTTCAGGTTGGAGAAAATGCGGTCGGCGCGATCGAGCAGCCGCCCAGTCTTCTCAAGCGCGACGATCGTGTTATCGAAGGTCGCCTTGGCGGAGTTGTTGGCGATCGGTTCGATTTCTTTCAGCTGCTCACGCATACCGGCTTCGATCGCCGGTTTGAAATCGTCGTTCTTGATTTTATCGAACAGTGGATAGTGAAACGGCAGCGCGCTTTCCTTGAGCAGCGGATTGTCGGGTGAGGTGGCGGCGGACACGGCGGTGATTTGCGCAACGTTGAGCAATAGGCAAGCGATGATGTAAGATCGAATAGTCATGGCGAGGGTAACTTTTCTGCGGGCAACGCGCCAAAGGCAACCGAAAATCCGCGCGCTCGGGGCGGTGTCGATGTTCTCAATGTCGATCTTATGTTTCACCTGCATTTTAGTAGGCGAGACCTCGCCCGACACAGAAGAAACGCAGGTCGCGACGCCGACTCCGTCCGAAGGCGGATTTGATGCGAAGGCTGCTGAACGATTTGCGAAGCTGGCGCTCGCCTGCGTGCACAAAGAATATCCGAACAAGATCTCCCATGTACTTAATAGTGATGCCGATGTGGCGCCGCCCCGGAAACTGACTCCGGCGTTTTGCGGTTGCTATGACTGGCATTCGTCAGTGCACGGACACTGGCTTTTAGTTCGATTGCTGCGCAGGTTTCCGGACGCGCCCTTTGCGAAGGATGCGCGGGAAGCATTGAAGCAAAGCCTGACGGTGGAAAATCTGAAACAGGAAGCCACATATATTAAAGGCGCAGGACGCTCCAGTTTCGAACGGCCGTATGGATTGTCATGGCTACTTCAACTCTGTGCCGAACTTCGTGAATGGGACGATGCCGATGCGCGCGAGTGGTTGGCCAACTTGAAACCACTGGAAGACGCCGCGGTTGAGCGACTCACCAATTGGCTGCCGAAACTTTCGAACCCGGTGCGAATCGGCGAGCACGATCAAACCGCGTTCGGCCTTGGGCTGATGTTCGATTACGCGCGCACGATGAAGAATGACGCGTTTGCGAAATTGATCCGCGATTCGGCCAAGAAATTTTTTCTCGCGGATAAGAATTGTCCGCTGAATTACGAACCGTCAGGCGAAGATTTTCTCTCGCCGTGCCTTGGTGAAGCGGATGTCATGCGGCGCGTGCTTCCACAAAAGGAATTCGCAAACTGGTTAAAGAACTTCATGCCGCAAATTCCGGTTGGCCGGGAAGGCAGCGAGAATGCCGATTGGTTGAAGGTCACGGTGTCGCCCGATCCGAGCGATCCGAAGCTCGCCCATTTGGACGGATTAAATCTGAGTCGCGCCTGGATGCTGGAGGGAATTCTTTCCGCGCTGCCGGAGAACGATCCGCGGAGACCGGCATTGCAGGCGGCGGCAGACGCGCACAGAAATGCAGGACTTGCCGCGGTGACGGGCGAGCATTACGAGGGTGGACATTGGCTCGGGAGTTTCGCGGTTTATCTAACAACGCGCCGCGGCTTCGAGCGGGCTGACGAAAGAAATCAGTAATGGCCGAATCGGATCGAGAAGAACGAGAACGCGCGCGACTAAAATTGACGCCGGAGCAACGGCGTTTCCCCGGAGGAGTGCCATCCAAGCAATCCGAACCGGAACAAGAGCGGGCGACCGAAGAAAGATCGACAAGATCAGAGTCAGCAGCTGGGGCCAAAGCGCCGCCGCCGACTGAACCGGCAAGACCAGTAGAACAGCGCGCTCCGCGACGGGTGCGGAAGTTGAAACTTTCGAGCGTGTTTGAGATGCAAAACCTCGCGCTGGTTCTAGGCGGAATCATTTTGCTCGGGGGGACATTCTACGTCGGCAAGAAATTCGAGTACTGGCGATATCGGCTCGCGACGCGCAACGAAGTGAAGATCGCGGCCCAAGCGACCGGTGAATTTGCCGGCGCATCGGCTGACGAATTGGTCGAGCACGCGGTGATGGCGGAGAGACTCGGCCAATGGGACGAAGCGGCCAAGCGTTTGATCGCTGCGAAATACAAAAATATATCGCTCGGCGGAGTTCTGTTTCATGCTGCGAAACTTTATTACGATCATTCCCAGTTCGACGCAGCGGACCGTTTGTTCGAAAGCGCGATCGGCTTCGGAGAGAGTGTTGATGCGGCGAATTATTTTCGGGGAATGATCGCGGCGAGCCGGAATGATTTTCCGGCGGCGGAGCGTTTCTTCGAAGCGGCGGCCAACGCGGCGCCCTTCAACGCGGATTATTATTACTCACTGGGGGAAACGCTTCGCAAAGATCATCGCCCGAAAGACGCGACGGTGCGTTACGAACAAGCGGCCCGGCGCGGCGGCGAAACCGAACAAACGATTTGCGAGTTCAAAGCACGAATGGCCACGCTTGAAGCGGGGGATGTCGACGTAGTGAGCGACCAGCTGGAACAGAAACGAAAGTTGGGACCCTTGTCGATTGATTGGTTGGTAACGGAAGCGGCGATTGCGATCCAGCAAGGCGACACGGCCAATGCGGTCAAACTCATTACCGACGCGCGCGACGCGGACCGTCTGCAACTCGATGCGCGTTTCGCCGCGCTTGTCAGCGACCGGTTCTTCTCGGTTGCCTGTCAGAACAATCCAGAGCTGGCCGAAGCCTGCCGCGTTAACCGTTAGAGTTCCCGAAATGGTGCCATTGGCCAGGTGAATAATCTTGACAAACGACCACCCAGCCAGTGGAATACGATTCCCAACCAGAACGCTATTACCGGAGGACAAAGGGAAAATGAAGAAGGCATTTATCGTCGCATTAATTGGGTTCGTCGCCGCGTTTTCGACTGTTCGAGGTGATATCATCCCAAGTTTCGCGGGCACGAGTCCCGGAACAGGCACCAATACGGTTTGGAATTACACGATCAACATCACCTCCGACCAACAGGTGACCACCGGCGATTTCTTCACGATTTATGACTTTGGTCCGTTCGTCATGGGATCGAATCTACAGCCGACCGGCTGGTCGTTTTCATCTGCGTTGGTGACCGCGCCGCCCACAGGCACAAATCCTCCGGATAATCCGACGTTGGAAAATCTGACTTGGACCTACACTGGAACAGCGACGATCCCGACCGGCACACATCTCGGCAATTTTTCGGTAGCGGTCGCTACTCCTCAGTTCAAGGTTCCGGTTCCTGTTCCAATTCCCGAGCCGACGACGCTGTCGTTACTCGCGCTGGCCGGAGTTGGTTCGGCGTTGCGCGCGATTCGACGCCGTAGGTAAAAGCGATTAGCGACGCGTGATTTTTTGAGACGGCGGGATTCTCCCGCCGTTTTGATTTTAATCGCCCTCCGATTTTGCCGCGTAGAATTTTTCAGTTTCGGCCGAAGAACGAGGCAGTTCGCGTGTCTCAATCAATCCGCGAAATATCGATCCGGCCGCAGGCCAGCTCGAGAACGTCTCTCTATTTAATATAGACGACTTGGAAGCCGTGGCCCGCCAAGGCGTTCAGGCTCGTGAGCGAGAGGTGGCAGCATGTCATCAAATCATCGAGGCGCACGGGGCGGCGCTGATCGAGAAACTTGATGCTGAAGACGAACGGCTTTTGGCCGAACAACGAAACAATCGCTGGCTGCCGGACCCTTTCACGACTTCCTCAAATCTTCCAACAGCGGCGTAGGAGGCATAAACTGTGTCCGTGCGTCTCATGACTCTGCAGTTACTCCTAGCCGTCGCAGTTGCCAGTGCGCGGAACGATCATCCGCCAAGGCGGCGGCGGCTTGTCGCGCGCGTTCCCAGGCGACCCGCGTGACGGTCGCAGTTTCCTAAAAGAAGCTAATTGCGGTCGTTCAGCGTTGCGGCATAAAAGCGTTTAGCGGCGCGCGAGACGTTTTCCGTTTCCGCCACGGCCACGAAATAGCGCAGGTGCCGAAGCTCCATTTGCTTCAACTGTATGCCTGCCAGGCATGCTGAGAGAAGAAACATAGTCTTTCACGAACAGGCGTCTCCGGTCGGACGATATCGGCATGAAAAATCTACCACTGGAGGCAAGAATATGAGCAAAACAATCAAAGCAATTGAGCGTCACATGATATTGCCAGTCAGGTCCGGTCGCCGCGGCGACACGGACTCGTCCCGTGGCGAACTCGGACTTGAGTCTCGCGCGCCGAACTTCGTCGCCGAATGGCAGCAACGCGGGCCAGAAACACTTTCCGGACTTACGCTTCGGAAATTGCGTTTGGCCTTGGCACCGCAGTCCGTGACAGTTGCAAGTGCGGCCGGTTAGGAGGATCGGCGATGATACCGATGACAATTGTCTGGGCACTCGTAATCGCGCTCTTCGGCTTTACGGCTGAAGAGCGGGCAAAGAAAGGAAGAAGCTGAATCATGAATGAACAAACAATTCCGACACGACAGAAAGCCCTTACCCTCAACCTTGATGCGAAAAGCTACGGCACTTTCGCCGAAATTGGTGGAGGCCAAGAGGTCTCACGCTGGTTTTTTGCCGTCGGCGGCGCGGCGGGGACGGTCGCGGAGACCGTTTCTGCATACGACAAGGCGGTGAGCGATCGTCTTTACGGCCACGCGACACGATACGTCAGCCGGGAGCGTCTCGGCGCGATGCTCGAACAGCAATTCAATAAGTTGCGCGAAGGACTGGAGGCAAATTTCGGCGACGCCAAGCGCTTCTTTGCATTTGCCGACACCGTCGCGACTCGCAGCTATCAGAAAGGCGGAAACGGACACGGCTGGCTCGGTATCCGGTTTCAAAGCGAGCAGCGCGGCGAACCTTCCGACATCATCATCCACGCGCACCTGTTAGACTCGACCGCGGCGGGCGAACAAGCGGCGCTGGGCATTCTCGGCGTCAATCTGATCTACAGCGCATTTTTTCTCCGAGAAAATCCGGCGAAGCTCATCACTTCGCTGATTGACAACCTCTCACGCGAACGCGTTGAGATCGACATGGTCGAGTTGACTGGCCCGGCGTTTCCAAACGTCGACCATCGTTTGATGAGTCTACAGCTGGTCGAGGGCGGGTTGACTGATGCCGCCATGTTCACGCCGGGCGGCAAAGTCGTTCAACCAGCGGACGTATTATATAAGAGGCCGGTCCTGGTGGAGCGCGGCAGCTTCCGACCTCCGACCAATCTCACGCTCGATCTTCTCCAACGCGCGACCGAGCAATTTTTGGAGGAACCAGAGGTGCGCGGGCAAACACCGGTGGTATTGGCCGAGATGACGTTGCGAAGTCTCGCTCCCGGCCAGGACGCGGGACACGAAGATTTTCTTGCCCGCGCCGACATCTTGAGCGCGCTCGGCCTGAACGTTTTGATCTCCCGGTTCGGACCTTATTACCAATTGGCAGATTATCTGGCCGCCTCCACGAATGGCTTCGTCGGTATTGCCGTCGGCTTGCCCACCATCGTTCAGCAACTGGCCGACGAGAAATATTACACCGATCTGCCTGGCGGCGTGCTCGAAGCAACCGGGCGCCTCTTCAAACGTTCGGTAAAAATGTTCGTATATCCGACTCGCGATCCCGTCACCAGTCAGATCCAGACTCTGGAGAACGCTCCGCCGCCGCCGCCGTGGCATCATATGCGTGCCCTGTTGATCGAGACTGGAAAGGTCGTCTCGATTCGCTCCTACAACGGATCATATTTGTCGATCCACACCCCCGATGTCTTGGCGCGCATCCAGCGCGAAGATTCTTCGTGGGAAACAATGGTCCCCGCAGCCGTCGCGAACGTCATCAAAACCAAAAACCTGTTTCGCTCGCGTTAGAGGTCGCCTAACGAACGGCGCCGAACACTTCTCTCGCACACTGACAGAACTTCTCCGCGGCCGGGCTAAGTTTTCCTTTGCGCGTAATGACACCGATTGCGACGCGTTTTGGTTCAGGCGTTAGTCGCAGAAGCTTTACTCGAGCATCAAACGGGTTAGTGAATTTGTCTGAAGCGATGGTTACTCCTGCGCCGGCTGCGACGGCCGAATAAACCCCGGCCCATCCGTCGTGCTCTTCCACCACGCGCGGTTTATCACTTACTTTGGCAAAGATAGCAGCAAGGTATACCTCGTATTGAGGATACTCCTCGGGCACCAGGCCAATGAAAGGTTCCCGTGCCGCCTCCGCCAGGGAAACCGACCGGCGTCGTGCGAAGGGATGATTATCTGCAACGGCGAGACAAACGCGCCCGGTCAGAAACTCTTCAAAGCGCAGGTCACCTAGCGCGTTTGAATTGAGCGGCGGAATTGAGACCGCAAGTTGCAGCCGGCCATCGCGCACTCCGGCCACGTTTTTTTCTACATTCCAGTCGTGCAGCTTCACGTGCACGTTCGGCATGGCTTTTTGATAAGCACGGAGAAGCCCGGGCATTATCTGCGCGGTCGCAATCGGCCAATCGCCGACGTGCACTTCTGTCTCGTGCTTGCCACCGATGGCGCGCGCTTTTTGCACCGCCTCGTCTGTGTGTTTCAGAATCGCGCGGGCTTCGTCGAAAAATGCGCGGCCGGCGTCGGTCAAGCGAACGGACTTAGCCGTGCGTTCGAGTAATTGCACACCCACCTCGTCTTCGAGATCTCGGATCTGCCGACTCAACGATGGTTGGGCGACGTGCAGTTTCTGTGTCGCGGCGCGCGAGACGTTTTCCATCTCCGCCACGGCCACGAAGTAGCGCAAGTGCCGCAGTTCCACGATCCGAAATGCTATGCCTGGGAAATATGCTTAGGCAAGGAACATAGTCTTTCACGACGCGGGCGGAGCAGTCCGATATTCTGTCATGAAAACAATGATCCTGGCGGTAGTTAATCCCGCAGCTCTTCCGGCACTTACAATCGCCGGAATATTCTTTCTCATCATCCATTTGCTCGCCGGTACGTACGTTGTTCGCCACTGGCAACAACTGTTTGGGCCAGATCCCAGCGCTGACGGCGACAGGTCGGCCACCCGCTCCTTACAGGTCGTGGTCATTACCATACCGTTCCTGTTTCTCACATTTCGTCTGGTCGCTGAGCTAGTCGGACTTTGGACCACATGATGAACCCGGCGCGACAAGCGGCTGGCCTTCGCGGCGCTGTCGAAAGAGTTTCAAACGAGCCGGCCAAAGATTTCCTGAAATTTCGGGCTGCCGAAGCTTGAGAAAGGGATAGATGAGCGAATCTACTCTTAACTCAAACGGACAATACCCAAACCCGCATAGGCCGCGGGTGGTGATCGTCGGCGGCGGCTTCGGTGGTCTGGCTGCGGCCAAAGCCCTCAAGAAAGCGCCGGCCGAAGTCATTTTGATCGACCGGACCAACCATCATGTTTTTGCGCCGCTTCTTTATCAGGTCGCGACCTCAGTACTTGCGCCGTCGCAAATGAGTTCGCCACTCCGCGAAGTTTTGGGAAGACACAAGAATACGACCGTGATCATGGGCGAGGTGACCGGCGTCGATAAAGCGCAGCGCTGCGTTTTTGTAAACGACGCAGATCGCCAGCATGTGCCGGTACCGTACGATTACCTTGTTCTCGCGACCGGTGTTCGTCCCAGTTATTTCGGACACAACGAATTTGAAAAGTTTGCTCCGAGCTTGAAGACCCTGGCCGATGCCGTCGGTATTCGAAACAAGATCCTCAGCGCTTTCGAGCAGGCTGAGGCTGAAGAAAATGTCGAGCTTCACCGCGATTTGTTGACCTTCGTTTTGGTTGGCGCGGGACCAACCGGCGTTGAGCTGGCGGCGGCGCTCGCTATTTTCATTCGAACGTCATTACGTTCCGAATTTCGACGGATCGATCCGACTTCAGCACGAATTGTTTTGCTCGATGGCGCTCGAAACGTTCTTGGCACTTTTGTCCCGAGTCTGTCTGAGGCAGCGGAGTTCCATCTGCAAAAGCTGGGAGTCGAAATCCATCTGGGCCACAACGTCGAGAAGATCGACAGCGAAGGAGTCATTGTCGCAGGTCAGCGAATCGCGAGCAAGACAGTGATCTGGACGGCCGGTGTCACGTCGTCGCCGGCTGGAAAATGGTTAGGGGCAGAAACGGATCGCGCCGGTCGCGTGCGCATCAAAAGTGATCTGAGTGTTCCCGGTAATCCGGAAATTTTTGTAGTCGGCGATACTGCCTCGCTCGATCAGGACGGCAAACCTTTAGGTGGCGTCGCCCAAGTCGCGATGCAACAGGGACACTATGCCGGGAAATTAATTCGTCGTCGCGTCGCCGGAAAGAAAAGTCCGAGACCGTTTCACTATTTCGACAAAGGCAACATGGCGGTGGTCGGCAAAGGCTGGGCCGTCCTGCAAAGCGGCAAGGTGCACATCCATGGTCTTTTCGCGTGGCTGGCGTGGGCTTTCATTCACACACTTTATCTGGCTCAACTCAGTCTTCGGATCAGCGTGTTGCTGCAATGGGCCTGGTTATTCCTGACCGGACAGCGCGGTTCGCGGTTGATCGTGAATTATCAGCAATCTGAACCGGCACAAACCACGCCGCCCACTGCAGCCACGCCAAATCGAGAAGCTAAGCCCGCCCAACTCGAAACCACTTTGACTAAGTGACATGAAACTCTTCGTCGCCGGAGTCAGTCACAAAACCGCACCGGTCGAAGTTCGCGAGCAACTGGCGGTGAAACAGTCCGAGATTGTCGATCTTGCGCGCTATTTGAAGTGCTTCGGTCATCTCGACGAAATCGTTCTGCTTTCAACTTGCAATCGTGTTGAAATCTACGGAACAACCCGAAAGGTAACGAATCACATTAAATCGCTTTTACAGTTGCTTTGCGCCGAGCCGCGCGATTTAGCTCCGCACACTTATCTCTACGAGGGCGCCGCTGCCGTGCGTCACCTGCTTCGCGTCGCAGCGGGTTTGGACTCGATGGTGATCGGCGAAACTGAAATCACCGGTCAAATCAAAAACGCCTACGAGATCGCTCGGCACGCCGGACTGACCGGCCGCGTGTTGAATCGCCTGTTCCAAAAAGCGTTTCAGGCGACAAAAGAAATTCGGACGCGCACCGGGATCGGGCGCGGCACGGTTTCAATCAAAAGCACCGCGGTGGAATTAATTGGAAAGTCCGATTTGTCGCAGCAATCGATCATGGTCCTCGGGGCCGGCGACATGGCGGAGAACTGTGTTCGACTGTTGGTTAAAAAAGGCACGAAATCGATTTTCATTTCCAATCGCTCGTTCGATCGCGCGCTTGACCTGGCGGCGCGCTGCGGCGGCGACGCGGTCTGTTTTGGTTATTGCCTTTTTGAAATGCGCGATGTCGAAGTTGTCATCGCAGCGACGAGCAGCGCGGAGACTCTGCTAGGCCGCGACGACGTGGAAAATTTGATGAAGTCACGGCGTAATCGACCGCTGTTGCTCATCGATTTGTCCGTGCCGCGCAACATCGATCCGGCTGTTGGCGGGCTCGAAAACGTCGCTCTACATAATATAGATGACCTGGAAGCGGTGGCTCGCCGTGGGGTTCAGGGACGCGAGCGGGAGTTGACCGCGTGCCACCAAATTATCGAGGCACACGTGGCGGCGCTGATCGAGAAACTTAATGCTGAAGACGACCGGCTCTC
>WNFR01008887.1_pt1 | contig 12187 bp, 14 predicted proteins | sample 5400221 | NCBI WGS metagenome assembly WNFR01 (sample SAMN13153357, study PRJNA577476) | soil metagenome | isolation source: 40 cm soil under Madrone tree | place: USA:California | collected 2016-06-14 | reverse complement strand
CCCCAACGAGGTCAACGTCAGCCAGCCCTCGGTCGCGCTCACCGTCCGCGCCCAGGCCCAGGGCGCGCTCAACAGCCTCTTCCTCGGCCTCGGCGCCATCTCCCTGCTCGTCGGCGCCGTCGGCGTCGCCAACATCATGCTCATCGGCGTCCTCGAGCGCCGCAGCGAGATCGGGCTCCGCCGCGCGCTCGGGGCAACGAAGAGAAACATCCGCACGCAGTTTCTCTCCGAAGCGATCTTGCTCGCTCTTATCGGCGGCGCTGTCGGCGTCACCGCCGGCGCTGTTTCCACCACCGTCTACGCACACCTCAAACACTGGACCACCGTCGTCCCGACGACGGCCTGGGCCGGTGGTCTCGCTGCCGCCATCTTCATCGGCGCTGTCGCAGGTCTCTTGCCCGCGATCCGCGCCGCTCGCCTCTCGCCGGCGGAAGCCCTTCGAACGGTGTGACTTGAAAGGAACCGAGCTCATGCGTTCCCATCGCCCACTCATCCTCATCTCTGTTCTTACCGTGGCTGCGTTCTCGCTGCTCGCGGCCGGCTGCGGCGGCGGAAGCTCGCCGGGGGTCGCGAGCGGCGGCGGCTCCACCCCGCCTACTGCCACGACGACGCAGAACGGACTGCTGGCCTTCTCCCAATGCATGCGCTCCAACGGCGTGCCGAGCTTTCCCGATCCGCAGCGCTTCGTCGGAGGGAATGTCAAGCTGACCATCCATCAATTCGGGACCAGTAGTCCGCGGTTTCAGGCGGCGTTGAATGTCTGCAATCACCTGCTTCCGACCGGCCCCGGCGGGACGCAGGAAACCGCGCAGAAGCAACGCACGCAACTCGCGGACGAGCTGTCGTTCGCCAGGTGCATGCGCAGCCACGGATTGGCCCGCTTCCCCGATCCGACCGCACAGGGGGAGCTGACGGTCGAGATGGTCCGGGCACAGGGCATCGACGTGCACTCACCCGCAGTTCTGCACGTCGTGCAGGCGTGCTTGCCGGCATCGCACGGCGCGCTCACGCCCGCAAGGGTGAGAGAGGCAATCAACAACGCCGGCCGCTGACCGGGTAGAGCCCTCCTCGGTTGTCAGCGTTGGCGACGCCTCGAAATCTCTACTCTCGGGGTCGTGCCCAGCGAGCGAGGAAGCGCGTCGCGTCAAGATCATGAACGCGAACTGGACGGCTGGACCCGACGGCGACGATGGCGATTTCGAGCTGATGATCGTGACAAGCGACGACAAGAAAGCTGTGAGCCAAGGAGCCGGAGGCGGCGTTAACAAGGAGCTGCAGGGCATCCGTCATCCGCTTTCGATCCTCACGCCGGTCTCGGGTTCGAAGAAGTAGAACCGGGCGGGGTCGACCGCGAGCCGTAGAGACTCGCCGGCCCGAATGCGTGCGTTGGAGGCGACGCGGGCCGTGAACTGCGCACGTGTGTCCGCGAGGAGTTGCTCGTCCTCGGCCGCGCCCACGACTCCGGCCAGCTCGCCGGCAAAGCGGGGCGCTGCCACCGGGAAGACCACGTGCATGTCGGCCCCGAGATCCTCGGCGACGTCGACGTCGACGTCGATCGTCGGCCGGCCGTTCGGGACGGATGGGGGCGTGCTGAAGTCCTCGGCCCGGATCCCGAGGATCACGGTTCCGTTGCTCGTCGTACGCGGTCGGACCCGCCGATCGAGGGGAAGCCTGAAGCCACCGAACTCGACGACGTCACCGTCGAGGTGCGCCTCGACGAGGTTCATGGAAGGGGATCCGATGAACGCTGCGACGAACACGTTGGCGGGCCTTCGGTAGAGCGTCTGCGGGGTGTCGACCTGCTGGACGCGGCCATCACGCATGACGGCCACCCGTTGCCCGAGCGTCATGGCCTCCGTCTGGTCGTGCGTCACGTAGACCGTGGTCGTCGCGAGCCTCGTATGGAGCTGCGCGAGCGACGTTCGCATCGTGACGCGGAGCTTGGCGTCGAGATTCGACAGCGGCTCATCCATCAGGAACGCCTGCGGCTCGCGGACGATTGCCCTGCCCATCGCCGTGCGCTGCCGCTGGCCTCGAGGCCGAGCATCCGTGCCACCTCGTCGACGCGCCGGTGAGCCTCGCCTTTCGGCACGCGGGCGATCTTGAGCCCGTAGCCGAGGTTCTCACGAACGGTCATGTGCGGGTACAGCGCATAGTTCTGGAACACCATCGCCACGTCGCGCGACCGCGGCTCGACCGACGTCATGTCGCGGCGTCCGATCAGCACTCGGCCGCCGTCGATCTCTTCGAGCCCGGCGATCATCCGGAGTAGCGTCGACTTCCCGCAGCCCGAGGGTCCGACGAGGACGAGGAACTCGCCGTCCGCAACTGTGAACGTCACGTCGTCGACCGCGCGGACGGATGCCGAGAACGTCTTCGAGACCGATTCGAGGACGATCTCCGCCATCAGATGACTGGGAGCGCTCCCATGGTCGCCGAGCATAGCCCGCTTGATTTCGCTTGACAAGGGGGTAGTTCGCTGTCTTAATCCTGGGATCGCTCCCATGGCGTGGTGGGAGCGATCCCATTCAACGAGGAGTCGATGGCCACACTCGAGGAGATCGCGGAGCTTGCCGGGGTTGGACGCTCGACCGTCTCCCGGGTTCTCAACAACGATCCTCGTGTGCGGTCGACCACGCGCGAGCGCGTGCTCGAGGTCGTTCGGCGCGAGAACTACCAGCCCAACTTCGCGGCCCGGACGCTCGCCTCGGGACGCTCCGACGTCATCGGCGCGCTCGTTCCGATGGCGCTGCCGTCGGTCTTCTCAGACCCGTTCTTCCCGCAGTTCCTCGAGGGTGTGGCTGCGGCCTGCGACGCCGCGGACGCGCTCCTGATGCTGTGGCTCGCGCTCCCGGAGACTGAGCGGCGGAAGGTCGACCGGGTGCTGGGCGGAGGGCCCGTCGACGGATTGATCATCGCCGCGCACGTGGTCGACGATCCGCTCGTCGAGGCGCTGCGGCGTGGGGGCAAGCGATTCATGCTCTACGGCCGCTACCCGGCCGACGACGTGAGCTACGTGACCGTCGACGACCGTGCGAGCGCACACAATGTCGTCAGCCATCTTCTACGAGTCGGCTACGAGCGCGTTGCGACGATCGCCGGGCCGCAGCACATGTTCGAGGCGCGCGACCGGCTGGCGGGCTACACCGACGCCCTGCGGGACTTCGGGCTGCCTCGTGCGTCCGAGCTGATCGTGGAAGGCGACTGGAGCGAGGCGAGCGGTTACGCCGCGATGCGACGGCTCCTTGCAGCGAAGCCCGACGCAGTTTTTGCCGCGAACGACAGCATGGCGCTGGCCGCGTTGCGCGCGCTCAAGGAACAGGGACTTCGCGTCCCGGAGGACGTTGCGCTCGTCGGTTACGACGACATTCCGGCTGCTGCCGCCGCCGATCCGCCCCTGACGACGGTTCGTCAGCCGATCCGCCGGCTGGGCGAGGTGGCCGCACAAACACTGCTTGCGCTCATCGACGACCCTTCGGGCGCGCAGCGCCGGATCGTCCTTCCCACCGAGCTCGTCGTCCGTGCCTCCTGCGGCTCGACCGGCGGTGGCGAAAGAAATCCCGTTCGATCGAGGGTGAGGGGGTGAGTCTCTGAGGGAACGAGAGTGGCTCGCGCGTTCGCTCGCCGAACCCGAGCAGTTCTAGAAACCGCCCGGGTCGGCGAATGCGGCCGAGAATCCGGCAGCTGAATACACCACCTTAGGGAGATGGCTCAATGACGATACCAGGCAAAAAAGCCGTCGCCGGCTTGGCGACGCTCGTCCTGATGGGTGTTTTCGTCGCCCTCGGCGCGAGTGCTGCGACGGCGCGGAACACGCACCATTCAACCGAGACGATCACCGTCTGGACCATGGAGGACACGAAGGCGTTCTCCCAGCTGATGCAGACGTTCACCAAGCAGACGGGGATCAACGTCGACGTCCAGGGGATCCCCTGGGGGAACGTGAACGACAAGCTCACGACCGCGGTTGCATCCGGGAACGGCCCCGATGTCGTTCAGGTGGGCCTGTCGCTGCTGCCCACGTTCGTGAATGCGGGCGCAATGCTCGACCTGCACCCCTATCTTGCCAAGAATCCGGCGTTGAAGAGCTCCAACTTCCTCTCGGGCGTCTCGTCGATCCGCACGAACCCGAAGGGCAAGGTGCTGAGCGTCCCGTGGGTCAGCGACGTCCGCATCCTCTTCTACCGGACGGACATCTTCGCGCAGGTGGGGATCTCCGGCCCGCCGAAGACGTGGTCGCAGCTCATGAGCGACGCGAAGAAGCTCGCCGCACGGGGGAACGGCCAGTACGGCTTCTACATCCCGCAGTGGGACAGTGCGCTACCCGTGGAGCTCACCTGGCAGGCGGGCGGCGTCGTGACGTCGAACGGCAAGGTCAGCTTCAACACCGCGGCGTTCCGGACCGCGGCGAACTTCTATCTCAGCCTGTACAAGGCGAAGGTCGTGCCGACGGCCTCTGACTTCGACCAGACGCAGGGCTTCGTCTCCGGCGTCGCGCCGATGCTGATCTCCGGTCCGTATCTGGCCAGCGCGATCAACGGCGCCGCGCCCAACCTGAAGGGCAAGTGGAAAGTCGCGGTCCTGCCGAGCGACAAGACGAACACCTCGCTTCTTGCAGGCTCCAACGTCGGCATCTGGCACAACTCGCAGCACGTCGCCGCATCGCTCAAGCTGCTCGACTACCTCGGAAGGCCCGCGACGCAGGTGGCGTGGTTCAAGCTCGCCGGAGAGCTCCCGACGACCAAGGGTGCGCTACAGACGCCCACGCTGAAGAACGACCCACTCGTGAAGATCTACGCCCAGCAGCTGCAGAACGCTCAGCTGCTGCCCCTGACTCCGGCCTGGGACAAGATCGGTGGGGATCTGCTGAACGCACTGAACAGCATCGTGCTGAACGGCGCTGATGAAGGCTCTGCGCTTCAGCAGCTCAACCAGAACGTGGCTGCGGCGCAGAACTAAGCAGCTGCATGTCGGAATCACTCACGCACGGGCGCCGGTCGATGACATCGGCGCCCGTGCATGAACGCAGGCGCGGGCCGACCTTGGGCGTCAGGCTGACGCCGTACGTCTTCGTCACGCCTGCGCTCGTCTGCATCCTCGCGTTCGGCGTTCTGCCCATCGCGGTCGCCGCCGTCGTGAGCCTGACGAATCTCGACATCAGCGGCCTCGCGCACTACGGAAACATCCACTTCGTCGGGCTCGCGAACTACCGCGCGCTTTTCCGGGATCCGGTCTTCTGGGAGTCGCTGCGGAACACCGCGCTTTTCGTCGGCATCGGCGTCCCGTCGATCCTCGTGAGCTCGCTCGCCGTCGCGATCGCACTCAATCGAAGCCAGTCGCGATTCTTCCGGGCCCTCCGCGTCTTCTACTTCTTCCCCGCGATCACCGCGATCGTGGCTATCTCTCTTATCTGGGGTTACCTCTACAACACCCAGTTCGGCCTCCTGAACTACCTCCTCTCGCTCGTCGGAGCCGGGCCCGTGCAGTGGTTGAGCGACCCGCTGATCGCGAAGTTCTCGGTCGCGCTCGTCGCCATCTGGCGCGCGTCAGGACTCGACATCGTGATCTTCCTCGCCGCGCTCCAGTCGATCCCGGACGAGTACTACGAGGCTGCGTCGATCGACGGTGCAGGGGAGGTGCGCAAGATCTTCGATATCACCCTGCCCCTGCTGAAGTTCGCGATCTTCTTCGTGACCGTCACCACGCTGATCAACTGGATGCAGTTCTTCGACGAGCCGTACGTGCTCACGCAGGGCGGTCCAGTGCACGCGACGACGTCGGTGTCGCTCTACATCTTCCAGCAGGGATTCAGCTTCAACCAGTTCGGCTTCGCATCGGCGGCATCGATCGTGCTCTTCGCCATCATCGCCGTCGTCACGACGACCCAGCTACGCGTGCGGATGCGCGCGGAGGCGAGAGATGCATAGCAGCCGTCGAGGACGCCTGGTCAACGTCCCTATCGGGATCGCGCTCGCCTTCGGCGCGTTGCTGACGTCGTTGCCATTCATCTGGATGCTCGCTTCCTCGGTCAAGCCTCTCGAGGAGTCGTACACATATCCGCCGAAGATCCTGCCGTCGAAGATCACGTTTGCGAGCTACGTGAGCTTGTTCCGCGATCTCATGTTCGGCAGATACCTCGTCAACACCGTCATCGTCGTCCTCATCAGCTTTGTCGGAATGTTCTTGATGGCGATGGCAGGCTACGCCTTCGCGAAGCTCCGATTCCGGGGACGGCGGACGTTCTTCATCCTCGTTCTGGCGACGATGATGATTCCCATTCAGGTGACGATGATCCCGACGTATCTGATCCTGAACAGCGTGAAGCTGACCAACACGCTCGTCGGGATCGCGCTACCGACGCTCGTCAGTGGGTTCAACATCTTCCTGTTCCGGCAATTCATGACGACCATCCCCAACGAGGTGCTCGAAGCATCGAGGCTGGACGGGGCCGGCGAGGTGCGAACGTTCGCCTCGATCGTTCTCCCGATGTCGAAGCCGATCCTTGCCGTCGTCGGCGTCCTGACGTTCATCTCCGGCTGGAACAGCTTCCTTTGGCCGCTGATCATCGCGAACGACCAGCGCCACTACACGCTTTCCGTCGGTCTCGCGCTCCTCAACAAGCAATTGAGCATCAATCCGCCGCTGCAGATGGCCGGCGCATCGCTGATGGTCATCCCGATCGTGCTCGTCTTCGTGGTGCTGCAGAGGCACATCGTCCGTGGGTTCACCATGTCGGGGCTCAAGTAGATGACGGACATCGCCTCGCCACCGGCCGGCCGCCTTGCATCCGGCGGGACCGTCTTCGACGGATTCGTCCACGCTGAAGCGGGGCGCCTGCTGGACGGGCGGAACGAGCCGATCCTCCTCCGGGGCGCGGGCCTCGGAAACTGGCTTCTGCCCGAGGGGTACATGTGGAAGTTCGAGTCGCCGACCCTGCAGTCGCCGCGGCGGATCGAGGCATTCGTCGAGGATCTCGTCGGCCCTGCACGAGCGGCGATCTTCTGGACGGGATTCCGCGATCGGTTCATCGCCGAAGGCGACATCGCCAAGATAGCGGCCGAGGGAATGAACCACGTTCGGCTGCCGATCAACTCGCGCGGCGTCATGGACGAGGACGGTGCTCTGCTCGCCGAGGGGCTGGCGCTCATCGACCGGTTGCTCGGGTGGTGCCGTGCGCATGGGCTCTGGGTCGTGTTCGACCTCCATGGCGCGCCGGGCGGACAGACCGGGACGAACATCGACGATTCGCCCAACGGAGTGCCCGAGCTCTTCACGAACCCGGCGTACAGGGAGCAAACGATCGCCTTGTGGCAGGCGCTCGCGCTCCGCTACCGCGACGAGACCGTCGTGGCGGGCTACGACTTGCTGAACGAGCCACTGCCGAACGAGTACCAGCACATGTACCCGAACGAGCTCGTTGCGCTGTACCGCGACCTCACCGCGGCGATCCGCGAGGTCGATCGCGACCACCTCCTCATCTACGAGGGGACGCACTGGGCAACGAACTGGAGCGTCTTCGACGAAGTCTGGGACGCAAACTCGATGCTGAGTTTCCACAAGTATTGGACTCCGCCTGATCGACCGAGCATTCAGGCGTTCCTCGACATCGGAGGCGAGCTCGAGCTGCCCATCTACATGGGCGAGGGCGGCGAGAACACCATCAGCTGGCTGTACACGGCGTTCCAGCTGTACGAGGACAACGGCATCTCGTGGAACTTCTGGCCCTGGAAGAAGATCGGCACGTTTTCGTCACCATGTTCGGTCGACGCTCCCGCCGGCTGGCAAGCGATCCTCGATTACGGCAACGGCGCCGGTCCGCGGCCTCGGCCGGATGAGGCCTGGGAAACGCTCTCTGAGCTCCTCCATGCGTTTGCGTTCGCGAACTGCACGTATCGGCCGGAGGTCGTCTCCGCGATGCTTCGCCGAGCTCCGGTGCGGATTCCCGCGGCAGCCTTTGGGTTCCGCGGAGCCGGCAGGTCGTACGGGACGTCGTCCGCAGTACCACTGGACGGATTCCGGAGCGACGACCTCGTCACCATCCGTTCGCCCGGCGGTGGAAACCTCAGCTTCGACTACGCCGACGGAGCGACGCCGGATGCACTCGGGGATCTCCTCGTCTGTCTCCGAGCCGGCGATTGGATCGCCTACGACGTCAACGTCGCGCGGCCAGCGACCCTTGGTGTCAGCATCGCGCTGGCTGCGTCGCTGTGGGACGCCACACCGATCGGAGTGCTGATCGACGGTGAACCCATCCGCCTCGAGCTGGACGGCGGCAGCATCCGGGGTTTCACGGGTCGTGGTCTCGACGCAGGCGACCACGTTCTTCGCGTGGATTGCCTCGGCATGGAGGCGACGATTCGTTCACTCGACATCACCTGCGTCGAGCCGGCACCGTAAGGCCACCGCAAGTTTTCCGCTCGCCTGGGCATCATGTTGGTCGACCGCCTCACACAAGGGGGATATCCATGAAGCTGAAAGCACTGCTGCTCGTCGCGCTCGCCGCAGCGGGCGTGGGAGCATCCATCGCAGTCGCCGACAACGGCAAGGGGAACGACCAGGGTGAGGGCAAAGGCTGCCGGGGACAGCACATCTCCGGCACCGTCGGCGCGCAGACGTTCACCATCACGGTGACGAAGGCCGAGCACAATAGCTCGATCGTCCCCGGCTCCACAGTCGTGGTCACGATCGGCGGCGCCGGCCAGACCGTGCGCGCGACCGTCGGGGGATGCTCGAGCGCCAACGGGACGACGACGACGACAACGTCGACGCTGACCGTCCGCTCTGTCGACCTCAAGGCGTTCAACACGTCGACCACGACGACGGGCAAGGACGAGGACAACGACGACGACCAGGGCGAGCAGCACGATCACGGGACGACGACGACCGCGACCACGACGACAACACACTCGTAACACGACCTGACAAACCGAGCTTGCGTCTCCTCCGTAGTCCGTCGGAAACCACGGACAAGGGGGAAGACGCATGCTCTCTATCAAGCGCATGGCCGCGCTCGGCGCGGCCGGGCTCGCTGCGGGCGCAGCGGGCGCATTCGCCGGCACGAACGGCTCGCTCCCGCTCGGCCCCAGCACCAACACCGAACAGGCGACGTTCCAGGCGTACTACGACGGGCACAAGGACACGTATCTCGTGACCGACGTCTCGAGCAAGTCGCAGGCACGTGCATTGCACGTCAACTTCTCGAAGGAGCTCGCAGGCCTGAAGGGCGCGCCGGCGCAGTACTTCATCGAAGGCCGGGCGGTCTCGGGCCAGCTCTCCGTCTTCGGCTCCGAGCCTGGTGAACCCGACTACAACCCGCTCTGGGAAGAGTTCTTCGTCACATGGAAGCCAGGGGTGAAGCCGGTGCTGCTCGTGCGGGACGACCAGATCAAGGGTCTCGCGAAGACGGGCAAGCTGACCCTGCGCGACGCGCACGTCGTGCTCAACGCGCCGATCGTGAAGGTCGGAAAATGATGCAATCCGCCTGCGCCGCAGCCCCGTATCTCTGGCCAGGGGAAGCTCCCAAAAACAAGGAGATGGTCGGATGATTCGCTGGTTCCTTGCTCTTGCCGTGACGGCGGCGCTCGGTGCGGGCGCGGCGATGGCGGCGAGTGCCGCGCTCCATTCGAGCGCGCCCGCGGTCAAGACGGTCTCGAGCGCGAAGTTCGGAAAGGTGCTCGTCGGCGCGAACGGCAAGACGCTCTACCGCTACACCGTCGACGGCAAAGGCGTGAATCGCTGCACCAGTGACCCAGCTTGCGGCAAGTACTGGCCGCCGCTCCTCGTCAAGTCGACCGTGAAGCCGACGGCCGGCACGGGCGTGAGCGCCTCGCTGCTCGGCACGATCAAGGCGAAGAGCGGGATGCGCCAGGTGACGTATGCAGGCTTCCCGCTCTACTTCTTCTCCGGCGACGCAAAGGCCGGACAGACGAGCGGCGAGGGCTTCCAGAGCCAGTGGTACGTCGTCAACACGAAGGGCGCGCTGGTGAAGCACGCGGTCAGCTCGGGCTCCGGCTCGCCTCCGCCGCCGAGCCAGGACCCGGGCTACGGGACGACGACCACCGGCGGCGCAGCCTGGGGCTAGGAGATCGCGCACCGAAGAGAGACCGAGAGGACGACCACGACGGCGAGCGGCATCACCCACCATACGGAGATGCCGCTCGCCGCAAGAGCGCCGGTCAACCCGATCCCCGCGACGACGCCCAGCGCGGCGACCCAGTCGTCGCCGACGACGAAGTCCCACCAGAAACGCCCGAAGCGCGCCAGATAGCTCACGCATGCGCTTCCGCGGTGACGAGGAGCGTGCGCTTGTGCCGGCGCAGCACGGCGACCGAGAGCGTCGACACCGCGATCACGAACCCGAGGATCCCGAAGAGCGCGGCATCCGAACCCGGCCAGTCGCCGCCCGCGCCCTCGGTCGACCAGAAGATCCCGAACGTCGTCAGCATCGCGCCGACCGCGAACTTCAGCGTGTTCTCCGGCACGCGCGTGAGCGGAGCGTGCACGGCGACGCCGACGGCGGCGACGAGAACGACCGCCACCCCCGCGCCGAGCGCGGCGAGCGGGATACTTCCCTGAGTGCTCCCGAACGTGAGCACGATGAACACGACCTCGAGCCCCTCGAGCAGCACGCCCTTGAAGGAGAGCGTGAACCCGTACCAGTCGACGCCGGCGCGCTCGACGTGCTCCGCCGTCTGCGCCTGCGCGAGCTCTTCCGCGAAGAGCGCGTCCTCGTCGTGCAGCGCCTTGAACCCGCTCGCGCGCAGGATCGCCTTGCGCAGCCACTGAAGCCCGAAGGTCAGGAGCAGCCCGCCGACGACGAGGCGCAGCGCGTTCAGCGGGATCACGGTCAGCGCGGGGCCGAGCGCGCCGACGACGGCCGCGAGCACCACGACGGCCGCGCCGACACCCGTGAGTGATGAGCGCCATCCACGCGCCACGCCGGAGGCGAGCACGATCGTGAGCGCTTCGACACCTTCGACCGCGCTGGCGAGGAACGCGGAGAGAACGAGAAAGACCCCCGTGGTCACCGGGGCCGGACGGTAGCGGAAGCGAGTGACTTACCATCTGATCCGCCCTGACCCGCCGTGATCAACAACAGTTGCTCGTCGCCGAGCTCGGCCGCGCCGCGCTCACCGGCGCGACGGTCCCGCAGCTGATTGCCGACGGCGTCGCCACCGTCGCCGAAGGGTTGAACGCGGTCCAGGTCGCGCTGTTCGAGAACCAGACGGAGGGTCTCGTCGCCATCGCCGCCCACGGCTGGCCGGTCGGGGAGCGGATCGCGGCGGACGCGGATTCGCCGATCGCCCGCGCGTTCCGCGAGCGCGACTCCACGATCACGGAGACGATGGCGGTCGCCCCGGTCCGCGGCGAAGGCGGCACGATGATCGGGGTCTTCGCGGTCGTGTCGGCGGAGCCGGTCGTGCCCGACGACGTCGTCTTCCTCCGCAGCGTCGCGAACCTCATCGCCGCGGCGATGGTGCGCGACCTCGCCGAGTCTCGGCTCGCGTTCCTCGCCGAGGCGGGTCACGTCCTCGCAGAGAGCCTCGACTACGACGTGACCTTGTCGACCCTCGCCGATCTCATCGTTCCGCGCCTCGCCGACTGGTGCATCGTCGACCTCGTCGAGGAGGATGGGACGATGAGGCGCGTGGCGGTGCGCGCGGCCGATTCGCGCAAGCAGCCGTTGCTCGACGTCCTGCATCGCGAGTATCCGCCGGTGCCGGATTCTCGTCAGCCGGGCGCGCTGGCGCTCGTGCGAGGAGTGACCGTCCATTTCCCCGAGTTCACGCCCGAGTCGCTGCGCGAAACGACCCGCGACGAACGGCACTACGAGCTGATGACGCAGCTCGACCCGAGATCCGCGATCGCCGTGCCGCTGCTCGCGCAGGGCCGCGTCCTCGGCGCGCTTACGTTCGCGTGGTCGGAGTCGGGGCGCCGCTACGACGAGTCGCACACGATGCTTGCGGAGGAGCTCGGGCGGCGCGCCGCGGTCGCGATCGAGAACGCGCGCCTGTATCGCCGCGAGCTCGAGGCGCAGCGGCGCATCGCGTTCCTGGTCGGGGCGAGCGACGTGCTCGCGAGCTCGCTCGACTACGACGAGACGCTGAACGCGCTCGCTCGGCTGGCCGTACCGCGGCTCGGAGACTGGTGCGTCATCTACATCGTCGGCCCAGGTGGCTCGATCGAG
>WNFR01026406.1_pt1 | contig 12188 bp, 8 predicted proteins | sample 5400221 | NCBI WGS metagenome assembly WNFR01 (sample SAMN13153357, study PRJNA577476) | soil metagenome | isolation source: 40 cm soil under Madrone tree | place: USA:California | collected 2016-06-14 | reverse complement strand
CCGGACACGCGCGTGGTCATCTTTGTTTTCATGACGAGCAGACGGGCGTACTAATTACTGGTGACAACATCGTTGGCCTTGGTTCAGTACTGATCGATCCGCCTCAGGGAAACATGAGCGACTATCTCGACTCCCTACTGCGCGTACGTGCTCTTCCCAATCTTTCCGTGCTCTTTGGCGGCCATGGTCCGGCAATGGCGAATCCATACAAGAAAATCGACGAGTATATTGCTCACCGTCACGAGCGGGAGGCACGTATTCTCGAAGCCGTCCGCTCCGGCGCATCAACTCCGAAAGAAATAGTCGCTCGTGTGTATACCGACGTCTCTCCAAAGGCCCACGCAATGGCTGAACGCGCGGTGCTCGCCCACCTGGAAAAACTTGAGGGGGATGGTTTAGTTGTCAGGAAGGATCACGAGTGCTATCTCGCGGCACAATAAGCCCAAATCATTGGTCATATATCATTGGACATTTCTCATTTGTCATTAGCTCGAACCTCGAGAACTAGCTTGAAGCCGAATGATGCTCAACTGTAAGTTTCGTTGACACTCTTCCTAAATGGGCAAATGAGAAATGTCAAATGATATATGGCCAATGATTTGGGTCTACCTTTCCGACATGAGACCCTGCTGGAGTGGAGAAGTTGAAAGTAAATGCCCCTGTTCGTACTTTCTCTCCCTTTGCGGTTAGAATCTCTTTCGCATATGAAACACATAGAGACTTTTGGGCAGTTAAAAGAGGCCGGGTATCGAACACGCTCTGTAAAAGACGAGCTGCGCGAGAATCTGATCAAGAAGTTGCGCGCGGGAGAAAAACTTTTTCCGGGCATTGTGGGTTACGCAGACACAGTCATCCCACAGCTGATCAATGCCGTCCTCGCTCGACACAACATCATCCTACTCGGCCTGCGCGGGCAAGCAAAAAGTCGAATCATCCGCCAACTAACCGAATTGCTGGACGAAAGCATCCCCATCATCGCAGGTTCGGAAGTTAACGACGATCCGCTCAAACCAATCTCCGCTTTCGGCCGCCAAACCATAGAGCTCCACGGTGATAAAACGCACATCAATTGGATCGATCGCGACGCGCGCTTTGTGGAAAAGCTCGCCACTCCCGATGTGACTATCGCTGACATCATCGGTGACGTCGATCCGATCAAAGCCGCAAAGGGCGGCCACCTGTTGAGCGATGAACTGACGATCCACTACGCTCCGCTGAAGGATCGTATCGGCTCCGAGATCCTAACCCACTATCCAAAAGAGTTGCAGACGGCCATCGAGATTACGCGACAGGAGGCCTGGACCGAGCGCGCGGGTTGGCAAGAAGCTGTGGTTATTCCGGATTTTATTCGTGAGCTAGTCGAGCAAATTGCCTTTGAAGCGCGAGACGACAACCATGTCGACAAGCATTCTGGCGTCTCGCAGCGCATGCCTATTACGGTGATGGAGTCTGTGGTTTCCAACGCGGAACGACGCGCCTTGCTGACCGGTGAGGACACGATCGTAGCTCGCATAGCAGACATCTACGCCGCCCTTCCTTCGATGACCGGCAAGATGGAATTGGAATACGAAGGCGAACAACTTGGCGCCAATCGCATTGCGCGCGATTTGATCAAGCGTGCGGCCGGAGAGATTTTTGCAGGGTATTTTGTCGGCATAGATTTTTCGCGCGCCGTACAATGGTTTGATGAAGGCAACAAATTGTTGCTAGCCGATACAGCGTCATCCGACGAATGCCTGGGGCTAATTGAAAGCGTTCCCGAGCTGCTCGAAACAGCTCTTATTCCTTTTGATTTCAAGCGCTCGGAAACAGGAAAACTTATTGCTGCCTGCGAGTTCGTGCTCGAAGGCCTCTACGCAGAAAACAAAATCAGTCGCAATGAAGAAGGTGGCTACGCGGCGGTTACAAAAGCGAAAAAGGACCGGCGCGGCATGATTTACGACGATCTGACAGAGACGGGAAAGTACAGTTAGATTTTTGATTTTGGATTTTTGATTGCCGATTTATAGAAGTGATGAGTCTTGAGTTCATCGACAATCTAAAATCGACAATCAAAAATCAAAAATACCAGGATGAAGTTCACCAAGTACTCAAAATTCAAAGGCTTCGATGTTTCCTCGATCGATCTTGGCGGGCTAATGGACCGCATGTCCGATGCTCTACTCGATTCGGGCTACGATGACGACTACTACTGGACTCGTCAACGGCAGCAGACCGACACGTCGCTCGACGCTTTGAGGCGTGCATTGCTCCAGGCGCTTATAGAGCAGGGACTGGTAGATGAGCGACAGGTCCAGGAGATGCTCGCGGAGAATGAAGGCAAGTTTAAGGGATCGTTACTCGAGGACTTGCTCAATCAATTGATTGAGCGCCTCGTCGAAGAAGGTTACCTCACCCTTCACGAAGAACAGGTGTCGCACCAGGACCAACGACGACAGGGAAACGGTCGCGGCGAAATGTCTGACCCCCTCCCGCGGGATGTTCGGTTTGAAGTTACCGAAAAAGGCCTCGATTTTCTCGGCTATAAAACTCTGCGAAACCTGCTGGGCAGCTTAGGAAAGAGTTCTGCGGGCCGACATGATACTGCGCATCTCTCAACCGGCGTTGAGGCGGCCGCTGCCAGCAAGCCCTACGAATTTGGCGATACAATAAATCTCGATGTAAACACCACTCTGCTTTCCGCGATTCGGCGCGAAGGTTTGAAAGTGCCCCTGAACCTTGAATACGAGGATTTGCACGTTCACCAGTGCGACTATCAATCGTCGTGTGCCACCGTGGTTATGCTGGATTGTTCGCATTCGATGATTCTTTACGGCGAAGATCGCTTTACGCCCGCAAAGAAGGTCGCTTTGGCCATGGCCCACCTGATTCGCACCCAGTATCCGGGCGATTCCCTCAAGATTGTTCTTTTTCATGATGCCGCCGAAGAGTTGCCCCTGGCAAAACTGGCCACAACCCAGGTTGGTCCTTACCACACCAACACCGCCGAAGGCTTGCGCCTTTCGCGACGCCTGCTGCAAACACAACGCAAAGAGATGAAGCAGATCATCATGGTGACTGATGGCAAGCCGACAGCGTGCTTTGTCGGTGATGACCTGCTGCAATTTCAACACAGGTCGGCAAAAAGAAATCTACAGGACGATATGGGTCCGACGCGCCGGCTCTACAAAAACTCGATGGGCGGCGACCCGTTCGTGATGGCTGAAACTTTCAAAGAGGTTCAGGCTTGTCGCAAAGCCGGTATAATGATCAACACATTCATGTTGGCCAGCGACTACTACCTCGTAGAGTTTGTAAAGCAGATGACAGCCATGACGAATGGCAAGGCTTACTTCGCAAATCCAGGCAATTTGTCACAGTTCGTGCTGATAGACTTTATGCGTCGGCGGACGAGCAGGGTCCGTTAAGGCTCCGAACCGCCTTTCGCACATCGCAACCCAAACTCTCGATACTGACGCACTCGCGTCAGCCACCTGCAATAGTATGGGAAAGTTGAATTCTCGCAAGGCGAAAGCCAACTCTTCACTAAGCACTCGCCGGCGTGCTGAAGAAGGATTGCGCGAAGCTGATCAGCGAGGACTCTTTGAATACGAGAGGCTGCTGGAGAGAATCTCAGCTCTCGCCCAGGCGCTGGGAACGGCCCGGGATCTGACTACTATTTACCGAGGCCTGCGAGAGTTCACCAAGGTCTCGATTCCCTGTAACGGTTTCTTTGTATCGCTTTACGATCCGATTCGTGACGTGCGCACCGCGTGTTACGGATGGGGCGATGACAAAGAGATCGATATCTCTGCGCTGCCACCGATGCCTGTAACAACATCGGGTCCGAATAGTCGCGCCGTTCGCACCGGCCAGGTGATCATTACTGACGACTATATGCAGGCCACGCGTGGTCATCCTTCAGTCATCGTCGGACCCGACAACGGTCTGCGCCCGCAAACCTCGCTCGCAGTGCCCATGGCTGTTATGGGACGCATCATCGGCACAATCGAAGTGCAGAGCTATGAGCGCGGGGCCTATACGCAGGAGCATGTTACGGCGATGATCATGGCAGCCAACCTTACCGCAGTGGCAATCGAGAATGTTCGTCTATTGAAACGCGAAAGCAACGCGCGAGAAGCAGCTGAAGAATCAAATCGTCTGAAAGATGAGTTTCTCGCCACCGTATCTCACGAATTGCGCACGCCTCTCACTGCCATACTGGGATGGTCCCGATTACTCGAGGAAGGCTCCCTCGACGATCAAGTGGCAAACCAGGCCATTGAAAGCATCAGGCGTAACGCTAAGGCCCAGGCACGAATTATCGACGACATACTGGACGTGTCGCGGATTATTACCGGTAATCTCCTTTTTGAGTTGTACCCAGTTGAACTCGCGCCTGTGATTGAAGCCGCCATAAATGCGGTGCGTCCGACCGCGGACGCAAAAGGCGTCCGGATCGACATGGAATTTGATTCTGCCCCCCTCGTAGTATCGGGAGATGCAAATCGATTGCAACAAGTCATTTGGAACCTGATTTCGAACGCTGTGAAATTTACGGAGAACGGCGGTCGCGTTACCCTTGGTCTGCATCAAGTGAGGTCCTCAGTAGAAATCAAGGTAGCAGATACGGGCCAGGGTATTAGTCCGGAATTCCTTCCTTACGTCTTCGACCGGTTTCGCCAGGCCGATAGCACGACCACGCGTCAACACGGCGGTCTGGGTCTGGGACTCGCAATCGCCCGGCATCTAGTTGAGATACACGGTGGAACTATTCGTGCTGAAAGTCCAGGAAAAGGTAAGGGTGCTACGTTTACACTTAAACTGCCTCTTGTGGATTGCGGTGATAAAGCATCTTTATTGGACACAACCGAAATCGTGATTCCTGAATCGACTTACCAGCCTCGGCAGTTATTGTCTGGCTTGCGCGTGCTGGTTGTCGACGACGACGTAGACACCTTGGAATTAATGGCGACCGCTCTTAAGAGCAGGCAAGCCACTGTTACAGCAGTTTCGTCGGCCGTGGACGCGTTGATAGCTATCAAAGCCAATAGACCTGATGTGCTCATTTCCGACATCGCTATGCCGGATGAAGATGGTTACGCCTTGATTGAGAAAGTAAGGTCTCTCGATCACGGAGAGGAGCAAACAATTCCGGCAGTAGCAATCACGGCCTATGCAAAGGACGAAGACCGGGAACGAGCTCTCTCTTCGGGGTTCCAAATATACCTTCCTAAGCCGGTGGAACTTACTGAACTGGTTTCTGTGATTGCGAGAGCAGCAAGACGAGAGTTCTGAGCAAGCTTCAAACATGAGTCAAATGCGCGTCGACGAGATTCAGATGGCCTACGACGACTCAGGCGCTGGTCCTCCGGTCGTACTGCTGCACGGTTATCCCTTTAACCGATCAATGTGGCGCGAGCAGGTTGCTGCCCTAAGTGCGAACCATCGTGTGATCACTCCAGACTTGCGGGGGCATGGTGACAGCGATTGCCCGGCTGGCCCGGCAACCATGAATACAATGGCTCGGGACGTGGGATTACTGATGGATGGCCTGGGAATCACTCGCGCCGTCATTGGCGGCCTATCAATGGGGGGTTATGTCGCTCTGGCTTTTTACCGCTTGTTTGCTCTGCGTGTGCGCTCATTGATTCTTGCCGACACCCGCGCACAGGCTGATACCGAGGAGGCCAAACAAATTCGCGCTCAACAAGCTGAAAAGGTTATGGCGGAGGGGATGGCAGGAATTGCGGATTCGATGCTGCCAAAATTGCTCGCTCCAGAAACGGTTAGCAAACGACCTGAAGTCGTAAAGCGCATCCGCGATATGATGTTGCGAACTAAACCTGAAGGCGCTGCCGCTGCTTTAATGGGAATGGCAATGCGCGATGACCAAACCGAACACCTCTCGCGGATAATTCCGCCGACCTTGATTCTAGTTGGCCATGACGATGCGATTACACCCTTACAGGATTCCGAACGGATGCATCATGAGATTGGTGGTTCGCGTCTGGTGGTGATAGAAAACGCCGGTCATGTTTCGAACATTGAACAACCCGAGCGGTTCAACGAAGCCTTGACGGATTTTTTGGATACATAAAGGCTTAATCAATTGCCCGATTGGCGGTTTGATGTGGTCTTTTGATTTCTGATTCGCTAAGTGTAATTCTTATCGCTGAATCTACTTCAGAGCCTTGATGAATCGGCGCGGGCAATTGGCAACCAGAAATCGGAAATCTAAAATCACAAATCTAAAATCGAAAATGGCCCCAATGCCCGAATTCAAAAAATTCACTGTTGAGGAGCGTGTACGCTGGGGGGATGTCGATGCGGCACGCATTATTTTCTACGGGGCTTATATTCATCTCTTTGAGTTTGCGGAGACTGAACTCTTCCGCGCTGTGGGATTGCCCTACGGCGTGATGTTTGACGAATTGGATATCTGGTTGCCCCGCGTGCATCTCGAATGCGACTTTCACCATGCCGCGCAGTTGGATGATCTGCTGGAGGTGTCTGAAACCGTTCCTATCCCAAAGGAGTTGCGAGAAAAACTCGCGCCCTATTGTCAGAACCGGGAGCGGTAGCGACCGGGTCGAAACGCATCACAATCGCTTCGCTCGCTGGTCATAAGATCGGCTACACAAAGTCAGAACCGGGAGCGCTAGCGACCGCACTCAACTTAGGTCATTGACTGCACGAATTCAGCAGGCCTGACCGATATTTAGTTAGGCGCGCCGTGGGAGCATTACGGACCCGGGAGCGTAGCGACCGCACTCAACGACACAAGGACTAAGCTACGAATCAAACCCAGTGCCGCGATATCTTTGGTAAGAAATGGCTACAAGTAACACCCCAGAAACTAAGACTCCGGAAGGCCTCGACGAGAAGCTCGTCGATCCCAATCCGGTGACGCAATTTCAACGATGGTTGGACGAGGCCATCACTGCCGACATGCACTTGCCGGAAGCGATGACCCTGGCGACGGCCACGACTGACGGCAAACCTTCAGCGCGTCTCGTTTTACTAAAGCGGGTGGATGAAAACGGATTTGTGTTTTTCACAAACTACCGGAGCGCCAAGGCCCGAGATCTTGATAACAATCCTTTTGCCGCACTGGTTTTCTACTGGCCCCAGTTCGAACGGCAGGTGCGGGTGGAAGGTAAGGTGCAAAGAACATCGGTGACTGAATCGCTAGAGTATTTTCAGACACGTCCGCGCGAAAGTCAGATCGGAGCATTGGCATCGCCGCAAAGTGAAGTCATTTCCGGAAGAGATGTGCTGGAAAAGCGGTCCGCGGAATTGGAGCAACTCTATGGCGATCGAACGATTGAATGTCCGCCATACTGGGGCGGTTATCGATTGGTGCCTGAACGCGTCGAGTTCTGGAAAGGCCGTGTAGGTCGTTTACACGACCGCATCCTTTATGAACGAGAGACAGACGGCTCCTGGACCATCAAACGCCTTGCACCTTGAAAGTATTGGGATGCTTTTAGGCGATTTTTTCCTCAGCAGCAAACTCTAGAGCGGGCGCAACGCACTGCGCACAAGTTTCTTTTTCAAGTCTGTATAACCTTGCTCGCCGGCGACTAGATCGCCGAGCACGCGTTTGACTCCTCGATGACCCCGGGCAAACTCGATCATCCGTTCAGTAAACGGCGCACCCCAAAAGTTCCCGTAGAAGCGACGGCGCATGCGTGCTGCTCGCCGCAACTCCGCACCAAAATCTTCACGCCAACGCTGCTCGTATGAAAGCGGTCGGCCCGCGAGATAACACTCCGCGAAAAGTTGCGCCGAACGTAAAGCGTAATAAATTCCCTCGCCCGTAACTGGATCCGCGAAGCCCGCAGCATCACCCAATAGGCCCCAGCCTTCGCCGCAGACGCGTCTCGTGTCCCAGGTCTTCTCTGCCAGACCCGGAATGCGTGCGGCGTAGCGTTCCGCAGTTGTTCGTAAATGGTCCTTGATGCGTGTGCTGTCTTTTGAGCTTTTGTTGCGGCCCCAAAACTTCACATTGGCGCCTTCACGTTGTTGATAGTAACCAATCATGAACCGCCACAGGAGGTCGTCAAGCGGCTGATGTTCAAAAGCATCCTGCGTAGTGGCGATGCCAAAGGAGATATGATCCAGGCGAGGAAAGGCCCACGCATAACCCACCCAACGGGGCAGAAAGGCCACGACCGTGGGAGGTTCCTCACCGTTAGCGGGCAACGGAGCCCGGTAACCGAACGCGACCTCCATATCTGAGGGTGGTAAAGGTCCGGCCAGCATTTTTGCAATCGAGCTGTTTGCCCCATCTGCACCCACCAACATCCCTCCGGAGTATTCGTTGGTGCTCGACTCGAGGCGCCATGTTGAACCACTTCTCTTTATTCTCTTCCCCGAGATCTTCTCCGAAAAAACATTCGCTCCCGCGTCTCTGGCTCGATCCCGCAGATAGGAGTCAAAGGCCACGCGAGAATAGATAGCGAAAGGCTCGTCCAATTTCAGATGAAGGCGCTTGCCGGAGGGCGAATACATCTCGAGCTCGTTTACCGTGCGGCCGACTGCATTCAATAACTGAGGCCATGCTTTCAAAGCTTTCGCAGTCACGCCGCCGCCGCAGGCCTTGGGCTCACCTTCGGGCCGGCCATCAAACAAGGCCACACGAGCGCCGCCTCTAGCCAACAATTCGGCGGCAAAAGACCCGGCTGGTCCGGCTCCCACGATCACTAGGTCAAAACTCTTCATTGCCAAACAATAATATTAGAAAATAAAGACCATCATAAGTGCCTTTCGATCTGGAGAGCAATTGGGTAAGATACGAAGCGTTCCCTGAAAGATATCTGCCCAATTTTCTCTCGCTTCGAAGGGCTGCGCGTCTGCCGAAGCAAGCGAACTTGCTTGTTCAGTATTTTCACGTTGACGTGAGCTGCATGAGTAATCCAAGCAACCTTGTTTTCTCGGGCATCGCACCACACCCTCCTATCATGGTCCCGGAGGTAGGCCGAGAGTCTATCGCCGAGGTGCGCGGCTCAATCGAAGCGATGGCGGAACTCACCAGACGACTCATCGCCAGCGGTACCAAGACTGTTGTGCTGGTTTCTCCTCATGCGCCACTCGACGTCGATTCTTTTGTTGCTTATCTGGGACCAGAGCTTCATGGAGACTTCTCCAACTTTCGCGCGCCTGACACACAACTCCAGGTTGCGCTTGATGTTGAACTATTGAGCGCGATTGCGAGGAACGCAGCAGACGAAAACTATGCAGTATTCGGAATTCCAAAACAAGAGCTCGATCATGGCACGAGCGTCCCGCTATATTTTCTACTGCGGAATGGGTGGCAAGGCGACGTGGTCGCACTCGGCTACAGTTTCCTTTCAGACGACGATCATCTCCGCTTTGGAGCCTGTATCAGAAAGGCAATCGAGGAAGTTGGCAGGCCTGTCGCATTTATCGCTAGCGGAGACCTGAGTCACAGACTTAAACCGCAAGCACCAGCAGGTTATGACTCCAGCGCCTTCCTTTTTGACCAGGAGATCGTGGATGCTCTTTCCTGTAATGAGCCCGAACGAATCGTCCGGATTGATCCCGATCTGCGGGCACTTGCCGGCGAGTGTGGCTATCGGTCGATGCTTATCGCCATCGGCGCCACCAGGCAACTGCCCTTAGCTTGCGAGGTGCTTAACTATGAAGCCCCTTTCGGTGTCGGGTATCTGGTTGCTCAACTTACCAATCACACAAACTTCGAGGAAGTCGAGCGGATTTCAGTTGGTGACGAGCTAGATCCGAATGACCGCCAGGACCTACCCGGACTCGCACGCAGAACCGTTGAGACGTTTGTCAATGATGGAAAGATTTTACCGCCACCGCCAAACATCGCCGGATTGTTGGCGGCACGCGCTCCGTGTTTTGTCTCGCTCAAGACTCTGGAAGGAGACCTGCGAGGTTGCATCGGCACAATTGAGCCGGAGATGGACAGCCTTGCTGAGGAAATCATCACAAATGCAATCAGCGCGGCCACACGTGATCCACGTTTTCTGCCAGTGGCTAGGGACGAGCTGTCGAACCTGAGCTACTCCGTAGATGTTTTGTTTCCAGCTGAGAGAGCGAGTTTGGCGGATCTCGATCCGAGAATTTACGGCGTGATAGTGGAAGACGAGATAGGTGTCCGGCGTGGACTGCTGTTGCCTGACATCCCAGGCATCGACACTGCTGAGCAGCAGGTTGAGATTGCCGCAAAGAAGGCGGGTATTGCCGTCGGAACACCTTTGAATCTTTCACGTTTTCGCGTTGAGCGATTTCGTGAGGGTGAATAGTAGCCAGAATGTCGCTAGACATCGAGGTTTCTGACGTCCAGCGCATTGTCTTCGATAAACTTGCGTCGCGGCTCTACTGCATCGCCCATTAGCACAGTAAAGATTTCATCGGTTTCCACTGCGTCGTCAATTCTCACCTGCAAAAGCGTGCGCTTCTCGGGGTTCATAGTAGTCTCCCAGAGTTGTTCAGGATTCATTTCACCGAGGCCCTTGTAGCGTTGAATGGTCAGGTCCTTTTTTGCAGCCGCGAGAACCTTTTCAAGCAGAGCATCACGTGTGGCAATCTCTTCTTTCGTGCCGTTCTCACCTGTTATGAATGGAGGCGCTAGCTTGTCTTCGAGAGTCATATAGAGTTCAACCGCCTTTTGAAACTCTACAAAGCTCGCAAAGTTCCAATCGACTGAAAGATTAACGCCCGAATTGGTCGAGGTCTCTATCTCCCAAAGGCCGTGCTCCTCGTCAGTTGAGAGTTCGGTCTTATAACCGGCCCCTGCCAACACGGCTTCGACTCGAGCCATGAGATCGCCATCCTGAAATATCTTGCGAAGAGTTGTTCCCTCTTTGCGTAGTACCCCTTTCTTGCCACCAAAAGCTTCCAGGAGTGTATCGAGGAGATGAGAATCGCCACCAAGACGGCGCGCTGCGCGCTCGCAGTAATGCTTAAAATCAACCATCTGCTCCAATGACCGTGCGAGATCTTTACCTTCGATGACTTCCTTTGCACCTACTGAATTAACTGTCATATCCGCTGTCGCCATTCTCATCAAATAGCGGATCATCGAGCCTTCATCTTTAATGTATTCCTCTTTCTTGCCTCGCTTCACCTTAAACAATGGCGGCTGGGCAATGTACACATAACCTTTTTCCACCAGCTCAGCCATTTGACGATAGAAGAAAGTAAGCAACAAGGTCCTTATGTGCGAGCCGTCGACGTCGGCGTCGGTCATCAGAATGATCTTGTGGTAGCGCAACTTGCTTGCGTCGAAATCCTCTTTTCCGATCCCAGTTCCCAGTGCTGTAATCAGAGCTTTTATTTCGCTGTGGCCAAGCATCTTGTCATAACGCGCTTTTTCGACGTTGAGGATCTTGCCCTTCAGGGGAAGTATCGCTTGATTTTTTCGATCACGTCCCTGTTTCGCAGACCCCCCGGCTGAATCTCCCTCGACAATGTAAATCTCGGACAACGCCGGATCTCGCTCCTGGCAATCGGCCAGCTTACCGGGCAGCATGCTAGAACCCATCGCGCCTTTGCGCACGATTTCCCGCGCTTTACGCGCAGCCTCTCGCGCCCTCGCGGCATCCAGCGCTTTGCCGACTATTTTTTTCGCCACGGTTGGGTTTTGTTCAAAAAACTCCGTAAGCCGATCATTCAAGAACGACTCAACCGCCCCCTTCACATCGGAATTCAGCTTACCTTTTGTTTGGCCTTCAAATTGCGGTTGCGGCAACTTCACGGAGATAACCGCCACGAGTCCCTCACGAACATCATCTCCCGTGAGAGAGGTCTTGAAGTTCTTCGCCAGACCTGACGATTGCGCGTAGGCGTTGATAGTTCTGGTAAAGGCCGAGCGAAATCCAGATAAGTGCGAGCCACCATCGACTGTATTGATGTTGTTGGCAAACGAATAGACCTTCTCGTCGTATGCGTCGTTGTACTGGATAGCCACCTCGATCGAAAGCGCATCGCTTTCCTTCTCAAAGTAGATTGGCTTATCGTGGAGAACGCTCTTATTTTTGTTTAGATGTTTGACGAATTCCGCAATCCCTCCCTTGTAATAGAACTCGTGCGAACGCTCCGGCTCCTCGCGCTCGTCCTTGATGGTGATGCGAATACCCTTATTGAGGAAGGCCTTCTCCCGCAGACGCTCCGAGAGCTTGTCGAAGCTAAATGCCGTCTCAGTAAAGATCTGAGAA
>WNFR01006245.1_pt1 | contig 12189 bp, 13 predicted proteins | sample 5400221 | NCBI WGS metagenome assembly WNFR01 (sample SAMN13153357, study PRJNA577476) | soil metagenome | isolation source: 40 cm soil under Madrone tree | place: USA:California | collected 2016-06-14 | reverse complement strand
GGGCGAAGTGATTCGTGCCACCGGTGAACGCACCTGGAACAATGATAGAGGTCTCGATACCCCAACGCGTCAATTCACGAGCGTAGACTACGGCCAAGGCATCCATCCCGGCCTTGGCGGCGAAGTACGGCGCCAGATATGGTGGAGTTCCGCCCGCTGCACTGCTGCTCGACACCCAAACCACAAGACCTTGGCTCTGTTTGCGTAATTGAGGCAGGGCCGCGCGGTTCACGCGCTGTGTACTAAGCACATTGACGTCATACAGCTCCGCGAGTTGTTCGGGCGTGAAGGCTTCGGCCGGACCAAAGACCATGTGGCCAGCGTTGTGAACGACCACATCCAGACGCCCGTCCTTCGAAATGATCTCCTGGATAGCCGTGTCACAGGATTTCTGCGACGAAACATCCAATTCGATGGGACGCAGGTCCGCGCCGTGTTCGGCGGCATATTTTTTCACTTCCTGGACCTGTGGCGCATTGCGCCCGGTGGCCTCGCGCATGCTTGCGTAAACAGTGTGACCTGCCCGTGCCAGAGCGCGCGCGGCTAAGGCCCCGAAACCACTCGATGCGCCCGTGATGACAATGATGTTCTTCATGGTTCATTCTCCTGTTCGATTCGAATTTGTATGTGGCGAAATCAAAAACTATGCAGATGGATTCTCCTAACGACACGGCTGCGCGTTGAGATCAAAGGTTTCAGGCAAAGCCTCCATTGGCGCGCAGCACTTGGCCGTTGACCCACCCACCGTCGGGGCCCGCAAGGAATGACACCACGTTCGCGATATCCTCCGGCTGGCCCAGCCGTTCCAGCGGAGGTACTGTGCTGAGTTCTTCGATCTGCGCCTGAGTCTTGCCCTTGAGAAAGAGCTCGGTCCCAACGGGACCGGGTGCCACGGCGTTTACGGTGATTTTGCGACCGCGCAGCTCGTTGGTCAGAACGTGGACCAGCCCCTCAACGCCAGCCTTGGAAGCGATGTACGCGCCGTAGGTCGGGAATGCTTTTGCCAGAACGCTGCTTGAGAAGGCGATGATGCGGCCGCCTTCTGAAACATGCTGAGCCGCCTGTCCCAATACCAGGAATGTGCCACGAAGGTTCGTCGTCATCACTTTGTCAAAAGTGGCGACGTCGCCTTTCGCGATGGGCGACAGGGGCATGATGCCTGCGTTGTTGACGACGACGTCAACTCTGCCGTAGGTGTCGAGGGTTTGCTTGAAAAGTTGCTCCACGTCCGCGGCATTCGCTACGTCCGCCTGGACGGCGACGGCTTGTCCGCCCGCGGCCTTGATTTCGGCCACGACTTCTTCGGCCTTGGCGGCGTTCGCCGCGTAGTTCACTACGATCGCGAAGCCGTCGTGTGCCAACCTCTTCGCTACCACGCTTCCAATACCGCGCGATGCGCCGGTGACGATGGCGCTTCTCGTTTGTGTATTTGCCATTGTTCGTTCTCCTTGCTTGGCAGAGCAGGCCTTCATTCATTTGAGGACTCTGCCCGTTGTCCTTCAAAGGAATAAGATACATCGTGCTATTATTCGGCCCATGCATTGTTAGAATATCTACCATGCGTGACGTGCATTTACGAAACGTCGACCTGAATCTCCTGCACGCACTACATGCGCTGTTGGAGGAACGGCACGTAACCCGGGCCGCTAAACGCTGTTTCTTGAGTCAGCCCGCCATGAGCCGAGCGCTGGAACGGCTGCGTGAGATGCTCGGAGATCTCCTCCTCGTTCGCAGTGGGCGCGCTTACGAGCGCACGGTGCGGGGAGAACACGTGCTGCGAGAGATGGAGTCGCTCATGCCTCGGCTTGAGGCCATGGTGCGAGGAGAAGAATTCAATCCTGCGCGAAGCCAAGAACATTTTCGAGTGGCCATGACCGACCACGCTTCGATGGTGCTCATGCCGCCACTCGTAGAGCGTATAAGGAATGCGGCAGCGAACGTAAAGGTTGACGCATCCGCCTGGAACGGCCGGGCCTATGAAGACGTCGCCGCGGGACGAATTGATACGGCTCTCAGCGCAGAAGTCCCGCCTCCTGCCTTAGACGCCGAAGTGCTCTATGAGGAAGACTTCGTCTGTCTGGTAGGCCGTGCTCAACGGATCCGCAGCCGACGCTTCACGCTGAAACAATACCTGGACCTTCCTCATGCCATAGTTGAAACGTGGGAGAGTCGACAAACTCCGGTGGACAGGCCTCTAGCGGAACTCGGCTTGAAACGGCATGCTGTACTCCGTATCCCGTTCTTTGTACCGACAATCCTCACTATCGCTCGCACCGACCTGGTCCTCACTGTACCGCGCAGATTGGAGAAGATCACCGCGGCGATTGCAGACGTGCGTGTAGTGGAGCCGCCGCGCGAGATCAAAGGCTTTTCTTATTTCATGGCATGGCATCCGCGACTTACTACGGAACCTGCGCACGCGTGGTTTCGCGAACAGCTGCGGATGGCCGCTCGGACCATTTGACCACTTCGGTGTTGATAGCCTCATCGCTCGTGACCGCACTACCGGATTAGTCAGTCAAGCTGGCTTCACCGCAGCGGTCTGCCGCAATATCGCCGTCTCATTGGTAGGCCTCAATGACCGGATGGTCGGTTCCGGGCGTATTGTCGGCAACTCTTACCTAATCGCGTTACGTCAGAGTTGCCCGTCATCCATACTCTAACGGACGGCCGATCTGAACAGTTGCTGATGCCCATTCCGTCAAACAGTTTCTAGAAATCAGAGTCTATGATTCCACGCCGATTCGGTGCAGAACCGCGTCCAGAGCTTCCGAGACGCTCGTCAGGAAGCCACGTTCAACCAGGTATTTGAGAAATTGCTCATTTATGCCGCCTGCAGTGGCGTGAGCAGCGGCCAGTGATTGGAAACTGCGCTCCGACGCTTCGACAGCACCAGTCGTTACCCCAAAAAAGAGTCGTGCAATGTACTCTGGCTTGCGAAGCTGGAACACCTTGCTGCTCCAACCAAGACGCAATTGTTTCACTAAATGCGAAATAGGACGCAATTGTCGCAGTCGTCGCGCAGATTGCATCGAACTCGTTTTCCCTTTCCACTGGAAAGACAGTTCCAACGGCAGCGAAGAGTTCAAAGGCCACCGGATCGGGGGGATAGATTGCCGTGGGGCTCAATCGTTTTGCCGTTGACGGCAATGGCACGGCCCTTGCGATTCGCAGAGCGGGCGCTACAAGTTCAGACAAGCTCCTCAGCGAGAGCGCCGAGACAAGGCTGATAACCTGATGATCGGGACGGAAAGCCAATTCCGAAAGAACATCTCGCGCAGCTGAAGGCCTCACAGCGATGACGATCGTATCGGAATGATCGAGAACCTCCTGGTTACCGGACGCGACCGATATTCCACGGAAACGATTGGCAAGCCCATTAGCGATAGCAGAATTGCGAGGGGACAACCAGATGGAGTGGGCTGTGACGCCAGGCGAACTCAGTCCAGTGACGATTGATGATGTGATTTCGCCAGTTCCGATGAATCCTAGTTGCATGAGTCTTTCCTGTCGCTTCCAAAGCTTAGGCGCGCACATGTCACGGCAACGTCTCAGATGGCACGGGCGGTGCGCGACCGCCCGGCGGCGCGACTGCTTATCGTGAACCTTGCGCCTAGCGCCTGACACGGTAGCGGATGTGAGTGGCCTCCGGCGTGTCGATCAGTTCTCCATCCAAACTGGTTTCACCTCACTACTGACCCGCCATTGCCCCACTGGCCTTTGGGACCATGACGAGACCTACTTCCCCTGCACCTGCTCGTCCCAGCTCTTGGCGCGGCCTTGACCGTTAAGGAACGGCAGAGCGGTATCGACCAACTGCGGTGCGAGACCCATTTCGTAGTGCGTGAGGTTCGGCAGAATCGCCAGGCGATTCTGCGACATGTGCTCGCGCTGCCAGCCGGCGTCCTTCAGTCCGCCGCCGAGCAGTTGGTAGAACTTCACGATATGTTCCGGCCGGAACATGTCGCTGTCGCCGTAGATGAGCATCACCGGCATGGTCAGTTTCTTGACGTCCGCTGACCAGTCGTACGGCTTGCGCATGTAGGCACTCATCTGGTCGAGCAGCTTCGGAAACTCTTCGGGATGCGGTGCAATTGCCACGTACGACTTGTACATCGGCGTTTCCTTCATTTGCTCCGCCATCGCGGCCCCGACCGCCGTCTGCTGCGGCAGCATCTCCGGATAGAACCCGTCTTGCGAGAACGGCGTGGAAACCAGGACCAGGCGGCGAACCATTTCCGGATGCTGCACGGCGAATTGGAACGCGACGCCACCGCCCATCGAATAGCCGAGCACGTCGACCTTGTCATAGCCGAGCTTCTTTAGAACGCCGGCCATGTCGTTGCCCATCTCGACTAAGCTGAGCTCGCGCTCACCTAGTGCGGTGCGGCCGTGGCCCTGCAAATCGACGCCGATAACCTGCCGGCTCTGCGCCAACTTGGTCAGGTTGGGACCGAACATCTCGATCTGACCCAGGCCGCCATGAAGCAGCAGCAGCGGCTCGCCTGTGCCGTAGAACGCATAGTAGTAATTCACGCCATCGACGGCAGCATGGCCGGTCTTGACGGGCTTGGGTGTTGCGGTTTGCATTGTCGCCTTCTCCTGCACTGCTTGAACGATCGTGGGGACCGCAAAGCTGAGGGTCACAGTCGCAATCATTGCGATCAGCATCTTGACAGACATCGTGGGTCTCCTTCTGCAATGTATGACGAGCAACAAAAGTGCTTTGACCTCAGGTACGACTATCGACTATTGGGGGAAATTCGGTCTTGTACAAAAACGACAACTGGCTTCGGCGTTGCATGATTTTGGTGGGCGCTTCTCCGATGAAGCGTCTGAGGGATCGTGTGAGATGTGCCTGGTCGAAATAACCTAGACGGCTAACGACATCCAGGATCGGAACTCCCTCCCTGAGCAGGATCGTTGCATATCGTGCTCGTTCGATCTGGCGAAACTTAGCGTACGTGACGCCCGTGGATCGCAGAAAGTGGCGTTGTGCGGAACGCAAGGATAGTTCTCTTGGGCGCCACAGCAATGTGTCTTCCACGATCGGATCGCGAGAGAGGATCCCCGATTTTGCAAGTCGTTTCACAATCGACTCGGCATTGTCAAAGCTCGGGTACTCCAAGGCAGAGCCGTTTAGCCAAAAAGACTGACCTGTGGCTGGCAGAAGTGTTGCATCGTTATGATCGCGGAGGCTCCCAGGGAGAAATCGTGGCATGAAGATTCCCGGTTTGAAGCGGATGCCGACCCACTGGCCTTCTGCGGGACAATCTACGGGAGTTACAGTGGTCTCTGGTCCTCGAAGCGTGAGAAAGCTCTTTCCTCTTAGTCGCGTGAGGACCATCTCAAAACTGTTGGCCGCAACGGAGAGAAACGTATCCCCACGGTCGGTATGGCAGCGCCATACCCTTTCAATGAACAAATGATCGGAGGCTCTGTCCTCCAAGTGAAAGAACTCGCCCTTACCTTGCATCTTTTCGTTCAAAGTTTGCCCTGCGGACATTTGCAGTCTCTCCCTCTCGCATATTCTCCAGAGTCTGCCAGTCGGGATTCTGCTTTCGACCGTCAGAGGTACTTAGATGCAGCATGCAGGCAGGAACCCGCCTGTACGAGACCGCTCCCGGATTGTCGGCAACCCTTCCTTTATCGGTAGGGGAAGGGTTGCCCGTCATCCGATCAGAAACATAACCGCTGAGGTTCAGGCTGATTCCGACGGTAGCCTTCCATCACGAACAAACGCCGTGCCAATCGGATGCCCAGCTTTTCAATGGTTCTGAGCAGCGAGTGCTCTCTCATACTCGTGTAATTGCGCTGTCGCCTCCTCACGATACCCGGGAGGGAATTTGGGCGATTCCAATGCTTGCCTCTGCGTAACTACCGCTTTTTCAAGCTGGCCCGATCTAAAATATGCCAGGGCTAGAACGGTTAGATACGTGGGGTGCTCTACGTCGAGGGCAATCGCGTGTTCAATCAGCGCGACAGCCTTTTCGGGATTGCGGTATGCAGGATCTGAACAGTCCACATAAACACCTGCCGCTTGGTTGTAAAGCTCAGCCCAAGTAGGTTTGAGGTTGGCCGCTTTCTCAAAATCCGCCGCGGCTTGCGGACAGGCTTTCATCGTTCGGAAAGCTCGGCCTCGGCGTAGGAACAAGAACGGCTCGACTGGATGCAGGTCGATTGCCCTGGTGTAATCCGCAATGGCAGCTTCGCGCTGATTCAGCGCATGTTCAGATTCCGCACGGCGAAGATACGCATCCCAGTCCTTCGGATTACGTTCGATTAGAGACGTGAAATAAGGGATCGCACCGTCCAGCAAGATTGCGTTCTTCTTGTTCACCCATCCCACAGGCACATCGTCGGCTCCGTTAGCTTTGATCCAAATGTGTTCCCCTTCCACGCGCTGCACTACAGCCACGATGTTTACGCCCAGCCCGTCAGGTCTGATCAATTCGGTTTGTCCACGCTGTCCGGAAACAAAGTAGTCTCCAAATCCCTGTAGCACCACAATCCTCCGCCCGGCCCATGTCTCATTCGGTGGACCACTGGTGGGAGAAGCAAATTGCGCTTGGGCGCGCTGGAGCCCGAGTATAAGGAAGATCAGCAGAACAGAGAGTCTGATGTGCGAACAACTGGGTCTAGCTCCCGCGGAGATCATGGGAAAGGCCCTCCGGACTTCGACGATTCAAATCTCAATCCTATAACAAGGTTGCCAAAGAATGAGCACGAAGCGTTGGTGCTCTGAATGCTCGACGAATCGGAAAATGATCCGCTAGTGGTCGGATTGTCGACATTACGGAACTTATCTTTGCGCTCTGTGCGCGACACCGGAGAGAGATCCAACCGTTGAACCAATTGATTCCCGATCAAGTAGCTCATCAACGTTTTCGGTCAAAGTGTCGGCACGCCTAAAAAAGAGGTGAGACGAGCGCAGGAGAGCTGTCTCCGGCACTGCACGGCCTGGCCGAGCCCTTACTACCAGAGAAAAGAGAGTCCCTCTCCGGGACAGCAACGGTCACGCCCATCGGGCGGAAAACTGAAGTTGCAAACTACTTCGCCGGAGTTGCAGTCGGCAGACCCTGCAGCCGCTCCTTGTTAATCTTCAGCACGACTCCTGCGTTGCGGTCGGCAACCTCGCTCACTTTATACTCCGCTGACGAACCCATCACCTCTGCCACCTCAGTGGGAGTCAGCGCGTACTTGTCCGTCAGCCAGTTCGCCATATTCGTGGTCGCATCGCGAAACGCATCATCGACCGACCCATCCAGCCCCACCGCCATGAGGTGCGTCGCCGATTCGACACGGGGCCCCGGCACGCCTTTACCCGAAATCACGTCAACCGTGAACTCCACGTCCATCGACGTCTCCAGCGCGTTCCCGTTCAACTCCCCATCGCCTTGCGCCGCATGGCCGTCCCCCAGATACAGCATCGCCCCCGGAGCCCTCACCGGCAAATAGACCGTCGCGCCCTCGATCACTTCATTGAAGTCCATGTTCCCGCCATATTCGCCGGAATCCCCCGTCCCCGGAGCAGCCGCGGCCGGCGGGGGCGACGTCGCCACGCAGCCGAGCATGGGCCGCAACGGCACAGAATAATTCTTCAAATGCTCCGTCGGCTTTTCCACCGTGGCCACGCCGCGCGCCGTATCTAAGTGCCATCGCACACTTTTCCCAGCATCCTTCATTTTCACGGCCCACTCGGTGTCCACTCCGCGCGGAACGATATCGTCATCACTCACCGCCCAATCGCGGTTCAGGCGCAGCCGCGTCAGATGCACCACGAGCGTGTCGCCCGGCTCTGCTCCTTCCACAAAAAACGGCCCGGTTTCCGGATTTCCTCCCAGCACCCGCGTCACTCCTTTTTCATCCGTTCCGCCCGCATCCACCGTAGTTGTATGGATCGTGTCTCCCGGCGCAACGCGCAGCACTGGCTCGTTCAACGCTGAGAATTGCCGGTAGAACTTCGTCGGCGTGAACTCATGCCGTTGCGGCGCACCTGCTCTCCGCTCCGGCGCCATGGTCGCAGCAAACGAATGAGTGTCTGGATGCTCGGGGTCTTCCGCACCTTTGTGCACAATTGTTCCGGAAATCATGCCATCTTTGATCGTCGCCGTGCATTCCTCCGTTCCGTGTTCGTCCTTTGCAACAAAATGCACCGCGTTTCCAGTGACGTTCCCCTCCAGCTTGTCCCCCCCAAACTTCCCCGTGAGCTTTCCGCCTTCTTCCTTGAGCTCCAACTGAAAATAGAGCGGCGTCCCATAAAAGTCCGCCTTCACTGTCCACCTGCCCGTCAGCCCGCCGCTCGCACCAGCAGGCGTTTGCTGCGCCGCTGCACTCACCCCCGCCAATGACACGCTCCCCACCACAAAGAGCGACGCGACCAATATTCTGCGCATTTTGCACACCTCAACTCCGAGATTTACTGGATCACTCAGGAGAAGACGAGCGGAAACCGCCAAAAGTTCCCCCGCCCTCAACCAGAACATCGAGCTCGATTAGACCGACGCATTATTACTTCCGGACTGTCCGTCACCGGTCCCGAGTCCAGATCAGCGCCAACTATACCTTCTCCGCGAAGTAGTAGTGGTTTTCGGCCGACATCGGTCGGGCTTTTCACTCTCTCGGGTTCGCCCTGCCCGAGCGTGATCTCGCCGGAATAAACCCGCTGCAGGCGGTGACGGCCCGTCGGTTCACTACACCCGCCAGACAGAGCACCGTTACAACGGCCGGGTAATCCATTGGGACTTGCATACGCTCGGCCACATCCCGCACCAAAGGGCGAAACGAGACCGGGAGAAGTTCTTCGGAGAAGGCCTGGACGGGCGGAAGTTCACTTTGGATTGCTTCTGGGTTCGGCCAATCGCTCGCAACGGGCGCCGTACCGTCATAAACTGCGCGTGCCTCGCCGTCGGTTCCGACTTCTTCGACTCGCCCCACCCTCATCTTCCCTCCTGCTTCAAAGCGATCTGCACCAACTCACCCTCGACGGCGAGAGCCAAGGAGCGGGCAATCGCCGCGGCCGGATTTTCGAGGCTGGCGAGCACAACCGTAACGTTCCGCTCGCGGTCACGACGTGTTAGCCGCCCGCGAAGCGATCTGATCTGTTCCTCTGCGTTGCGCACGATATGCGGCTCCGGCTTACGGGCCTTGCGAGGTTCCGTGAACAGGTCTTGGATCTTGATTCCCATTGCCACGCAGATAGCATCCACCGAGCAACCGGCGAAGCAGTGAAGCAAGATTCTTCTGTTGTCTTCGCGGATGGACAGGCTAGGACTTCTATCCGGGTGCCCTGGGCAAAGGGCCATCCAGCCAGCGCCAGATCGACGCACACCTCGTATCCGGTTAAGGAGCGTCTGGGCCGTCATCGGCGCTCACCTCTAGCTGGAACGCGAGATTCCTCGATGATGCGGACCAAATCACTTTCCGCGATGCGAATTGAACGGCCCAATTTGTGGTAGGGCACCTTCCGTAACAAAATCCATGCCCTCCAAGTGGCTTCTTTGTGGCCCGTTCTCTCGGCTGCTTCTTTCACGGTCAAAAGTCGTTCGTGCATTTGTCCTTCTCAGTCGTACTTGCAAGGTAAGAGTCGCAGAAGATCACGATTGCGAGTGGACTCAGTTAGGAGTGGTCACAGAGCACAAAATCGACAGAATCGCCTGTGTTTATGCGGGTCTGAGGAATTTCGTTGATTTTTGTTGATATGGGTTGCTTGAGGTTGAAAATCGTTATCTTTGTTACTTCGACGCCCGCTTCGCCAAGCTGAGGTAGCTTTTTATCGTGGCGCGATCCAAGGACATCTTTCTCTCGAGAAACGTAAGTGCTGCGCTTTTGGGCCTGCCTCGTTGAGGATTTTGTGGAGAGAAACCCTGGCACCAATCATTCCAGTCATCTTCATCCGTCACGGCGACAAGCGGTGAATCCTGGAATTGCTTGCGTAATTCTGTTGCTTCGATTTGTCCCCCCGTCTCCTTAACGCGGCTATAGATCTGCGGTAGTTCGACAGAAAGGATGTCATAGCTAACCAATACGGCGCTCACCGTATTGTTGTCGACTCCGCACGGCAGAGCGTAAGTCTGTCCATTTTCGCGGCGCACGAATTTGACCCCGCCTTGTCCCAATTCTATTGGAACGGGGGCGCGGAACTGGCCCCAAGGATTCGGTTGCCGTTTCTTTCCCTCAGGTGCGTTGGCGGCCTTCCTGCTCTTACCCATCGTCGCCTCCTCCCGGCTCCGATCGTTACTCACGCCCGGAAATCGGATTCCACAATTGCGCTGCCTTGCCGCACGAGATTCTACCATTTGGTGCTTGACAGAATAAACCTAAACTGTTTAGGATATGAAAATGAACCAGACCGACCTTAAGAATTTCACGAGTTGGCTTGGAAAGCGCAGTTACGCGGTCCGGGTTGAACGCCTCGGTATCGAGCGCATCCGGGAAATTGCAAGGGAGAACGGGAAAAAGGGCGGCAGGCCGCCTAAAAAGGAAGAGAGAGCGCAATGATCTACCGGAGAGGAAAGAAGGGAACGTACTGGTTTCGATTCCGGTTTGCGGGCCGCTTCGTTCACGAATCAGCGCGGACCATGAGCAAGACTCTGGCACGCGAAGCTGAACGCCAGAGGCGCCGCGAGCTTGAGAAAAACTGGAATCGAATTGACAAGCGTAGCCTCCCCCCGACGTTCACTGAAGCAGCAAAGCGCTGGCTTGAGAAGCGCGCGAGCTTGGCCTCCAATACGCTCGAAACTTATGCGGGAGCGCTGAAACATGTCCGGGCGTCTCTTGGCACCATGCTGGTCTGTGATATCGAAGCTAGAGATATTGTTCGGTACCAGAAGGCTCGTCTCGCGCAGCGGGCCGCTGGCGCCACAATCAACAAAGAGATCTTCTGTCTCAGTTCAATCCTAAGTGACTGCGGTATTTGGGAGCAGGTGCGGCGCGATATAAAAAGACTAGAAGAGAACCAAGAAGCGGGCCGGGCTCTGAGCCGCGATGAAGAGAACCACCTGCTAAGGAATGCCTCGATCATCGGGCGGCGGCAAGGGAATTGGACTCCGCTATATACAGTGACCGTTCTCGGCTTGAACACTGGAATGCGACACAAGGAAATCAGAATGCTGAGGTGGAAGAATTTGGACTTGAAGAACCGGGTCCTTACGGTGGCCGAGAGTAAGACTGAGGCCGGTAGAGGTCGACCAGTGCCTCTTACACAACACGCGTGGGCGGCGCTGGACATTTGGGCTTCACGTTTCCCGGATCGTAACCTCGAGCACTTTGTCTTCCCGGCTTGCGAAAACGGGCACACTGACCTGGAGCGACCTATCGCCAACTGGCGGACTGCTTGGAGGCGCGTCACGAATGTAATCCAATGCCCCGGGTGCTGTGAGCTACAACATTTGGGAGAGAACTGCCGCAATCAGGACTGCATGGCCGATATTCGTGGCCTAAAGAGTTCACTCGCAGGATTACGCTTCCACGATCTCAGGCACACCGCTGCCACGAAGCTACTCGAACAAGGAACGCCTATTGCAGTTGTGGCTCAAATCCTCGGGTGGTCTGCGAGCACAGCGGTACGCATGGCGAAGCGCTACGGACACATTCGGCCGGAGGTGCAAAGGCAAGCTCTTGCCGCTGTGGCGACTACCGAAATCCAATCGGTTGTGAACCAAATTGTGCACCAAGGTGAACGTGAGGTAGAATCCAAGTTGCCCAACGTATTGATTCTGCGACAGTAGGCTCGTAGCTCAGTTGGTTAGAGCGCCACCTTGACACGGTGGAGGTCTGGGGTTCGAGTCCCCACGAGCCTACCATTCTCATTTCTTATGGCTTTTCTGTACATCTTGCAAAGCGGAACGACCGGCCGTTTTTACATCGGCTCAACCCCTGATTTGCACCGGCGGTTAGCGGAGCACCTCCGCGGTCATGCCCTAGCGACTAGGAGTCGAGGTCCTTGGAGAGTGGTGTGCCAGGAGCAATTCGAGACATTGCTGACGGCACGGCGCCGCGAATTGGAAATCAAAAGCTGGAAATCTGCTACCATGATTCGAGCTCTCATTGAGAGCTCAGTTGGTTAGACCGGGTCGACCGGGTCGGCCAGGTCTGGGGTTCGAGTCCCCACGAGCCTACCATCCCCATCGCAATGGTTCTCGTCAAGACGAACACTAGGTATTTCACCGTATCACGCGCGGCACGCGG
>WNFR01006244.1_pt1 | contig 12189 bp, 6 predicted proteins | sample 5400221 | NCBI WGS metagenome assembly WNFR01 (sample SAMN13153357, study PRJNA577476) | soil metagenome | isolation source: 40 cm soil under Madrone tree | place: USA:California | collected 2016-06-14 | reverse complement strand
CGAATTTCCGATTTTCTTGGGACAAAGTAACTGGTATAGTATAATGCACACGCAATCCCCGCGCGAATCGTAGTTGTCTATGTTGTGTGCTTGGTCCTAACATTGATGCGAGTGCGGAGAGGCGAATTCTGGGTTGCCCGTCTTTGACCTCGCGCACCTAATGCTACAAGATACGTTGCGCAGATAGGTCTGTGCGTGTGCGACTGCGCCAGTTCGGTACAAGGAAAGGACTTTAGCGCCCACAGTGCCTCCGACCACCTACCAATCGCCATGGATGGACGACGAACTCCGGATATTTCGCAAGTCCGTTCGCCAGTTTATCCAGCAGGAATTCGTGCCGCACCAGGCTAGGTGGCGAAGCCAGCACCGGCCCGATCCGGAGGCCTGGACGGCTATGGGCGCGGCCAATTTGCTGCTTCCTGATTTTCCCGAAGAGCACGGTGGAGGGGGCGGAACCTTTGCACATGAAACGATTGTTAATGAGGAGCTTGCAGTCGCCGGAGTCCACTTCGGCTCCAGCATTCAGAGCATCGTAGGGCACTATATTCTTTCCTACGGCACCGAGGAGCAGAAACACAATTGGCTTCCGCGCATGGCGCGAGCCGAATTGATTGCAGCGATCGCCATGACGGAACCCTCTGCTGGGTCCGATTTAGCAGGAGTAAAAACCACCGCTCGGCGCGAAGGAAATCAATATGTCCTGAATGGCTCCAAGACTTTCATTACCAATGGGTGGCACGCCAGCCTGATCTGCGTCGCGGTAAAGACCGACCCGCAGGCCGCCGGATTAAAGGGCATCTCGCTGGTGGTTGTCGAACCGAAGCAGGTCTCCGGGTATCGTGTCGGGCGTTCCCTTGAGAAAATCGGGATGCACGGACTCGACACGTGTGAGATTTTTTTTGACGACGTGCGAATCCCGACTGCAAATCTCCTGGGCGCCGAAGGCAAGGGGTTCAATCAGATGGTGCAGCAATTGCCCTATGAACGCCTCACCATCGGCGTTGGCGCGGTAGCGATGGCCGAGCAGTCCGTGGCGATCACCACCAAATACGTAAAGGAACGAATGGCATTCGGCAAGCCGCTGATTGATTTCCAGAATACGCGTTTCAAGCTGGCGCAATGCAAGACCGAAGTTCAAATCGGACGGGTGTTTCTCGACAACTGCATCCAGCGTTTCATTGCCGGCGAATTGGATGCGGTGACCGCCGCGATGGCGAAATACTGGCTCACCGAATGCCAGTGCCGCGTAGTGGACGAGTGCCTTCAGCTACATGGCGGTTACGGTTATATGATTGAATATCCGATCGCACGCATGTGGGCCGACAGTCGCGTGCAGCGCATTTATGCCGGATCGAATGAGATTATGAAGGAACTCATCGGTTGGGGTTTGTGAAGTAGGTTCTTAAGAGCAGCGACACGGAATACCTGGAATTGAGAGGATCCAAGCGAGTGAGGCCTTTGCCGACAGATGACCTGATCGCGCGCCGTGGTGTCTCCGGCTCCGAAGAAGCGGGCAAATCTGCGGCTTCGGCGTCTCTCTCTGCTCAATCCTTGTCATCCACGGTGCAGGCATTGCCCTCTCAATCGCAGCAGGCGAATTTGAATGATTCGGCCGTGGATTACACGGCGAAGAACCTTTGCCTGCACCAATTGATCGAAGAGCAGGCGGCGCGAACTCCGGATCAGCCGGCCGTCGCGTTTGAAGGACAAAAACTCACCTACCGGGAACTCCACCAGAGATCGAATCTTCTCGCCCTCCATTTGAAAAGCCTGGGGGCTGCACCGAACCAGGTTGTAGGGCTGTTCGTCGAGCGTTCAGCGGAGATGGTGGTTGGGATGGTTGGCATCCTGAAAGCCGGAGCTGCATACGTTCCGATTGACGCCTCCTATCCACAAGACCGAATCTCGTTCATGCTGGCGGATGCGAATGCTCTTCTGGTTATCTCTCAGTCGAGCCTTCTTGAAAAGCTGCCGCCGGGAGCCACCGCGCAGACAATCTGCCTGGACTCTTTCTGGTGGAAGGATGCGCAGCGGGCGGAACTCGATACAAAGTATAGCCCTGCCAATCTGGCCTATGTGATCTATACCAGCGGCTCGACCGGCCGTCCCAAGGGCGTGGGCGTCGAGCACAGAAACATCGTGAACTACGTGCTCGGCATTTCAGAGCGGCTCCAGCTCGAGCCGGGCATGAATCATGCCATGATTTCAACCGTCGCCGCGGACCTGGGCAATACGGTGCTTTTCCCCGCGCTGGCCACCGGCGGATGCCTGCATCTAATCTCCCAGGAGCGGGCGGAAAGTCAGGCGAAGCTCTCCGAGTACTTCACTCGCGAAAGCATTGATGTCCTGAAGATTGTGCCATCGCACCTTGCGGCGCTGCAGGCGGGAAGAAATCCAAAACAGGTCATGCCCAATAAACGCCTGATTCTTGGCGGAGAAGCGTCACGATTGGACTGGATTCACCGGCTACGGGCGCTGTCCCCCGGGTGTGAAATCTACAACCATTATGGTCCGACGGAAACCACGGTTGGCGTCCTCACCTATCATGTCGGAGCCGAGTTGCCGAGCACGCGCTCTGGAACACTCCCTCTGGGGCGCCCCTTGCCTAACAGTCGCGTTTACATCCTCGATGAAAATGGAAAGCTCGTCACCGCGAATACCGAAGGCGAGATATTCATTGGCGGCGCGGGAGTCGCGCGCGGATACTTGAACCGGTCCGATCTTACGGCGCAGAAATTCGTACCCGAATTCTCCAGCGCGGATCCGAATGCCCGGATGTACCGGACCGGTGACCTGGCGCGATATCTGCCCGACGGCAATATCGAGTTTTGCGGCCGCATTGATGACCAGGTAAAAATCCACGGTTACCGCGTCGAGCTTGGTGAAATTGAAGCCGCGCTCCGTGACCAGCCCGGCGTGCGAGACGCGCTGGTGCTGGCCAGCGAAGATACTTCCGGCAGCAAACAACTGGTAGCGTATATCGTTCCGAAGCGCGCCGACCAGCCGCTCTGGAACAATAAATCTGTCCACATCCTGCCGGACGGTTCCCCTGTGGCGAATCGCAACGAGAAGGAGACGGAGTCCGCTTACGACCAAATTTTTGTTCAGCAAACATACCTGCGACACGGAATCGCGGTTCACGACGGGGATTGCATTTTGGACGTTGGCGCGAACATCGGTCTGTTTTCGATTTTTGCCAGCCGGCTGGCCCGAAATCTGCGCCTTATTTCCATGGAGTCGGATCCCGCGGCGTTCGCATGCTTGAGCGCAAATGCCGAAGCCTGGGGCACGGCGGCGAAATGCTTGCCCTATGGCATCGGTCACGAAACAAAGCCCGCCGAAGCGGAATTTTTTGAAGCGCTGTCACAGGCGTCCGGTCACGTTGATGCCGCGAGCGACGATGATCCCGACGCGCGCGCGCGCAATCAGCAGCGCGAGGCGCACGCCAACGACCGATTCGCCGAAGAGATCGGGGAGTCTACGGATGGCCGATGCACGCACGACATCCAAACCTCCAAGCCACGAAGCCTTTCCGGAGTCATTGAAGCAGAGGCGATTGAATCGGTGGACCTGCTGCGGATTCACGCGCAAGAAAATGAACTGGAGGCGTTGCAGGAACTCGCTCCCAGGGAATGGGCCAGGATTCGCCAGTTGGTTATCCAGGCGGATCAAGGACAAAACCTTGATTCAGCCAGTGAATTATTGAATCGGGAGGGCTACGAGGTCGCCATCGAGCGGGCCTCCCCGGCCCAAGGAACAAAAATCGCGTATCTTTATGCGGTCCGCCCGCAACGAGGAAAGCAGCGGACACTTCCGCAATCAAGTTCGGATGGTCATACACGGTCTCTGTCGGCCACCGATTTGCAGATCGTGACGCCCGTATCGCTGCGCAGGCAGTTGAAAGAGAGCCTGCCGCCGTACATGGTTCCCGCAGCCTTCGTGTTGATGGAAAAGTTTCCACTCAATGCAAACGGCAAGATTGATCGAAAAGCGCTTCCCGTTTTCACGCATGACCTGACCCAGCATTCGCACGACTTCGTGATCCCTCGGAATGAAACCGAGCAAAAACTGGCTGCGATCTGGTCCGATTTGTTGAAGGTCGAGAATATCGGCGTTGACGACAACTTTTTTGACCTGGGCGGACATTCGCTGCTGGCGATTAAAGCCATCTCGCGAATCAGGGACGTCTTCGAAGTAGATTTGCCGGCCCAGATTCTCTTCGAGAACTCGACCATTGCGGAACTGGCCAAGTTGCTTGCCCGGACGGAGAGTGCTCCGGGAGCCATCGCTCCGCGCATCGAGCGACGCAAGCAAGACGGGCCGTACCCGCTTTCCTCCTCCGAGGAGCAACTCTGGTTCCTGAATCAACTCGCGCCCGGCAGTCCAGTCTACAACGTCGTGGATGTGATTCCCCTGGGCGAGAAATACGACGCGCTAGCGCTCCAGAGGACAGTTCAGGAATTGGTGCACCGGCATGAGATTTTGCGCACGGAGTTCACGTACGTCAATGAGCAGCCGATGCAGAATGTTCTGCCGGATGCCGAGATCACCCTTGCTGAACTTGATTTGACCGCATTGCCCTCGGCCGAACAGGAACGCGAGTGGGCGCGCGTGGTGCGGGAGCACGGACGCAAGCCGTTCGATTTATCGCATGTGCCATTGTTTCGCGGGACGGTTGTCCATCACCCTTCCGGAGAACACCGACTTCTCCTGGCGATCCACCACATCATCGCCGACGAATGGGCGATGGAGGTTCTTCACAAAGACATCGGTCGGATCTACCAGGCATTTTTGGCTGGGCGGCCGTCACCGCTGGCCGATTTGGCGATCCAATATGCGGACTTTGCCGTTTGGCAGCGGGACTGGTTCCAGGGCGCGGTGGTGGAAAAACAGCTGGCCTACTGGAAGGAAGAGCTTGCGGGAGCCGCGCCAATCCTCGAGCTTGCCTCGGACAAGCCGCGGCCGCCGATGCAAACCTTCCGCGGCGCGACGGAGGTGTTTCAACTGCCGCAGGAATTGCTGGCTCCGCTGAAATCCTTGGGCCGCCAGGAACAGGCCACGCTTTTCATGGTGCTGGAAGCGAGTTTCGTGGCTCTGTTGCACCGGTACACCAGCCAGGATGACATTCTGGTGGGCACCCCGATTTCCGGCCGCACGCACGCGGAAACAGAAAATCTGATCGGCTGCTTTCTGAACACCATCGTCTTGCGCACGCAATTTTCCGGGAATACGAGCTTCCGCTCATTGCTGCAACAAGTTCGGGAAAGGGCCCTTGGCGCATATGGTCATGCGGAGTTGCCCTTCAAGTACCTCGTTTCCGAATTAGCGCCGGAGCGTGATGCGAGCAGGTCACCGCTGTTTCAGGTGATGTTTATTCTCCATGATCCGGACGGCGTATCGGAAGTGTCGAAGGTTTCGGGCAAGCACCAGTTGCAGACGGGAACTTCGAAATTCGATCTGACTCTTTTTATCTCCGAGACGGACCACGGGCTTGAAGGATTAATCGAGTACAGCACGGACCTGTTTGAAGTCGACACGATCAGAAGGATGTCCGGGCACTATGGAACGATTTTAGATGCAATCGCGCGTAATCCGGATCAGAACGTAAACGCACTTCCGATTCTCACCAGCGCCGAACGCCAAAAGCTGGTCGCGGATTGGAATAACACGACGGTGGATTTCCCGGGCAAGGCACTTTGCCTGGATCGGTGGATCGAAAAGCAGGCCGCAAGGACGCCGAATGATGTGGCCCTGATCTGCGGCCAGCAGAAACTTACCTATGGAGAACTCGATTGCCGAGCGAATCAACTCGCGCGACACTTGAGGGGATTGGGTGTGGGTCCCGATGTGTTGGTTGGACTATGCGTGGACCGCTCCCTGGAAATGGTTGTTGCCATCCTCGGCGTCTTGAAAGCCGGGGGAGCATATGTGCCGCTCGATCCCTCCTTCCCGCAGAACCGCCTCACGTATATGGTGCAGGACAGCCAGATGAGCGTTCTGCTGACGCATCGCGGTCTGCAGGGCAAATTGCCCGTTTTGCCCTCCATTGTTATTCATTTGGATTCCGACTGGGACGAAGTCTCGAAGCAGAGTTCGGCGCCCCTGGAATCGTCAGCCATCGGCCCCCAGAATCTCGCTTACGTTCTCTACACTTCGGGTTCCACGGGAAAGCCGAAAGGCGTGGCAATTCCTCACTCCGCGATCGTGAACTTCCTGTACTCGATGCAGCAGGAGCCGGGTTTCAAGGCCAGCGATACTTTGCTCGCCGTCACGACCCTCTCGTTCGATATCGCCGGGCTCGAACTTTTTCTTCCGCTGATCACCGGGGGCAAGGTCGTCATCGCGAGTCGCGAAGATACGCAGGATCCCGCGCGGCTCAGTGCCCGGATTCAAGAGTCAGCATGCACGATCATGCAGGCCACTCCTGCCACGTGGCGTGCCCTGATCAACGCCGGCTGGGGTGGTTCCGCCAAATTGAAGGTTCTTTGTGGCGGAGAAGCCATCCTCCCCGATCTGGCGGGCGAGCTCTTCACTCGTTGCGCGGAACTCTGGAATATGTATGGACCTACGGAAACCACCGTTTGGTCTACTATCCATCGAATCACAACCGGCGAAGGGCCAGTCGCCATCGGACATCCAATCGCGAATACACAAATCTACGTACTGGACTCGTCCCGAAATCTCGTTCCGGCCGGCAATGTGGGGGAGCTGTACATCGGCGGCGACGGCCTGGCGCGCGGTTATCTGCACCGGGAAGAGCTGACTGCGGAGCGCTTTGTTCCCAGTCCTTTCGTTGCGGGCGCGCGACTTTACCGCACCGGCGATCTGGCGCGATGGCGCCCCGATGGAACCGTCGAATGCCTGGGACGCGCGGACAGTCAAGTGAAGTTGCGGGGCTACCGCATCGAGCTTGGCGAAATTGAAACGGTTCTGAGCTCCCACCCGGCGATCCGGCACTGCGCCGTGATTGCGCGCGAGGACGAGCCGGGCGACAAGCAATTGGTCGCTTATTACGAGGCACAGAAGGGGTCGGCGCCAACGCTCGCGGATTTGCGCGCGTTTCTGGAAAAGGACCTGCCGATTTTTATGGTCCCCTCGGCTTACGTCAGCCTTGGAAAGTTGCCGCTCACCCCCAACGGCAAGGTGGATCGCAAGTCGCTGCCCGCTCCAAGCGAGAATGTGGAAGTCACCCAGGATTTCGTGGGCCCTCGCGATGCGACCGAGCAGATGCTGGCCCAGATTTGGGCCAAAGCCCTTCATGTGAAGCAGGTGGGCTTGCATGACAACTTTTTCGATCTGGGGGGCCACTCCTTACTCGCGGTTCGCATCATCGTTGAAATTGAGAAAGTAACCAAGATTCACTTGCCCCTGGCGACGCTGCTACAAGCCCCCACGATTGCCGGTCTGGCGGAGATTCTTCACAAGGAACATTGGACTCCGACCTGGTCATCGTTGGTCCCGTTGCGGGCATACGGCTCCAGGCCGCCGCTCTATCTGATGCATGCCCATGGCGGCAATGTTCTTGAATACCAGGCGCTGGCCAGCCTGTTGGGTTCCGATCAACCGGTATACGCGTTTCAAGCCCGGGGCCTCGATGGAAATATCCCCAAGGATATGACGATGGAGGAAATGGCTGCCGCTTATATCCGGGAATTGAAAAGTTTCCAGCCGGAAGGACCTTATTATCTGGCGGGGTTCTGCTTTGGCGGACTGCTGGCCCTGGAAGCGGCGCAGCAACTCCGAGCGACCGGGCAGGAAGTTGCAATTGTTATCCTGATTCAATCCATGCATCCGGCTGCGTTCCGTTTCAAGCGCAGCGTTCCAGCCATTCAGCGCTGGTGGTGTCGCGCGACCAAGCGGATTAGTCTCGAGCAGGAGAATCTCGCGCATGCAGGGAAGGGGTATTTGAAGGAAAGATTTCGGAGATCCTGCGATATGATCCGGGCCCGAGCGGCAATTACGATCGAAAAAATGACGGGAAAACCTTCCGGGGACCCATCTCATTTGCCGAAGCTTTACCTCTTCGAGATTCTCAGGATGGAACACGGTAAAGCGCTTCACAAATATACGGCGCGGCCGTACTCCGGAAATGTAGTGCTCTTTCGCGCCAGCAAGCAACTTTCGGGCCTCGTGGCCGACGAATATCTTGGATGGAAAGATTTCTTCAATCCCGGCTTCGAAATTTGTGAAGTCCCGGGACATCAGCAGAACCTGATGCTGGAGCCTAATGTACGAAGATTGGCAAATGAAATGAGCGTGCGGCTGAAGAAAGTTCAGGAGCGAGTTGGAGCGAGTAAGCCATGAGCGAACAACCAACGGGCGTTCAATCAACGATAGCGAGCGACGCGCGCGCAAAGATCGGCAGCGCAAGTGAAGATTCGCGGGCCACGCGCCAAGGCCAGCAAGATCCGTTGGCGGTTCCTGTTTTGGGCTGGGCAGAAAGTCTGACGCGCCTGGGTCACCAATCGCTCTACGAGAGCATGGTCGCGGAACTCGCGGAATATTTGAGAGAGGCTCCCGCGACGGTGGATGCGGCATGCGCGGCCGGCGCGGAAGCTGTCGCGGAAGATTGGAAGGCGCGCCAACTTCGGAAAGAGAGCCCTCCCAATGAAGTGGTGGAGTTCTACCGGACAACAAAGAGTTACTTATTTGACCTCACCACATTCAATTCGGAATACCCGCACACGGCGACCTTAGAGGCGCTCGTTGCCATGGCGCGAAAGCGGGGACTCACCCAGGTCCTCGACTTCGGGTCGGGCATTGGCTCGGTTGGAATTTTCTTTGCGCAAAACGGAATGGAAGTGACCCTGGCGGACGTTTCCGAGCCTCTGCTGGAATATGTGGCATGGCGATTCGCGTCCCGAGGCTTGAAAGTCACGCTGATTGACCTGAACCGCATTGAACTGCCGAAAAACAAATTTGAAGTGGTCACTGCGTTTGACGTGCTCGAGCATCTCGCGCGTCCCGCCGAAACGCTTCGCACACTTGCGGCCAGCATGAAGACCGGCGGCCTGATCGCTTTGAACGTGGAAGAACCGGATGCCCGTTTCCCCCAGCACATTGCAAATTACGAAGAGGTTTTTTCCAGCGTTGGCGCGGCAGGCTTTCACCGCCTGCAATTCTTGGGGAAGACCGAGGTTTTTGAGCGCGTGCAGCGCGGCGCAATCTCCACGCAGTGGCAGGCCGTGTGGGGAAAAATCTGGTACGGTGCGCTGTACCGGAAATGCGTCGCCTTACTCGAGGCCATCGGAATAAAGCAAACGCTCCGCAGGTGGATCAAAGGACCCAAGAAGTAGGCTTACCCGCCGAAAGTAGCTCCGCATCACGGTTCGGACAAAATGATCGGTTGCGACCGTGGACGGAACAGCCCCGAGAATTTCCTCGTGAGCCCCGCGAATATCATGGGTGCGGTTCCGAAGAGCAGCCGCAGGGCAAGTTTCACGCGTCCGCTCCGCAAACAATAAGCGAGCGACCATGAAAATGCGATGGCACCGATCAGTCCATATCGCTCGCGGCGACGCGCGGCCCCTCCGGGATACAACCCTTGACGTTCCGTGCGCGCGAGCACCAGTATTCCCTCCGCAATCGGCTCCAGGCCACGAATTGCGTTCGACTCGTGATGGCGGTATGCGACGGTAAACGGCTCGCGGACGACAATGCACGGACCATGCGTGCAAACTTTCAGAATCAGGTTGAGGCTATCCAGATGAAATGTCTTTGCCGTGGAGTTTCGCAGGCCTCCCACTTCATCGAAAACGGATTTCCGCACAACGATCCGGCTGCTCGAGAGTCCGAGTGAAACGTCCTTCGAGAGGTAATCCCGGAACTTCAGAACCTTCACGGGCAGCGCGGAGCTCGAGTCGGCAGGAATCGCTTGTCCGTCCTGAAAATTTGTCATCGCGCCGATGATCAGGCTCGGCGACTCAAAATTACGGATGATGCGGTCATAGGTAGCGAGCGCACATGGCAACAGCAGGTCATCGCTGTCCAGCAGAACCAGGTACTCTGCCTGCGCAACGGCTGCAGCCTTATTGCGCGCGACTTCCGGCCCTTGATTTGTTTGTCGAAGCAATTTGACCCGCGATCCATACGATTCCGCAATTTGCACCGTCTTGTCCGTCGAGCCGTCATCAATCAGGAAAAGCTCGTAATCCGAGAAAGTTTGCGACAGGATGGAGTCAATCGCCTGTCCGACATACTTTTCGCGATTGTATGCGGGCATCAGGATACTGAATCGAACGCTCATCAAGTCTCCCGGCAGCGAGATTCACGTGCAGACCGATTCTAATTATAATCCAGAGGAATGACGATTTTGCCGCTGAAAGCGGGCCTCAAGCATGAAGCTGACGCGTAATAATATAAAGAACGGTTTCTACGCATGCAATCACGCATTTAGGCACGGGCGAGTGAGTTACTTGGTGTACGCCGGTGTGAGTCGGGCCGTTATTCGTGATTGGATCGGGCACAGTTCGGACGCGATGATCGATCTCTATACCAAGAAACTCGGTCAGTTTCACGCGGTCGAATTGGCAAAAGTGCGGCCCTTGTTGGACTCAAGCGAAGCAGGGCAAAGAATGTAATTCGGTGCAAACTATTGTAAAATGGGCTAACTTCGACCCGTTCCCCGGTAGCTCAACGGTAGAGCATTCGGCTGTTAACCGAAGGGTTGCAAGTTCGAATCTTGCCCGGGGAGCCATTCTTCTCTTGAGTTTTCAAACGATTACGGCGACCTCCATTTCTTGAGAGTTTGGAACACTTGGAACAACTTCGACCGTTTCGACCTTCGGCAAATCGAATCCGAGTCCGATTCGCTCCGCAACGTCCGCACGGAACTTCGTGTCTTTCGCCATCTTGACGTACTTGTCGGTGACGGTTTGTCGAACTACTTCACCGTCACTCGACTTGGCGTGGCCCGTCCAATATTTCACGAGGGCGGGTGGCACGTAACTAGGTTCAAGGTGGGTGACACGGAAGCGGCGAAATCCATGGAAGCCCTGTTTCTCGATTCCGAGTTCTTTGAGAATCGGGTACTGAGAGCTACGAAGGAAGTTCGATTGGAGAAATGGTGTCCCTGTGCGAGTCTGGAAGATGAAGCCCTGTTTCCGGTCGCCAATGAAATCGCGGAGCATGGCCGCAACAGAAGGATGCAAGTCCACCTGACGGAAAGCATTCTCCGTCTTCGGAGTCTGGACTCGACCTTCCCATACGGATTGTGCAACCGTGATTGTGACCCCGTTGAAGTGCTTCACTTCGAGACCGAACAGTTCGCCTGCTCGAAGGCCGCTGGCTGCGAACAGAACGTATATGACACGTTCCTGCTTTTCGGCCTTGGCGATAATTTTGGTGATCTCTTCCCCGGTGAACATGGGAGTGTGCTGGTTCTCGACTTCGGGTATGTCAGCAAACTCGTAGTTCCATTTTGTCGGATAGAGTTGTTCACCATTCTCATCAACCGCAGACGCCTTTACCCATCTCATTACCTTTGCCACATCGCGGATGGTTGTCGGACTCAAGCCAGCGTCGGACAGTTTCTCGCCCAACATCTTCAACGTCCCGTTGTTGACGTAGGGTAAGGTAGTGTCCCCGATGAGTGGGTTGAGATGTTTTTCGAGGTAGCTCTTCCACCCACGCACCGTCGCTGGCTTGACGGGCTTACGCTTGCGAGTCATGCGTTGCTGCAGCCACTTCTTTGCCTGCTCGCGGAACGTATGGCCCATTTCGATTGCCTGAACTTTGTTGAGGTGCTCCTCACTGTTGGCTCCGAATGAGCTCACGATTTCGACCTTTCGGCGCTCTCGCTCGGACTTGGTCAGAAGTCCCGGCCCCGCAACAGGGCAAATCTTGACGCTCTTTTGCACCCGTCCGTATTGCCCCGGAACATCTAATCGGAATCGCACTCGGTACCAACCGCCTTCTTTAACAATGGTTCCTACTTGGCCTGAACGACGCGACATTGATTTTCCTCTCCGTCGCGGTTCAGCCGTCGCTGGCGGTATGGTCTGGGCGTTTGGTTCAAAAGTCAATGAGAGGGATAGCTGCGGTTCGCGGATGGTCGGAGCCAAAGACGACACAACCTCTGCTTGCACCCCGAATGACTCGCAGTCGAAGAGGATGACGCCCGCTTCTGGGTTGGTTGGTGAGCCACAAATTGGGAGATAGAGTTCCAAGCTGCCTTGTGTCCTTCAACGG
>WNFR01013058.1_pt1 | contig 12190 bp, 14 predicted proteins | sample 5400221 | NCBI WGS metagenome assembly WNFR01 (sample SAMN13153357, study PRJNA577476) | soil metagenome | isolation source: 40 cm soil under Madrone tree | place: USA:California | collected 2016-06-14 | reverse complement strand
GAATGTAGTGGCTGGGATCCCGCTTTACTTAACGGGTCCACAGTACGCCGGGGGACTGGCACTGAACAGAGCTGCTTTCCAAGCGCCTGCGGCGGGCCAGCAGGGGAATTTGCGCAGAAATCAGTTGAGGATGTTCGACGCGTGGCAAGAGAACCTCGGCGTCAGGCGCGAATTCAAATTGAGTGAAGAAGTAGGGCTGCAATTTCGAGCTGAGTTCTTCAACTTATTCAACCATCCCAACTTTGGGATTCCGACTTCGGCCAATGTGCAAACGACGAGCGCATTGTTCGGTCGATCCACTCAAACCCTTGCTTCCCAGTTGGGCAGCGGCGGACAGGCTGGCGGATTTAGTCCCCTGTATCAGATCGGCGGACCCCGATCTATTGAATTCGCGCTCAAGCTGACTTTCTGAAGCTCTATGAGAATACACAGAGCTAACGAGAGACCTCATACGCGACAATTGTTTGTTCTAGCGGGTCTTGTTAAGTGCTGTGTTGTGCAAGGCGTCAGGCTAACCGCGGTCGACCCAATTGGCGCTGAACATAATATTCTTGAAGGGATCCGTCACGCGCCACCTACCCGCTCCTGAATAACCCCTTATGCGTTTCAAGCCAACCCTACATCCGCTTTTCCCTTTAGTGCCGTTACTGGCGGTGTTCGCCCTTTGTGGAACGTGGGCCATGGCCGAAGACCCTCATCCTGCGTTGAAGGTTGAGGATGCAATTGAAAGACTTCCGCGGCGGAGGGGCCAATTTCTTGTCTGCGACTGGTGGTGCACCGGCTGCCTACGCGGGATGTGAGGTCTGGATCACAAACACCAAGACCGGCGTCAGCAGGAGTCTCACGTCACGCGGAGGCGCAGCGTGGGGAGCTGAATGGTCCCCGAATGGCAAACTGCTGGCATTTTATTGGGACGGCAACGGACCTCTGCAAGTTTGGATCTGGGATCGTGATCGTGACCGCCTTTCGCCTGCGTCCAGCGAGCATGTCCACAGCGGCGGGTTCGCAACGATACGTTGGCTTCCTGATAACAGCGGTATTATCGTAACGTTGCCGCGCGCCGCTCCAGCCGCGCCGAGTGCGGATGCTCGAAGCAACCAATCGCCCACCGCGGCTGGGGACGCCTCCGATAAGCCTATCGTTGCCGTTTACGAGTCACCTATCGTTCCGTCCGCAATATCTCCTCCGCATGAACTCACTCCCGCAGCCTTGCGGGGTGACCTAGCTCTAATCACGCTGGCGCGCGGAGATGTCAAGCGGCTTCTAAATGACGTGATGCCCTTTGGGGTCGAAGTCTCACCGGTCGGCGATGCCGTAGCATGCACGACCTCCAGCTTTCAATTGGGATCCTCTGGGGCCTCGCAGGCGGTATATCAGCTATTTGTGGTCAATTTGAACAACGGCACGAGCCGCCTACTGCGGGCGGGTGTTGCACCGGGAGAGATGAGTTGGTCGAAGGATGGGAAAATGCTGGCAGGGTGGATCACGTTGGAAAACCCCGCTACGCGAGTGGCCGCTGTCATATCGGCAGCGAATGGAGACCTGATCGCGAGCTCCGAATTGAGTGTTCGAAGCGGTGGGCTCTCGGTTCCGCCGCTATGGGCCCCGACAGATAACGTTGCGTACTTCACCGGCGATGGGGCGGTCTGGAAGCTCTCCGTATCACAGCGCGATTCCCAACGGATTGCTACCATCCCGCAGCGAGCGATAAATCTGATCATCGGCCACGATGGGCACACCCAGTGCCGGGCGACTGTAAACACAGCATGTTTGCTTGTTACAGCTTTCGATGAGTCTACCCTCAAGTCCAGCTTCTATGTCATTGACCAGAGCACCGGGACGAGCAGCAAGATCCTGGAAGACGCCAGGACCCTGAGCAACGTCGTGCCGACTGCAACCAATTCGATCTTCTTTTCAGCCGAGAGCATTAAGGAGGCCGAAGACATCTGGTGGATCGACGTCCCATCCGGTCGCACCGCTCGGGTCACGAACCTGAATCCCGCAATCAGTGCGCGATCCTGGGGCGACCGAATACTCGTCGAATGGCGAGCCCAGGATGGTGCGGAGCGACGTGGCTGGCTCCTCCTGCCGACCAACTATGTCAGCGGACAACGATCTCCATTGATTGTGTTCGTTTATCCGGAACGGACAGTCAACTCTGTTTCGGGCCGCGGTGGATAGTGCCGGCCCAGCTAACATGATTAGTCAGTATGGCATTCCGCTCGACGAAGATGGGACGACCTTCGGCATCAGGTGGGCGGAGGATCTCATGGCTATGAAGGCCGATCCCTGGCACGACCGTGATCGATACCTGCGGAACTCACCCTGGTTCGACCTGGACAAGGTCGCGGCTGCAACATTGATTCTAGTTGGAACCGACGATCGGGCCATCGTGCCGCAGACCGACCAAACGTTCGTGGCGTTGCGGCGCCTGGGGAAACGGGCAGAATACGCAAAGTATAGCGGCGAGGTGCACGCTGAGGAATGGTGGAGCTACGCCAATAAGCTGGACGCTGGCAACAGGATACTCAAGTGGTTCGACAAGTACTTGGGCAACAAATCAGGGCAAGAGTCTCACTGAGTTCCAAGTAGGCTAGAGACGAGCCTGCGGCTGGGCGCGCAGACCTGCGCTCTCTGCCCGCCAACGTTTTGTCGCTGGCCCTTTACGGAGAGATGCATCCTTACGGTCTGCCCGATATCGGTACGGAAGCAGCGCTCCGCGAGGTTACCCAAGGACGGCCTGCGTGCTTCCTGGAAGCAGAACCTTCGCCTGACTCGTAACGCGCCATAACCCATGTCTCATAACTTCGCCGGTCGGAAGGTCGTTGACGGTTTTCAACGGGACACCTGAGCTGTTCTAGCCCAAGTCAAGACTGTCATAAAACAATTCTGCGGCCATTGCGACGTGCTAATTGAATTACCAGTCCGATGGATGCCTCGACTTCCTCACGGGCATCACCAATAGTCATCTGGCCGGATGCTCGCGCTGCCAACGAAGCCAACCGTCGGAGAGCGCCGCCTGTGCTGCTGGCGTGAATCGTTGTCAGCGTTCCGTCATGCCCTGTGTTCATCGCATCCAGCAAGGTTCTGGCTTCGGGACCTCGAACTTCGCCAAGGATGATGCGGTCTGGCCGATGCCGGAGAGCGGCCTTCAGCAACGTATCGAACGAAATCTCCTGTTTGTGTGTGCTCGACTGCGATTCCGAGGAGACGACATGTGGCTTGTTCAGCCTGATTTCAGCCGTATCTTCGATCAGGAATATGCGCTCGTCGTCCGGAATCTCATTCGCCAGCGCATTCAAGAGCGTCGTTTTGCCACTCGAAGTTGCGCCTGAGATGAGGATGTTCTTGCGCTCGTGAACGGCAGCGCGGAGCTGCTCGGCCATCGTTTCCGTCAGCGTTCCACACGCTACCAGCTCCGCAAGCGTGTAGCGGCGCCGTCCAAACATACGAATATTTAGCAGCGGCTCAGGTCCGACGACCGGAGCAATCATCGCGGATAGCCGGCTACCGTCCGGGAGTCGGACGTTCAGGATGGGATGGTCAGGATCGAGTTGTTTGCCGAACCGGTTCGCGATTACCTCAAGGCCGGCATGCAGTTCGCCTGGCTTGAAGACTGTTTCAGTGGCGCGGCGGATTATGCCTTCCCGCTCAATCCAACAGGTCGAATCGGGATTGCACATGATCTCGGTAATCTCGTCATCCGCGAGGAGCGGTTCAATGGGGCGCAGGAAAGGAAGGATGAGGTCGAGGCTCATGGGCGCTCCAGTGCAGCCGCGCGCTGAGGATTGAACCCAATGGCTTCCTGGTCGAACCAACTCATGGTCAGCGATAGGAAGTCAGGCTTCAGGAAGCAATACGTTGGCGGCAGCGGATTGATGCCGTCGTAAGCGACGGTGATCGTTTGAGCATTCTTGAGCGCATAGAAACGCCGCTCATCGAATATGTAATCCTTCTGCCGCTGGTAGGTCTTAGAAGCGGAGATGCTTGAGCGGTTGGCAGAAGCTTTGCCGCTGAGTAGGCCCACATGCGCGTCATTGCTGCTCTCAGACACCGAGTAGTTGATCCGCACTTTCTCCGCCTTGCCGCACAGGTCGGCGGCGTATTTCGCGGTCTCGGGATCGGATGTCGCAAGGAACACTTTGGTCCTGAAGGCCTGGAGTAGCGTCTTGAAGCCCGCCGCGGGGATCGCGTCCTTCAGCGAGTTCACGCTCTGCGTGGCCACTATGGGTATGCACTTCGGCTGACGGGACAAACTCAGAAAACGCTCGTCGCCATTCGGATCGTTGCTGCCGACGGTGGCGAAGTGTTGATATTCGTCACAGAGGAAAACCGTTGGGCGGTAGTAGCGGTCGGGATTCCTCTCCATCTTGGGGATGCGCAGCAGAACAGCCCGCTGGTAATCCTGCTTCATCATGGTCCCAATTGCCTTCGCCACGCCAGCGTTTAAAGCCACTGGGAAATTGAGCCCACAGACCTTGCCTTCCTCGATGAGCTGAGCGAAGGGCGGCAGCACGCGGGCGTTGGGGTCCGCAGGGCACGGCTTTCCCTCATAGATCTCCTTCGGCGGGCAAAACACCCGCTTAACGTCAGGGTCGGTGTCGAATAGCGAGAGAAATACAGCGATGCCTTGCACAATGGATGTCTTCAAATCGTTGCGCAGAAACTTCCAGTGCTCCCAATACCAGCGGTTGACCGCCTCGAACAGCGCCTTCTTCGTAGGCTCGGCCGTGCGAGGTTCGTAAATCGTGGTCTCCAAGTCCGTCTCAGTTTCAAGGACCCGCTTTAACTCCGGCGTAAGGATTGCCCGGAATGCGCCGAGCGTTGGATCGAGGACAAAGCCGAATCGCGTGAGGTCAACCTCGCAGTCCTTGAATTGCTCTTTCGAAATTGCGACCCATGATGCATCTGAGAATCTCGTGCCAACATCGATGAGCAGTGTTTCCAGCCGCTCGGGACTGATTGCCGTGGCATACACATCAAACAGGGTGACGTAATCGTTATGGACCTTGTGGAGAATGATGATGTACTTCACCAAGTCCGTATAAGACTGCTGCCAAAACGGTTCCTTGCCCTTTCCCCAGATGTTCGTGAGCAAGGACGCAATGTTGTATGCCAGGGCATAGGCGTCGAGGTCGGAGTGCAGTGGGTTGTAGCGCCAGCTCCCGTCGAGACCCACTTCAACGTAGTCGTCCTGGCGCCCACACTCGCGCATGACCGAATCCAACTGCCGGCAGAGGTCGCCCTTGACCTCCAGCACCAAGCCAGAAAGTTTTCGTTCCGGGTCACTCGCTTTGAAGCCGAACAACTGGCGCATGGCGGGGAGAATGACGGCCTGAGTCTTGCCCGTGCCGATGGAACCGAACACCGCAGTGCCTGTATAGAGGCCGGCCTCGGGGATGGTGAGCCATTGCGGTGAGTCGGAAGGCGTTGCTTCCAGGCGGTTGTGAACCTCACCCAAGACGAGGGACAACCGATCCCGGTTCCGGACTTCTGGGTATGGTGGAAGCTCGCCAATGCCCGCCTCAGACGCAGGGTCGTAGAAGTGAACGTACGCAAATGCTCCTATTGCCGAGGCGATTACGAAAGGTGTCGTGAAGAGAAACAAGATGTATGAAAGGCGAAGACCGTTCAATAGTGCGCCGCGCTCGTGGTCGATATAGGCGAGAAACGGGTCCGCACCGGGGAACGGCGCAAATGTGAGCGCAACGTAGCCGCAGGCCAGCGCAATGATCCCCGCCAGCAGCAGCCGTGCATCGATTACGCACCGCATAATCTCCCGCGCGCGTTCCGCCACTTCGGATTTGAAGCTCAGGGACATGGCGATTACTTGCTGGCCGCCGCCGCAACGTGGCCCTTCTCCGATGCCACTTCCTTCTTCTGGCTGGCATCTGGCACTCCTCCGGGAATGTTCGCGTTCGCTCGCTTCCTTTCGCGCTGGAAGTCCGCCTCTTGCGTCAGGGCAAACCGGAGCATCTCTGTGACCACATCGGTGCGCTCGCGCTTGGCCCAAGTGACCATGAGATTGAGATCGGTGATGAGAGACTTCGGCAGCTTTACCTGGAACAGCTCCTTGTCCTCGGCTTCGATGTTGCGGGTTAATTTGAAACGTGCCATTTGATCATTCGCCTCGTATTGAATTGGTATTCGGTCGTTATGTGTTCGTGAAGCGTGAATTCATACTGCCTGGGAAGTGCAAAAGGGCGGGAGCGACCAGCACAGCGAAGCCGGTGCGGACGGTTTGTGCGGAGCAAAAACCGGGGTCGCTCCCGCCCTTTTGCCGTACTGGGGTTGACCCGTCCGTTCTTGCAAGTGGCTGCATTGGTGATCGTTGCCTTTCGCTAAATAGAACCCGGAGCAGAACCAAGAACGGAATCGTGACTTCCTTCCCAACTGCCTGCGTTCTTGTATCCAAATACGGGATAGTTCTGCTGCAGCAGGCAGGTCCGGAATGCGGCCTTGACCCGGTTGGGCCCAGCAATGCGACGGAGTTCCTTTTGGAAAACGTCATCGCCCGAATCCCAGGCTTCTCTCAATTCTGTGTGCTCGCGTGTGTTATAGAGCCGTTCGCCCTCTCGCAAAACGGCCAGGTGCTCGGGCTGAAAGTCGCTGCTGTTGCGATCCCACAAGCGCTGCGCATGAAAGAAGCCAACGAGATGTTCTGTGCCATGAGGCAGCAAGCTGGTGCCCGTGTCCTGGGGATCCGGAGGAAAGAGCCGCTCGAATTCCTTTTGGGCTGCCGCACAATTGCTGGCATTCAGGGCGACATAAGTGAGTTGGAAATCTGTCAACTTCGACAGGAGTGGACGGTACCGATGAAGGTGGCTAACGAAGGATTTGGTCGAGAACGCGCACTCATCGACGTAGGCAAAGTGAGTCTGGGGTCCTACGATGATCGGGAAACGATCGACAAAGTATCGATGTGTCGATTCGCCCTGACCGGATGCAGGTGGGAATGTCGTAGTGGGTAAGTCTGCTGTTACGACTCCCGGCAGTGCTAAAAAGAACTCCAGCTTATCGGTCTCGGTGCTGAGAACGCGGGCGTCCAACCGCTCAAGCAGGTAGTCCAGCACCATCAAGCGCAGGCGGATTTCATGGTCGCCTTTCAGTCTGCGATTCTGAGAGTTCTCGATGCCCAGCAGCCGGTAAATCGTTTTGGACTTGACGTGATATACGAACCGGCTCTGGCCGTAATCGACCACCGCGGCATGCTCCCGCGCCCGCAGTTTGTCGACGAACGCCTGCGTCAGTGCGCCCGCTTTGCGGCGAAGGAACCAGTTGAATTGCCGCGCCAGGAAGTACCCGGAATTGCGCGAAACCAGATAAATGAAGGCGGCTTCGCGAGGTGTGTACCCGAGCTGCTCAATGCTGGGAATTGGGTCAATTGCCGTCATAAGGTCATAATCTCCGACATGATATCGTGGTCATCTTGAATTGCTCCGCCGAGCCGCCCGATGTCGCCATGTGACGCGTAAATTCGCATGCCGGCGCGGGCTTTTGCAGCGACCTGACTGTGCCGATAGGCGGCAGTCGCCACCTCGACATCCACGTGGCCTGAGCCGCCACCCGGCAAGTCGTACTCGATTCGCAAATCAGGCACGATGAACTTTCCTGCAGTCGTCTTGAGCTCCAACCGATGGGCGATCTCTGCCTTGATTTCGTGAACATCCCGATCTGGATCAGTCTTTCGCGCTAGATATGTCGAGCGGTTCAACTGCGCCTTCAGCTCAAAATCGAGCCTCACGCGTGGGTTGCGCCCTCCGTCGCGTTCGATTGCGGTCAGCTCTTTGCGGTACGCGCGAAAGATTTGCGCATCGTGCTCGGCCTCGCGTGGCTTCACCAGGCCGGCATAGATTTGCTGATCGGTCGGAACATCGCCGGAAGTTCTCACCAGGTCTCGCCCGCGACGGGTGAGGGTCAGAGCCTCAAACCGGGGTGTTTCGTGCCTCTGGTTATCGCGCCGTGCGTTCAAGATGTGGGCCTCCATGAGGCCCTGCTGCTTCAGGTAATCGAGATCTTTCCGCAGCAGAACCTCGTTGCCGCCGTAGAGCAGCTCGCTCGCGTCCTGCACGGAAATAACCCGAAACTTGCCGATTTCCTGCATTAAGGTTCGTTCTTCCGGTCGCAGATTCAGACCAATGTCGTGGGCAGGATGCATGGTTCGCATCGTTCGTCTCGGTACAGGTTGCCGCTCCAGGGAGCGGGCGCCGTCGTCCTGAGGGAGCGCGCGACCGTGGTCAGGTGTGCGGATGACATCATCGCGGGCCGACTTTTGCCACCCACGTGAGGCTCCTGTAAGTGGGCGTGGCACGTTACGATCTCTAAGGATTGCTCGTTCTTGCATTGGGTCGAGCGCTGGCTCGGCAAGGGTCCGCCCCTGGCTTTCCGGCGCAACCGTTTGCTCAACGGATTCTTCCCGAGTGCGCTCTGGTGCGCGATTCCGCGAATAATCGAGTGGCGAGTGGCGCTCCATTACTGCTCTTTCCTCTTGTCTGGGCGTTCTGAGTCCTCGTGAGGCGCACTGCTCACAGGTTGTTTGAGGGCACTGTGCTGCCCAAACAGCTTGCGGGTTTCGTACTCGGCCACACCACGAAACCGATCCATCTCAGTGCGAGCAGCTTCGCGAGTCACGCCCCCGCGCCAGCCGCTGGTGGACTCGCGCTCGGGCGGCGGTGTGCGGTGTTCCGGCTGCTGCTGGCGATCGTCCTGTGCATGAGAACGTGACATTTATCATTCCTCCTCGATTAAGAACGTTTCAATTTCTCCCGACAATTCGTGATTGCCGCTGTGAATCTGCTTTTCAAAGTGGGCCAGTTTCTGGCCGGCATCCTTCAGCAGGAACTTGCGTTGGAAGTAGATGACTGCCGCAAACAGGTTCACGAACAGGAGACCGCAATAGATCGCGATTGCTTGCCAATACTGGTGCAAAATTAGGTCCCGCCAGGGCGTCAGAAACCGGAGCTGTCCCATCAAAAAGAAGATCAGTCCGAGGAAAACAATCGATGTGACCAGCGCGGCGTTGGCAATCATGGCTACTCGTGAAAGGCCTGGTCTTCCCGAAAATAGGTGATCGTCATGCCCAGCGGGTTCACCAGCAGCATGTCGTTCGAGACCTTCTCCCGGAAGGTGTAAACGACGTTCGCCGTCCACAGCTCGCGCCTGGCCTCGTTGTGGTCCATGGGATTGAAATAAATCTTGAAGAACTCGATCCGCGCCTTATAGGGCGCTGACCGCAGGTCCTCAATGGCGACGTTCTTCACCTCGATATCGACGTTGGGAGCACTGGGATCGAGCAGGAAGGTCTCGATGGTTTTAGCCTTTTTGTTCTGCTCGATGATGGCGTTCTGCAGATCGCCGTTCAGGAAATAGAGAGACTTTGTCAGGTCCTTCTGGATCGTGAGCGGTTGCGGCTGTAGAAAAGCTGTGCCCACTGGCTCAGGAAATAACGGTTGTCGGCTTCCTGGGGCTTATAGGCGAAGTTGGCATAATCGACGACTTCAGCTCGCCCCACGTCGTTGATGCGAACGATCAACGGTTTCTGGCTGGCTGCGGCCGCGTTGGTCTTCAGCAAAGCGACGACGAGGCCGATGCAGGCCACGCCGAGGACGAGGACGGCGATTCGCAAATACGAGCTGGCGACCACCGGCTCAGCATAGAGTTCAAGAAACTTCTGCCGGGCGTTGCCGACATCAGTTGGTCTTTCGACGATCAATTCTTCACGTTTCGGTTGCATGGATTACCCCAAAGGTGAGGCCGAGATACCGCTTCGGCCGCTAATAATGGCGCTGGTTAAATCAGGAATCTTTACGAGGCCGTAGGCGCAGACGGCGAGCGTCACGATCAGGGCCGGCATAAGCACGTAGGCATTGGCTATCGTCACCGGGCCAATAACGCCAAGGAGTCCCAGCAACACCTTGGCGACGATGTAAATGAAAGCATTGGCGACGACTTGATAGAAGGCGAAGCCGATGAACGCCCGGAACCATCCCCAGAACAGCCAATCGAGTTTCCCAACAATAAAAAAGGGGATGAAGATCGGACCCAACAGCACGCACACGGCGGTGGCGATGAAGCCGTAAGCGATGACGGCCAGCGCCACGCCTTCGGTCAGTGCCATGACCGTATACACGAAGAAATACGTGAGCTCTTCGTGGAAGCTGAACACTCCGGGTGGCGAACCCAACTGCTGTTCAGCGGTCGAGATCGCGTTGGTAATCATCTCGGCCTGGTTGCCGCCGATCTGGCCGGAGAGATATGACGCCTCTTCCGTTACCAGCTCGCTGAAGCTGTGGCTCATGCCCGGCAGCGGGTTGCTGTAGAAGGTCAGCATGGCGAAGCCGAATGCGACCACGAGCAGCAGGTCGGCGAACTTAGCGAAGTTGAATCCCTCGCCGCCTTGCGCGCGATTCAGGCCGGATGCTTCGAGGAACCCCAGCTTGCTGGTGAGCAACTGGGAGATCGCCTGCTTGATGAATTCAAAAATGTTTTGGCCCATGGCTGCCCCGTATCCGTGGTTAGTGCCGCGTCGAGAATGAAATGGACTGCATACTCTGGGTCATCCCGTTCGTGACCTTGTTGGTCGAGTCCAAAAAGTTCTGCTGGAAATAAACCGCCTGATTGATGGCGCGCTTCTGCTGGTCGAACTGCTCCTTGGCGGCGAGCATCTGGTTCAACGCTGCTGTCGAAAGGATCTGGTTCGTGTCCTGTTGCGAACGAAGCTGCATCACTGAGGCGGCGTTAAGCTTGCCCAGGACCGCCATCTCAGTCTGCTGGTCGGGAGCGCTTGAATACGTGTCCCGCTCCAGGTTGGCGATCTGCTGATTGAGTGCCTGCGAACGCGCGCGAATCTGCCCGAGCGTCACCAGGGCGTCGGTCGAAACTCCATCCGCGAGTTCAGCAGTTGCGACCTGCGACTTCACCACCGCCTGAGCGTCGCCACCGTAAGAGCTGAGGGTCGCAACCGGGTTCGCTATGAGAGGAATGCCAGCGCGATTAATGGCTGTTGAAGCGCGGTCATAGGCGCCGGTGTTGGCGGCGACAACCCAGTCCGAAGTGTTCCCATAGGTATTCGCCGCCGAGAGCGTCGTCCAGCGCGAGAACTCGGCGGCGTATCGCCGGTAAAGGTCTTGCGGCATCTGGGCCATCTGGCGGGCAAGGTTGTAGCTCTGAATCACCTGGTCGCGGGTCTGGGACGCGGTGGTGTAGAGCTGCTGCGCCTCGCGAAGCTGGCTGATAGCGTGCGCGCTCTGCGTCGGGTCGAAGACGATCCCGGAGCCGAACAGTTGTGCATGGGCCGGTAACGCGAGGCCGCACGCAATAAGCGCGGAAGCAACGAGTGAAGCAATTCGCATGTGAGTCTCCTTTGTTTACTTCTTCGTTTTTGTGGCACGGGGAGCCACGGGCCGAACATTCTCGAACATTCCTCGCGTCGGATCGCACCGCCGCTTCTGCTCCTCGGTGGCGTTCTTCAGGTTCTGCTCCGAGCAGGGCTGACGACGCTCGGCATCCTTCATTGCCTGTGCGGCCTGTTCCGGCGTCAAAGCGCCTTTCTTCCATTCAACCGGTTGCGGTGCTTGTTTCGTCGAACTGCAAGCCATGAGCGACAGTGAAAGCGTGAAAACAGCAATCCATTTCATTTCGACACCTCAGATATTGGGTGGAACTGTGTGGTTCTCGTATGCAGGCAGCAAAAGGTCCTGCGTCATGTAGACCTTGATTCGGTGCCCCTCGCGGACGGTCAATGTCGGCGGGATACTCAGGAAGCGGTCGAGGATGTGCGTCCCCGACTGCGACAGGCTGGACGCCACGCCTCGCTTGTAGGAATCCTCGCCGTTCTGGTAAATGCCGGCGCTGCTGGCGCTGGTCTCCGCCGCTGCTGCGATAACGCCCAGCGCGATCGATGCACCGAAGATTTGCGCGTAATGGTTGTTCACCTGGTCTTTCAGTCCGGTTTCGCCAATCTGGTTCAAGCCCTGAAATTGATCGAGATCAACGCTGTACCCGTCCGGCATCAGCATGCGATGAAACACAACGGCCAATCGCCGTTGGCCCAAACCGGAAACGTGCTTCACCTCGCCGAGGATCGTGCTGCCTTCGGGCACCAGCACGTGTTGGCGGTCGTGCGAATAGACGGGATTGGTGACCATGACCTTGATCGGACCCGAGAAGTCGCCATCCAGCCGGTTGACCA
>WNFR01010815.1_pt1 | contig 12191 bp, 10 predicted proteins | sample 5400221 | NCBI WGS metagenome assembly WNFR01 (sample SAMN13153357, study PRJNA577476) | soil metagenome | isolation source: 40 cm soil under Madrone tree | place: USA:California | collected 2016-06-14 | reverse complement strand
CGTGAGTTTGCCGCGATTGCTCGCGCCACTCTACCTCGTGGTGCGGCCCTGGAGACTTCTGAGAGAGTACGGATTGGGATTGAAACGCCGGTCAGTGACGGCGCCGGCCACCCACGGCGACTTGCAATCAGGTAAAGCCAAGGAATAGTTGTGAAGATTTTTCCAGGCACCACACCTTGTATTCTTTCCTGCCGCTCCAATGTGCCTCTATTGACGGATGCGCGAGTTGCCACCGTTTCTTCAGTTGCGCGCCACTAGTCTTCGTAGCAGATTATCAGGAGCTTATGAGTGGACCGCAGAACGTATCGAATTCAGTGGGATGTGGCCTGGCAGGCGAAATTGTCCGAAAGTTCGGAGGAGTTCGTCTCCGCGTCTTCGGCACAAGCATGGTGCCTTCCATCCTTCCAGGTGACATGATTTCCGTTCACCGCGCGGACCTATGCGAAATTTCTCCAGGGGAAATCGTAATGTACTTGCGCGACGGCCGTTTGTTCGTGCACCGGGTCGTGGCATGCGCGGGCAGCTACGATGATCGGCGACTCATTACGCGAGGCGACCGGCTTACCTACGACGATCCTTTGGTTTCATCCTCCGAATTGCTCGGCCGAGTTACGTCCATCCAGACGCATGATGGACGCCGGCAGCGGGAACTACGGACCGCGACCGGTTTGAGCGTGTGGGAAAAAATGTTCGTTCACGTTCTGCGGACATCTGCTCACGCGACATATCTTTACCTGCGTCTTGCTCGGTACGTGCCGAGTTTCTTTTCGAGGGGGACCGCTTGCCAAGCGTAATGGCGGCAACTCAGCAATTGAGTGTAGTGGTCGAGATTGGCGGCGTGCCCATTCGCCTGCGCTCGAGTGAACCTGCCTTCATTCGTCTGGTTCAAGATCGATATGTCGGGTATGTGGGCTCTTCAGAGGACGCCAGCTTCGAATTTGACGTTGAGTTGACTCCGCCAGACATCGAATCCCGCGACGCAGACACGCGGGTTACGTGGGATTCGGGCCGCTGGTTGATTGAGCGCGGGGATTTTCGTGCGGAGCTGAATCCATCGACGGCGCGCGGACGCATCAAGCAGACCCTTAATCCCTATTCGCTCGATTCCGTGCTACGCATCGTGCACACGCTTCTGCTGGCCCGAAAGGGAGGCTTCTTGATGCACGCGTCGAGCGCCATTCGGAATGGCCGCGCGTTTTTGTTTCCGGGCGTGTCTGGCGCGGGAAAGACCACCATGGCAAGACTGGCTCCTCCCGACGCCGCGCTACTGACCGACGAAATCTCTTATGTGACTTTTGATGGCGGCCGATATATCGCGATGGGTACGCCGTTTTTCGGTGAGCTGGCTCGAGTCGGAGAGAATCTGCGCGCGCCCATCGAGTGCGTGTACCTGCTCTCGAAAGGGCCCGAGAACAAAATCGAGCCGGTTGTGGGAGGAGACGCCGTCCGGGGCTTACTTGAGAATATTCTCTTCTTCGCGCGGGATCCTGAGTTCGTGAAACTTGTTTTCGACGCTGCTGTGGAATTTGCCAGCCGCGTACCGATTCGCCGGCTTACGTTCGTGCCGGATTCCCGTGTCTGGGAGCTGATCGTATGAACAACAAAAGGTATGTCGCGCGGAGCACGGCGATTGCCGCGCGTGTGCTGGGCGATGAAACGATGGTGATGTCCGCCGTAAACTCCACGCTATTTACGCTGGATGAAGTAGCGACGGTGATCTGGGAATCGGCCGACGGCGCCACGCCGCTCGAGGATATTGTCATCAACAAGATTTGCACGCAGTATGACATCGCGCCGGAAATCGCTTTGAAAGATGCGGAAGGTCTCGTGGAAGGATTGGCGGAGCACGGCCTCATGGTGCTTTCAGACAAGCCGATTACTCGACCCACGGCCGGATCCAGGGAGTCCCGATGAGCGATTTATTCATGGAAATGAGCGCTAAGGCGCTCAACATGAATGTTCCATTGAGTGCGCATCTGGACCTGACATATCGGTGCAACGAAAGATGCGTCCACTGTTACCTGGATCACCACGATCACGGCGAGATGACCACTGCGGAAATCAAGGACCTGCTCGACCAGATGGCGGAGGCCGGCGTCTTCTACCTGACAATCAGCGGCGGCGAAATTATGATGCGGCGGGATTTTTTTGAAATTTTGGAACACGCGCGCCTGCGGACGTTCTGTATAAAACTGAAGACCAACGGAATTTTGATACGGAAACAGGAAGCGGACCGCATCAAGGCCCTGGGCGTGGAATCCGTACAGGTGAGTATTTACTCGCATATTCCGGAAGTTCATGACGCCATTACCAAGCTGCCGGGCTCGCTTGAACAGTCCGTCGAAGCCATACGACGCCTGCGCGCGCACGGCATTCAGGTGACCATAGCGAACGTACTGATGGTTCAAAACGTAAATGACTTTGAGGGTGTGCGGGCCTTGGCCGCCGAATTGGGCGCGAAGTTTAATTTGGACCCCACGATCACACCCATGATGGATGGAGACAGAGCTGTCCTTGATTTGAATGTTGATGAGGCCACATTACGTGACGTTTTCCGGAATCAGGCGCTGGTCCTAGAAGACATTGAGGAAGTTTGCGCTCCTCCGCTTGCGCCGGGCGAAGAGGATATGGATCAGTTGCCGTGCAGCGCCGGACACACGGCCTGTTACATTTCTCCTTACGGAGAAGTTTACCCGTGTGTGCAGTTTCCTCTTCCCAGCGGCAATGTGCGGCACACGAAGTTCATCGATATCTGGCGGGATTCCCCGCAACTCAATGAAGTTCGAGGGATCACGCTACGTGATTTGCCAAGCTGCTCCAAGTGTACGCACGGCGCAACCTGCTCACGTTGCCCTGGTTTGGCATACGTGGAAGGAAATATGCGCGGACCTTCTTACCAGGATTGCGAAAAATCCTTCGCGCGAACGGGAATACCATCCGAAAACCTAAAAGCGCGGAAGGCGTCTTCCCTGCCTCGTCACTCTGTGCAGTTGGTTCAGATCCAGGGCTTGCAGCCCTCCGCTGGATCGATGGCCACCTCGCGACACGTCGATTTTCTTCTTTGTTCCGCACGTTTCATTCGAGCGGGCGCAGCCCGTTCAACAGTTTTCAGCGCCCGCGCCGATTTTTCTTGATCTGAAATTCCGGAATCCTGCCAAAATGAGCGTCGCGATGAGCTCCGGTTCCAATTGGCGCGACAAATTACGTCCTGAGCTGGAATTGATTTTATGCTGCGCGCGCACGCATCCGGATGAGGCGACTGCCGCAAGGGTCCACGCGCTTCTTCACGGGAAATTGAACTGGTCCGATGTCGTGGCGACTTCCTTCCAACATCATGTCGCGCCGTTTCTTTACGAAAACCTGAAACTCACGGCGGAAGAACTCGTTCCAACGGTCTGGCTGGATAGCCTGCGGCAATACGTGCGGGAGTCATCGGGACTGTCTTTATTTCTACTTTCCGAGCTTATACGAATCCACGAAATCTTCGAGGCGCAGCAATTGCCGCTGATCCCTTATAAAGGCCCGGTCCTGAGCTGGCTCGCCTATCGAAGTTTGACGGGACGAACGTTCATCGATCTTGATTTCGTCATCAAACAAGCGAACATTCCACGCGCGACGACACTGCTCAAATCCGCAGGCTTCAGAGCTGATTTTTCACCGCAAGAAGAACGGGCGGACCGCAGGGGTCAAGCGCCCGGTCAATATGGTTTTTGTCGCGAAGCCACCAGGGCCCAGGTGGAACTGCATACGGAATATACGCTCAGGTATTTTCCTGTTCCTCTCGACTTCGACAAAATGAGCCGCCGTTTCATTGCTGTCGATATTGCCGGGCGGAAAATGCGCACGTTTTCCGTCGAGGACACGCTGGTGATGTTGTGCGTTCACGGCGCTAAGCATTTTTGGAATCGCCTGGGATGGAGCGTCGACGTCGCTGAACTTATTAAAACGCAGCCGATAGATTGGGAATTGTGCATGCAGATCGCTGCAGAAATGAAGTCTACTCGGCTGCTTTTGCTGGGACTGTACCTGGCGCACGAATTATTGCAGGCGCCGCTGCCGCCACACGTCCTGGAGAGAGTCCAAGGGAACACCGCTGTCCGCTGGCTTGCAAACAAAGTGCGGGCTCAATTCGAGAGTGACGCCGATGCCAGCCCGGGTGTGCTTCCCCGCGCGTTATTCCGTCTGCGATCGCGTGATAGCCTGAGCCAAGGGGTACGGCACATGGTGCGGCTCACCATGAGCCCTACCGAGCGCGACCGCCAGAGCACGCATCTCCCTCCATCTCTTGCGCCCCTTTACATGTTGGTGCGGCCTTTTAGGCTTCTGCAGGAATACGGGCTTGGGATTCGCCGGCGGCTCAAGTTGCCTTCGGACAAGGATCGATCCTGAGATCACCGAGTTTTTCTTGTCTGGCCCTCTCCAGAACCCCGAACTAATTTGTTGCTGCATGCGTTACGACTGCCTTTTTCCTCGCCTTTTCGGTTGCGTTCGGGCATCCATCCGTAGCAGATTAGCGCCGGATGAGTGAGTCACAGCCAAATCCCACTTTGCGCTGGATTGCGATTGTACTGGCGGTCTGCGCAGGGGCGTGGCTTTCCTATGCAGGCGTAGTCCACGCGCTGGCCAGTCACTATGGAGCGTCCGCCAATTCCGACGACTGGCCTCGAGCCTCAACGATCGAACCCGCAAATGCCGAAAATTGGTATCGGTTAGGACGCTACCGTCAGCTCGATTTTGAACATTCCGACATCCCGCTGGCGATTACTTTTTACCGGCGTGCAGTGGAACTCGATCCCCATTCTCCCTATTACAAACTGGATCTGGCGAGCGCACTGGAGATGAATGGCGACGACGCTGAGGCGGAAAAATATTTTCGCGCGGCGCAAGAAAATTACCCGATCTCGGCGGAAGTGTCCTGGCGCTACGGAAATTTCCTTTTGCGCCAGCAGCGTTTGCCGGAAGCCTATGCGGAAATTCATCGTGCAGTGATGGTGGACCCCAAACTGCTTCCGTTGGCCGTATCGCGCGCCTGGCACAGTGATCCCAACGTGCGCGTGCTGCTCGACCAGATTTTGCCGAACACAGCTGAAGGGGATTGGCAGGCGCTCTCCTACCTGATTCAGGCGCAGGAGGCCGCTGCGTCCATGGCTGTATGGAATCACCTGATGGGTCTGAAGCCTCGCATCGACTGGAGAATTGTGTATGCCTTCATCGATTTGATGACCAATCAGGACCGCTTCGATGAAGCGGGATCCGTTTGGAAGCAGGCGCTGGCGGCCGACGGAACTTTTCCGCCTGCGTCTTCGGACGGCTCGCTCGTTTTTGACGGAGGATTCGAAAGCGACCCGTCAAACGGCGGCTTCGGCTGGCGCCAGCAGAACGTTCAGGGCGCCGATTTTGATTTTGACACCGAAGAAAAGCATTCGGGTTTGCGTTCGGCTCGAATCATCTTCGATCGTACGCAGAACATCGACTTCGGGCATCTTTTTCAATGGGTCCTTGTGGAGCCGAGCACGCGCTATCGATTTCGCGGATTTCTCCGCACGGACCACATATCCACCGATAGCGGCATGAGGTTTGAAATTAGGGATCCGCGCCGGACGAAAGACCTGGACGTTCTCACTTCCAACGAAACCGGCACCATACCGTGGACGATGGAGCAGACGGAGTTCACCACCGGGCCGCAAACTCACGTGATTTATGTACTCCTGCGGCGGATGGCCGGCACTCATTTCGATAACCAGATCGGCGGCACAGTGTGGGTCGATGATGTCGCCATTGTTCCCGCCGGGGCGCCTCAATGACGGTGATCCGACTCGGCATTTGCCTCTTGGTCGCATTCACCGTGCTGGCACATGGTGCGGTCGAGCCTTGGTCGGAGGCGGTATTGGAAGCCGGCGCTGCTGCATTGCTTCTGGTGTGGGCTGTGCGGGCGTCCATTGACGGTGAATTCAAGATGGCTTGGAATCCGCTCCTGTGGCCGCTGCTCGGCTTGTGGCTGGTGGCAGCCCTGCAACTGGCGACAGGCCGCACGGCTTACCCGTTTGTGACTCGCGTTGAGTTACTTAAGTACACCGCGCTACTGGCTTTGTTTTTTCTTTGCGTGCAAGCCTATCGAACACTGGAACACTGGCGCGGTTTTGTCTGGTTCTTGCTGATTCTTGGATTTTGCGTATCGGTCTTTGCAATTCTGCAGCATTTCACATTCAATGGAAAATTATATTGGATGCGCGAAATCCGCTACGCCGGGATTCCTTTCGGTCCCTACGTAAATCGAAATCATTTTGCGGGCCTGGTGGAATTGTTGATACCGCCCGGCCTGGCCATCCTGATCCTGAGGGCGGAGCGCCGGGACCAGTTACCGCTGGTTGCGTTGTTCACTTTGTTCCCCATTGGAGCCCTATTTCTGTCCGCTTCGCGCGGCGGGATCTTGAGCCTCTTCGCCGAAATAGGATTACTTGCAATCTTGATCTTTTTCCGTCGAAGAGAACGGAAGGAACTGTTGGCCGCAGGCATCGTCATTGTGCTCGCGATGGCCCTGGTGTCCTGGCTCGGCATAGGACGCGCCATCGAGCGCTTTGCGAGTTACAAAACGTTGGAGGTGAGCGAGGGACGCAGGGTTGGAATGCTCCACGGGACTTGGCGGATTTTTCTGGATCATCCGCTGACCGGAACCGGGTTTGGCACTCTGCAGGACGTATTTCCTCCTTACGAAACAGTTTATGACGGACTTATCGTCAATCACAGCCACAACGATTATGCGGAACTTCTCTCTGACACAGGCTTAGTGGGAGGTCTTTGCGGTTTGGCATTCCTGGTTTTATTGGCCTGGATCGGATGGAGCAACCTCACCGCGGAACGCAATGGGATGAGGCTCGCCTTCCATGTCGGCGCCCTGGTTGCCTGTTTCGGTTTGATGGTACACGCGATCGTGGATTTTAATTTACACATTCCTTCCAACGCGCTGGTTTTTCTGTTGCTGGCGGCGCTTGCAACGTCACAGGCTCCCTCTTCGCGTCTTCAGAATAAAGCTTGAACCTATCCATGGGCGGTCGATGTAAGAAGTCTAAATGGTCTCTAAAGTAGAAATTACCTTGCTGATATGTTGACACATTGGTTCGGCGCGGTGTACCGATCCGAAACAATCTGCGTTATCGAAAACAATTCGCCTTGACATGCGAAATCTGCCTGTATAATGGCTGTCGCGTGGGGGGATCTAAGTCGATGATTATTCAAAAGCTGGGCGCTCGTCGCCTGATCGTACGATTGTGTGGACGGATTTTTATGTTTGTCCTGTTGGCCTCTCCGGCGGTCCTTGCGCAACAGCAGAAATCCCTGCCACCCGCGAAGGCTGCAGCGCCGCCGGCGCAAATGGAGAGCAGAGCTGAGCTCAACGATCGTATCGCGCAGCTGGCAATAGCTTCCTCCGTAAAACAGGGCGACTACGTGATCGGGAGCGGTGATTTATTGTCAGTGGAAGTCTTCGACGTTCCCGAACTTTCCCGCGACGTACGAGTCAACGAAACAGGATTTATTTCGCTCCCGCTGATTCCTGTGAAAGTGCACGTCGGGGGACTGACCACCTTTCAGTTGCAGGATAAAATTGCGGAATTATTGCAGACCAATGGCCTTGTTTCGACGCCACAGGTCAGTGTGTCTCTGAAGGAGCAACACAGCCAGCCCATCACTGTAATCGGATCAGTCAAGAGTCCGATGGTGATTCAGGCTGCCCGCCAAACCACGCTTCTTCAGGTTCTTTCCCAGGCAGGGGGCGTTGGGGAGGACGCTGGTAGCGTTGTCGTCATCACGCGTCCGCCTTCAGCGCCGGAAGAATCGGGGCAGACTGACGCCGCAAAGGTTTCCAGCGAACCCCAGACGTTCATGATCAGCTTGAACGACCTTCTCGATACCGGCAATTCGACCTTCAATATTCCTGTTCTGGGCGGCGACGTCGTTTCCGTGCCACGCGCCGGAATCATTTACGTTGTGGGTGCTGTCCAGCGCCCCGGCGGCTTCGTGATGCAAAGCGACCGGGATCGTATGACCACCCTGAAGATCCTTTCCTTAGCCGGGGGAACCACGGGAAGTGCCAAGCAAAGGCAAGCCGTAATCCTGCGCAAGAATCCGGAAACGGGCAAACGCGATGAGGTGCCCGTGGACCTGAAAAAGGTAATGGATCTCAAGACCGAAGACGTGATGTTGCAGCCCAGCGACATTCTATTTGTCCCCGACAGTTCAGGGAAGAAGGCTTTGCATCGCGCCGGAGATGTGGCCATAAGTCTCACCACAGGCCTCGCGCTGGTAACTGCGAGCAGATTTTAGTCGCAGCGACCCGCACAATCCGGTTTGACAGCTTGGAGCTAACGAAATCCTATGGATGAATCAAACAATCTAGTACCGCGCGAGAAATCCGCAAGCGGGCCTGTGGAAACTCTCCAGACGCGGTCGCCGTTTCTGGCATTGGACCTGATGCCGCGCGAGCCTCATTTGCTCGATTATCTGATTGTTTTGCGCAAGCATCAGTGGCTGATCCTGTTCTTTCTCCTGGCGATTGTTTCCATCGTGTCCATCGCTACCATCCGCATGCGGCCTGTATACCAGGCCACTGCGAGAGTCGAGATCGACCGCGAGAACGCCAACGCGATTCGTTTTTCTGATTCCGAATCGTACGATATGTACGCGGATTTGGAAGATTACATCACGACGCAATCGAAGATTCTCCAGAGCGAAACCCTGGCGATGCTTACGGTCAAGACCATGGGACTGGATAATTTGCAGGAGTTCGGCGGCAACCCCGCCAAACCGGTGAAGCCCTCGCCACCCGGCAGCGAGGCCAGCCTACATCGCCCCCAGTCGCTTGGCGCGTTTCTCGGGAGAATGACGGTCAAACGCGTACCCAACAGCCGTTTGCTCGACGTCACCTTTGAATCGACCGATCCCAGCCTGGCCGCGCGCGTCGTCAATGCGCATTTAAATAATTTCATCGAGGAAAATTTCCGCAGCCGTTACGAAGCGGCGACGCAAGCTTCCAACTGGCTTTCCGGCCAGCTGAACGAAATGAAGATCAAGGTGGAGAACGCCGAGGATACCCGGCTGGCCTATGAACGTCAAAACCAGATCTGGACGATTGACGAAAAAAACGACATCAGCTCGCAAAAGCTGGCGGATCTCAATAAGCAGCTAACCGACGCGCAGGCGGACCGAATCAATAAAGAGGCGGTCTATCAACTGGCACAAGCAGGAAATTATGACGCGATTGCCGCCGTTCGGGAGAGCGTCGTCATACAGGATATTCTCAAGCAAGAAAGTGCTTTGAGCGCTCAGTACACCGATGCAGTCAATCAGTATGGGCCGAAGTATCCCAAGGTTGTCCGATTGCAGGCTCAACTGAAAGATCTCGACGAACTTGTCGCGCGCGAAAAAACAAATATCGCCAACCAGATGGAGGCCGAGTATCACGGCTCACGGCAGCGCGAGTCGCTGCTGAAAAATGCGTTGGACGCGCAGAAGGCCGAAACGAACCAAATGGCCGAGAAGTTGGTTCAATACAACATTCTGAAGCGTGAGGCCGATACAAATAAGCAGTTGTACGACGGAATGCTTCAAAAATTGAAGGAAGCGGGCATCACCGCCGGGTTGCGTTCCTCGAATATTCGGGTCGTGGATCCGGCCCTGATCCCCTCCGGCCCTTCCCGCCCGAACAAGACGCGCAACGTCCTGCTGAGCATCCTGGTTGGTCTGATTGGTGGAATCGGCTTGGCACTTTTGCGCGAATATCTGGATAACACGGTGAAAACACCGGACGACGTTGAAACTTTGGCGAGGCTGCCATCTCTCGCAGTCGTTCCATCGCTTTCCAATTCCAATGGAAAACGCAACGGACGTTTCGCGAAATTGTTGAAGGCCCCGGTGATTGCAGGCAAGGAAGGCCGCGCCGAGCTTATCTCGCATAACATGCCACAGTCGCAAATGTCGGAAGCATTTCGCGCTCTGCGGACATCGCTGCTGCTGTCCCAGGCCGATCATCCTCCGCAAGTCATCCTGATGACGAGTGCGCTGCCGCGTGAAGGCAAGACGACTGCGGCGGTAAACCTGGCCGTGACTCTCGCGCAGCTCGGTGACAAAACGCTTCTGGTCGACGCTGACTTGCGCAAGCCTGGAATTAATCGCGCCTTGAGTCTGGTCGACGGCAAGCATGCCGGTTTGAGCTCCTACCTGGCCGGCGTATCCTCGCTGGACCTGATTACCGTGCCACATCCGGCCATCACAAACCTGGCGGCCATTCCGACAGGGCCCATTCCGCCGAATCCGGCTGATTTGCTTTCATCACGCAGACTGACCGAACTGATCGCCGAGCTTCGCACCCGGTACAAATTCGTGGTCATCGATTCGCCGCCCATCATGGCCGCAACCGACGCGGTGATTCTCTCCGTTCTTGTCGATGGCGTATTGCTGGTCGTGCGCAGCGGCGAAACTCCCAAGGAAGCCTTTACCCGCACGCGCGATCTTCTGGCCGGAGTGAAATGCCGCATGCTCGGTGTGGTGCTGAACGCCGTGGACGCCAGTTCGCCCGACTATTACTATTCGTATCGCTACTATCCTTACTCTTACGGCGGCTATGGCCGGGAAGAAGAAGGAAGGAAGTCGCGAAAATCCCGCCGTTCCGAAAGTTCAGAATCGCAATTGGGCCCGGATTAAAGCGCGAAGGAGGATTCGGAATTGGTCTATTTGATTACCGGTGGCGCAGGTTTTGTGGGATCGCATCTTGCGGAACGCTTGTTGGAACGCGGAGATGAAGTCCTGCTCATGGACAACTTATCGACGGGTAGCATGGAAAATATCCGCCACCTGAAGAAATATGACCGCATGCATTATTTTCTTGAGCCCCTTGAAAACCGCCAATTGCTGGCGGAGTTGGTGGATGAGGCCGATGTCATTTTCCACTTGGCTGCAGCGGTGGGCGTGAAGCTGATCGTGGAAAGCCCGGTACGAACAATCGAGACGAATGTAAACGGCACGCAAATGGTGCTCGAGGCTGCCTGCAGGAAGCTGAAGCGTGTCTTCATTGCCTCGACTTCGGAAGTATACGGAAAGAACACCAACGTGCCCTTCCACGAGGACGCCGATCTGGTGCTTGGACCAACCACCAAAGGCCGCTGGAGTTATGCGGCATCGAAAGCGCTCGATGAATTCCTGGCGCTCTCCTATTGGAAAGAAAAACGACAGCCGGTCGTGGTTGCGCGTTTGTTTAATACGGTCGGACCCCGGCAAACAGGGCGTTACGGCATGGTGCTGCCGAATTTTGTGGCCCAGGCTCTGGAAGGCGCGCCGATTACGGTTTATGGTACCGGACAACAATCGCGATGTTTTTGCGATGTGCGTGATTCAGTGGAAGCGATCCTGCGGCTAGTGGCTAACGATAAGGCCGTTGGTGAAGTTACGAATATTGGGAACGACTTTGAAGTGACGATCGAGGACCTCGCTCAACGCGTCAGGGAGCAGGCCGGAAGTTCTTCTTCCATCAAATATATTCCGTACGATCAGGCGTATGAACCAGGGTTTGAGGACATGTTCCGCCGGGTCCCTTGTCTGGACAAGCTGGAAAGTTTAACGGGGTTCCGCCCCAAGACCACGTTGCCGGAAATCATCGATCGTGTCGTCGCTTATCAGGGTAGAAAAAAAGAATTGGTAGCCGCGCCGAGAGAAGCTGCAAGCACAAGAGTTTGAGTGTTCAGGCCTGGTTCCACCGATGACTTTCCTGTTATGCGAAAGGGACAAGCCGGTCCGGGCCTTTTGATTTTTGCGGCTTAAGATATCGTGCGCGGTGGCGTTTCGTACGAGCCACGCCTACCGGGATGCGATTCGTTCGGATGAGCGGCGCCGAATCAATGCATGAGTGGAAAAATGAGCGGCGCACGAATTTATGAATCGCTGGAGCGCGGTCACCCTGCCGCGGATATTTCTGGGCGGGCTGCTCCGCTCTCGGTCAGCGCGGCTTCTTCGTGGCACGTAAGACTGTTTTTTCTTTTCTTTCTTCTCACTCTTCCACTCGTGAATCCATGGGTCCGCGGCGATGGAGTCGGCTACTATGCCTATTTGCGTTCCGCGTTGATCGACCACGATTTGAACTTCGAGAACGATTATTTTGCGGGCAATAAATCATTCGTGATGTCGCGGTTCGATGCGCAGGG
>WNFR01006243.1_pt1 | contig 12191 bp, 10 predicted proteins | sample 5400221 | NCBI WGS metagenome assembly WNFR01 (sample SAMN13153357, study PRJNA577476) | soil metagenome | isolation source: 40 cm soil under Madrone tree | place: USA:California | collected 2016-06-14 | reverse complement strand
TGCGCAAGCGCTTCGGTCAAGCGGACATTCAACCCGACAAAAAGAATCGCATCCTGGTCGTCGAGCTGGATAACAAGCTGGTCGGCCTGATCGTCAACGCCGCCTCAGAAGTTTTGAAGCTAGCGCCTTCGGAAATCGAAGCCCCGGGGTCTCTCTTCGCCGAAGGCGAGTCCGGCTACGTCACGGGTGTGGGCAAGCTCAAAGGCCGCCTCATCATTTTGTTGGATATTGCCAAACTGCTGCATCGTCCGGAATACAAACGTTTCGAGGAGGCCGCGGAACTCGTAGGTGCCGCAAAGTAAGCTTGCTCCGCTGAATTGCGGATGAAGTCGCTTTGCGCGCCGCGTTACCTGCCCATGGCAACGCTTACCGCACAGATTCAACTGACCGAAGCGGAGCTCAAGCTTCTGCAGACGCTCGTCTACCAGGAATGCGGCATGTTTTTTGACGAGCGCCGCTCGCATTTCCTCAAGGATCGCTTGCAGCGCAGGCTCAAGGCTTGCCAGCTCGATTCCTTCTACAGTTACTATCGCCTGCTCACCAGCCGCGAAGGTAAGAACGAACTGGCATTGCTGCTGGAGAATCTCACAGTTAACGAGACCAGCTTTTTTCGTAATCGCCCGCAGCTCGATCTTTTACAGAAAACCGTTCTCGAAGAAATCTTGAAGCGCAAGCAGGAGCGGCGCGACTGGACTCTTCGCGTCTGGAGCGCGGGCTGCTCCTCAGGTCAAGAAGCGTACTCGGTCGCCATTCTTATCTGTGACGCGCTGGCCTACTACTACCTGCGCAACCCGCTCCCGTTCGACATGCCTTCTCCGAAGCCGCTGATTCCTCCGCCCTGGAAGCTCGAAATCGTAGCGTCCGACATCAGTTACGCGAGTCTGCGCGCCGGCCAGGAAGGCCTTTACACCGAAATCCAGATGGAGCCGGTCGATTACACCTGCCGGCTGCGGTACTTCGAAAAATCTGGCGACAAATACGCGATCAAGCCGCAGCTGAAAGAGTTGGTGCAATTCGACTTTCATAATCTGAAGACGGAATTCCTGCCGCGCCGCAACGACATGATTCTGTGCCGCAACGTGATGATTTATTTTGATGAAGCGGAGCAGAAGCGGCTGATCGAGAAGTTCTGGCATTGCTTGAATCCGGGCGGCTACCTTTTTGTCGGTCACGCGGAGAGCCTTTTCGGGTTGACACAGAAATTCCGCATGGTGCACGAAAACAACGGCACCGCCTACCAGAGGCTCGAGGTAAACGCATGAGCCTCTTCCCCGAAGACCGCAATTCGGAGCTGCGCGCCCTGTTCTTCGAGAGCGCAAACGAGCTGTTGCAGTCGCTCAATGAAGCCGGACTTGACCTCGAGGCCAATCCCACCGACGAAGAAGTGATTCGCCGGGTGCGCCGCGCCGTTCACACGCTCAAAGGCGATTCCGCCGCGTGCGGCTTTCACAAATTAAGCGAACTCGCTCACGAACTGGAAGACGTGCTTTCGCCGGAAGTCGGCCACAGCGCCGGTTCGCGCCTTGCAGATGTCGTTCTGGTGGCGGCCGACAATTTCGGTGCCATGCTCTCTGCCTATCAACGCGAGGCCGAGCCGCCCCCGGCTGACTCCTTGCGCGCAATGATGCGCACGTTAATCCATGCCCCCATGGCGTCCGCGCCAACGGCGCCCGCCGCCGGCGGAATCGCCGCTCAGTTTCGATGGACCGAATACGAACATCTCATGATTTCCGAAGCGGTGCATCGCGGCGAAACTGTGTACAACGTGGCCCTCCGCGTCGATCCCGCCAGCTCGATGCACGCCGCGGCGTTGCAGCTGATTCGTAACGTTTTGCACGCCTGCGGCACGGTCATCGCACTCCGTCCCGAAGATAATTCGTCGGCAGAAACCTTGGAGATTGTCGAGGCCGCACTGGCCAGTCATCAGTCGGAACAGCACATCGCGCAACGCTGCCGTATTCCTTCAATCGTTTCCGACTTGCGCATCGAACGCGCCGCGACCTCGGAAACGCCGGAGCACGAGCTCCTTGGCGAGCTCTTGGAGGCGCAAGCCGCAACGGTCGCTTCGAGCGTCACTGGCCTGGCGACGAACGCCGAAGCGGCGAAAGCTCCAGTCTCTGCCGCTGTGACGGTTGCAGAGAGCAGTCTGCGGGTAGACGCCGCACGCATCGACGCGGTGATGAATTTGGTTGGCGAGCTGATCATCGGCAAGTCTATGCTGAACCGCAGTCTCACGGAATTTGACCAGCGGCACGCGCGCGATCCTGCCCGCGCCAAGCTTTCGGATGCGCTGGCATTTCAGTCGCGCGTGCTCGACGAGTTGCACAAATGCGTTTTGAAAATTCGGATGGTGCCGGTCGAGCAGCTTTTCCGCCGCTTCCCCCGCTTGGTACGCGCTGTCGCCAAGCAGTGCGGCAAGGATGTCGCCCTCGAACTCTCCGGCCAGAACACGGATCTTGATAAGGGCATCCTGGACGCCCTCGCTGAACCGTTGATGCATCTCGTGCGCAATGCTGTCGATCACGGCGTAGAGGATGCCGAGGAACGCATCGCCGCGAATAAACCGGCTCGCGGCACCGTCTACTTGAACGCCTACCACCAGGGAACGCAAGTTGTCATCGAAGTCCGCGACGACGGCCGTGGCATCGACCTCGCGCAAATTCGCCGGCACGCGGTGGAAAAGGGAATTGTGAAAGCTGCGGAGATTCAACGGTTCACTGATTCCGAAGCGATGAACCTTATTTTCGAGCCGGGCTTCAGCACCGCGGCCGAAGTAACGGAAGTGTCTGGCCGCGGCGTGGGCATGGACGTGGTTCGTACGGTCATCGACAACTTGAAAGGTACGGTTAACGTTTCTTCGGTTAAAGGCCGCGGCACCACCATTCAACTGCGCATGCCTTTGACGCTTGCGAGTATTCAGACCCTGCTGTTCCGTGTAGGTGGGCGCCTGTTCGCGGTCCCGCTTTCCTCGGTAGTTGAAATCACGCGTATCACCGACTCCGAAATTCACCGCGTCGACCAGCGCGAAGTTCTGCGCCTGCGCGAACAGATCCTCACATTAGTACGCCTGAACAGCCTCAGCCAGATTCATGCCGTTGTTGTTCCTCAAGACAGCAAAAAGAAAAAGCGCAATTTCGTCATCGTCATTGGTGCCGCGGAAAAACGCTTCGGCCTCGTGGTCGACAGCCTCGTCGGCGAAGAAGAGTTGGTGATCAAGGCGCTGCCGGCAGAGATCATTTCCAGCGATCTGGTTAGCGGCGCGTCGATTCTCGGTGACGGCACCGTCGTGCTGATTCTGAACGTGCCCGCGGTACTCTCGCGCCTCTCACGCGCAACTCCTCTGGGAGCCATCGCATGAGCGAGCGCATCCGAGTCCTCGTCGTTGACGATTCCGCGCTTATGCGGAAGCTCATTCCCACGATTCTCGAACGCGATCCTTCCATCGAGGTAATTGGTACGGCCATGGATGGCGCTTTCGCGCTGAAAAAAATCGAAGAGTTTCATCCCGACGTCATCACACTCGACCTCGAAATGCCGCGAATGGATGGACTTGAAGCACTGCGCCTGATTATGCGCCGCGCGCCCATGCCCGTGATCGTCTTCAGCACGCATTCTAAAGAAGGTGCGTACTCCACATTCAAAGCCCTTGCGCTAGGTGCGATCGACTTTGTGGCCAAGCCACGAGACGCGGCCGCTGGCCATCTCGATGCCATCGCCGCGGAACTCATCGAAAAAATCAAAGTTGCCAAGCGCGCGTCCGGCCGCAAAATTCGCGCCAGCGTTCAGGTCGAGACCACGCCTCCGCAGAAAAAGCCCTCCCGCGCAACGCTTGCGCCTAGCCGCATCGTAGCCATCGGAATTTCTACCGGCGGCCCCAACGCGTTGCAGTACGTTCTATCGCAAATCCCCACGGATTTTGCCGCCGCCATCTTGATCGTGCAACATATGCCGGAAGGCTTCACCGAAATGTTCGCGAGGCGCTTGGACGAATGCTGCGCGCTCGATGTACACGAAGCACGCTCCGGCGACTTGCTGCTTGCTGGCCGCGTCCTAATTTGTCCCGGAAACCGCCATATGGTCGCTCGCCGCATGCCGCGCGGCGACATGGTTGTGCTGTCGGACGGCCCTCCGGTCAATGGCCACCGGCCCTCCGCCGACGTACTTTTCCACTCCGTCGCGCAAGAATTCACGCTCACTTCGGTAGGCGTCCTGATGACTGGCATGGGCGATGATGGCGCGGAAGGCCTCGGAGCCATCAAAGCCGCCGGAGGTATGACCGTTGCGCAGAGCGAAGATACCTGCGTGGTCAGCGGAATGCCGCGCGCCGCAATCTTAAAAGGCTACGCCAACAAAATTGTTCCTCTGGAATCGTTGAGTGCGTTCCTAATCGGTTATTGCGGTAGCGATCGCACCGAAAAGGCCGAGAAGAAAGACAAGATTGAAAAGAACGAGAAAAGCGATAAGACACACGTTTCTTCCCACCGCAGCTAGTTTGGGCGAGGGGACAAGGAGAAGGCCATGCAACAATTCGCCGCTCTGCTCCGGAAAGACAGTCGGCCGGTCCGCTACCTGGTGGTGGACGATTCTGTGTTTGCCCGAAAAAATCTCATCAAGATGATCGAGATGTTCGGCGGCGAAGTGGCCGGTGAGGCCGGCGACGGGCTCACCGCCATCGCGGAATACAATCGCGTCAAGCCCGATATTGTGCTCATGGATATCACCATGCCGCAAATGGAAGGCATCGAAGCCGTCGAGCGCATCGTGCGCCAGCACGCTGAAGCGCGCATCGTGATGGTCAGTTCCGTGGGCTATCAGGAAAATATTCTCGCCGCGCTGCAAAAAGGCGCGAAGCACTTCGTGCAAAAGCCAGTCAAGCCGGAAGTCTTGTACGAAATTCTGCGCTATGTCTTGAGTGACGATCCCACCGCGGCTGGCGCTCCTGTAGCCCTTGCTGGAGAGCACCGCTCATGAGAATGGAACTCATTCAGCCGTTCATCAATGCCGCTGACGCTGTCTTTGCGGAATCGTTGCAAGCACCCACAAAAATTGTGGATCTCGCGATGGACGAAGAAACCTATCGCCGCAAAGGCATCGCCGCCCTGATCCTTATCAAAGGCGAAATCGAAGGGCGCGTTATTCTGGATCTGGCTCCCGAAGTCGCGCTGAAGGTTGCGACGCACCTCGCCGGCTCCGTGGTGGAACAGTCTGAGCAGGTGGCGCGCGAAACTGTTTGCGAGCTGGCCAACATGGTCATCGGAAATTCCGTCACGCTGTTAAACGATCAGGGCTTCCGCTTCAAAGTCTTTCCGCCGGAAATCCACGGGAATGACCAAGGGCTTGCCGGGAATACCGATACCGAAGCCATGGTGATTTGCATCGAGACGCCGTGTGGCGAGGTCTACCTGAATATCGCGATGCACTACCTGCATCGCCGGCGCCAAGAGCGCGAAGCCGCATCCGCATTAGATTGATTCTGTCCGAAGGAGAATAACAAGGAATGCAGCTCTAAGCCCCGTCCACCGGGGGCTTCACATACGCGGCGCCATGTCTATAGAGCCCCACAGTCGGTAGCGCCTGTGAAAACACAATTCGAATCGGCACAAAAATGGCTCCCGCTCCCGGCGTGAACGGCACCGCCACTTCTGCGCGAGTGCCTTCTGGATACTGATTGCGGCTGCGAAAGCTCAGGCCGCCCTTTGACAGGTCCTCGCAAACCGCCACTTCTTCCTGAAATCCGCGGCGGCGTATGCAAGCAAGAACGCGTGCCTTCACGCGATTCTTTTTCCGGTGAGGATTGACCCGCTCATCTGTCGGCACTGGCTTCGGAGCTACTCCGTCCTGCTTTGCCGTCGATACCGCCTCGATCCAGATCGATGGCGCATCGCAATGCGTGCACAGCCGCGCCACGCATTTCCGTACCTCAAACGATTTCAACTGCAGTTCGTTCAGGTAAACGACCTCGCGCCGCTGGCAAAAACTGCACTCCATCAGTAATCGCGCCAGTGCGTCCTCGGCCGTGTGCGGGGCAGGGAAGTCGATGCCCCAGAAATCCTCGCGCGGCTCCAAAATTACGAATGCGTACAGAAACCCATCCGCTTCGCGATCGAACTCCGCCAGCACTCGCGCCCGCGCCATTTTCGACTCTTCGCCGTTTTGCCGCCGCAAAGTCAATTCCTGCCCCGGCAACACCTTTTCCGCCAGGCAGAGTACGCCGCCATTCCGGCTCACCAGTAGAGTCTGCGCTGTCTGCTTGACAGCCACACCTCCGGCGGCAAACCATGATGCCTCCACGGGCATACGGAAATTCACACGGTCGCTTTGGCGAAGCCCTTCGGGTCGCATAGCCTCTATTCGCACAGGAAACGCTGCTGTTTTGAGACTAGCACGCTGCCGCTCACCGCAAACGTCTGCCAGCGCTGCTTTGTCGTACCCACTAATAACGCACTACGTTCCCGGCATGGCGGCCAGCCCGTATTGCTGTTTTGGCTATTTGTCCTGGCGGTTTTACATCTGCTTTCCAGTTTCTCCAGCAAACTGGTGGCTGGGGATTTGTGCCTCTCAAAGCATTTCCCGTCTATCGATTGGACGGCGAACACCAGTGAGCAATGTAATCGTTATGGACAATCGCTCGACCAAAGGACCATCGCCAAAAGCGGGGGTGCGCGATCGCCGCTACGCGATCCGCTATCCCTTCGCTGCGGATGTCGAGCTGATCGATTTGGAAACGGGAGCGCAGGCCACCGGCGTGACCTCCGATATTTCTCTTGGCGGCTGTTTCATTTGTACCAGCAAGCCGCTGGCGCTGAAATCGCGCACGCGAGTCACTCTCTCCCGCAAAGGGCAAGTGGCAAAGGGCCTTGCCGTAGTGCGCATCGTCAAGCCGCGCATCGGCATGGGCATCGAGTTCATTGACATCGAGTCGTCTGGACACGATGTCCTTTCCAAATGGATCGAGCAGCTTCGGGAACGATAGGTTCCTTAGGCGGGTTTCACAGTAACGGGCTACTCGCGGTCCGAATACAAGCTTCGCGCAATCCTAATGTGCGCGGCCGTCGCATGTGCCATCGCCAGGTCCAGCCGCGCCAACCTCGGCGGTGAACGCGCGCCACGGTTCCACCCAATGCTTGGCGGCTTCCATCCCCGCAACCGCTCCGGTCCAGCCGCAATGGCAATGCGGATTAAAAAAATGTGCGTCCGCCTCTTCCAGATTCTGCTTACTGCTCGTGCAGGCTGATGCCAGCGGCCGCTCGCATTGCGGGCAAGCAAATAACAACACATGCGCAAAATGTTGGGTAATGTTTTGCAAATGTCCCTCGAGTTTCCAGGGACTGGGGCTATCTACAGGCTAACAGACATGGCCCTAAGCACAAACTGGATGTTAATTCCGGATCGTGCTCGGTGCGCTTATCTACTTGCGGCCCCGATCAACGAAACAGCAATCCGGTAAACGCAACCAAATTTCGCCGCCAGACCATCCACGTATGCATTCCCGGCGTTTCCACATCAATCTTCTTGATGCCTTTCGCATCCAGCCACGACCGCAGCTTGCGGTTCAATTCGATTAGCCGGTCATCGACTCCGCAAGCGATCCATAGCACCTTCAATCGCTCATTTGCCTTCGCATCAAGCCCTGGGAAGTCTTTGTCGAACTCTTCCGGAATCCCGCCCGAGCTAAACGCGCCAACCCAGGCAAACTTGTCGAGATTGTTCAATCCCGTCAGCAACGACTCGCTACCGCCCATCGAAAGCCCCGCAATCGCCCGCGAATTCCGGTCCTTGTTCACCAGATAATTCGACTCAACGCGCGGCAGTACCTCACTCAACAGAGCATCACTAAACTTTGCAAAATTGCGGTCGCGCAGTTCCGTATTTCGAAACGCGCCGAATCCGCCGCGCAGAATTTCCGGAGCGCCATAGCCCAGCGGCATCACCACCAGCATTGGCTTCGTCTTTCCCTGCGCGATCAAATTGTCCAGGATCACGTTTGCGCGCCCCACTGCTGTCCAGCCGCTCGCGTCATCGCTGAACCCGTGCAACAAATACAAAACCGGATACGTCTGCTTGCCGCGCGCTTCATAACCCGGCGGTGTGTAGACATAAAAGTCGCGCTGATCTCCGACCACCCCCGATTTGTAGAAGTGATGATGCACCTCGCCATGGGGAACGTCGCCGACCTCCCACGGTAAACCCGGCCCTGTCACATGCACCTGGCTCGTAGTATTCAGCAGGTTTGGCTTCATCAACGAATTCGAGGGGTCGATCAGGTGCACGCCATCCGCCACGAACGCATACCCATAAAAATCAGGCTCCAGCGGCTCCGTCGTGACGCTCCAGACTCCCTGCTCGTCCTTCTGCATCGCCAGATCTTTCGACGCGCCCTCCAGTGACAGCGCAACATCCTTGGCATTCGTCGCGCGAAAGCGAAACATCACGCGATTGTCGGAGTGCATTTCCGGCGAAACCACTGGCGGGGGCGGCGTTTGCGCAAAAGCACCGAACGCACATGCGAAAGCAAAGGTTATCACCATGGACAGAAGTATCCGTGTCATAGCTCTCCCCGTTTACGGCGGCAAGATGGTAACAGAGGTGCGCTATGATTTGCCCTACTTTGGAGCGCGGGAGTCTTGTTTATCCTGAGTCTCGAAGGGCTCCCGCTTTCGCGGCGCAATCTTTGGCCATCGCGGAATCGATTCGGCAAATGACCGAACAAACCGAAAAATCAGCTCTCGACGAAGCCTTGCTGTCCGTCTGGCGGCAGGCGCTTGTCGAACGCAAAAAACGCGTGCATCTGGGAGACGACTCCTATCCCGTGCAACACACCGCAAAATCCAAGCTCGCCCAAATCGATTTCGATTTCGCAGGCCAGCGCATTCGCGGCCTGGAGCAAAATCCCGCAACCGGCTCACGCTGGGCCGGCCTCGCCCGCAAAGGCGCCAAGGTCATGCAATTCCTCATCAACGGCCGCTACGTCGCCGCAATCAGCGACGGCAAAATCACCCACTTCAGCCGAACAAAATAGCGACAGTAATCAAAGAGCTCCGCGCCACCCATCGACGAACGCTGCAGGAGCCTAGTGGCAAGCGGCAGGCGTCGTCATGTTTGCTGGAGGTTGCGAAGGCGCGGCAAGAAACGCGCGAACGGCTTGTTTAGGTTTCTCCGTCTCTTGTGATGTCCAGATGGTTTCGATTTCCTTTTTGTCATTAGGCGATAAGTGCCAGGAGAGCGGCGCGTCTTCTGGAGGGTATTCGAATACGGCGTCTTCAATGTCGGTGTTGCATGAGGCGCCGAAGCGCCGCAGTATCTCAAGCTCTTCTTGGTTGCGCGGTAGCTGCCCGGTATCGCGCACGTTCAGCATGGCCGAAATTGGCGCATAAGTCTGGAACGGCCAGCCGCGCCACGAGAGCGGCGGCGGTTCCGTAGCGGGTGGCGAAGCTCGAATTTCGATGACCAGCACGCGGTGGACGGGATTTCCCGGCGCTCGGAGAGCTTCATCCAGCCAGGCTAGAAGAGTAGCCATTCCGTAATTATCGGTGTAGCCGCCGTCCACGGCATGGATTTGGGTGCCAGGAATATCCGGGCGCGCCGCCGGTGAGACGTAAGGAAATGTGGCGGAGAGGCGCGCGGCAGTGACCAGAGAGATGTCGCGTCCGGCAAATTGAGGAAACTGCGGATCTCGTAAGCTGGTGCGGCCCTGAGCGGGCGAAAGGTCAGTAGTGCCAAGGAGAAAGCGTTGGCCGCTTTCGACGACCGTTGCGTTGAATACAACGGCGGGACGCCAACCTTCCAGAACGCCCTCCCGCCAATCCGCAAGCGGACTCGAAAGATGATGTCGGCGGTTTGGCAATTCGCGCGTGAGAGCGGCTTCAAGCGCCCTCCCGCGATCAAGATGCTTGAAGACGGGCACGAACACGCGGAGAAAATCGGGATACACAAGCCCCCACGCAATGTCATCCAAGCTGGACGCTTCCGCGCGCACCACCGCTTTCTCCAAATCATTTGCGCTGGAAGGAAGGCCTGCGCCGCCGGAGTCATACTCGCTAACGAAATACATCGCTCCAACACTCCCGCCGGAAACCGCGCTGATCAAGCGTATGGAATCACCAAACTGGCGCGGATTGCTCTCTTCCAGGCCAGTGAGAACGCGCGCAGTCCACGCGGCGGCTTTGATACCTCCTCCGCTGGCCGCGACGATGACGACTGCCGAGCCGGGCTTGCCGGCGCGAATCACCTGCGCGGGCGAGAGATCGGGAGACCTTTTTGCACTGAACATGTAGAAGTAATGGTCGGTGGCGTGGACATGAGCGGAAACGATGGCGGCCAATAGAAATGGCAGCAGCAGCGGGATTCGGAACCGGTCGAGGATAAATGTGACGGCGGCCAGCCCCCAACAAAGAATCATGAGAAAAATAAGCAGGTCGGCAAGGGTCGGGACCGTCGGCGCGTCTCCTATGCGGAAGAATTTTCCGACGCCTACGGCCACGTATACGAGAAAGCAGAGCAGGAATGACCAGAGAGCGACGTAATGGCCCTCATGAGCGGATTTTCCATCTTCCTTCTGGAAGCCGGGACCAAAGAACGAGAGAAATCCCGTGACCACTTTGACGTCCGGCAATCCCCGGCGCTGGAACCGGTCACCGACAACCAAAATCACCATTGCAATCGCAGCGCCCCCCAACACGCCGAGCAGCAATCGCAAATAGGTAGAGGTGCCACCGTTCTTCGATACATACATCGCGGTAACAATCACCGGCAATGAGAAGAGCGCGAAAACCGGCGACCGCCGCAGGCGCGTCGGTACTTGCGTAAGCATCGCAGAAAGAAAGGGAAACTCCCGGATGTGAAAGCGCTCAGGCCCGTAAAGGAAAACCTGCCACGCGGTAACCATCACTGTCCAACTCGCGAGGACCGCTCCAAGTGTCACAAAGACCATGCCCAGCGGCGTGATGTCGAAGACGCCGATAAGAAGATTAGGCGCGTACCACAGCGCAACGAAGGGCAACGAAACGAGGGCCAGAAGAGTGATGAGCTGGACGCGGAGAAGATAAAGATAGGGAAGCGCGTCCCAGGGGGAGGCAGCGTCACTGCGAACAGGAGAAATCGTTGTGTTGGGGGCCTCGACCGTCATCCGCTGCTCCACTCGCCAATCGATGTAACATCAGAGTGCCGACCTGTGCAACTCCTTTTGTGGTTACTTGCCGGGAAGTCAGGCGGGCTAGAGCACTCCAAGATGGTCCGGATACTTGCTTTGCAGGGAGCTCACCAGGACCTCAAACGCTGGAAGCTCGCGTAGATTTTTGAGGCAAGGGTCCTTCAGAAAGAAAGGCCAGCAGGCGAATCCGCTGCTAACGCTTCGCTCAAGCCACTCGAATGCGGTTTCGCGTTGCCCCAGCACGGCAAGAATGCACGCGATTTGATAGTAGGTGTGGTGCGCGTGTCCGAAGGATTTTGGGCTCGCACAAGCCTTGGTGAAGCATTCGAGCGCCTTTCCCTCTTTTCCCGTCAACGCATAAAACATTCCCTGCAAACTCACGATGAGCGGTTCCTCGGGCAAGATCTGGACCGCTTCGTCCAGCAGAATTTTTGCTTCTTTCCAATCCCCAGTCATCATCGCTAGCTGTGGAGCGAAATAGACCGGATACTTGTTGCCGGGATTTTCGGCGCGCCACGCTTCAATCTCTTCCCGCGCCAAATCGCATTCTCGCTTCCAGATGTAGACCTGCGCGACGCTGTGGCTAACCGCTTTCTTGGGATGAAATGGCCGCCCTCTCTCGTACGTTTCACGTGCGTGGTCGAGCAGCCCGATATGCGCCAGAATCGTGCCCAGGCGGTTGTAGGCATGCGGTTGATTATTCTGTAGTGCAAGCGCTTGCTTGAGTTCGGCAATCGCTTCAACGTGTTGGAAGTTCTTCGAAGGCCCCCACAGCAGGAAAGCGTTAGCGACGTGCCCCTCCGGCAAATCCGGATCGATCTCGAGCGCGCGATGGCAATGAAACTCCGCCCTCTCCAGCCACGCGCTGGTCGGATCAAATTCAAAATGGCGAGTCGCGCAGACAAGCGAGAGAGTGGCATGCGCCAGTGAAAATCCGGGATCTCGAGTCACCGCATTGCTCAAGTGCTGGGCGGCCTCCCCGAGTACCGCTGGATCACCGCAGGAACTAAGCCGGTAACCCCGCATGAATTCCGCATACGCC
>WNFR01006242.1_pt1 | contig 12191 bp, 11 predicted proteins | sample 5400221 | NCBI WGS metagenome assembly WNFR01 (sample SAMN13153357, study PRJNA577476) | soil metagenome | isolation source: 40 cm soil under Madrone tree | place: USA:California | collected 2016-06-14 | reverse complement strand
CTATTTTTGACCAACGCGCTGTTACCTCACGGCTGGGCGCGCGACGTTCTCGTAGTGCTCGCGCCGGACGGTCGCATTGCTTCCCTGGTATCAGATTCAGTCTGCCCACCGCACGCGGAGCGCTTGGCGGGCGCGGCGATCGCCGGCATACCCAACCTGCATTCGCACGCGCATCAACGCGCAATCGCCGGTTTGGCCGAACACTCGGGAGACCGACCCGATACGTTCTGGACGTGGCGCGAGGTCATGTATCGGGCACTCGATCGCATGGACCCGGACGACTTCGAGGTGGTCGCGACACAGCTCTACGTAGAGATGGCGAAAGCAGGCTTTACCGCGGTCGCCGAGTTCCACTATCTGCATCATGACCGCGATGGACGGCACTACAGCGATCCCGCGGAGCTCGGTCATCGAGCCATCGCCGCCGCGCGCACGGCGGGCGTTGCGATTACGCTACTGCCTGTACTCTATGCGAGCTCAGGATTCGGAGGCACAGCTCCAACATTTTCGCAGCGGAGATTCATTCACGATGCGCTAAGTTTCAGCGAGATGATAGCGAGCCTTCGCTCAGCGTACCGGCTCGCGGCTGACGTCCGAATTGGCATCGCGCCGCATTCGCTACGAGCGGTGCCGCCTAATCTGCTCGCCGAAGTAGCGTCCGTACACGATAGTGGCCCGATCCACATTCATGTCGCCGAACGCAAAGAAGAGGTCGAAGAATGCCTAGTGCACACTGGCTGCAAGCCTGTTGAATGGCTACTCGAGAACCACGACGTTGACAGCCGTTGGTGCCTCGTCCACGCCACACATGTAACGCCGGCCGAAATAGCGGGTATGGCGCAACGCGGCGTGATCGTCGGACTATGTCCAACTACCGAGGGCAACCTTGGCGATGGCATTTTCCCGGCGGAGGATTTCCTCGCGAGCGGGGGGCGCTTCGGCATTGGATCGGACAGTCACATCTCGGTGAATCCTGTGGAGGAGCTGCGCTGGCTTGAATACGCGATGCGGCTTGCGACAGGACGGCGCAACGTTCTCGCCGGCGGCCCTCATCGCTCCACGGGGCGTCGATTATTGGAACACGCGCAATTGGGCGGCGCTCAAGCCTGTGGCATTACGGCGGGCCAATTGGCGGTAGGCCATCGCGCCGACCTCGTCGTGCTCGATAGCGAACATCCATTGCTTGCCGCTCGCTCGGGCGATGCGCTGCTGGATAGCTGGATCTTCGCCGGCAACACGTCGGTGGTGCGCGACGTCGTTGTTGGTGGTCGCGTGATCGTTCAGGGCGGACATCACGCTAATGAGGATGCGATTGCGCGTCGTTTCAAGGATACGCTACGGAAATTATTCGCATGACGAATTCGACTTCAATCACGATCAAGCCTGGCACGTTATCGCTTAATCATCTATTCGAAATTTACCGGGCTAGGCCAACGCTTCTGCTCGCCGACGACGCAAATGCGCGAATGGAGCAAGGCGGACCGTTACGTGGCGCCAGATCTCGCCGCAATCCAGGCACTAATCGGGGAGGGCGGGTTCGATGAGGTTGTGCAGTTTGATATGGCGGCACACGGCTAGCGATAACCGCCAAGATTTGAACGGTTTCCGGAATTGAATTTGACCCTCGGGTTAATTCCCCGACTGGAAATTGAAAGGGCTCGCATGTCTGCAAGCCATTGAATTGTTGCTTGCGGGGACAGGATCTGAACCTGTGACCTTCGGGTTATGAGGCGGTTTTTAGTTATTATAAAACTTGTTAATCAATTGCTTGCAGCGCTTGCCAATTTCGAAATCAGTCTCATCCAGTCACAATTACGGCACAACAAATCCGGGCTAGACACGATCGTGATTCGCGATTTGTTTTCGTCGTTGTAAACGCAGAAAAGATCGGTGAATTGCGCGTCCTAGTCCGGATAACGACGTAACGCCCATACAGCGCCGAGACGCTCAAGTAACAAAAGGAGCAAGCCATACAAGTCCGCCCACACGGGTCGGTTTACGGCGGCCGCCCCATACTTATGATGATAGCTATGAAACCCCTCCCCGAGCAACAAAAGGCCAAGCATCCAATTGTTGCGACTTTGATCACTCGCGTTCCCCACTCTTGATCCGAATCGATGGCCAATAGAGTTCACCGACCATGTGAGGTGATGTAAAACAAATACTCGAAAGCAACCCGCCCACAGGAAGGACCGAATAGCTTCATTCTCGCCTCCCACAATCCAACCGGCGAGCGCTGGAAGGGCGAGACCGCTTAGAGCGAACCACCAATAGTAGCGGCTCATGATTGCGGTTATAGGATCGGCGAGCACGTCAGACGCGTAACAGGTTTCGCTTGTGGCATAACCGCTGAGCATCCACTGGAAGTGCGACCACCACAATCCGCGGATTCCTGCAGTCGGTTTGTCGATAATCCAATACGGAGAGTGTGGATCCAGCGGCTGATCCGCAAATCTATGGTGACGTCGATGATCGGCAACCCATCGGGCGATCGGACCTTGAAGTGACCAAGATCCAAAAAGGCCAAGCAGGCACCGGCCGACCTCGCTGGTCTTGAATGAACGATGGGTGAAGTACCGATGCAAGCCGATACCGATTCCTAGGATATTCAGAAAGAAGAATGACCCGAGGATTTCCGCAGTTTCCGATGTGAACCCCAACTTTGAGATCGACGCGACGGCAACAACGGCGCCAACAAGAGGACCGCAAATAGATAGGACGTTGATGCGTCGATTGCGTTTATTGATATTGGCGTCAGTGATTATTCCGAGACGTGCGAGCCGGTCGTCGAAATTCGGTGAAGCTTCCGTCACGGATGTCTTAAAAAGAAATCTCATCGCTCGAAGGACTACTGGGCTTGGATCGCGAGCAGACCGGCTACTAGAAAAAGCTGTCCTTGATCCATCCGAGAAAACACAGGACCAGCGCAATCCCTACTAGCCACATTCAGACTTCGACCATGACGCTACCTCCAAGGCTCGTATGCTCCGCCGAGGGCGCGCGGTAGTCAAAACCTTTGGCAGTTTTGGCGGTTGTCGCTAGAGGCATTCTGTGAGCATCCAAAGCCTGTTAGCAGGGATGGAACAGGGTGACAACGCAAAATCTGCCCAGTACGCGACGGCTGGTCGCGCACGATAACGCACTTGCGGCAGAGTCTCGACTGTTTCTTGGGTTTAGTCGTCATCCTCGGATGGTCGCCGCATTGGCGCTCGCGCCGGCCGCCAATGCGCAAATCGATCCAGTGCGCCGTGATCTGGGTCGAGGCAGGGTACGGACGGCCGCTCGAAGGTCATATGCCGCTTACGGCGTATGGCTATTATTACCTCAATCGACCGCAGTTCCGCGATCCCGATATCGTGGGGAGTCTCGCGGCCGTTCGATGCCGCCGCCCTCGCAGCGTTTGAATATCCTTCCAGCGGCGATCGGCGCACAGTTTGCTTCTGCTCCGCCATGTCATCGTCTATCGCGGAGTGCTGCAGATCGCGTAAGTCTCACAGCACACCGTCCGACCGCCACTTGCGACCTAGAGCACCCGCGCCGACTGGCTTTTAGCCAAACGGCCCAAAACGCCAAGGATGTTGAACGACTTCGAAGTCGACCGAGACGATATGCTGATCTTTGGTGAGCGAAACATAAAAAGCCATTGGCTCGATCCGCCTGAATCCGAGCATCGACTGAAGCCGCGATACGCCCCAGTTTCCAGTTAGCCCGGGTTTGATTCGGTATTGTCCGTCTGGAAATCCATTCAGGTGCACGTCAGGTACGTTAAACCTGACCACACGCATGTCGTCCTCGTCGGGAGCAGTCCAACACGGGGCCGAGTCGATCGCGACTCGCCAAATTCCGGTTCCGGGAATCACCTCTGGACCGTCTGCACCCATGCGAAACTGGGAAACGGTGTGTTCTTCGACAAAAATTGTGAATCCGCTACACGGGTTTCCAACGGGACCGCCCAAACCTTTGCTCCAGCGGATCTTGCCAAAAAGCATCGGAGGCAGTCTCAAGACTGCTTCGTCGGAAAGGATTTCTGAGCTTGGCATGGTTCGTGACTCCGTTGACGGGTAGATAATCAGATTGAGATTGCGCACGCACCAATCATCATACAAGGCCGGCGAATCGAGCGCGAGGTACTACGTACTCCGTAGCGCGTACGTAACCCTCGAACGTCGCTCGTAGTTAAACAGTGCGCGATTGGTTATAACTTGCGGGCTTCGTACTCGCCACTTGCACTGAGTACGCCAGGGCGATTTACAGGGCTGGTCGTTTAAGAGAGCTTCGCGACCAGGTCGATGAGCGCCGACATCGCGTTTGTAGAAGCTACGCGGCAGCAGTGTCAAATTTTATCCTCACTCTCAACCTGAGACAGTCCATCAACCGAAGGCGTCGATAATGCAGCAATTCTCATTCCGCCTTCGTCTCACGTGATCTCGCGAGCCCTGCCAGGTCGATGACTGCAGCGGCCATCTGGGTGAAATGAATCTTGTCCGGGCCTCCTCAAGCGCTTCCGCGAGTCAGCGCCGGCGCACAGGACCATGCCGCCTGCATCTCGGCGATCAGCGCCGCCGAGCGTTCTTCGTACCGTGGCGAAAAATGAAACGGCACGACCGCCTTGGCTCCGATGCGGCGGGCGATCTCGCCGGCCTGGCGTGCCGTCAGGTGATTCTTGCGCGCCCCATGCTCCGCGTCCTCGTCCAAGAAAACGCTTTCGATGAAAAGCAAGTCAACGTCGGCGAGCAGTCCCGAAAGCGTCTGCAGGTTCGCCTCGGTGTAGCGGAGGTCCGTAACGTAGCCAATGCGCTGCCCGGGAACGACGTCCAGGATCACGTCACTCAGTTCACTGACCTGTCGGGTCACGGCGTGCTCGCCATGTCGGTCCCGCCATTGCACCAGAATTGGCGTCTCGCCCGGCGCACCGCTCAGAACCGCCTGTTTCAGCTCGTGCAACCACGACCCCGTCGCCAGCCCTAGCGCCATGATGCGGTCCTTCCCCACATTGACGTGCGCTTTCTCCTCGATTGCGTACGCGAGGCACGCGATATCGTGGTCGACAAAGCGGCCACGAACGCGAAACGTCGTTTCTTCGTGCAGCACATCATCGCGTAGTTCAAACGAAGCGCACGCTTCGCGCTCGAATCCTCTGCGGCTCGAAAAACGAGCGCGCTGCCCGCGACCATCCAGTCCGATTTCATGCACGTCGATCACCAACTCGACCTCGTACCGGTGCACGACGTTCCAGGTGTACGCGCGCAGCTTGTGTTCGACCTGCGCGACAAACTCGGGCCCGCCAAATAACACGACCTGGGCCTTGCGCCCGAGCACGACGCGCAGCAGATGGTCGAACCCGGCAAAGTGGTCCATGTGCGTATGGGTGACAAAGACGTGCGACAGGCGCATCAGCTTGCGCGGCGGCAGCACGCTGATGTCGCCAAGATCGAAAAGCAGCGCCCGCCGTTCGTCGCGAAAGTCGACATACAGGGCCGGGTCGCCGAACGCGTCGTTGACGAGACGAGCTTCGAAGAGGGAGCGCACGGATTTATCGCTGCGGCGCGGAAATTGCTTTTGGTGAGCCTAGCCAGATGAGCACCAGGGCTAGCTGTCGGCGGTCGCTTCGTTCGAACCTTCTTCGCCGATCAGCACCCAATAGTCTGCTATCAGCGGAACCTATCTGCGATGGGATTTAGCCATAAGTAGAAGTGTGCCCCTGCAGCGTGGACTCTTGCAAGTGCATGCGTACGCTTCACGGTCGCTCTTACTGCTTCTACCCAAGATCACGATATGGTAGTCGTAACAAAGTTCCTCGCCCGCTCGAATCGTGCGACGTGCATGGATGAACAATGTCCCGTCGTCGTACTCCACGCTTTCGCAATTTGGCTGGCACGAATGGTTGATCCACCGGGCGCTGTTTCCTCTGGCTCCTCCGTCGATGACCGTGCCGTCGCCCAGTTGAAACAGGAAAGTGTGATACAGATTCTTCGGATCGCGAGCGGGCTGATCATTGGCGGCACTTTCGCTGATACGAGCTCCGCGATATTCGATAATCTTCGCCCCCTTACGAATGGTGCGGATCGCGAACATCCCGCGCCCATGAATCGGCGAGCTACGGACGCGCCAGCATTCGCGTTGCTTCATAGCGCAGTCGCCGTTGTCGTGCCTAGTAGCATCGGCGATCTCGCCGTTCGCATCGATGACGCCCCCCGCGCGCGATCAATGGTCACTTCTCACGCCGCGGTCATGCAGAAACAAGAAACTCGACGCCGTCTCTGTACAGCCCGATCTCGATTTTGCCTTTGTGACTACGGGGGCGACGCGCTGGCCAGCACTTGTCGTCGATGCGTTACCGGCCGGGCGCTATGGCGCCAAGTCGCGCCACAATAAGCATTTGGTTGCGAGTGGCAGCGTTTTCGGCACGGTCAGAGGGCAGCCAGCGGTCAACCCGCGCCAGTCATGCCCTAAAACACTCGCGTCCGGAATGACCGGTGTCAAGGCATAGCAGCCGTAGCTCATCGTCGCAACCTATCGAGTCGCGTGCCGGCGTCGCTCCGTCTTTCGACCGCCAGCATTCCCGCATAATTGATGATAACTGAGAACAATACCCTTAAAAGTGCGGCGATTAGTGCGCGGTATCTCGCGCGAGTTCAGGCGTAGACGACCCAGACCCGTCGCGCTCCTGCGCTTGTTCGTTGACATCGACCGTTGGCGTCGGGGACGCGGGGATGATGCCCTCCTGCTGCAGGCGCCGGTGAATTGCGAGATTGATCGCCTGCTGGATGTCCATGTAAAGGTTGTAGTTGGGATCGCCGAGGTAGAAGGCTGACTCGAAGATCAAAGTAGCTCCTTCGTATTTCTTGAAGTGGGCGCGGTCGAAGCGCGCCTTGGGCTGTGCGTCGATGGCTTCACGGATGATCGCGGGGATGAGCGCGAGCTTTGACGCCTGCGTATCTTGCGCGACGCTGAGCGTGAATACCACGTGTCGCTCGGAGAGCCGCTTAAAGTTATGCAGGCGGCCTTTTAGTAAGTCAGTATTGGCAAGCACGATCTGCTCGCCGGAGACGCTTCGCAGGCGCGTCGTTTTCAGTCCGACGTGCTCGACCGTTCCCATGATGTCGTCGACAGTAATGAAATCACCGATCGCGAACGGCTTATCGAGCGCGATAGTGACCGACGCGAAGACGTCGCCGAGTATCCCCTGCGCAGCGAGTGCCATCGCCACTCCACCGATACCGAGGCCGGCGAGCAGGGTCGTGATGTTGAATCCCAGGTTTTCCAGTGCCAGCAAAACGACTAGCGACCAGAGTGCGAGCTGGGCAAAGAAACCGAGCACGCTTACCGTCGTGGCCGCCGCTGCATCGGTCTGCTGCTTGGCGGCGATCTGTCGCGCAAGCCAGTGCCTCATTGCAAGGCTCGCCCAGAACGCGGCCTGGGCGATTACCGCAATGATCGTCACATGCTCGAGGATCCTGTCCACCTTTGGGGGTATGGCTACGAACTGCAGGCCAACGAACACGGCGACCGCGACCAGGAACCACGGTTTCGTGCCTTCGAACACACTGAGCGCCCATCCGATGCTGCGCGAATGTGGCTTCGACTTCCGCACCGCAAGCCAGCGCAAACCCTGCATCCGTACGGCGATTAGTACCACTCCCGTCAGCAGAGCCGCTCCAACCGCAATAGCCCAGTCGAGGATCGTATTACCGAGAAAGCTTTGATCGAGCATCCTAACCAAAAAGACCGCATGGCCGGGTGCGTGGTTCCCGGAAGACTCACCTTCGGTCGTACCGTTGTACGAATTACAAGATGCAAGCGGTGTCCGAGACGCCCTGCATTCGGCAGGCGAATCGATACAGGCTCATTTGCTGGCGGCATCGAGCCGATCGCCCAGTTGGTCATCGGCCAGGCCAATCTATGGCAACTTGCCGAAATCGATTTCGCCGACATTTGCGAAGACATAATCGGGTTTAGTGGCGCTTCGCTTTAGATCGGCCCGGGAAGTGATCCCCGATAGCACGAGAACAGCAATAGGTAAGATCCCGGAGCGGAGACGGCTGGTCTGGCGAGGGGTTGAGCCAGAGGAGCGCCGCCGCCGTCCGGGGAACTGCACTGCGCGCATCAGCAAGCAGCGTGCCAAATCGGCGAGATGTTTGCGCAGGTCCTTCACTACCGCGGTCGTCCGGGGTCTGCCCACCGAACGAAGCCACGTTCGGCGTGTCGCTCGGCGGCACATTCCTCCCAGAACGGCCCGCGATACGGCAGAGATACGGACCAAAGGCGCGAACACGTGCTGACCGAGCTTGATGATCGTTGCTGACAGGAGCCACTGTGATCCAATACGTTGCGTTGCCGGCAAGCGCCGAAACGGGCCGGAAAACCTACACAGCGCCTACACGTCGGCCACAAAACAAAAAGCCCAGCTGACAGGCTGAGCTAAGTGCTTGAATCAGTTGGTTGCGGGGACGCGCAACCTGACTCAGAAGCGCATCCGAATCAAGTAGTTCCATCCTTCCGTAGTTTTACTAGGCAGCCTTAGCGTTGATGTAGCTGACGCCCGTGGAAAGGCGGTCTAGGCTGGAACTCAACGCGCTGTCAAGAATCGAAACTGCGCGATCGATCTCGGCATGCGATGTCGTTAAAGGAGGAGCAATGCGCCACACTGACCCACGCTCCGGACGGCGCCGAATGTTCATACTCAGCCCCAGCTCGAAGCACTTGGTCGTCGTGAGAGCACCGAGTTCGTGGTGTGGGGCTCGCGACTCGCGATCCTTCACCAACTCGACGCCCAGCAACATGCCCTCGCCACGGACGTCACCGATCACCTCGTAGCGTTGCTGCAGTTCCCGTAACTGCTGTCGCAGATACGCGCCGGTGGTCCTTGCCCGCTCGATGAGCCGTTCTTGTTGAATCGTCGCAAGCACGGCAAGACCTACAGTCGCGGGCAGCGGATCGGAGACGTGACTGGTGTAGAAGGTGAATCCGCGCTCATGAACACGCTGCTCGATCGCTGGAGAAGTGATTGCCGCGGCCAGCGGTAGGCCCCCGCCCATCGTTTTAGACACCGTCATGATGTCGGGGACAACGCCGAAGAATTCCGAGCCCGTACGCCAGCCAATGCGGCCGAAAGCCGTTTGTGCCTCATCGAATATAAGCAGCATCCCGCGATCATCTGCCGCCTTGCGGAGCGCCTGCATGTAAGCCCTCGGCGGCACAAGGACACCACCTGCACTGATGATCGGCTCGATGATGATCGCGGCGCCCTGGCCCGTCGACGCCATGTCGTACATCTTCAACCCCACATCAAGGCAGGCAAGCGCTGATTCTTCTCCCGAGAGTCCCTCAATATACGGACGGTACTCGTTCGGCTCGGGCACCACGTAGACGCCCGGGACGGGCACGCCGTAGCCCTTCCGATCACTGGCGAAGGAGACGGCGCTTGTGCCGCCAGTGACGCCGTGCCACGAACCACCAACGGCAACGATTTCGAAGCCGCCCGTGTACATCTTCGCCATCCGCAGCGCTACCTCGTTGCTCTCCGAGCCCGTGTTGACGAAAATGGACTTCGTCAGCGGCGACGGCATCCAGTCTTGCGCCAACTTCATGGCAAGTTCGGCGACAACCTCGGGAATCATCCCGCTGAAAAAGTGGAACGCGTTCTCGCCAGCTTCGTGCACCGCACGCACAATCGCCGGATGGTTGTGGCCAATCGTGGCGCACATCTGCCCCGAGGTGAAATCGAGGATTTCGCGGCCCGTGTCGTCGATGACCACGCTGCCCTTCGCGCTCTTGAAGAGGTTCGGAAACGTGTCGCCACCGTAGCGCACCAGATATTCTTTCGCGGCGTTTCGCAGTATCTCGTTCATACCTTGGATCTCCTTCTGATGTGATCGTGACGATGATCGCAGTCGGGTCATTCGAAGTCCAATGCCAAGTTCACATCGAACCTCGATGCGCGAGATGGATCGGCCATGCAAATTTCGCATGACGCCGGATTATCATGGTAGAGAGAATGGTTTCAAGGGAGGGCAGGTGACATGGATATGAGATGGTTTCAGGACTTCATCACCCTGGGCGATGTGCAGAATTTCACTCGAGCCGCCGAGATTCGAGCCGTGTCGCAAGCGGCATTTAGCCGGCGGATCCAGGCGCTCGAACAATGGCTCGGCGCGAAGCTTATCGATCGCGCGTCGTTTCCGACGCGAATGACGAAGGCAGGTGAACGATTCCGCGTGGTGGCGATCGATGTGATGAACCAGATTGCCGATGCGAAGGCAGAGATTGGGGACCCTCCGACTCGCAACCATGTTCGCGTGGCCGTGCCCTATGCGCTTGCGACCACCCGACTTCAGGCGTGGTGGCCTGTGTGGCGAGGCAGCGATCCGATCAGTTGCAGTCTCATCGTCGGCAACGTGCACGACACGGTAACAGCGCTCGCAAGCGGTGCTGTCGATCTACTGATCAGCTACCACCAAGCCGAGCACCCGATTCAACTTGAGGAGACACGGTTTGACTGTCGAACGATCGGCACTGAAACAGTTCGCCCATACATGGACTCCGCGTTGATGGACAATCGCGGTAATGGGCTACCTGGAAGCGCATCGCAGCCGCTGCCCCTGCTTATGTACTCCCCCACCGTGTACTTCGCTCGGGTCGTAGAGGCTGTCATCGGCAGATCGACTCGCAAGCTCCACGGTACTCGCGTGTTTGAGGCCGAGATGACTGACGCACTTGCGGGCCTCGCGGAACAGGGCTTGGGTGTCGCCTGGCTACCTGACAGCTCGTTCGAACATGGCAGATTCAAGGGCTTGGTTCCCGCTGGGGACTCAAGCTGGAATGCAGACGTGTGCATCCGAGCGTATCGGGCCAAGGCGAACACCCGTTTCGCGCTCGGGACGCTTTGGGAGCGGATCACCGAGGCGAGTTCAACTGCCGATGCGTCAGGCGCATGAGCGAATGAAAATTAAGCATTGGCTCGTTCGAAGAGACAATTATATTGGGTTGCCTTCCTGCATTCTCGATGGCGTCGTCAAGCCGGGTCGAGACTCTGTGAAGTCCCGCGACCATTCTGAGCTTACTCAATATGAATTTCTTCCTCCGTATAGCCATACTTGGTTTTCTCCTAAGCGATCTCGCCTTCAGTACTGTAAGCAGCGCGCAAGAGACGAGCAGTACGTTAAAGAAGGTTGCAGAGCGAAACGAGATCGTCATCGGCTATCGCGAGTCGTCGATTCCCTTCTCCTACCTCGATGACAACCAGAAGCCGATTGGCTACTCGATTGACATCTGCAACAAAATTGTCGACGCCGTGAGGGCGGAGCTCAAGCGTCCCAACGTGCTAGTGACCTACACGCCCGTGACCCCATCGACACGAATCCCGTTGATGGCGAACGGAACCATCGATTTGGAATGTGGATCGACCTCGAATACCGTTGACCGTCAAAAGCAGGTGTCCTTCGCTCCAACGACATTCGTTACGACGACCCGGTTCGTGTCAAAGAAGGGTAGCGGGTTCAATTCGTTCAGGGACCTGAAAGGCAAGACCATTGTCACCACTTCCGGAACAACCACGATCAAGCTGATTAACGAAGTCAACGCGAAGGACGGATTGAACTGGACCATCTTGCCCGCTGCCGATCATGGCGAGGCGTTCACGATGGTTGAGTCCGGACGCGCTTCGGCCTTCTTCATGGACGACATCCTGTTATACAGCCTCGTCGCTCGCTCAAAGAATCCGAGCGACTACGTCATCTCTACGGAGGCGATGTCTGTTGAGCCGTATGGGATCGTCCTCCGAAAGGACGATCCCGTCTTCCAGAAGGTCGTGAATGAGGCCGTGACCGCTCTATTGCAGAGTGGCGAAATCAACAAGGTTTACGACAAGTGGTTTCTTAAGCCAATCCCGCCGAAGAGTCTGGTGCTTGGTCTTCCGATGTCGGCCCAACTCGCCAGGGTCGTCGCGCGTCCGACGAATTCAGGCGACCCCGACGTTTATAAGTAATTGGTACCGCGTTGGGCTCCGGCCGGTTCAGTAATGAAGCCTTGGTACAAGAATTTCGCGACCGCTCAAGTCTGAACTGTGACGCGTCGGCCACCCGCCTGTGTGGTCTGCGCGTCGTGAGATCCAAAATTCACGGAACAATTACGGCACAGGTCTGAAAAAGAAAGAGCTCGCGTAAACGCAAGCCCTTGATTTGTTGGTTGCG
>WNFR01016171.1_pt1 | contig 12193 bp, 10 predicted proteins | sample 5400221 | NCBI WGS metagenome assembly WNFR01 (sample SAMN13153357, study PRJNA577476) | soil metagenome | isolation source: 40 cm soil under Madrone tree | place: USA:California | collected 2016-06-14 | reverse complement strand
CATACCCCTGGCCAAAATTGTGAAAACGGAAGTGATTGTTCCGGCCAGCGTTGAATTTGTGGATATTGCCGGACTGGTGCGCGGTTCGTCGCAGGGCGAAGGAATGGGCAATCAATTTCTCCATGCCATCCGCGAGACTGATACAATGGTCCAGGTTGTCCGCTGTTTTGAAGACGATTCGGTGGTACACGTCGAGGGCTCGATCAATCCGAAACGAGACATCGAAACAATTCAGATCGAACTCGCGCTCGCGGATCTTTCAACCATCGAGCGCCGCCGCGAACGCGTGCAGAAAACTGCGAAGAGCGGTGAGAAGACAGCCAAAGCGGAACTGGAGGTGCTGGACAAACTGCAACCAGCGTTGGAAGAGTTTAAGCCGGCGCGCAGCGTTTTGCTCACGGACGACGAGCAGAGTATCGCCCGCAACTATTTTCTGCTCACCATGAAGCCGACGATTTATGCGGCGAACGTAAACGAAGCCGCACTCGGCGCTGCTGACGAGCACGAACACGTAAAGTCCGTGCGCGAGATCGCCGCGAATGAAGGATCCGAATGCGTGGTGATTTGTGCCCAACTCGAAGCTGATCTGGTTGATCTCTCGCCGGCGGAGCGAGTCGAGTATCTCGAATCGTTGGGCGTCAAGAGCAGCGGTGTGGATCAGCTAATCAAGAGCGCCTATCGCGTGCTCGGCTTAATGTCGTTTTTGACTGCCGGCGAAAAGGAAGCGCGCGCCTGGACGATACCGCAGGGTTCCCGAGCACAGGACGCGGCCGGCGCGATCCATTCCGATATTGCCCGCGGTTTCATCCGCGCCGAAATTGTCAGCTATGACGACCTGGTGCGGGCCCGCACCTACGCTGCCGCTCGAGAGCAGGGACTATTGAGATTGGAAGGCAAGGACTACATCATGCAGGAAGGCGATGTGGTGAATTTTCGGTTTAATGTGTGAGGCATTAAACAGTCACTTCAGGACCGCACGAATGCCGACAATGATCAAATAAATAATGGCTACAACCACGGCCAACTTGATCAGAGTTACGGCCAGGCCCACCGCCAGCACAAACAACGCCAGCAGGACAATTCCAACTACCTTCAAAACATCCGTTGCTTCTTTCATCGCAGCAAACCCTTAGAACCTTTCGTCGGCCTCGTTTTACAGGTCTTTCCAGCCCACGTCAAATATACGACAGGCCGCCGGCAATCGTTCCGTAAACCTTACGGCACGAGCGCGAGCCGCTCCGCCTCCAAAAAAATAGGGCCGCCAAATCCGGCGGCCCCACAGACAAAACGACGACTATTCTCGCCGAGTTTACGGAACGAGTTGGATTATTCCAACTCTCTGTCCGGAAGGCTTGATGATCGTTGCTTTGGTCGCCCCCAGGTCTTCCGTGGTCAAGAACAAGCCAAAATCGTCGAAAGGAACCTCGGCCTTAATTTCAGCTTCGTTGCGTCCTTTGACGTTGATGATCTGACCAAGTTTGGAAAACTCGCCGGTAGGTGAAACCGCCCAAAGTATGTAAGCCGTTCCCTTTGGCGCCTCTTTTAGATCGTGGAAGCGCATGCGTACTTCCGTGATCTTGCCGTTCTTACGCGGCTCGATAAAGATGTTCGCGCGCGCTCCTTCCATGGCGCCGGTAAAATTGATCTTCAGTTTTGTGTCATCACCACGTTTAAAGGTCGGGATGCCAAGCATCGACGCGGTGTAGTCGGCAGCTACGACCGTCGCAGTTGCCGGGGCAGCCGCCGTAGTTGGCGCCGCCACGGTTGTTGGCGCTGCCACAGTTTCAGTTGGCGCGGCCACGGTTGTTGGCGCTGCCACAGTTTCAGTTGGTGCGGCCACGGTAGTAGTCGGCACAGCCACCGCTCCAACTTGTTCGCCAACCGCGTTAGTTATCGGGATCACCGTCAAGCCGGTCGGGACGGCGCTGCGAAAATAGATTTTCGTGTTCGCACTGTAGCTGGACAGGTCGGTCTCTGGCGAAGTTATTAACATGAACTTCGTCACCGGCGCCGTAGTCGTGAAAGTGCCGGCGCCATTCGCAGCCTCAATCATCCCCAGCAAAGTAATCGCTCCGGTTGGATCGACTGCATAGACATTCATCGACTTAACTTCGGCGGGCAAGCTCGCGAGATTGACTTTGATGTTTGTGCCATCGGCGGCGCGCAAAATTGTCGCCGTTCCGGTTGCGCCACTCAGGCCTATGGGATTCAGAGTAACTACTGTTTCTTTGCCGACAGGATATTCGACGATGGTGTAGGTCCCGTCGGGATTTTGAATGGCCTGGGTCTTGGTGGTTGTCGTTGTTGTTGTCGTCGTGGGGGTTTGCCCGACGACGACAATGGCTAGCGAAAGTAAGATGAGTGTTGCCCCCAACACTCCGGTCAAACGTTTGCTCATAAAGTTCCTCCTCTTAAAACCATGGTTTGTGTGTCGGGATTTGAGGGAATTGCGCTTTACGTTAGTTAGAGAGGAGCAACCAACGTGCCGGTTGTGCGCAAAGCTAATCTAAGCAATGCGAAACGTTTGCCTTCAGATTGCCGGAGGCGGCGAAGGAAAGCCATACAGGGATGTACGGTTCTGGTTAGACAACGGGGTTTCTGTTCTTATTCACTCCTTTGCGTGAAATGGTTTTGCCTACCCAATATGTCACAAAAGTCGCGCACGCAATACTGAAGTCGCGAGTTCTATAAACAACTCAAACGAGGTGAACAAGCGGTCGGCGCCTTGGCTTAGGGTCATCTCATGCGTCTTCCCTGCGCCGACTCTTCAATCAACTTGTCGAGACGCTTCATTCTCGTCTCTTCCTGCTTCGCGCTGACGACCCACCAGTTCAGGGTCTTGCGATAAGAGGGCGGCTGCGCTTGAAAGAACTTCCAGGCCGCCTTATTTCGTTTTAGCTTGCCCAGGTACGGTTCGACCAATTCCGGGCTTCTTTGTTCGTAGGAATAGATGCTGGAGCGATTTTCTTTTCGTGCCTGGTACGCTTTCAAGCCCGGCGGCTGCATCCGCTCTTGCTGGATCAGTTTCTCTGCGTTGCGGATGTTCACCGCGCTCCAAACGCTGCTAGGCTTGCGCGGAGAGAAGCGAATCTTGTAGCTCTCTTCATCAATGTTCTTGCGAACGCCGTCGATCCAACCAAAGCAGAGGGCCTCGTCAACCGACTCTGGCCAGGTAATACTCTGCTTGCCTGACTTTTTAGTGTAAAAGCCGACCCAGAGTTCTTTAGATTTCGCGTGATTGGCCGCCAGCCATTTGCGAAAGGCGGATGGGGTCTTGAAGAATTTGGGGTTCAAGAAGAACTGAAGTCGTAAGCAATAACCGAATCATACGTCCTGATTTAGTCATTGCCTCGAATAATAAAGATTCCAAGAATAATTGCTCCCACTGCAATAATGAGGTCCCGCGTTTTCTCTTGATTTATTCGATTGGCAATAGTAGCAACCTGATGTGGTAGACCCGACAAGGAACCGCGAAGGTCTATTGCTTGAACATTTCTTGCCCACCCAGGTAGTTCATTTGGACTAATGTCCCAAATGATCGGTATTAAACGCTTTGAAGAAAGGAGGGCACCACCAATCTCTTGATTAACAAAAGCAGAAGAACAAGCCGTACGACTTGCTAGAAGAATTACCCAATTACTAGTTTGCAGATTACTCAAGATCTCGGATGACCAGTGCTGTCCTGGTTGCAATGATGCAGAAGCCATAAAGGGAGTGACTCCAAGCCGAGATAGTTCTAAATGAACAAAGTTAGCTAATTCTTGATCTTGACTTGAATAACTAATAAAGCAGTCTGGCATCGTGGTCTCTCCTTGGCTATGTAACGGTATAACCTGGTCACCGCGCAAGGCTAGCTCCGCAAGGGTTTGACCGTCATCATCGGAAAACTCCACTTCGAAAACATTCGGCGCTAGAATCTCGACCACCGTACCAATTTCACCACGCTTAAGGTTACGTTCAGGAAGGTCTGTAACCAGCGCTACAGTGTCCAGTAGCTTAATATTCTCTCGGGGTAACATCATTTCTTTCTTTTCTTCACGTAACACGTTTCCGTTAGGCAGCAACATGACTCGTTGCGAATCGGTTTATTACAAACTCAATAACCATTCAACTCCCCGATCGCTTTCAACACATCCGCCACCTGCGGCAGGATGGCGTCTTCGAGCTGCGGCGCGTAGCCGACAAAGGTGTCCAGCGCGCCGACGCGGCGCACGGGAGCATCGACGTATTCAAACAACTCGTCGGAGATGCGGGCGGCGATCTCGGCGCCATAGCCGAACGATAGCGAGTCTTCATGGGCCACGATCGCGCGTGAAGTCTTCTTCACCGACTCGGCAATTGCGTTCCAGTCGTAGGGATTCAAACTACGCAAGTCGATGATCTCGACGCTGATGCCCTGTTGCTCAGCCTGCCTGGCGGCGACCAGAGAACGTTGGACCAGCGCGCCATAGGTAATAATCGAAAGGTCGGTTCCCTCGCGCACCTTTTTCGCCTTGCCGAACGGAATCATGAAATCGTCGGGCGGGTAAGCAGATTTGTTGTAGGTCTGGCGATACAGGTGTTTGTGTTCCAGGAACAGCACCGGGTCGTCGCAACGAATCGACGTCCGCAGCAGACCATTCGCGTCCAACGCGTTCGATGGATAGACGACGCGCAGGCCGGGAATCTGTGTGAAGAGCGACGTGCCGGACTGCGAATGATAAATCGCGCCGCCTTTTAAGTAGCCGCCGACCGGCACGCGCATCACCACCGGCGCCGAGAATTCATTACCCGAACGCCAGAATAAACAAAATCGGTTGCCGTTTCCGGTGCGGGTGGCGGACTGGCGAGCGCTAAATCGGCGGCCTCGTTGATTTCGCGATCGACTTCGTCCTTCAGTTGCTGCAACTCGTCCTGGCTGGCGACGCCTTCCTGCACCAGCAGCGCGCTGAACCTTTTGATTGGATCGTGTTCGGCGTCGTCAACGCGTTCGGCTTCACAGCGATAGAGCTTTTCGTCGTCGGACAGCGAGTGCGAGTAGGGCCGGATTACTTTCGCGTGCACGAACGAAGGGCCGCGGCCCTTACGACAGTTATCAACCGCGCGCCGCATCGTTTGGAGGGAGGCAATCGGGTCGGTGCCGTCACAGCGCTGCCGGTAAAGATTCGGAAAGCCCGAGATCAACCTGGAAACATCGCCGCCGGCGGTTTGCACTTCGACCGGTACGCTGATCGCATAACCGTTGTCTTCCAGCAGGAACACGACCGGCAGCTTCAGATTGCAGGCCGTGTTGAGTGCTTCCCAAAACTCGCCTTCACTGCTGGTGCCATCCCCCAGCGAAACGTAAACAACTTCGTCGTTGTGAAAGTTCTTGACCCGTTTCTTTAGTTCCTGGATCAGCTTGACGCGATAACCGGCTTCAGCACAGCCGACCGCCTGCAAGAGCTGCGTGCCCGTGGGCGACGATTGGGAAACAATATTGAGTTTCTTATGTCCCCAGTGCGAAGGCATTTGGCGCCCATGCGAATTTGGATCGGCTTCGGCGCCGACGCTTTGCAGGAGCATCTCCAGCGGCGTCATCCCCAGCTCGAGGCACAACGCTCGATCGCGATAGTAGGGATAGAACCAGTCATAGCCAGGCTTCAGACACATGCCCGCGGCCACCAGGATCGCTTCGTGGCCGGCACCGCTGATCTGAAAGAAGATCCGGTTCTGACCCTTCATTTGGATTTCTTTGTCATCGAGCCGGCGCGACTGATACATCGCGCGAAAAATCTTGAGCATCTGTTCGCGGCTCAGCTTAGGTTTCTCGGGTTGTTTGGCGCGCGCTGGTACGGGTTTGATCGCGGGCGTAGCAGCTCTCGCAGGCTTCGGCTCTGGAGAGGCCACAGCCTTGGCAGTAAACGCCTTTTCGGGAGGGTCGTTTTCCGACTTCTTTACGAGTCTTAAGACTTTGGTGTCGCTCATGACTGTACGATCTAGCCGCGTAGCGGTGAAAGATTTATAGACCGGGGAACCTAAATAATTTCCAGCTCCGTCAGGGGCGAAATGTTTCTGTGGCCCATGAACGGGCTAAGTACAAATGGTACTTGCGGAACTATAAGTATTTCGTGCCTACGGCACTCAGGACTCACTTTCCAAAATAGTCTTATATTCCTGGGCCATTCCGGGATGGCCGTGCGCAGTCGCCACATCGATGCCTCGCTGGTAAGCAGCCCGGGCCTTTTCGGAATCCTTCGTGCGCTCGTACGCCCGCGCCAGCATGCCGTACGCGTTGCCTTCATCGTCGGCCGCGGCCAGATAACGCTCGAGCGTTTCGATCAGCTTCGCCTCATCGCCGGCCTTTTCGTACTCTTTCGCCAGGCCGAACATCACCATCGTATTCGACGGGTCGCCGGCGAGCATTTGTTCAAAGATTTCGATTCGTGATGCTTCCATAGTTCATCTCTATTCTTCTCCGTGATCTGAGGCAATCACTTCCCGATAATCAACTTCGCTATCGTTTGCAACTGCATATTCGAAGTTCCTTCGTAGATGGCTCCAATCTTTGAGTCGCGCCAGTACTTCTCAACCGGGTAATCCTTTACATAGCCATAGCCGCCATAAAGCTCGATCGCTTTAGAAGTAATCCCTTCGGCGGCCCGCGATGAATAAAGCTTGGCCATCGCGGCTTCTTTAACAAAGCTCTGGCCGGCATCTTTCATGCGCGCGGCGTTATAAACCATCAGGCGCGCGGCTTCCAGTTCAGTGGCCATCTCAGCAAGTTGAAACTGGACCCCCTGAAATTCGTTGATGCTCTTTCCGAACTGTTGCCGCTCAGTCGTGTACGCAAGCGAGGCTTCCAGCGCGCCACGGGCAATCCCGATCATCTGCGCCCCAATGCCGATGCGGCCTTCGTTCAAAGTCTCGATCGAAGTCTTGTAGCCTTTGCCCACTTCACCCAGCACATTTTCTTTCGGCACCATGCAGTCTTCCAGAATCAGTTCAGTCGTCGACGACGCGCGAATTCCGAGTTTGTTTTCCTTCTTGCCCACTGAAAAGCCGGCCGTATTCTTTTCCACGATAAAGGCCGTGATGCCGCGATAGCCGGCTTCGGGATCGGCGTTCGCGAACAGCACAAAAATTTCCGCTTCCTTGCCATTGGTGATCCAGAGCTTGCGGCCATTCAAAATAAAATGGTCATCGCTTTCGACGGCGCGGGTTTGCAGGGCAAAAGCATCAGAGCCGGAACCGGCTTCGCTCAATGCGTAAGCGCCGACTTTCTCGCTCGCCAGTTGCGAAAGATATTTCTGCTTCTGTTCGGGATTGGCCCAGCGCAGCAGGGCGTTGTTTACCAGAGTGTTCTGTACATCCACGAACACGCCGACGGAAGCGTCCACGCGCGACAGCTCTTCGACGGCCAGAATCGCCTGGAAGAACGATCCGCCGGCGCCGCCGAACTCTTCCGGAGTTTCAATTCCCATCAACCCCAACTCAAAGCATTGCTTGATCAAGGACGGATCCAGCTGTCCCTGCTCTTCCATCGGTCCGACGCGTTTGCGGATCTCGCCCTCGGCAAACTCCCGCACGCTGGCGCGAAACATCTGCTCATCTTCAGAGAGCGTCGTCAGTGGACGGGCGAATGATTCTTCAACTGCAGTCTGACTTTGACTCATACCTGCCGGGCCTTATGGACTGATTTGATTGGTCGATCAATATTGAACCGACATCATAATCAAGGAGAAAGCAAAAAGGCAAAAACGCCGGAGATTGTGCACCACAAAGGCACAAAGGACACTAGAGACCAATGCTAATGGAAATCGCAAATCCTGCCACTTCGTTAAAAAGGATCTTTGTGTCCTTTGTGTCTTTGTTGTTGACGATCGCGTCGCCTCCAAATTGCCGAAAAGCCCTCGAGAACCAAAGCTTCCTTGAAACGGGATTGCCTGAGTTTCGACCGGATGGCAACCGCCTCAACACGCCAGCTCGGTAGTGTCCGAATTTGACGGCCTCGCATTGTAAGTCTGGCACGCTAGACGTATTAAATCGTCCGTGGGCAACTGGGCAGCTCCGATGTTTGAGCCGGTCGATGCATTGATACTTGACCTGCTTCAGTGGATTGGCCCACGCCCGCGACCGGATTGTGAGGTCATTGAGGCTTGGCGTTAGAAGTTCTCGCCTTGTTTGTGAGGACTTGGCGAAAGGGAAAAGGCAGCGGGATTCTCAGCCTCGCCGCTTTTGTATTGCTACCGCTATAGAGATGGAGCTTCTTTTCGTTCCCACTCCCCGCAACCCGAGTCGCGGCAATTGTGGTTATAATGAATTTGCACTAGACCATCGGCAGCAGCTTTCGCTCGCTCGGGAGTCTTTTCCCAATAGTTATGAGGGATGCGGCGTTCGCCTGGTGGCTCAATTATCGAGACGAGGTAGTCCACGGTGGATGGTTGCGCCACTATTAGTGCTCTGACTTCCGGGTTTTTGTGGGTTCGGGTCCACGAATACATATTTCAGTACCATATCAAAACCAGTCTCAGTAGAACTCCGGGGAAGGCCGTAACTGTTTCAAAAGTGAACATGCTTCCTCGGTTAATTATGATTTGGCAAGTCCTGTGCCCTTTCAGCCGGACAGATTGAACGCTACCAGCACGTCGTGAATTCGCCGGATGCAAAGATCATTACCTGACGCGCCTGATAGGATCGTTTGCATGGAAACAAAGACGATCTAACGGGCCAATTTGCCCGCTAATTTCAAATTCGGACACCAGACATCAGTCCTCTCAATTGGTCTCTCTGCGCCGATCCGACTATAATGTTCGGCCAAAGTCGGCACCGAATAATGTTCCAACAACTGAGCTCTAGCGTAAGTTATTAGCTTGCGTTAACGCTCGCAACCTCGAAAGGTCGGGGTCGCGCCATAAATTCGTCTCCGGGGGATTCAATATTGGCTAACGAACAGTTTGACGTAACGGTCATCGGCAGCGGGCCGGGCGGCTATGTAGCCGCTATTCGCGCCGGCCAACTGGGTTTGAAAGTGGCGATTGTTGAGAAAGACAAACGCCTGGGCGGCACCTGTACCTTGCGCGGCTGCATTCCGACAAAACAGCTTTTGCAGTCGGCGCACATCTATGAGCAGATGCAGCACGCGGCTGATTTTGGTGTGCAGGCTTCGGGAATTCAACTGGCGTTTGCGGATGTGCAGAAGCGCAAAGACAAAGTCGTGATGAAGAACTCGAAAGGCATCGAGTATCTGATGAAGAAGAATAAGTGCACCGTCTTCAAAGGCGCTGGGAAACTAGCTTTGCCGGGCAAGGTGGAAGTCACCGGCGACGATGGCAGCAAACAAATCATTGATACGAAGAGCATCATCATCGCCACCGGCTCAGTGGTGCGGCCCATCCCGGGTTTCGAAACTGACGGCAAACACGTCGTCAACAGCGATCACATTCTAGAGCTGACTGAAGTCCCGAAGTCTTTGATTGTCATGGGCTGCGGCGCGGTCGGCGTTGAGTTTGCCTCGGTCTATTCACGCTTTGGCGCGGAAACGACCGTCGTCGAGCTGCTGCCCAGACTGGTCCCGCTCGAAGACGAAGAAGTTTCCGCCGAACTCGCCAAGTCGTTTCGCAAGCGCGGCATCAAGTCACAGGTCGACACCAAACTCGAAAAGCTCGCGAAGACCGACAAGGGCGTCGTCGTTACCGGCAAGACTTCAAAAGGCGAAGACGTAAAGCTTGAGGCCGAGATGCTTTTGGTTGCGGTCGGCCGCATGCCGTTTACGCAGGGGCTTGGTCTTGAAGGAACGAAGATCAAAGTCGAGAAAGGTTTCATACAGGTCGATGAGTATCAGCAGACTGCCGAGAAGGGTGTCTATGCCATTGGCGACGTGGTGCCGACGCCTTTGCTGGCGCACCTGGCTTCAAAAGAAGGCACCGTTGCCGTTGAGCACTTCGCCGGGAAGAATCCGCGTCCGATCAATCTGCGGCTGGTGCCGAACTGCACCTATTGCGATCCCGAAGTCGCTTCCGTCGGCTTAACTGAAGCGAAAGCGCGCGAAGCCGGCTATGACGTCAAGTTGGGCAAGTTTCCCTTCAGCGCTTCCGGCAAGGCCCGCATCCTCGGTGAAGAGGAAGGCTTTGTGAAGATCGTCAGCGAAGGTAAGTATGACGAGATTCTGGGCGTGCACATCATCGGCCCGCACGCGACTGAGTTGATCGCCGAGGCTTGCGTGGCGATGCAGCTTGAATCGACTGCGGAAGAGTTGGGCAACACGATGCACGCGCATCCGACTGTTTCCGAGGCCGTGATGGAAGCCGCCGAAGGCGTGCATAATATGACGATTCATATTTAGTTCATGTCTGAAAACGAAAAACCAAAACGTGAAAATCATAAGCCTGGCCCGCGTCGTCGCCGGCCCGGCTTTCAAATGCGCATCAGCACCAAGTATGCGCCGCGCAAACCGGGCGTAGGTCAGGAGCGTTCGTGCATCGCCGACACTACGCTGACGCACCAGCAGATGCTCGAACTCTATCGCTATCTGAAACTGACGCGACTGGTCGAAGAGCGCATCGTCAATCTTTATCGCCAAACCAAAGTTGTCGGCGGCGTCTATAGATCGTTGGGACAGGAAGCGACCGCAGTTGGTTCGGCTTATGCTCTGCGTCCCGATGATTTCATTACGCCGATCATTCGCGATCTGGGCGCGGTGTTCGTGAAAGGAATTCGGCCCCGCGAAATCCTGGCTCAATACATGGCCAAGGCCTGGGGACCGTCCGGCGGAAAAGACCTGAACGTCCACTTTGGTTATCTCGATAAAGGTTTCCTCGGACCGATTTCGCATCTGGGCGACATGATTCCGGTGATGACCGGTATCCTTTTAGGCGCGCGCCTGCAAAAGAAGGACATCGTTGGATTGGCCTACATCGGCGACGGCGGCGCCAGCACCGGCGCGTTCTATGAAGGGATGAACTTCGCGGCCGTGCAGCGCCTGCCGCTGATTGTCATCGCCGAATACAATCATTACGCCTACTCAACGCCGACGAATTTGCAGACTGCCGTGCGAAATCTTGCTGAACGCGCGGCGGCCTTCGGCATTCCCGGACACATCGTTGACGGCAACGACGTTGTTGCCTGTTATGAAGTCACCAAGCAAGCGATTGATTACGCGCGCAAAGGCCACGGAGCAGTTTTGATCGAGGCGAAGACTTATCGTCGCAAGGGCCACGCGGAACACGACGACCAGCGTTACGTTCCGGAGGGCGAGATCGAATGGTGGGAGAAGCACAACGATCCCATCGACAGATTTGAAAAGTTCCTGCTTGATCGGAAGGTGGCGACTAAAGAGAAGTTGGAAGAGATCACTGCCGATGTGATGCGTGAGATTGACGAAGACAGTGAGTGGGCCGAAAGCTCGCCCATGCCTGAGCCCGAGGGAGCGGCCTATGGCGTGTTTGACAATGCGACCGTGCCGCCGGCGTTGCGACCGAAAGTTCTGGAATCATAATCTTGTTTAGAGGCGGTCCGCTAGCACAGCATGAGACCAGTTCGTTCATTGATAAGTGTGGTGTGCTTATCGCTCACGAGCGCTTGCGGTCAGAGTAAACCGCAAACGACGCTCGCGGTTGCCACCCCATCTCCGACGGCAACGGCTGAGAATTATCCCAGTCTCGCGGTCCAGGCAAAAGAGGTTAACGACGCATTTATCCGCAAAGACTTTGCCCGATTCATGGATCTTACCTACCCGAAAGTCATTGAGATGGCGGGTGGCCGGGAGAAAATGGTAGCTGCCATGAATAAGGAACTGAAGGAGATGGCGTCTGAAGGAGTGGTCTTGCTCTCGTCGACATCCGGCGCGCCGACCCAATTCATACACGACTCGGGATCCGTCTTTGCGGTGTTGCCGATTGCCTTGAAGGTTAAGGCCCAGGATGGAATCTTTCAATCAGACGGCAGCATGATTGGGATTTCGTCGGACGGCGGCGTTAACTGGACCTTCATTGATTCCAGTGGAAAGGACCTGAGCGAACTGAAGAAATTAATACCCGGCATCGCGGATAAACTGAGTCTGCCACCCGCCAAGCCACCAGTGAAAATTTCGAACGGCGACTGATTCTTGAAAACATGTCCACCGCACTTAAAAAGGAACGCAAACTCGAACGCCCGCCGCGCGGCGGCACCGCCACGATGGTCGAGGCAATTCGCGCTGGGATCTGGGAAGAGATGGAGCGCGACCCGACTGTCT
>WNFR01009083.1_pt1 | contig 12194 bp, 8 predicted proteins | sample 5400221 | NCBI WGS metagenome assembly WNFR01 (sample SAMN13153357, study PRJNA577476) | soil metagenome | isolation source: 40 cm soil under Madrone tree | place: USA:California | collected 2016-06-14 | reverse complement strand
CGTTCGAGCTCGCCGCCGGCGATGGCTTTGTTGATACGGGTGAGGTCCTGAAGAACGATGCGCCCGGCACCCAGATTCAAATGGCCGACTTCTGAATTGCCCATTTGGCCCTCGGGCAAACCCACATCGACGCCGCTTGCGCTCAATTTGCCGCCGGGATAATCACGATAAAGTTTGTCGTGAAAAGGTGTCTTCGCCAGAAGAGTGGCGTCGCCATTTTCCTTGGCCTTCGCTCTGCCGCCGGGATTAATCCCCCATCCATCGCGAATGATAAGCAGGACTGGTCCAGGCACAGAAGCAATACTCCAACGGATGCGGATTCGGACAAGGTCTTCTTTCGTCCGTATTTGCGACGGGCGAAGACCGCCGCTAGAAAGAGGAAATGAAGTGGCGTAATCAATTGCTCGCGCTTTTGTGTCTCGCCGTTTTCGCCGGACTCGGTGTCCTTTATTTCCAGCACTGGGTCGTACAGAAACCTTTCGGAATCATTCTGATTATTGGCGAAGGACTCGCGCCGGAAAGGATTGGACTCACACGCATTTTTCTCGGTGGGGCAGACGCTCGGTTGACCCTGGATGGAATGCCACATGTTGCTCTGGTGGCGAATTATTCCAGAGATTTCGCCGTTGCAGATCAAGCCGCGGCTGCAAGCGCGCTCGCTACCGGAGTAAAAGTAAACAACCGTGCGGTGTCAGTTGATCCAAATGGCAAAGCGATCGCAACGATCCTTGAGTTAGCGCGAAACCGTGGACGCGCGACTGGAATTGTGACTAACGGTTCGCTTACTAACCCGACCTGTGCCGCGTTTTATGCGCACGCAAATAGCGCGAACGACGTTGATCAAATGGCGCAGCAACTCGTTGAGAACGGCAAGATCGACGTCGGACTCGGAATGAGTGCCGCGGAGTTTCAGCCGGAATCAAAACAAGGCCACCGACAGGACAATCGCGATCTTCTATTGGAGTTACGTGGGAATGGCTTCGACGTAATTAGAAGCCGGTCGGAGCTGGAGTCGATTCCAGTCTGGACGCGACCAAAACTTTTTGGAGTATTCGGCGGCGGCGGAACAAACGATCAAGGTTGGAATGACGAACCGGCTTTGTCTGACATGGTCCGGCGCGCAATTGAGTTACTGCAATACAATCCGCATGGCTATTTATTGATCGTGGACGCCGCGCGCATGCGAACGACCGCGGAGGCAAATAATGCCGAGAAAACACTGAACGAAATCGCTGAGCTGGATCGCGTCCTCGCAACGGCCCAACGTTACGCGGGAGCAAGATCGACAATCATTGTGTGCGGAGATGTCGCCGTCGGGGGCTTGCATGCAAACGGTTTTCCGCTTCGGAAAGACAGTGGAATTGCGTTGCTTGGATTAAATCCCTCCGGTGAACCGTGGTTGACCTGGGCGACAGGACCGAAAGGCACTCAATCGTACGCCGCGACAAAGCTTTCGGAAAAGGAAATCGCAGGAGATTCCAATACAGTGACTCCAAAAGAGCAAAGCGAACCAGCCGCGTTTTATTCTAAGTCAGCATTAAGCACCGTGGAGGATGTCGTCTCGTTCGGCGCGGGGCCCGGCACTGAAGCACTCCACGGCACGATCGACAATACGCAAATTTTTAAAATCCTCCGCGACGAGCTTTGAAATAGAGCCTTCGCTCGCGACCGCCAAACAAAAAACCCACCCAAATTACGGGTGGGTTTCTCGTATTAAAATCTGCGAGTTATTATTCGCTCAGTATCGGAACGAAGACAAACTGCGGTGGATCGGGCAGGAACGGCGGAGGGCCCTCTTCCGGGGGCGCTTCAGCGACTTCCTTTGCTTCCTTGAAGTCTTTTGCGTCTTTGCCGTCAACCGCGGTTTGGGCGACGACCAGGCTGGTCGTAGGATAAACCGCGAGGTCCGAGATTCGACCGGACTTGGCAACGTCGAACGAAAACTTCACATATTTTGCTTCGGTCGGGCCGAGTTTTACTTTCGTAATTTTTGCCCTCAGATCTTGCTTCGCAATCTGGTGCCATTGCGAACTGGCCACCGCCAATTTCGAATTTGACGTCGAAATCGTAACGGTGCCGGTCGCGCCGTTGTTTATAAAGGAGACGATGTCGATGTTTTCGATTTTGGAAAGCGACAGCACCAATTCCGTGCGTCCCGTGAAAACCGAGAGAAGTATGCGCTCATAATTTCCATAGCTACAAAAAGGATAATACGTCGCCTGCCCTCTTTTTGGCAATACAAATCTTCGCCGCTCCCGAAATTTTTACGGGCGCCCCGGATTCCTATGCCGCCCGTAGAGGCAAAAACGCCGGCCGGTCCGTCAGGACCGGCCGGACATTAGTAAATTCGGCGAAAGGTCTCTGAATTAAAGCTCGCTCGCGACGCGTCGCCCTGCGAGCAAGCGGTTGCCGGCAAAAAGGCCCGTGGTCGCTGCCGCGCGGAACTTTTTCGTTCCCGCGTAGGCGTAAAGCGGAATGTAGGAACTCCGGCCGGTGCGCTCAGCTCGGAAAGCGCTCCAGTTGATCGTCGGATCAAGAATGTAAGTACCGTTCGCGGTCGTCCACTCGAGCCAGGCGTGGGTTTTGCGGCTCATCGAGGTGCGCTTTCCAATAACCAGGCGGACATTATCGGCCCCACGAGAATGCATGGCCTGATAAAGGGCCACCGCTTTACCTTTACAGTCGGCGTAGGGACTGGTCTCAACCTCGCCCGGCGTCTTCCATTCGATCGAAAAACCATACGGAATCGACCGCAAATCCCCAATCCAGTGGTTCACCAATGCGAAGGATAAATTTTGCTCTTTGTGAGAGCCCGCAGTCAGAACCGGGCGAATCCGTGTCATCTGGCGATCATATGGGGTAGAACTTACGTTGATATAGGTTGATTGACCGAATGCTGAAAGACACGAAAGGCAAAAGAGAGTGAGCCCAACGAGGCTAACTTTACGGAGAGTATAAGGCCGGATGCTTATTGTTATCATAATCTTGATAATCACCATAAGCACGGTCCGTGCCACGACAGAGGACCGAAAGTCCCCTTGGCAAGGCGATTGAATCCGCCAAACTCAGTTGCCCGTTGCTACCATGAATGCGGACCGACTCGACCATCGAACAACGCTCTGCCGCCTTGCAGCATGGGCTCTACTGATCGCAACGACGGCTGTCGTCGTCTTTGCCAGGATTCGCCTGCTTGGCATCCCGTTAGAGCGCGACGAAGGCGAGTACGCCTACACCGGCCAATTGATCTTGCACGGCATCGCGCCGTACAAGCTGGCTTACAGCATGAAATTTCCAGGAACGGCCGCCGCCTATGCCGTGCTGATGTCGATCTTCGGCGAATCGACGATAGGCATTCGCGCCGGTCTGCTCGTAGCAAATGTCGCGACGGCAGGATGCATTTTTGCTCTTGGACGAATTCTGGTCGGCGAAATCGCGGGAGCCACGGCGGCTGCCGCCTACTCTGTTACATCGCTGATGCCCTACGTGTTGGGAACGGCCGCGCATGCAACGCATTTTGTCGCACTCTTCGCCGTCGCCGGCAGTTTGCTTTTGATTCGTGCGTCAAAACGAAATTCAACGCCATTGATCTGTACGAGTGGTTGCCTTTTCGGGCTCGCCTTGTTGATGAAACAGAGCGGATTGTTTTTCGCCTTGTTTGGCGCTGCGTATCTTTTGGGCAGCGACTGGCGCGCACAGCTAAAAGCTCGAGAGATTATGCGCCGCACTTTGCTTTTTATTTTGGGAGCAGGCCTGCCCTTAACCATCGCTTGCTTGCTCTTGTGGAAGGCCGGCGCCTTCGAGCGCTTCTGGTTTTGGACAATCCGATATGCCGGCCAATACGGCAGTCAGGTTTCGCTAAGCGCGGGCGCCCGTATTCTTGCGGATCATCTTTCGGCCGTGGTGGGAACGGCGTGGCCAATATGGGCGATTGCAGCGATCGGGCTTGTGGTCTCCGCCTTAACTCCGATCGCCCGAATAAATCGCGTTTTCCTGATCATGTTCACTGTCTTCTCAGCGCTCGCGGTTTGCCCAGGATTCTATTTTCGCCCGCATTATTTCATTCTGTTTCTGCCAGCCGTCTCGCTTTTGGCGGGCGCGACGATACAGGCTGTTCTGCAATGGACAAAGAGTCTCTGCCCTGTCGTGCTCTTATTGTTCGCGCTTTGCCTGGCGTGGCCAATTTGGTCGGAAGCAGATTTTTTCTTTGAGCGACCGTTGCCGGAAGCAAACCGCATGATAAATGGTACCAATCCGTTCCCGGAATCTGTTAAGATCGGCGAATACATTCGCGAACACTCGAGTCCGTCCGAGACGATCGCGGTTTTGGGTTCAGAACCGCAAATCTACTTCTATTCCCAGCGAAACTCGGCCACTGGGTATATTTACACCTACGGATTGATGGAGCCGCAGCCTTACGCTCACCAAATGCAAGAGGAGATGATGCGTGAAGTCGAAGCGGCGCGCCCGAAATTTCTCGTCTTGGTGGTCGTCAATAAATCGTGGCTCGCGGGCCGCGATTCAGATCAAACCATTCTTCGTTGGGCTGACTCCTACTGCGACGCAAACTATGAAGAGGTCGGACTGATCAACATCTCCGATGCGGGCACTGATTATTATTTTTCCGGCAGACCGCCCAATATCACGCCAACCGCCGAACACATTTTGATTTATCGGCGGAGGTCATAACGATTCGCATGTCGCAGCTCGACTGGCACAAATTGCGACCGCACTGGCCGTTTATCCTGGTGGCCGTCCTCGGGTTCGCGCTCGTTCTTTCAGGTTTGGGAAGGGATTACCTTTGGGCGGACGAAGGCGATACCGCAGTGCTCGCCGCAAATATTACAAAGTACGGCGTTCCTAAAGCGTGGGATGGCGTGACTTTTATCGACTCCGACAAGGGAGCTCGGCTGAATCACGACCTGGTCATGGTCACAAGCCCGTGGTTACAATATTATGTCACCGCGGCGTCGTTGTTGATTTTGGGAAAACACACGTTGGCGGCGCGATTGCCTTTCGCGATCGCCGGCTGGTTGACAGTTTTACTCGCGTACCGCGTCGTTTTGCAGACTACGGCCAATCGTTGGGGCGCGTTGTGCACCGCCATCATATTGGTCGGCTCCGTTCAGTTCCTTCTCTATTGCAGACAATGCCGCTATTACGCGCTCAGCATGCTGCTCGCGGTTGCTCTACTAGGGATTTTTCTGAAAATGAAATCCGCGCGGCAATGCATCTGGTTTGCGCTCATTGCCATTCTTCTATTTCACGCGCATCCATTCGGATTCGTTCCGGTAATCGCGTTGGGCCTTCTGATTTTGTTTTCGCGACAATTCTCCAATCAACGGCGCTGGTTTTGGACGGCCGCGCCGCCCATCGTTGCGCTCACTGCCCCCTGGGCAATTTTTAGCGGCAGCGGCTACTCCGAAAGCATGGGCGGTGTTCATACCGTCCCGCAGTTTGCTGGACGTGTTGTGCAATACTTTATCGAGTGCGCGTCGGTAACGCCGCTGCTCGGTGTTATTATCCTGGCGATCATCTTTGGTTTTCAAAAACTTCGAGACGCCAGAAAGCAGATTTTAGCCGGATCGTTGGCGGCTGAACAAACGACCCCTAACCAAAGCGAGGCTATCATCGTTTTTACCTTCGTAACGCTTTTCCTGTATGCGTTGACCATTGCTGCCATGCAACCGGCTGATTCTCTCTGGCGGATTGGAATTCGCTACACGACTCCAATGTTCCCGTTGATTGCAATCACAGCCGGCATCCTGACCACCAAGATCGCGCGGGGCCGGACCGCTTTCATTCTTTCGCTCACGGCGATTATCGTCTTCACCAAGTTCGCGCAGTTAACTCCGTGGATTTTCTGGGACAAAAAGGTGACTTCGTTCGACGGAAAAGAAGTTATCGAAGCCCATTTGCCGATTGATCCGGTCGAGCGGTTTCTGAACACGCGCCAGCAACTGATGTTTATTTCCGATTTGTTTCAAGAAAATCCCGGAACAGTTGCAAAGGTTTCCGCGTTTCTAAACGAAAACGCGAATCGGGAAGATCGAATCATTACAAATTACGAATGGGAGCCGATCTATTTTCACACCGGCCTTGCTCAAGCGTTAAAGATCTTGCCCGATTATCCAATTCAGCGAGCCGCTAAAGCGAAAGCACTTCCCGATTACGTGTTCGATGTCGATCAAGCGCGCTGGCTGATTTGGCGTGCGATTTGGGAGGGTTACCAGGAATATTCCAGCGCTGAAGTAACACGGCAAATCGCCGACCGTGGCGGCCGCCTCGAGCAGGTGGCCCAGCTCCCGGAAACGCTGTGGGAAAATAGGGAAAACATTCACTTCCGCCGTTTTTCGGGCGGACGTTATCTTTTTCACGCCCCCGAAACTTTCCCGCCGGTGAGCGTTTTTCGCATCACCTGGCCCAGCGATCAGTAGGCTCGTCGGATTAAGATTCTTCAACTTCCAAAAAGCGGTTTGTTCGTTTTGTAGTCGCAATTACAATCGCCCGGACCGTGCAAGACCAGAGCGCAATTGCGGCAGCAGCAGCGACGGACGGGACGGGTTCGCATTGGTCTTCTCGGAGCGGCACGTGGTTTTGGTTAGCCATTATCATTGGCGTCGCGCTGCGCATCCACTGCATCGTCTTCACCAATGGGACCAGTGACATGGAAGATTGGGAAGATCACGCCATGCAGGTGCGCAACCGCGGACTGATCGGCTACTACCACGCCAACGAATATGCGAATCATCCACCTTTCATGAGCGAAGCTGGAGCGCTGATCCTGCGAACTTCAACGGCCACCCACATTCTATTTCGAATTCTTTTCCGGACGACTTTCGCGTTATTCGATGCGGCAAACGCCTTTTTGTTGTTTTTGTTGCTGCCGGAAAATCGCTGGCGTTTTTTCGCGACTGCCTGCTACTGGCTGAGTCCCACAGCCATTCTTATTTCCTCTTATCACGGCAACACCGACACCGCCGTTGCCTTTTTTGTTTTGCTCACGGTTTGGCTGGCATCGAAGGGACGGTTACTGAGCAGTGGCGCCGCGCTTGGCGCAAGTCTTTGGGTGAAGCTCCCCGGAATTCTAGCGCTTCCCGCTTTGCTGGCTTTGTTTCGCAATTGGCGACTTCGCATCCTTTTTCTTTCGGCCGTTTTTGTTACGGCAATAATCACCTATCTGCCCGCGCTCATTCAGGATTACCAAATTGTCTTCACAAATGTTTTCGGGTATCGCGGATTAATTCTGCAAACTGCCACCGGCATTCCGCTGTGGGGACCAAGCGTTCTGCTTTTCTCCACTTTCGCGCCGATCCAAGCGTGGCCGGAAAACTGTCTTCGACCCGTGTTGTTCCTCCTCGAACATAGTTGGTCCATCGCCATTGTGGCCATAATCATCCTCGCGTGGTTGCGCAGAAATCGCGCCTCGGTTTCCGAAGTCTGCGCCACGATCGGAATGGCCTACGCAGTTCTCTTTGGATTCAGCGACTACTGGGCCTTCCAATATTTCGCCTGGGGTTTGCCGTTTTGGTTTTTCTTGCGGAGGTGGTTCGCAATTCCCGCGGTCCTCCTCACGAGCGCGTACTTGTATTCTTTGCACTGGCTTTTCTGTGGAAACGCGTTGCTACTCGGAAAGTTGGACTTTGTTGGGCATCCAGATCTGCCGATGTCGATTCTTATTGTTCGTGATTTGGCCGTCGCGTTTTTTCTTGTCAGCGCGTGCGTCTTCTTAATTTGCGCATTTCAAGAGCAGCCAAGATCGAGATCTAGCGCACCGGAGATTGCTGATTGATGAAAAAATCGGATGTCATTGGCGCTCTTCGACGGCACTGGCCGTTTGTAATCGTCGCGGCCATCGCCGCTCTGTTTATATTCACAAATCTCGGCCGTGATTACTTGTGGGAAGATGAAGGCGACACCGCGGCGCTTGCTTCGAACATTCTCAAGTTCGGGGTCCCGAAAGCGTGGGACGGCGCCGCGTTTCTCGATTCCGATCACGGCGCGCGTCTCAATCGCGACCTTGTCATGGTGACACATCCATGGGTGCAATATTACCTGACGGCAGGATCGTTCCTTGTTTTCGGCCAGAACACTTTTGCCGCGCGTTTTCCTTTCGCAATCGCCGGCTGGTTGTCGATCTTGTTCGCCTATTTTTTTCTTTGGCGATTGACGGAAAGCCGCCGAATTGCGTTCAGCGCTGCCGCCCTGCTCGTTCTTTCAGTTCAATTTTTACTTTTCGCCAGACAATGCCGCTATTGCTCGCTCAACATGCTGCTCGTCGTTTGGTTGTTTTGGATTTTTTTTACAATGAAATCAGCGCGCGACTGCGCGTTGTTTGTCCTCGTTTCTGTTCTGCTCTTCCATACGCATCCGTATGGAATTGCACCCGTCGCTGCGCTCGGAGCGCTGGGTCTGATTTACCGGCCATTTAAGACGCAACGGCGTTTCGTCTGGTTCGCGGCGCCCGCAATCGCGCTTCTAACTTTGCCTTGGATCGCCATGTCGTCACTTTTCTCCACCGGAGTCGCACTCAACACTAGTGCACCCAAAACGCTCGGCGATCTTGCCGAACGCTGCTTTCAGGCATTTGTCGAAGCAACTTCGGTGACACCCTTGATCGGTACGGGAGTAGTTTTGCTCGGAGCAGCATTGATTCATTGGAAACGCAAAAATTCGGGGCACCCGGCCCAGACTGACGTGACATCGGGTGTGTTTCTAGTTGCCAATGAGATGTCGATCTTACTTAGCGTCATGGGAGCGATCGTTCTCTACGGTTTGGTTACCGCTTTGACGCAATCGAGCGATGCCCTTTGGCTTGCCGGAATGCGCTTCGCCTCACCTGTCCTTCCGTTGGCGGCGATGGCCGCAGCAATAGTGATCGTTAGAATGAGTCGTGGAAACATACTGGTTTGTGTGACGCTTGTGTTCGTTTTCGGATTTACCAAACTGGCCCAGCTCACACCGTGGGTGGCTTGGAACCCGAGCGGTCTGATTCGCTGCGGAAAATATTCGGTGGGCACTCACGTACCGGTCAGGCCCATCGATCGCGTGCTCGGGTCCGGCATCGCGAAATATGTCCACGATTTGTGGCGGGACAATGCCGGAACGGTTGCAACAACCTGCAAATTTCTCCGCGAAAACGCGAAGCCCGGCGACGTCCTGATCGTCAATTACGGATGGGAGCCGACCTACTTTTATACGCGACTGCCACAGGCGTTAGGCATTCTGCCACAATATCCGGTTTACCAACGAGCCCGCGAACTCGGACTGCCGGAATTCGCCTTCGGCGTTGACCACGTTCGCTGGATTGTCTGGCGGTCGGCCTGGGAAACTGCACCTGGTTACGCGATGGACGACGTTGCCCGTGAGATCGTACGGCAGGGCGGTCAAATTACGACCGTTCTCGAGATCGAGGAGACAGTTTTCGAAAATAGCCCGGACATTCACCTCCATCGATTCTCCGACGGCACGTATTTGTTTCCGCGGACACAAACTTTTCCAGCTTCAAAGATCGCTCGAGTTGATTGGCCTAACGAATAGCGAAGCGAATATTCATTTTCGTGCGACCGCCAGGAGTGCGACGCCGAATGGAAACGACACGTTTCGCAACAGACGCAGCTCTAGTGACATGATTGCGCCAAGCGCTTTCTGCGACCACAAGCCCGTCGATTCAAAATCGCGTCCCATCTTTGACCCACCAAAGGTCCGCGCCAGGACGGCGAGCGGAAATAGAAGTGTCGTCCAATAAGTCAGGCGCCGAATCTTGAAATGTTCATTGAGGAGTAATTGTCGAATCTCCGGTCTCCGAAACCGTCGCGCCGTCATCACTGCGTCATCATGCGCGCTGTGGAGAAATTCGAACGCCGGCACGTTGATCAACAGAACTCCGCCAGGTCGCAGCACGCGATGCATTTCGCGAACGGCGCCGGCGACATCGCCGACCCATTGATGATAAAGGACGCTTGAACAAATCACCGCGTCGAAGGACGCATCAGAAAAAGGCAAGGCGGAGATGTCGCCTTGTCGAACATTAGCAAGACCGCGCTGCTGGCAGAATGAAATCGCCTCCGGCGCCAAATCGATTCCGACATTCTTTTCCGGACTTCCCAGGCGCTTCAGAATCGCGCCGGTGCCGCAACCGACGTCGAGAATCTGTTTGTCCTGCCAACCCGGCAATTCTGCTTCCAATGCCTGGAATACGACACGGTGTAATGCGGAATACCACCAGTGCGTCTCTTCGACGCGATACATCGTTGCGTACTCATTCGGACGCATTGGTCAGTTCGAGGTTTGGTCGCCGTCGCGAATTCGCGAAAATAACGAACGCAAAAACGGCGCAGCAAGCCACCCGGTAAATATCATAAACAGAAATGTTTGAATTGCTGAGTTAGACCACCGAGCCAGAGCTAGCCTAGACGTCCCGTAAACCATCTCCTCGATCGAATAGCCAAATCGCGCCAGGAGATTCGGATCATGCAAAGCCATATTTGCCACCGCCGTGAGCGCGAACGCACTGTAAATCCCCCAACCCCGTCGATCCAAAGCCGCCGCAATGGCGAGTGGCGCAAACATTGGCAGCAAATGGTTCTCATGAATCTGAGTGTTGAGGATGAAAAATGCCAGCGACTGATAGGCGCCTACCTGGAACAACATTCCGCGATCGTGCCAGATCAAAACTAATGACAACAGAGTAGCAGCCACAAATAATATCAGGCCGGCTGTGCGAAAAGTAACCAATCCGACCGAGCCGGTGTCGCGCAGCCAACCTTGGCCGCCGCTGACGAACCACCAAAAATTGTGCGCGTCCATTGAGATAAAGGGATGATACTTGGCCGTATTCGCGTATTGCTGAACCACGTCATTACTATTCCCTGCTACGATGAAGGGCAGTGTAATGAGCAGCGCGGCGCCGGCCGCTGCGGCCGCAAAACGAAATCCACCGCGCTCACGCAGCGCGAGCAGCAAGAGAAGAGGCGCGATCGCGATTGCTTGCGGTTTAGTTAAAAGTGCCGCAGCCAACGCCGCACCTGCCCATACGTAAGCCCGGCCGTCGATTGCGATTAAAGAAAGGACCATGAAAAGTGCGTGAATTGCCGCAGTCTGGCCCCAATAAGCAGAGTCAAAGATTAATGCGGGGTTGAAGAGAACTGCAATTGTCGCAACCAGAGTCGACCCGAACGAAACAAGCTTTCGTTGGTGCAACACTCGAAAGATCAAAGCGCCGGTGAGTAAATCTGCACTGAAGCCGGGCAACCGGAGTAAGAAACGCAGGACGTCAGGCTCGCTCAGTCGGGTGTGACCAAAAAGAGGTGACAGCAAGTCTTCGTACAACCGACCGAGCAACCAGAATGGGTAGAGTAGCAGCGGCGGATTGTCGGAAGGCTGCGCGCCATTGATTTGCAAGTACGCCGAGTGAATGCCGTATTCAACCGTCTTCCAGGCAAGAGATAAGTAAAAGCTAACATCAGCTTCATACCCACGCCCGATATCCAGCGGAATGCGGATTAGCGCGGCGACAACGAATACAAGAATTACGATCAGGGCCCGCGCCCGCGTCGGGGTAGCGGGTACGATCCGCGCAATCAGCCAGGTCAAGAGGGTGATCAACAGCAAACCAAAGGTGAGGGTTTGGAGCCACCAGGCTGCTTGCGGGCAATTAAAAGTGAGTGCGAAAACAACGATGAGCCAGACTGCAACCAGGCTCCATGCCCATGAATTTCGAAATGGGTTGATAAACTCCATTCTCGTTATTGAGCGCTTCGGCCCAAATCCAACCGCCGACGACATCCGTAAGAGCGCCGCGCAACTACTTAATAAGGTAAGAGTCAGAACAAACCCGCGTAATGAAGGGAGTGCCACGCCATCGGAACGCGATAGCCAGACGCGCGAAACCCGCACGCCTAGTTCCCGCTGGTCCCCAGGCGGTTTGAAGGTGCTGGAGTCAATCTCAAGAAGCAGGTCGCCGTTCAGTCCCAGCTTCCATGGTTCAATCTGCCATTCGTAGTCACGTTCCTGATTCGCGGCATCGAATTCGGTCAGAACACTGCCGTTTACTCGAATCACGACGTGGGCTGAGGGTTCAAATTCCCAAAGCCGCCCGCCCGCGAGACGCATTCCCAGTTTCCACTCGAGGTTGCCCCCACCCAAGCCCGGAAGCCAGACCCCGGCCTGTGCTTCGGTCCAGCGGGCGCTGTTGT
>WNFR01006240.1_pt1 | contig 12195 bp, 10 predicted proteins | sample 5400221 | NCBI WGS metagenome assembly WNFR01 (sample SAMN13153357, study PRJNA577476) | soil metagenome | isolation source: 40 cm soil under Madrone tree | place: USA:California | collected 2016-06-14 | reverse complement strand
ACAAACGTGCCCACAAACGCAGCTACATACAGTAATATCGCAGCGAGCATCGTCACAAGATCTAACGAGACACAAGATCAGCGACCACTGGCGACACAGTAAATGCCAGCCGGTTCACGATGGAAGTCATCGAAAGCGCAAGCCCGCAGCTGCCAGTGGTTCGCTGCATCGCCTAGTTAGATGCGGACGTCGCCATCATCCGCGTGGCGCGCTTGGGCTGCCACTTCGGATAAATAAAACCAGCGATATGGCAAACATGAGCAGCCCGACAGGACAAACGATGAGGGCCAGCAGCTCTAGGAAAAATGAGATATCCGGCACTCGCATGGGCTGCGGCCGCTCAGCTAAGAAGTCGGCCAAATAATGCAAGGTCTTCCCGAGCGGACCGAAAACAGGAGCAACTGTCAGCAATCCGCCGATGATGATCGCGACCAGGCTGGTCCGACTGCGCCGCCGAGAGACAGAGTTCATGGATCTAACGAGTTATTGAGCCCAACCATTGCGTGTTTAAACACGTAATTTTGGGGCCTAATCCGCTTGAGGTTGGACGTGGTCGCGTCAGTTCCGGGGAACATGGCCAAAGGGAGATTATTTCTTGACGACCGGGGTAAAGGCGTTGTCGAAGACGTAATCGGCAACGCGACGGCCCTGGGCGATGCCCTGGGTCTTGTCGAACGACCAGTGGATACCGAGATAAATGCGACTCTGGCCGTTTTCTTCCTCAGCCTGGGAAAGGGAAGTGAAGCTGCGCGGCATGTAGGGACGCAGGTTGCCGTTATGGTCTTTGGTGTTGCCGTTGAATTCGTCGGAGACAAACGTGAAGGCGATGGCGTCGGTGCCAAAGAAACGGCGCATGGTTTGAAATAATGCGCCACCGAATCCGGCGTGACCGGACGGATAAGCTGGAAATGGCGGCGTAAAATTTGGGCCGGCGAGATTGCTGGCGGGTGCACCCAGCGGCGTGAACGTTGGGTCGCAAATCGTTTGCGGATTTCCATCTCCGGCGCCAGTCGGTCCGGTGCCGAGATCGGATTCACGAATGCCGGTGATGGGGCGCCACAAATCATAAGAGTATTTCGATTCCCAGATCGACATGCCGGCGTCGGCCATGGCTGTGTTCACCAACGCCAATAGTCGTGCGAGATCTTTCGTTCCCAATTTCATTTGGTCGGCAATGTGCACGGTGATCTGGTTGTAAAGCCGCGGCGGCGCGCACAGACTCGGGGTTCCGTCGTAGGCCCAAAAAGTTCCGATAAAAGTTTGTTCGGCGGTGCGCAGCGTTGGTGTGATGACCCCATCGCCTCCGACGCTTTTCACTTCGTTGTAAGCCCGTGCGTATTCGTAGCTTGTCATGTCCGGCGGCGGCGGAACGCCAAACTGACTGCTCGAAGGCACAACGAACGGGATGCATTCGCCCCAATGTCCGCCAAGGGCGAGGGGGATCAGACTGATCGGGTCCTGACGCCAATGTCCAGCCAGGTCGCTCGTGAGATGGTCAGTGTTAACGTGTGGCTCTGGAACTTGGGCGCCGTCACCCACGCGCATGGCGAGAATGGCGGCAGCGGCACGCTGCCCGAGGTCGATGCCATTGGCCTTTTCATTTTTGTTTTTGAGCAGAGCCAAATCGTCGGCCAGCAACGTGTCGAAGCTGGCCGCTTGTGATGGGTAGAGCGCGACCAGCGTGTCGTGCGCCGCTTGAGCGACGGCGGCGTCGATAGAAATCGGACTGGGGCCGGCCTGCACACCGGTGTAGCTGTTATAGCCGCCGAGGAGGGCGTTGACCGAATCGAAAATCGCGATGTGCACGATGGCCATGGCGCGACTGGAGCGGCCGGGCCCGAGTTGTTCGCCGAAAACCCGAGTGTCACCCGGTGCGACCGGCGTATGGTCGAGACCGCTGGCATTAATCGCGATCTCGTTCCAGCGATGAAGTGAATCGAGCGCCTTCTTCGGCGATTGATTGGGGTTAACGGTTTGCGCGGCGCGGAAGCGCGCACCAAAAGCGTCGCGAAAACTGTCGGCGCGGACATTGGGGCCGGCGCAGAGGCAAATGACCACGGCGAAGGCGAAGGGGGAGAATAATTTCATCTAAATTTCGACTGAGATTTGGCCGAGGAGAATACCTTTTTCCCGTAAAAATTGCAATCAATTTGCCGCGCAGATTGCTGGAATCGCGCGTGTATGTCGATTTAAGCCCGCTGGCTACAGTTTTATTTGCGCCGCAGGGGGACGACGATTTCCTGATCGCGCCGGCCAAGAATGACGCGGCCATCTTCGATGCGTTTAACCGTGATCTGATAGGTCTGAGCGCCTAGCTGCAAGCCGAATTGCTGCCCTTCCAACATGGTCTTGCCGTTGATGATGGCGAAGCGGGCCCCGGCATCGAGCGTGATGGTAGTGACGAGGAACGCGCCTGGCGGAACATCGCCGCCGGCCCGGTCAGCGCCAGCGCGGGCAACTCTGGCGGTCGGCTTAAATCCAATCGGCCAGAAAGGATTGCGGCTGCCGGTTTCCATGGTGAAGGCGGATTTGTTTTTGAGCTCGATGGCCGGTTGATTCGCGGCCAATTTGGTTTTTGGTTCGACGACTGGTTCGTCGTCGGCCAATTTGGTTCTTGGCTGGACGGCTGGTTGGTCGGCGGCGCGAAGAAAACTGAGCGCAGCCAAAATCGACATGGAGATGAAGAGAATCTTTTTCATCGCTTTTGTATGATGGTGGCGGCGGTGAGCGTGACTTGCTGGAATTCCGCTTGATCCGGGAGGGTTTGAATCTTGATCTTGGTGACCGAAAGTAACGGCTCGGTATTTTCCAGTTCGGCAATGGCGGTGCCGAGAGTGTCAAAATCCGCCTGAGGCAGGTCGATGATCCAGGTGTAATTCAGCCAACTCGAGAGCTCGGATTGTTTAAAAGCGGTGTTGCTTTCCAGACGCGCGAAAGCTTTGTCGATCCGCTGATTAGCAAAAAACGCTTTGATGCGGGGTGGAAACCAAGCGATGGGCGCGCCCTCGGGATTGAGAGCCTTCAGAGCGGCAAAACGCGCCGTGGCCTTGGCAGCTTGGTGTTCAAGATTCGCAGCCTTTGTGATTTCGCTCTTCGAATCGCTGAGTTTGCGTTGCCGGTCGTCGATTTGGAGCAGCATGGCATCGCGACTCTTGTTTAACGGGCCGAGGAAGAAATTGAAATAGACATAGAGCAGGATAAAGAAGCCGATGGCGCTGAGCGCGAGCTTCTGGACCTGGTCTTTCTTTATCTTAAGCGACATCATTTCTTTTTGCCTCGTGGGGTGGCGGAGGGAGAAGCTCCCGGTTTGGCGGCGGGAGAGGGATTAAAATTTACGGCCAGAGCATAGCGCGACATGGCGAGGTTCGCGCCGCTCACGATTGCGATGGTATCGAGATCTTCGAGTGTTTTAAATTCGACCTTAACCTCTTTGTAAGTCTGGCCGAGCTGCTCCAGCAACATCTGGCGCAAGTCTTCCGCGGCCGCGCGTGGTTCGCGCCCCGCCGCCACACCATCAATGGTTACGGAAACGCCCCTGTCTCCTTCGAGCACAGTGCCCTCGAGGCCTGTCAATCGCGCATTTGGTGCCACACAATGCGCGAGTTTTTCCAGAAACGGCGCCCAGAAAAATCGATCGTCAATCATTTCATCGAGCACACGCGTGGTGCTGATAATGCCGTTCAATTCGTCGGAGCGTTTTTGCGCCGCCGTTACTTTCGGTTCGACTTTCGCCCACTCGTGTTCGACTGCGCTCAAGCGATGCTTGATCTCGAGAGTCCGGTAGGCGTTCCAAATGTAATAGAGAAGCATCAACGCGCCGATGCCGCTGAGGACCATCATGCCGATCTTAAGGGGATCGCGCTGACGTTGTCGCTGTTCCAGAATCTCCTCGTGAAGGAGGTTAAGATGAAGGGCCATTGGCTGTTTAGTGTCCGAGATATTCGAATGCCGCCCCACAAGCGACATTGAGCGAAACAAATTCACTGGGCAGGGCCTGACGTTTCCCGGCCGGGAGCGCGACTTCGCAGGTCTCGAGCGGGTCCCAAATTTCGCAGGGCAACCCAAGTGCGTCGCTCAGCGTCTGCAAAACCATTTCGGCACGAGCCAGACCGCCGGAAACGAAAATGCGACTAATGCTTTCTTCGCGCTGTCCTTCAAAAAATCCAATCGAGTTGCGCACTTCATTAGCGAGGCGCCCCAAAGAACCGCGGCAAATCTCGGCCATGCCGCCGTCGCCCTCATGAACCATAATCCGGGCCGCGTTGGCATCGAGCGCGCCTTCGGCGGTCAACGCCTCCGTGAACTCTTTGCCGCCATAATCGATGCTGCGCACGAGCACGAGTTCTCCCTTGCTTCCGATCAGCACGGTGCTTTGCAAATGACCCATATCGAGGAGCAGAAATGCGTCCTCATTGAAAACCTGGGTGTAAGCGAACTCGAAAGCATTGAACGAACAGATCGGCGCGAGTTGAAGAATTTCAGCGGGTACGCGAGCTTTGCTCATTGCTTCCGAAATTTGTTTGACGACTGGGCGCAACATTCCGCCAACCAGATATTTGGTGGTGGTGACTACCGCGCCCTGCACGGCTACGTTGCCGGAACCCTCGAGCGACTCATCGCCGCTATTGCCATTGGATGTAACTGGGGCGACATCGAGCACGAAATTCTTGCATTCCTGATTGAGCACGAGCAGTCCGTTCAAGCGGAGAGCATTGCGTAAAAGGTCGACTGGGGTTCGCGGTTGTTCGACAATGCGCAAGAGCGAGGCGGGATCGGAAATAGCGAGGGCACAAGCTTTGGCGCCGCCGCCCACGTCGCGCAGCAAAGATTTCAGTTCCTGCGTCAGTTGATCGGTGCTCTCAAATTGTTCAGGGACTTCGCGTATGGCAAAGCCGGTCAGGACAAAGCGTGAATCGCTTTTGCGTTTAAGCGAAACAGCCTTGAAAGCATGTTTCCCCAAATCTATGCCTATTACAGAATCTCCGCGTCTGGCCATGATGCTGCGTTTCCATGTAGCGGGAACCGTGCCGACATAGGTGTTTTCTACCCGGGCCGCACGAGGCACGAAAGCGAAGCTCTTATGCCGCAACCGGCGCGCGATAACCGAAAAATTCGCGTTCCTTGATTATCTGCGCCACCTCCGGGGGAACCATTTGCTCCCAACCTCTGTCGCCGGCCTGCAATTTGGCCAATGCCACCGGTGGATAAATTCTCAAATAGTCCGGATTGTAATCCGCGATCTCCGCGATAAACTGGTTGTCGATCAAGTACTGAAAAAGAGAGCGCAGGTTAGGCGCGACCTCAATCTGGGTCGCAGTTACCACCTTGCCAGAATTCTCATCCATCATCGGATAAACGTAGAGTTTTAATCCGGCCTTAAACATTCGGCCGAGCGCTTCCAGAATTCCGCCTTCGAGATTGAGGTAATATTTCTCATCAAAGATTTCCATCAAACTCGGCACGCCCATGACCAAACCAATCATCTTGTTCGTGTAACGCGACAGATACGCGGCCAGCCGATAATACTCGCCGAACCGTGACACCAGCACGGTTCGCCCCAGTGCTCCCAGAATGTCGACGCGCGCCAAAAAATCCGCATGGTTCAATTGCCCCTCAGATAGCAGATTCTCCAGCGTCATCTCCATCAGCACGGCCAGGTCTTTTTCGGAACAACCGGATTCCTTCAGAAAAACTTTGCGCGCGCCGTCTAACATGTCGTTCGTGGCATACGTGACCGGGCGAAAACTTCCGCGTTCCACCAGGATCGCTTTTCTGTAAAAGACTTCGGCCGGTTGCACAGTTTCGCCGTCGGCCGTGAACATGATGGCGTCGGTCAATCCTTGACTGACGAGCTGCAAACTCATCAAACGATTGTCCACGCCGGCAAAGGCCGGGCCGGAGAACTTGATCAAGTCCACCTGGATTCGTCCCGGGTTCAGATTTTCTTGCAATGAGGAAATCAACCTTTCCGGTTTTTGATGATAAAACGCGCCATAGAGCAAATTCACCCCGATGACGCCGAGCGCTTCCTGTTGATCGACATTGGCTTCATCGAGCATCCGGACGTGGATGATGATCTGGCTCGGCTCGCCCCGTGTCTGCGTCTGGAAACGGACCCCGAGCCAGCCGTGCGACTCGTTGTGCTGCTTGAAACTGCGCGCCGCCACTGTGTCTGCAAACACGAAAAATGTTCGCTGACCACCAAACTTTGCATCGAGCCGTTCGATTAAGAGTTTGTACTCATGATCGAGCATCGTTTGCAAGCGGACGCGGCTGACATATCGGTCGGTCGGACCATAGATCGCGTCGCTAAATGTCATGTCGTAGGCCGACATCGTTTTGGCGATCGTGCCGGACGCGCCGCCCACATGGAAAAAGCGCCGCGCTACTTCCTGGCCGGCGCCGATCTCTGCGAAGGTCCCATACTTTTTGGTGTCCAGATTAATCTGGAACGCCTTCTTGTTGGTACCGACGTCCATCTCCGCTTGCATAGAGATCAACATGAGAAGTTTTCGTGCCTTCTCAACTGTGGCGGCCCCGAAAGCCTTCGGGCCGACGGCGACTGCGAAGTCGCCGTTCCTTGAGAAGAAATCTACAGGCGCACGCCTTCCACGCTCTTTGCCGAAATCCAGCCGCGCAAATTATTCGGCAGCGCCGCGTAAATCCAATCGCCGCGTTTGCTCAAAATTCGGATTTCGCTTCCCGGCGGCAGCGTTAGCACACGGTTCGCATTGTCCGCCGTCGCGACGCGCGCCTCCACGCCGGTGTCGGTTACGATGGCCAAGGCGCGGCCTCTTTTTCCATTGTCGATCCCAACGATCGCCGCCACCGCCACAGCGAAGATCGACAATGATAAGATCGACATCGTCAACAGGCCGCCCGAACGACGTCGTGCAAAAAAGAGCGCGGTTACGCCGAACACACCGACCCAAAAGGCAATCGCGGCGGTCATCGCGTATTGATTCAAGTTCATGAATCGTAACGCCCGTTCCGTCCGGCTTGCCGTCAGCTCGATCGCGCGCGCTTCGTCCCGCGCGATACGCAGGTTTGCGTCCGCTTCCGGGTGGCGTGGGTCGAGCGCGAGGGCGCGTTCGTAATTCAAAATGGCGCGACCAAGATTCCCGTTGCGGAAGTAAGCGTTGCCCAGATCGTAAAACAGATTCGCGCTCCATGGCCCCGCGCGAACGAGTCCTTCGTAATCGTCGATTGCTTCCCTGAACTGACCGGCCGCAAATTCCTGATTCGCTTTCGCAAATTGCGCGTCGGGCTGCGCGAACGCCGATGAAAGTAGCAACGCGTAGATGATCGCGCTGTAGACGGTTCGCTCCTTGGCGCGCCGTAGCCATGTGAAGGCGGCGGCGAAGTGCCAGGCGGATTTTCCAAAACACGCGCGCATCGCGTCGCCCACCCGCCTTCGCAAAGCTTCGGCGCGGCAAGGGGGGCGACGTCTACAGCCAGGATTCAGGATGAATCGTTTCATGCGCGCAAATTTTCGATCAATTCCAAAACTTCATCTCGATCTTGCGGCGAGATTGTTCCGGCGCCGTTGTGGGCGCCGCTGTAGCGGACCTCGTCGCTGCGCGCGAATAATCGTCGCAATTGCGCCCGCTCAGTTTCGCCAAGTCCAAACGCATTCACCGCCGCGTCGACATCGACCACGTTTGGATCGATCTCGCGATTGCGGGACGCCAGCGCGGTCTTCACCTGCACGGCGCGCGATGCCTGCGAGAAATATTCCTGCGGCGACGCATCATTGCGCCGCAATCTTCGCATGAGATCGGCCGCTTCCTGATGCAACGCGGCCACCCTTTGCGCTTCGCGATTACCGATTTTAGCCTGCCGGACCTTCCAACCGGCCAATCCAAGCAGAGCAAACAGCGGAATTAGCTGCGCCGTCCAAAAAACAGGTCGCACGTAGAGCGGCGTGAACGGTTGCGCGTGGCCGAAGTCGGATAGCTGATACAAAATATCTTGGGGCTTCGTTGTAGCTCGGGTCGCTCGCCCCGGCGCGGCTGGACTCGGTTGCGTGCTTGCAGCGGCCGCCGCCGTCTGCGCAGCGGATGGTAATGGGTTGCCTTCCACCTGCACCGCGATCGGATTGCTCCGCAATGTCACGTATTGTTCCTTGATCGGATCGAAATAAGAAAACGCTAGCGCCGGGACGGTTTGTTTCTTTTCGTTGGGCGACAAGACCATCTCGAAAGTTTTCGTGCCGCTGATCCCAACGTCGTCGTCCTTTTGGAATTTCGCTGACGGTGGATACTTGTGCCATCCGCGCTCATCCTCGATGACCGGAGCGTTGACGCGATCGAAATTGCCGCGCCCGCCGATTGTCGATCTTATCGTGATAGGATCGCCCACTTGCACGCTCTTCGGATTCGCTTCGGTCGTTAGCGCGAAATTACCCACCGCCCCGGAAAAATTCGGCGGCGCATTCGGCGGCAAGGGTTTCACCTCGAGCGTGGCCGGTTCGCTTCGCAGGGTAATTCGCTGCGGCTCGAGCAATGCGAGATCGCCAAAAAGGGGATCGTTAAATGGATCGATATTAAAGAGATCGAATGGCGAGCGGCGCCGTGGATCATTTCGATTCGACGAGTCGCGCCGCGCCAGTAGCGCCACGGCCTTCGACTCCAACGCCGGAATCTCGAATTTTCCCGTGCGGGCCGCGGCTATCGCCGTTTTGAACGTGGTCACGTCGTAAGTCGCGCCACCAATTGTCTCCATATTTCTGGTCGACTTGTCGAACTTCTGCATGGTCAGACCTTGAGCATTGATTTCCGGCGGCTCAACTTGCTGAAATCTAACGCGCGGATTCAGACACACCTTTATTTCTACGGGAATGATCTCGCCCACATATGCTTGCCGTTTCGGCACGAGAAGTTCGATGAAGCCGATCTTCCTGGGATCGACCGTCGATTGCGGCCTGTCTTTCGGATTCGATTGCGCAGAACGGCCACCTGAATCGGTGACATTCAAAATGAGTTCCTGCGTATGCAATTTTTTTCCACTTACGTCAATCGGTTGTGCCGGAATTTTGAATTTGCCGGCCTTCATCGGTAAGATCGTGTAAGTGTAGGTAACACTTTGCGAAAGATTGAAATTATTCATCTCGTAACGTTGGGAAGTCCCGGTTTGATGAATCTCAAGACCATCCACTGCGATTCGTTCGGGCAGCTTTGCGCCGGACCCCGTTACTCTGATTTGTAGTTCAACGGTTTCACCAACAGCCGCTTCCGAGTTGCTTAGGACCGAGGTCACGCTGGGCGAATCGGCAAAGACCGTGGCGCTCGAAATAAATCCTGCGAGCGCAGCAACCAGGATTGTGCGTGAGGCTGTGCGCCACACATCAAACATCAAACATCGAACATCGAACATGAGATTCTACCAGTCGTTATAGACACGGCGCGCCGTCTTGTGTTCATCCAGTTGCACGCGTGCTTCTTCGTCTTTCAATGACCGCAAAAGCGCCTCAGCCTGGCGCTCGCTCATCTTGCCTTCCTTTTCCTCTTCGGCCTGAATCATCTCTGCATTCTTCTCCGGCGGCTTTTCTGATTTGTCGCCTGCAGCGCCTTTTACTTCGCCGGCAAATTTTTTCTGCGGCGAGGCAGAAGGACTGGGGGAGGGCGTTCCGTTTTCTTCCGATCCTTCCCCGCTGCCAGCGGAAGGCGATGGCGAAGGACTTCCTGTTGCGCCCGGCGAAGGCGAGGGCTGCTCCGATTGTCCTTTGTCAGATTCCTTCTTTTGTTCGTCTTTGCCTTGGCCCGGCGAAGGCGAGGGAGAAGCTTGTTCATTCTTATTTTCTCCGGCGCTGGGTGACGGCGAGGCACTTGCGCCTTGGCTGGGCGAGGGCGTGGGACTTTCGGCGGGTTTCGGCTGCTCTTTCTTTTGCGGTTCGTTTTTCGCCTGAGATTTGTTGTCCTTCTTTTCCTGATCCTTTTGTCCGCCCTGTTGATTTTGCGATTGCTGTTGTTGGTTTTGCTGCTGACCTTGCCCACCCTTTTGCTGGCCCTGCCCAGACGATTGTTGCTCTTGATCCTGTTGCCCCTGTTTCTTGTCGTCCTTCTTTGGCGGCGGAGGCGTTGGCGTGGGCGAGGGTTTTTCCTGTCGCTTCTTCTTGAGTCGCTCGATCTTCTCTTTGACTGCTTCCAAATTCGCTTTGGCCGCTTTGTTATTTGGATCGAGCTTCAACACATCCTCATAATGCGTTTGAGCGTTCATCAAATCTTTCAGCGCCTCGTCGTCGGACTTGGTCATGTCCGCGCGCTCTTCCAACGTCCGCCCCATGTTGAAGTGACTGTTTCCCTGCAAACCTTTGTCCTTCGTTAGCAGAGCCTGACTGAAAGCTTCCTCCGCCTTGTTGTAGTCGCGCAGCTTGTAAGCGGCAGCCCCGGCGTCGAACTGCATTTTATCCTTCACCGGCGAATCAGGATGTTCTTTCAGATCTTCCTGAAAACTTTGGTAGGCCTCGGCGTACTTACCATCGCGATAAAGGTCGAGCCCGGGCGCGGTAGCGGAAGCGTATTGAAACGACAACAGCAGCAACGCTGTCGCGGCGGCTGCGATTTTTATTGGTGCGGCCGAGCGCTGTCGAACGGACACGCGTTTCCGTTCGCCGATCAGGATCGACATCGACACGGCAAGAATGGCCGCGCCGAGCGGCCATTCATAACGCTCGATCGGCCGCTGCGATAAGCGCGCGTCAAATTCCGCCGCCGTCATCTTGGAAATGCCTTCGGTATAGAGTTGCTTCATCGAGCGAGGTCCGTTTTCGAGGTGCAAATAAAATCCTCCAGTGGCCTGCGCAATTTCCTTCATGCGTTTTTCGTCGAGCTTCGATTTCACCACTTGTCCGCTCGAATCTTTGACGAACGCCGTTCCGCCGTCCTCTCCAGCAATGGGAATGAGCGATCCTTCGGGCGTGCCGACTCCAACCGTGAAAATGCGAACACCGGCATCGGCCGCGGCTTTGGCGCTTTTCGCGGCATCGCCGCTCAGCTCTTCGCCATCCGTAAAAATGATGAGCGCGCGATTTCCGGTCGCGCTTTTGCCAAAAGTTTCAACCGCCAATGCGATGGCCTGTGAAATATTTGTCCCGCCTTCTGGAATTGTCTTTGTGTCGAGATCGTTGATCGATTCGTTGACCGCATCGTAATCGATCGTCAGCGGCGCTTGGATGAAGGCGCGTCCGGCAAACGCGATCAAACCAATGCGATCGCCCTGCAACTCGTTGATCAAATCCTGGGTCGCGAGTTTGACGCGCTCGAGTCGATTGGGTTGGACATCGTTGGAAAGCATGCTGCGCGAGGTATCGACCGCAAGAAGGAGATCGAGGCCTTTGCGTTGCACATCTTGAAATTCATAACCCCAGCGCGGCTGGGCCAGACTGGCGATAGCCAACGCAAAGCCGAGAACAAGGAGAGCGAAGCGCAGCACGCGGCGAAATCGATTCACTGTCCCGGCGAGCTGCGGCAGCAAGCGCGGGGATGCGAATTCCTGCAAACGCAGCGCGCCGCGGCGTTCCGCGTAGACGAAGAACGCAACCAGGACCGGGATCAAAAGCAATCCCCAAAACCATTGTGGCGCGCCGAAACTCATAGATTGGTTGAAACGATGAAGCGATGAAGCGATGAAGCGTTCGCCCGCTTTAACCATCCAACGCTTAAACGCTTCAACATCTTCATCACGGCAGTTTTTTCCAAATCGTTTGCGACAACAGAACTTGTCCGAGCAGCAAACCGCACGCGCTCATGATGCAGATCGGAAACAAATCGCGATATTGCTGATACTTTTTCACGCTCACGGTCGATTTCTCGATCTTGTCGATGTCTTGATAAATTTGTTCGAGCGACTTCGTGTCGGTCGCGCGATAGAACTGTCCGTCTGCAATTTTCGCCACCTGCTTCAGCCCGGCTTCGTTGAATTCCACGCGCCTTCGTTGATAAAGAATGTTCCCTGCCATGTCGGTAAGTGGCCCTCGCTGAGTGAAGACCGGGACGGGCGCCATTCCATTTGTCCCTGCGCCGATTGCGTAGAAATGAATCTTTAACGCTTTCACTGCCTCGGCCGCCGTGTTCGGCGGAATCTTGCCGGCGTTGTTTTCTCCATCAGTCAGCAGCACAATTGCGCGGCTCTTGGAATGTTTATCGTTGAGCCGGTTCGCGGCCGAGGCCATAGCTGATCCGATGGCAGTTCCGT
>WNFR01009208.1_pt1 | contig 12196 bp, 12 predicted proteins | sample 5400221 | NCBI WGS metagenome assembly WNFR01 (sample SAMN13153357, study PRJNA577476) | soil metagenome | isolation source: 40 cm soil under Madrone tree | place: USA:California | collected 2016-06-14 | reverse complement strand
TTCTTTCAAGTCAAATAACTCAGGAACAAGCCAATAAGATTGCTTAGTGCTAATAGGGAGCTGTGTAGCAGTGGAGGAGGTCTACCTTCACAAATATTTTCATAATTTTAGCTATTTTATTTAAAATCTCACAAAAAACATCGGCTCAAGCCAAAGCACTATTGTCAACACAACAGTTGACTCACATTGAAGGCAGTGTCATCTTTGTGAGAGGGTTGGCAGTGGTTGTCTAGGTATTTACACTACATGTGCCTACAGCAGATTCCATAATTATTGGCACTTGCAACTCATCAGACCCCTGTGGACCTCAAAGTTTTGATGGTGCAGAGTTCTTAGTTAAGTAGAAATTGAAATTATAGGATATGAGATATCTTGTGAAAATTACAGGATTGCACATCAGTGATCTCAACTAATATTATATAATTTCTACATAAATTTTCATAAATTTCTTATTTTGGATTACTGAATTATTTTTTATGTGAAAAAACCAGCATGTATTGCCGAATGGGGTTCAATCTCAGCCTAGCAATCTACCCCTCGAAAATGGGGACAATATATATGGAATCTGCTGTAACCAGTCAGTCCTTAAAAGAGGAAGTCATTGGGGTGGAGGGGAATCCCATCAGAAATGACATTATAAGAAACTACACGATACACTTGGACAAGCTGCAAACCGGATGGTACGTAGCTAACCCGTCTCAGCATTATTCCAATAGAGGTTGACTAGCAGTAACACCCACGGCAAAGAATTCTCTGACTGCCGCCCTTGATGAAAACAAAACGTGATGAAGGCATCATGGAGACACAATGCGTCAGGTGAAGCATCAACCCAGGGAAGAAAGGCGCACTGCACGGACAGACGGAAGTCGCGGTGACAATATACAAGGTATTAAGGGATGGCAATCTGATGGCTGCCACGTCTTCGGAAGTAGATGGCTTGACCAGCGAGGGTTTCAGACGATCCTCGTGTTGACTCGCTTTCTATCTTTGGGGCGACGGCTATCTGATCAGACCTTGCTGCGGACTTTGAATACCATATTGTGTAGTGTCTCGGCCACGTCTCGGGGGCCAGCGACGATAGTCCCGTGAACTTGAAAGGAATCAAGAACGTAAATGCTTGGAGTGTAACCGTGAACTCCAAAGTGTGCTGTTATGAGAGGCCGAAGTCCTGAAATGGGCGATCACATGCCGATAACGGAGCACACAGAAAGACCCGTTTACAAAGGAGCTCTGAAATCGAAGTGGTGATTAGTAGGTCCATTGAGGTTGCTGACCAAGGCAATGTGATAGCCGTCTTTCCCTTTATAGGAACCGCCATGTACGACATCTAGAATGCCTCGTCCATGACTTAAACATAACCCCTGAGAGTCGCATGGCGCATAAGAACTTAAGAAGCACTATTTTGGGGTTGTGGAGCCATCTGTGTAGTCATTTGCTGGCAAAGCATGAGAGAAGCGATGGGAACCAGAACCACCGATGGGCAACACAGAAATCCGACTCGCGCTATCTCCGCAAAGTAATTAACCACCATGACATCTTGCAGAGCAGAAGTGGAATAGCTGCTCCATAGAAAATTCGAATGTAGTGTCATCAGCCGCCACATCAACGAAGCAGAGTACCAAGGGCATCACGCACATAAGAGCGGCCGGGATGCCATGCTGGAAAATGAAGGTTAACCTTAAGGAGATTCAAATGCGACATTCAGCATCCGGCCACGATTTACAGTTGCCTCCTCGGCATGGTGCTTCCAACATGAAAATGCTCTGGTCAGCTGTTTGTATGGAAGCCCTGAACGATGGACCCGCATTTCGAGCGCTGCTGGGTTAGATGTGGATTTTTATTTCATTTTGAAGACGACCTGCCAATGTGTAGTCGGACTTAAAAGATTAAATGTTTAGGGGACGCTCGAGGGCTTGTAAATACTTTGCCTTGACCAAGAGTTAAGGTATGACAATACGTGGGGCGAGACCGCTGGTGCGGCGAGTTGGGAATAAGGACAATACGTGGGAAAGTGTGAACTTCCGGGGACGGGCATCCGGGATCCGAGATCCAGGAGTGGATCGATGATCCCGTGACACTTGTTTTCATTCGCGTTTGGTGTCCGCCTGTTTCACGTCTATCTCCACTTCGCCGGCGTGATGGGCCACAGTTCCCAAATGGCAGGGGCTCTAGAGATACTCAGAAGTTCTCCTAGATTGCTGCCGTCCGTTCCCATCGTCTCGGCCCGAAGGTCGGAATTGCTTCTCCCATGGACAGACGGCTATGAGGCGTTTCAAGTTTGTCACCATGCTCCGTTGTCCTCATCCTTCCCATTTTTTCTGGGACAAAAAAGTGATAAGAACGTCGCCGCATTTTGAGTCAAGTCCCACCAACATCTTCGCTTTTCAAGACGGGCATGATACGTGTTACTCCATTTCTACCCACACTCTGTCATGTCGTTGCTTTACTCGCCATTGTGCTAGTACGCATATACCCACAACCCACACTTTTCTGAACGCTGATAGTGATAACCTATTCGCGATGTGGCAGAACGTATACGCAATCCCCAGCCAGTTTCATCGCAGTAATACGGGCTTACACATCCACCAACATCATGTCCTCCATACAGGATGGACCGCGCTTGGGTGTTACACGTGAGTTACCTTCTACGATAGGGTCCATTTCTGACGTTTAGTTTATATTTATATTAGGATGTAAGTTGTCATGCTTATGGCTCGAGAAGGTTTTCTAAACATAAAAGACAGGGACAGCACGAATGGATATGGGTTCCAAACAGAGCTTGCAGATAATCGAAGCGTGTCGGCTGAGAGCTGCGTCATACTTTGTGCCTCTCAGAACTTTACGCTAGCCGGACTGCAACACGACGTGCAATGTTGTGGGTTTTACCGTTGGTCTATCACCCTGTCAGGGTTTAAGATCCTCCTTCGCAGCCTGCGGGAACAGACTCCTCGATGACGCCACCACAGTGACCGACCCTAACTGCAGAATGGACCACAATGGAGATAAGGTGTAAGTTGCCCCATTTGCTACCACGTCACCTGTAGATTGAGCAGCTGAACTGACCGACTTCCAGAAAAGCACGTGATGGACTAAATCGGGTGTCTGTCTACACTTCTAGAGCTGATGGAACCATATTGGCTTCACCGACTGTGCAGACGACGGGTCTTCCTGGGAATTGGAAATATTCTCGGTGTCTGGCGTACGTTCATATGCCCATATAAATCGATGATTTTGTTCATGATTACTATATTCCTCAGTGAGCCAGCCTCTTCTCATGTTTTCCCGTACAACCTTATCCTTGCAAACAATAACTCCGCACAAAACTGCCTGTCTCAATGCTCGGCCTTTGGATACCCGGCAGCGGGCATGGAAGCTGGCCAAGGATGCTGTATGTGATCCATTACCCCGCGGCTGAGCTTTAAACCTCGGACTCATAGAATACCAATTGTATACTCTAGGGTGTGGTGATGTCGCGGATATTACTAGTAATGGCGGAACGACTGCCGCGGAAAGCGACTGCACGAGTGCGTGCTCGGGTGATCCTGCCCATCTTTGTGGAGGCGCCCAGAGGCTCCAGCTCTATCTCTGGAACGGCAACCTTAATACTTGGCACACACCCACGAACATTGGTCGCTATGAGGTACACACATTCCGTGCCCTTTTGTTTGCATGGGGTTGAAAATGCCATCACCGTAGTACCTCGTGCCCGGCCTTGTACCTCCCCTTCTCGCTACCGTCGGTATCAACGGCAAAGTCTCCTTCCTCGAAAAAGGAATAGAGTCTGGGTTAAACGAATTCAAAAACTCCTCTGGCGCATACGAGCTTGACTTGAGCCTCGTCAATGACTTTTCTCGAGCCTGGCGTGAGATGCACGTCAAAACGGATGTATTCTGCTCTGCTGCGATGGTCCTTCCAGATAAGGCCGGGCGAATTCTCAATGCTGGTGGTTGGACGTCGAATTCGCCGTTTGGTCTCCGGCTCTATACACCCGACGGTTCAGCTGGCGTCAATGGCACGAATGACTGGGAGGAAAATGCTACCATATTTCGACTTCAGGTAGGCAGTGCGCTCATCTTAGACCCCTCATGTCAGTTCCGAATGACCATATTTATACAGACTGGACGTTGGTATCCGACTGCACTCATTCTGTCCAATGGCAGCGTCCTCATAATGGGTGGTACGAATGGTGCAGGTGGCTCAGCTAGCGCTACACTTGAGATTCTCCCTCGTATCCCAGGTGGCGATACGCTGGTACCCCTTGACTTCCTTGAACGTACAGGCCCCAATAATTTATATCCTTTCCTCCACGTCCTCCCAAGCGGGGTCATCTTCGTTGGTCCGCCGAAAATGCATGACTTTCTAGTATTGTCGTGTTGACATATGGTGATAGGTTATTACAACGAGGCACGGCTTCTTGACCCCGTGACCTTCGCAACCGTCAAGGTTCTCCCTAATATCCCTGGCTCAGTCACGAACTTCCTTGCTGGTCGTAATTATCCGTACGATGCCGCCTCAATTCTGCTGCCCCAACACGCTCCGTACACGGGTGAGGTCACGGTGCTGATATGCGGTGGTTCTGATGCTGGTAGTAATGCCCTCGACAACTGTGTGTCTATTCAGCCCGAGGCCGCAACACCCACCTGGGTCATCGAACGGATGGTCCGCACATCTTTTCCCTGTCTGATAATTGATTGTCGATCTGCTTTCTAGCCCTCTAAACGTGTAATGCCTTGTATCGTGGCACTTCCAGACGGCACATTCATGATCATAAACGGTGCTCAACACGGTATTGCTGGTTTCGGCCTCGCAGATGACCCGAACTTTTCTGCGCTTCTCTACGACCCGTCGCAACCCTTCGGGGCGCGTTTCTCCATTCTTAACACTACAACGATCGCGCGGTTGTATCATTCTGAAGCAACTCTCCTTCCCGACGCCCGTGTGCTTGTCTCAGGCTCTGATCCTAACCCAACTGGAACACAGACGTTCCCAGAGGAGTTGCGCATTGAGGTGTACATACCACCTTACCTGAACGAGGGCCTTACCCAGCCCATCGTGACAATACCGAATACGGACTGGGCGTACGGCGGACAGTACGAGATAAACGTGCAGCTATTCCACGGTCAGACGTCCGGCATGAGAGTATCGCTGGTCGCGGCAACGTCAAGTACTCACGGCAATACCATGGGTGGCCGAACCATCTTTCCTGCCTTCTCGTGCTCGGGGCGCAAGGTCTGTACTGTCACAGCGCCCCCGAACTCGAAGGTCTCTACACCTGGGTGGCATCAGGTGTTCATTCTGGATGGCCGGACACCGTCGCACGGCGTGTTCGTACGGATTGGAGGGGACCCGGCGGAGCTTGGCAATTGGCCTGCTTTGCCCGGTTTCAACCTTCCGGGGATCTGACATCCTTCGTGGTAACAGCACACCCAAGCCCTGCAAATTACCTTACCCTTCTTTCTTGTTCTCTCTGTCTCCCTTTTACCTTTCTTTGCCAACGCTCTGTGCTGACACCTCACCATTTCGGTTTTCTTTAGACACATGACTGGTCATTGTTTGTTGTATACGTGTGTGTGGACATTAAGCATGTACGGCATTGTAGTCGCTGAGTACATCGCTGCTGTGTAACAATGACTAGGACGGTCTTATGAGTTTTCTGGATTTCTGGCGCTCCACGCGCCTTCGACTTCGATCTCAATCCCGCGAAACAGAGACCGAGCACCACTACGACGTACTAGATCGTTTCGCCTCCTGTTTGTGTTTGAGACAACGGGTTCTATTTCAATCGGCGGGTGGCTGGTGCCAGAGCAAATTTGTTGTCATAGATCATGTTCAGTTACAGTCACTTACTACCTTGACCTATGTTTGGTATCTAGTTTACCCTGGTTGTGACGAATTTCGCTCAATCGATGCAAGAAGACCTTGTCGTGTCGTGAAGATAATCCTCTGGCAGTCGTTGCAGAAAGAATGTTGATGGCGCGCACGACATGCTAAGTATGACGGAGCAGGAAACACTGAGCATTCTAGATTTTGGTCTTCGTTGGCGGCATTGTATCCAGGTCGCAATGTCAATTTTAGGTGATCTCAACCTTTGGACCAACTCTCATTATCCAGGACATGCCGCGGACTGTACAAAGTAATCTATGGGGGAGAATCATCGGCGTACATATACCTAATCATTTCAGTTGTCAGTGACTCCAACAGATTTAAAAGTTGCCACTTCCGTTCCAACTTCTCCACCTACGTGTACCTATCATTGATCGCCCTCGGAACAACTTGAACCACTATTTGTGTGAGTTAATTTCAAGTTGCGCCAGTCGTGGCGTCCCGGTAGCATTGTATTCACGGGCCGGGTCCAGTCATTATGTTGGCTTCTCTATACATCTGCCAGCTCAAAGCAGTTAGCAACTATTTTTGTCTCAAGAACTTTGATTCCAGTAAATGAACGACAAAGGCGTCGCAGGGAATAGTTAGCTGCCAGTGCAATCAGTAATATTTTGGTAGTGCAGGGCGATTAGCACACCTTACACCTATGTCAGGGCAACTTCAAGGACAAGTTGTCGAAGGACCACGCATGCTCGATCGTGCATCGGTCATGCGTCTATACGAATTAGTTGTCCCGAGTGTTCAAGTGCAAGCCGGGTGCCGAGGCTTAGAGGTCGGACCTCACGCACGTGAACGCGGGAACATTTCTGGCTTGCTGCATTCAGCGCTGGCACGCGCCAACCACTGGCACGATGGAGGACGCATCTGAATTCTACAGGTTCTTCCTTACTCATGTGCTCACAGTTCGCTTCGCCCAATTTAATTCAATGAATATATATTTTCGCGTACTAGCGCTAACATTGCCGAGCTCTTTTGGTATCCTGACGCTGTGCGGTCTTGATCAGTCTGAGGGCGATAGACGGGGCGAAACGATCCCGGTGTTGATATATTTGGAACCCGGATCTACCCGATGACCCCTGGTGAGAAGATGGCACCGTCTCCTTCAAGTTCGCTTCAGGTTCTCAGATCTCAGCCCGTACGCGCGACCCACGAGGTCCGATGCGTTGAATCAGAATCAGATCCTCACTGTTCGAATCCCTCAATGACCACGGCCCGCGTCCGGAAGGGAATCTTCTGCGTGAAATGCGATGCGCATCCATGACGATGTCACGCGTCAGATCGTTTGACAGTTTTCACGAGGCTCAACTATACAGACTTCGTTTGCCGTTCGTTCTCCCTTGATAAAATTTAATCGATTGATTCCTTTGTTGAGATCTTACGTTGATATTCTCTTTTCTTCTCTCTGCCTTTCCCCGGAGGTAGAAATTTGATCACTTATGCCAATAGTACTCACCTTAGTTGTGTTTTAATGCATAACTTCTTCATTTGACCAGAAAATCGCGGTTCGTTTATGTTGGCTAGAGAGCAAGCAGCATGACCCGTGGCGATCACATCTGAAACTAAGCCTGAATATGGATCCTTCCGCGGCCGCTTTGTCCTTCCTGATTGAACTTCGAATGGAGAAGACACTGGGGGCAGTAGGATAACCCGAGCTTACCTTCCTTACTTTTACGCCGGACATAGTAATCGAGATATGATAGTGCTCGTACACATGAGACAAGACCCAGACAAGATGCTTGTTTGGCGAGTAGCGAACCCGTGTCAACGTTGCCGGATGAGTGAGAGCCTCTCTCCGCTTCGTACGGATCCTCTGGTTGAACACCCAGTCCTCCGCGGGGCGCCAGAAGTGAATACTAGGGGAATGCAATACTTTCGTGTAGTCCTGTGACGACGCGGATCAAGTTAAGTGGGCGAATGGGAAGGTGATGAAACAAGTAGTACCGCCAGCTTATACTTTGATGGCTGTGTGAGTGGGCACCCAGGTCAGCATGTGTTTGGGACCGCTGTGCTAACTGGTTGGATATTCTAGAGCAAACTGGGTGCCGCATGGGCTGTTGATACTGTTGCTGTTGGCCACTGCAGAATCTCTACATTTGGAGGACGAGACTCGGAGTGTCTTGGCAGCCGTAAAACTCGGAAATGGTCCTAAGGTCGGCATAAAGAAAGGCAATGACTTGTGCGGAGTTAAGAGAAGTTAGGACGCAACGTAAAACGGCCACACACCGGAGATACCGTTAATATACTAGAAGTTGACATCGAACCCCCGAGATCGATGAGCGATTATAGAAGGATGCCTAACAAAAGAAATGTAGTGACAGCTAACAAAGATTGACATACTATTCTTGTGTGCGGTGACATGAATCGTCCGATCGTCGAACTAGGGACGCATGAGGAGCAAAAAGGGAAGAAGGGGGATCAAGGAAGCCAATGGGTCGAAAGAGGTGCTGGATGGCCATTAGAGGACCCCATAACCAGTATCGATAAAACAGCGAGGATCTCATTCCGGACAAAGGAGTTACTGTAAAACACAATGCAATGGCCAAAAGGAACAGGGAGTTGACACCGTTTCTGGATATGACACCCATTAGATAACAACCCACGCTCGGCATCCTTCTAACATGTACAAACATGACCAGAGAAGTGTGTGTGTGGTACTAGTTGGATGAGCTATGGCTATAGTGTGGTGCATGGGCCAAAGCATAAGTTCGGATTGAATTCGAGCTGCAGATTTCAGAAAATGACTGGGAAAGAGGCGGTAGATAATAACCACGATTGCGAGATTAGCGGGAGGCAGACGACGGATGTGCAAGACGATTTACTGAGCAGGACGGCAATTGCGGCGGGCGGACTTAGCGTCCGGTTTCGCACGCTTACCGTAAACTTTACCGAGGACCTTCCTCGAGTTCCGTTCCGTTGTGTGTCGAATTAGGTAAAGCCGCGGCTCGACGCCGCGCGTTCCTGACTTGCGGCCCTGACTTGCGGCATTCGTCGATGCATGGCCCTCGTTCCCAGGCCACCTCGCAACGCTGGCCACGACCCGTTGCAGCAAGCAACGCAGCGAGGTTGTCCCTCCTGGCCGGAAACTCTGACTCGGTGTTTTAACCAATCTCAGCCCCGCGCGATACGAATTAGCCAAAGCAATTTGGGCGCAACCTGAGGTGCGCATGAAACATAGACGTCCTCTGAAGACATCGGATTCGTGACACTGCTCAAAGGAACGTGTTCACGAGTTTACAACGCACGCAGCGTGTCGTGCAATTGAAGATGCTTGAGGAAAGAACTTGATCATACTGTGTAGTCGACACGCATCGTTGCTCACCCTCCAAGATATAATCTGCCTCCTCAATGCGTCATTCGCGCCATATTCTGGGGGCCTTTGCCAGTTCTCATTCTAGGGAGTACCCTATTGTCGTGAAAATGCAGTCTTCTGGAGATAAACGAGGCGAAACATCGACTGGCGGGTTCTTCCCCGGTGACGTCTTACCCTGAGCTGAGCGCTGAACGTTCTAGCTTTTCCATATCTACATGCAACCTAACCTGCGTATGTTGCCCACATCTCCCCGAATCCTAGATCCGCATCTTTCGGGGATTGCTGGTGACAGAGACGAGTGATCACACCACGCATTTTGAATGGGTTCGTTTACGTCAGGCACCACGTGCCACCTTGACGATAATACAGAAGCGTCTCCACTTCCAGGAGACCGCATTTGGGAGAGCGCAATAACGTATCTCTTTCCACCCTCAGGTTTTCACTTCCTCGTTCTCTCCTGGGTTGTGAAGATCTGAATTGAGGGCCCCTTTTGGCCATCCTCTTGTTCACAACCTCATGCCTACTTTACTCCGTGTGGAAGTGATGGTAACGAACTGTTGGCCGCAGTATCAGCAGGGTGGAGACATCGCACATCGTGCTCGCATACCATGCCCTAACAACGCCCTTATAGAGCTCGGAAAGGGCAGGAGACTGGAGTCCGTGATCCACACTCACACACACAAATGAATGATGTCGCGTAGCAGAAAGCGAACGCGCGCCACAATGACAGCACTAACTATGAGACACCAGCTGCAGACTACAGGGAGGTGTGTTTGACACGGACTAATCCGCCTCAGCGTTGCGATGTGACCGAAAAATGATTGGCGGCCACACTCATAGGCCATCAAACTGTCTGATTGATTATCCCGTTCTCAGCGGGGCACGGTGACGTATGCCTTGTTGGAGCGCAAGCACTTCGTGATGCACTATGAAAGAGTTAGAGGGGAGAAAGGCGGACAAGTGAACGGATGGAGAGTGAGGTCATAGTTTGATGGGATATCACCGTGACTGTGAGTTAGTAATGTTCCCCACTTTGGGTATGTGCCTTGTTGGAGCAACTTCTTGATCTATTCTGAGCTGGGGCATATGTGGGCTATGTGCTGCATAATCTGGATCTCGGGAACAGAACATTCGGATGCTTCTGCGACGGTGATTAGAGTTACCAGGGTCACACGGTAGTTATGACCTATGGTTGGTCCCATATCATGAGACAGAGAGAAGTTGGGGCTCAACGTAAGGCGGACAGACGCAGGAGATATTGGGTTGAAAATGGCGATTGCATGGGACTTGGGAAACTGATGTCGTGAGTGATAGCAAAGAAATAACCGTCACTGGCAACAACAAAAGAAAAGCGGTGAAAGAGCGCCAGCAATGGCAGTTTTCCCATAGGAACGTACGCTAAAGCAGTACGCTAAAGCCTACCAATGTGCGTTAATTGGAGGGCCTCATCCATAGTATACACCATACAAGTGATGAGTATGCCCAGGGCAAAGGCTGGTCTGTCCATTACGGTGTGTAGTTAGGTAGAATCTGAGACTGGAAAAAGGTGGAACCACGGAATGCGTTTTCGGTAATCGACCCGCATTAACGCCCTATGTGGCACCAAACCTCAACTGACCAGGTACAAGTAGCGGGGTCGACAATGGAATCCGTGGAGCAACGACATCTTCCAGAGAATGCGTTTTCTAGCTGACGTGTTGGGATTCCGTTCTGGAAAATTAACGAACCTTGTAATTTCCCCAGAGCACAGACGAAACCGAGGATGAAACCGTGACCGATATCCGGCATCTGACCTCCGATTCAGACAATTGGTCTATGAGACAATCACCGACGCCCTCCCGCTTTGTAAGATCAATTGGTCAATTGGTCACTGAGAAAGGATGATTTGGCTGAGAGTCAATATTGAAGCTTGAAACCATGGACTATGATCCGCATCTTCCCAGAGCGCCTGCGGTCCACAAGTGACCTGTATTCATTCCGTCCTGAAGAGAACATCATTGAACCATACAAAAGAAATGTCGGCTAAATACGTCACACACAGGTTCTCCACTCTCCTCGGCTGGTGGCTGTATCGATACTAATATGTCCTCAACGATTCAAGGTGCTGGCTGGTCACTGGCAAGCCTGATGCAGCTCCTTAAGGATGCTCGGCGCTTGGACTCATCATCAGAAAAATGAAATAGGGGACATTCTTGTCACAAGATAATCAACGAGTGAACGTACTACTGTGGGTATGACTCGTATAGTCACGAAGATCTTGTCGCATATTCGCTTTCTGTACGGTTTGGCGATGCCAGTGCGGGTATGGCGGGTATGGCGTAACCATACCCGACGAGACCACGTGACAGACACTCCACCCGCAATGATGCATGATCATTCGCCTTTCTGCCTCTCCTCGAAAACACCCATACAAAATGAATCATTTGATCTGCGCTGCCATTCATATAACTTGGGAAAGCTATGATGTCTGGATCGTGCCGTCAAAGCCGCAATTTTCTCCACCCCATTATTTTCTCAGGCTTTATGTGGCCACGAAAATATCCGTTGGAATACCGTCCATTTATGAACTGATAAAGTGACTGCTCGCTGTACTGAAGCCTACACCACTTTTCCGCCTTACCTTCAGGTTCTCTTCCATAGAAGCTGTAAGGCGCATATAGATCGCCGTCCCCAACGAATTCCGTAAACCCAGGGACGCGTGGTTCAGACTTCCAGAAGTCTCTTCCCTCGAAGGTGAACCATGGTGCATTGGCATTGTGCTACGTTCTTCTAATGTCCCTTTTTATTCCCGAACTCGGAATGCTTTAAAAGCCTCGTTCGACCGCATTCCAATCTCATCAGCGCATCTACCTGGCAACAACGATGCATTCTATATCCTGTCAACTTGCCGTTTGGTTTGCCGTTGTGCCCGTATGCGCCATACCTGTATCTTGTGCTCTCATATGCACTCATACGAATAACTTGATTCTTGGCATGATAGTTAATACTCGCGAGTCCATTGCA
>WNFR01006238.1_pt1 | contig 12196 bp, 12 predicted proteins | sample 5400221 | NCBI WGS metagenome assembly WNFR01 (sample SAMN13153357, study PRJNA577476) | soil metagenome | isolation source: 40 cm soil under Madrone tree | place: USA:California | collected 2016-06-14 | reverse complement strand
AAGGCCAATCCCTTATGGGGAGCACCGAGGATACACGGAGAGTTATTGAAGCTGGGTATTGAGGTCTCTCAGGCCTACCGAGGGAAATCGTCAGCGTACGTGTCAGGTACGGATGACGTTCCTCTCAAGCAGAGTGTTAATCGGTCCTTAGATTGTTGCTCTAAAGGCCCTCGGTGTCGCTCCAGCCACTTTGCGGAAAGACGTTGTGAAGTGACTCTGACTTGAAAAACCCGAACGCAGAGCAATCTCCGCTATCGGCAGTTCTGTCTCCTGCAACATCTTCTTTGCGCCCTCAATTCGTCGCTCCGCGATATAGTTCGTTGGAGTCATTCCCATCGACTGCTTGAAAGTACGCGAAAAGTGGAAGTAACTCATCCCGACTTCCTTCGCCACAAACCGAAGGGCTACTCTTCCTTCCTCTTCTTCAGCGAGATGCTGGTCTATTAAACCAACAGCCTTTTGTAATTTGTGTGGCGCCATCCCACCATAGCCAATTTGGACATCCTGCAAAGAGCTGTAGCGCCTCACCAACTGCATGGCAAGAGCAATTGCCAGCGAATCGGCGTAAAGCCTGCTGCTAATTGTGGCCTCATTCAATTCATGCAAGAGAGACATCGCCACATGACGGATGTGTTTATTGCGGAAGCCGATTTGCGGAGTGAGAGCAATCTCCTTGTAGGAAAAGTTGAGCTCGGTGACAGCCGAACGAACAAAGAGCGGCCGAAGATAAAGAAGCAGGATGTTGGGTAAGCGTGAACCTTGAGATTGGAAACTCCACGACGAACCAGCCGGAATTATGGCAACCTCTCCCGCAGACACTCTTCCTTCGAAATTACGCTTGCCAAAGCGTGCGTTCAGCTGTAGCGGTGTGCTGAGGTTCAGTACCAGGCAATGGCGCTCTGAGACCGGAACGACCACTTCGCTCAGGTTGGGACGCAAATGTGTTACGCGGATGTCCTGCCATCCAAGCGCGTCACTAGATGCCACCAGAGCTTCCGGATAGATGTCAGAAATTTCGAAGGCAGACGACCGCGGTGACAATTGCTCCCACTGATCACGGCTATTTCCACCCCACATCTCGAGCTGACGATTCACTAATGGTCCAGGCCAACTTGGGTGTGCCTGAGTATTGATAGTTTGTAACATCGCTCTCCTCTCTGTTGGTCAAGGCGAATCAAAAATCGGAGGCCTCATCGGTCATCCCTTTGGGCATCGGCAACGATGCGCCGATGGCAAAGAACAACTCTTGCTCAGTGAATGGCTTGCTCAAGAAAGCGACTGCCCCGGCTTCCATGGCTCTCATCCGTTCTTTTTCGGTGTAATGGGCAGTTACGAAGATGATGGGCACCAGTTGATTGTCAGCCCTCAATCTCTGCTGAAGCTCCAGCCCGCTCAACCCAGGCATCATGACATCCAGGATCAAACAGTCGAAGACTTGAGACCGACCGGAATTCAGGAAGTCTTCGGCCGATGAGAAATCCTCCACACTCAAACCCATCGAGCCGATTAGCGCCTTGGTCGCTTCGCGCATTGACTCGTCGTCATCCACAACTGAAATCCTTGTACCCTTAGTGAACGTGCTGTTTTTTCGCATACTCTTTTCTCGACAAAACCAGGGCTGACCGAAGGTTCTCCAAACCTTTCGCATAGCAAGCTATTGCTAACTTTTGCTTCCAGCCCTGGACCTTTCTTATCCCGGCATTGGTCTACCTGAAGACTATCGGGTATGCGTTTTTGTGACTATTGGAGGGTGAGGTAGCGAGATGGGAATTTAGGGAAGCGATACTGGAGGAAACTCTGATGGGTTTGGCCGACCCAGGAATAAAGACGTAGTTTTTGGATATCAGAAGGAATTTGGCAACGACTCTGGCCGTGTTTCTTGCACAACTTAAGTGCCTCACATCTGGCAGCAACAAACACAAATTTTGAGCAACGATCTGCAATACCAGCAACTTGCCTCTGTTGCAGAATTACTGCTGGAAACCTATTGAGGCTTTGTTGGTAGCCGCTCTGTAGAAAGAAATGTCGTTATGCCTTTAAGAGATTGCACCTCGACAGGAGATGACGTCTCCATTAGTCAGTCGTTGGATCAGAGTGACTCGGCTGCGTGATAGCGTCGAGCTGAGAAGATAGGAGCTCGTCTCAAGTAGGGAGGTCGATTGAGCGAAGAAACATTCCGGGTTGTTCTGCAAACCGTGACAGCTTTTGCCTATGCGGGAACCGTTATTTATGCAGCGCTGCAGTTCCGTAGCTGGCAAGCTGGGCAGCGCGTCGCTAATTTCAGCAAGCTTGTCGAGCTGCAGCTACAACTACGAAGCATGAATGTTAACGATCCGACGCTGGCAGCCATTGATCCCTATTTCGTTCCGGGGGCAACCCCCGATGAGGTACGCGGCTATTTCTACAATCTAATGCAACTAAGTCTATTCGAAATCGCCTGGTTCAGTCACAAACACAGACAACTGGATGAGGGCTATTTCCAGTCATGGGTGTCCAACATGACTTCGGTTGTCATGCGGCCATCATTCCGCTCGATGTGGCAGAGTGACAGGACAAAAATCCTCGACAATCGCTTCCGCGCTTACGTGGATACGCTGATCGCAAATGCGCCGCCGTCTGCGACAATTGCGCCCAACTCTGCTCAACCATGACCCGTTGCTTGTGATTTCTGATGTGAGCAAACGAAATCTTGCTTGTCTCTTTTTCAGCGGACCTCCGTTCGGCAAGCAGGAATTCGCATGTGGTACAAATCAATATCAATGACAAGGAATCTGGTAAACGACAGTCTGCGGGTACCCCAGAAAACGCAGCTTGCCGTGCGTGCACCAAAGATGAACCGGGCTACCACAATCTCCCAGGCTCCGAACCGGCTCGCCAGGTGAGATGCTATTGGTTCGGCGCGCAGATATACAGGACTATTGCGAATTCGAGCGCTACCGGATCGTCCAAACCAGTACCAGGTGCAGTCGCCTGTGAGAGCACCAAGTGTCCCGACTGCAATCACCGAGGGTAGGTGCATTAGACCGAGATCCACCACAACACCGGCGAGAGTGAATGTGACGTCACCTTCGATTGCACCTCCGATGAAGACTGCCGCGAGACCATATCTGATCAGAAGAGTTTCCATAGGTTAACTAGTGGTTATCAGCGTAGGTGGATGTCTTAGTCAGCACGACAGCGGCGCGCCCAATCACATACCAAGGAACCCTGCAAAATATTCACTTCCCCATTTCAACGGTCGGAGCTCGGAAGAAATCTCTTCAATAGCGTGGGTCAACTGTCTTGTTGTCCCTCATTTCACTTCACCAAGTGTATGAGGAGCCTTTGTCCTAGTCTTGCCTCTCTTTGCGAAATGTTGCTGTTAATTGCCAACGCGCGCTACGCCAAGACTATTTGGGCTTTTGTGATCGTGGGGTGCCATAGGAAGTCCTGTTTCTCCTTTCGTGACATTCGTTTGGCAAGCAAGAATTCGCAAACTGGCGCAACGAGATGAAAGATCAAATGGGTGGTGATAACTAGGATTGCGGCTAGCTTCGGTTGCCATTACGAATTGGTGTTGCCGTCAAGCATAAGTTGGAATTTGAAAAGGAGAATTTAAATGAAAGTATTTCGCGTTACGGTAGTCGGTGCGCTCGTTCTTTTTGCAATCACGGCCGCCTTCGGAATGTCTGTGAAGTCGGACTATCAAAAGACCTATGACTTCAGCCGGTTACGGACTTTCGCATTCAAGACCGACCGGGCCAGCAATGATCCACTGACAACGAATACGATTGAGGCCGGAAGAATCCAGAGCGCGCTAGCAGCGCAACTGGAAGCGAACGGGTTCACTCAATCATCGCAAAATCCGGATTTTATTGTCGCTTTCTACGCGACGACGAAAGAGAAAACCTCAGTTCAAAGCACAGGCATTGGTGGGGGATTTGGATACGGCCGGGGATTTGGTTGGGGTTATGGCATTCCAGGCGGCGGGCGCTGGCGCTGGGGTTACGGGCCCGATATCTGGACCACCAATTACACTCAAGGCTGCGTCATGGCCGACATTGTCGACCCAAAAACCAATGAACTGGTGTGGCGTGGTGTCGTGAAGGACACGGTGAATGGAATCGGCCAGTCTGAGAAGCAGTCCAATCAGGCTGCCAAGGACCTGGTCAAGAACTTCCTGAAGGACGGAAAGAAGGCGGAGAAAAAATAGCACAGAAGTTTTCGGAGTATCTGCGGAAGGGTCCCGCCACTCTTCTCGCAGTCCGTCAGGTTCTCTCTGCATAGCAAAGTCTTGGCCTGTTTTTCTTCTGGCAAAGTTTTTTAGACTATTCTTCGTCATAGGGCGCCGATCACACAGAACGATGGGGCGCCCACGGGGGTGTAAAGGATGTCTTGACAACAAACACATGGGGGACGCCCCTACAGATTAGGACACTAACTCTCGAACACTTGCTAGACGTCCGGAAAACACTGAAGAGCCGTTCTTGATAGTGGGGCTACTGCATGTGTGTGTTCACATCTGGGCCAAAGCCTCGCGCACTTTGTTTTTTCCGCGCGCTACTTCAATGTTGGATCAATTAAGCACTCGTAATGTGATACTTCTCAGCAAATTCCAGCAAGCCGGAAAAAGCCTCGTCTCCCTTACTGAAGATGACCGCATATTCTTTCGCGCCTTCTCCACGGCTCAGCAGTTGAACCTGCATCCTGGGAGCTCCGCCCGTAGGAACAACTTGCGATGGCGCGACATATTCGCTTGCCGTTTCCTGGGAATGCGAAATCACAGTGGCGATTCCAACCAAGGAAAACAGGTAAATCAGTAGCATTACTTTGATCATAGATTACCTCTGGTCTATTCACGAAACTGCTAACGGTAGTAGCATTCAATTCATCCGCGACTATGCACTGGGCCACCACTTCTGCTCTCTCGGTCATGCTCAAAATCGAGTGACAACTGCTCACAGCTGAAATTCTCTCGGTCATTGGAAAAGGATCTTGGCCATCATTCCCTTGTCTTCATGATTCAGCAGATGACAATGGAAAAGTGACATCCCTCGAATAATTGGATCAGTGAAGTCCATTATGAGATCGACAGAACCGCCAACTGGAACGTTTGCGGTGTCGAGCCACAGCGGATCTGCGACTCTCACCCCATTCTCAGCGAAGAACAAGAAGTGAACCTGGTGAATATGAAACGGATGAAGCTCTCGAGTAGCGTTCACAACCCGCCAATGGTGATAAGACCCGACTTTCACTCGCAGCATCGGTTCTGAATGAGGGTCGAATTTACGCCCGTTTATATAGAAGCCATTCTTATCCTCAGTGAACGTGGCCACAAAGTCCGGAACGGATTTTTCCAGGCGGTCCACGTGCGCAATCCGATAAACCGGTCTGCCCTTAGTTTCCAAGTAGGGCGACGCTGGAATTTGCCGGCCAGGAACAATGTCAGCGAGGACCATTTCTGGATTCGCATCACCCTCAGGCCCGGTATCCACACAACGAGTGCGTAATGTAGCGACGGTACCTTTCGGTGGTCCGGTTACAATCGCTTCAATTCTTCCGGCCGGTGCCAACAAGAAATGGTTCAGCCACCGCTTTGGGTGACTTGGCTCATGAAAAGCGAGCGGCATCCCGTCCAGTGCGATCACCTCGAGCAGCTGACCATCCACCTGAACATCGAGATACCGGTCTGCGGCGGCATTTAGAATTCGCCAGAACTGGCGCTCGCCTGGGGCAATATCGAGCGATGGTCGAACCGTACCGTTGACAGTAAAGATCCGCTCCACCGCCTCCGTTGACGTGCCACACCGATCCTTGGGTATTGACACCTGCTTCAGCAATTGACCAGCATCTTTATCGTGTTCGATGTCACGTTCACGTATCACGAGCATTCGCTCGCGAAGTCTTCGCACCTCGGGGACGTAGCGGTCGATGCCTTCGACGATAATAGCGCCTGACATCCCATCCAGGACTTGCCGGTGACTTTCACCGTGCGGATGTGGGTGATACCAATAAAGACCCGGAGCCTGATCGAGTGGAATACTGACGGTGTAGGTGAGCGTCTCTCCAGGCATCGCCAGCATGTCAAGCACATCATCCTGGGGAAAGCGCGGTGACACGTGCAGCCCATGAAAGTGAAGGTTGGACATGTTCATGCACGGAGGGACGTCGCAGGGTTCAGTTGGAATTACCGGCAGGGCATTAACGTATTCGATCCGCAACTTATCACCTGGTTTGACCCGGATCACCGGCGGCACGGTCTGTCCGTTGTAGGCGAAGGCATCGTGGCCGTTCGCGTCACTCACCGCAGTGAGTTTAAATGTAACGAGGTGCTCTCTTCCTCGCACTTCTGGAGCGCCGGGCAAAGTAACGATTTGAGCTCCGGCTTTAAGAAACAGCAGAGCTAGAACGCAGATGGACGTGAAAATGGCGAGGAGCGATCTGCAGAGCTTCCAGTTCAACGCTAGTACTGTTACTACTCGTACCATTGCACAAGAGCCTCGCGCTTTCGTGCTCCCCTGGTAGGTACTGTTAATCATTTTCCTCCTATAGCCTCGGATCATTCTCTTCCGCTCACACTAATCATCTACGGGACGGTTTTCTTTCTGCATCTTGCTCTATGTTTCTATCTTTTGCTTCGCCTTTATTACTGTCAGGCTTATGGCTCACTTGCAGTTTCGGATTCGTGAAGGGTAAGAAGGCGCGTGAATTCGAAGCGGAGATCAAGATGTTGCAAGACGCCTTTAATCGGCCGCTCAAAGACTTAAGAATTTCTGTAACGGATAGATGTAACTAACTTCCGGGAGGCGCGCCGGTTGATTGATATTTGTTTGGAAGCCGACGTCAACCTTTTTGATACCGAAAAGCCATTTCGGACGACGAGATCAAGTGAGTCTCCTTAAGAAAATGCTTCTATCCTTTTAGATAGCAAGAGTCCGAAATTTGCGGCAACTGGCCGCAAGACCCTGGGGGTTGCAGCATCTAGACTGAAGCCGAATATGACTATCCACATTCGGAATATTCCAGTTAGTTTCTTGATCCGCCAGAGCGTGCGCTATCTGCTGGTCTCAAGTGGCTTTCGTTTCCTGCAGGCCATAGTCGTGCTTGCAGCGTTGAGTTTTGTGCTGACGGGCAGTCGTATCGCTGCTATCGACCAGTTTGGGAACCGAGCGGACATCCTCGCCGCCATCTGCGTCACCGTAGCAATAATAGCTCTTCTTACTGCGCTGAACCGGCGGGTGATGACCGCCATTGATCGTCGTTTCTTCCGCGAGGCATACAACGCTCAACTAATCCTGACGGATTTGGGCGAGGCGATTCCCACCCTCACAAAAACTAAAGACCTGGTTGAATTAGTCGCGAACAAGATTAGGGACGCGCTGCATCCGCAGAGTGTAACTATTTTCCTTGATGACAGGGATGTTGGAGCTTACGTCGCTGCCGTTTCCTGTGACGCATCAAAGGCAGGGTTTGCATCGAGATCTCAGCTGCGCAAACTTGTGTTGCAGTATGACGAAGCTCTTATAAAAGGATTGAGAAAGTCGCAGCTCCAGGATTCGGCGGAGATTACCGAAAGAGATCCTTTGACACAGGCTTCGGACTGGGAGGAGGTCAGTGTCGCGTTCGATTATCCGGACCAAACGTTGCGAGACTTAGGGTCTTCGCTCTTAATTCCCATCGCCTCCAATGGTCGTTTACACGGACTCATTTCACTGGGCCAACGACTCTCAGATCTCCCGTATGCAAAGGAAGACAAGCGCCTGCTGCTTGTCGTCGCCAACCAGATAGCTACATTCATTGAAAACATGAAGCTGATCAGCCGCATGGCCGAGGAAGAGCGCATCGCGCGCGAGCTCGAGATGGCCGCTGAAGTGCAGCGACACCTTTTCCCTGTCGATGGGTTTGAAGATGACACTCTTGAGATCTACGGCACCTGCCTCCCAGCCCTCGGGGTTGGAGGTGACTACTACGATTACTTTGACGTGGACGATTGCCGCACAGGTATCGCTATTGCGGATGTCGCCGGCAAGGGAATCGCTGCCGCCCTGCTGATGTCCACGGTTCAGGCTTCGCTGCGCTGCCAACTTGTTTCTGGTAACAGATCTCTAGCCGATGTCGTCTCCTCCATGAATCGCTTTCTCCGAAGATCAACCGGCGACAGGGGTTACGCGACATTCTTTCTTTCAGAGTTTGATAAAGCGACGCGTGGCTTAACTTATGTCAACGCAGGGCACAATCCGCCAATGCTGGTGCGCGGCAGACTTGCCTCGCGGGGAGAAGCTGGGGAGCTACTTGGGGTGCCAAGCCTTCCGCGATACTTATCAAACAAATCGGTTGGAACAAGTGCCGGCATCGCCGTGTCTGCTGCAGGGAGACCACTGATCAGACAGCTGACTACTGGCGGACCGATTATTGGTACCTTCCTCGACGAGCCCTACGAACAGGAAACTATTCAGCTCCAGAGTGGCGATGTTCTTGTTGTTTACACCGATGGCGTGACGGAAGCCTTGAACCCGGCGGGTGTGGAGTTCGGTGAAGAGAAGCTGCGGTCGACCGTAGTTGAATCCTTGCAATTTCCTGCGCGCGAGACGGCCAAAAAGGTTATTGCGAAGGTATTAGAGTGGCAAGGCCAAGCCTCACAACATGACGACATCACGTTGGCCGTCGTAAAGGTTAAATAGATGGAGCAATCTGTCCGTGGTTCAGGCGCCAGTGAAAACAACAACCCAAAGAACATTCGGGCAAAGTTAAGAAAGAAAGACAGCGCACCTCCCAATATGATGCAAGTCGAAATAGTTCTCTTCCGCGTTTCGCTAGCGCAAGAAATTCGAGCCGCGGACAGAGAGCAGGAATACCGAGTAAGTATAGTGAGGCAGTCGGCTTGGTGGCCGGCTCTGTACATATAATTTACAGTCGGCGGTCAGCTTCAAACCGCACGCATTAACAAAGGAGAGCCTTAAATGATGAGGAATCTAAGCAAGCTGTTCTTGGCGCTTTGCCTCTTAGCGGTTGGTGGAGGGGTTGTTGCCAATGCCCAAGTTGATACTGTTCCGGCGATCGAGGCAAATATCCCTTTTGCTTTTGCGGTTGGTGATACCACACTACCTGCAGGCAAATACGAGATAAAGACGCTTGACGATGAATCAGCCAATGTCCTTGAGCTACGCAGCGTCAACGGACAGCCATCCGTCGTTTTCGCTACAGAGGACGCACAAACGCGAACCGATCAGGCTGTGAACAAAACTGAACTCGTTTTTAATAAGGTTGGGAACCAGTATTTCCTCTCCCAAATCTGGGTGGCCGGCAGTGCAGCCGGTAATGAGGTGCCCAAATCAAGAATGGAGAAGAGACTTGCGAAGGGCGGCAGTCAATCGGAAAAGCAATCCGTTGTTGCCGTCATGAAGCGTATGAAGCCTTAACGTAACTAACCGTTTTGGTCCCGGCCCACGGCATTGCCACGAATTGGAAGACGACTGAAACGTTAGTCAGATTCGTGCGGTCCATGGGCCTTTTGTTTGGCGATATGATTGGTATCGAGTGCGCCCAGGCGCATTGGCCGGGTCGCATCTTTCTAATTCAAAGTGAGGCAAAATAACGGAGACTTGCTCCGGGCTTGACTCTGCCGACGAATCTTCGGTGATCAAGTACTTACTAACTTTGCGGATAGCAAGAGACTGGTAAACAGAGCAAAGGGAGGGAAGAAGGTGTGGCGGCTTCAGGTGCCTAATGTGCACCGCTTAGTTGTTATTAAAAGGAGAAGGGTTATGAAGGTAACGGTGATAGGTCGAGCACACAGAGTTTTGGCGACGATCGTCGCCCTGATTCTTCTTTCGAGTTTGGGAACAGCGCGCTCAGTTCAGGCTCAAGACGTCGCGCAAGCTGCACAGTCCGCACCTCTGGATTCTGCGGCAATGCAGCAACTCGTCGCTCCTATTGCGCTCTATCCGGACGCTCTCATTGCGCAGATACTTGCAGCCTCGACCTATCCAGACCAGATCGTGGAAGCGGATCGCTGGCTGCAGAAGCATTCAAAGTTGACGGAAGACAAATTGGCTCCCGACGTGGACAAACAGCCCTGGGATCCGAGTATTAAAGCCTTGACCGCGTTCTCATCCGTCCTGGCAAATTTGGACAAGAATCTATCCTGGACTTCGGCACTTGGCGATGCGTATTTCAACCAACAGCAGGATGTGCTCGATGCTGTTCAGACTCTGCGCGTGCGGGCGCAAGCTGCTGGTAATCTGCAAAGTAACCAACAACAGACAGTGACAAGTCAGGGTCCGACTATCATCATCCAGCCTGTCACCCCGGACGTGTGTTATGTGCCTAACTACGATCCGTGGTTGGTGTATGGAACTCCGATCGGGATTTATCCGGGCTACTTCTACGACCCATGGGTAGGGGGACCGTATATCTCGTTCGGCCTGGGCATTGGAATCGGGGGATTCTGGGGCGGGTTTGGTTGGGGTTGGAATTCGTGGGGCTGTAACTGGAGAGGGCATAGTGTCACCTTCAACAACAATATTTATGTTTCTCACAGTCCAACTTTCTTCCATCGTTTTCCTGGTGGTGGAGGTGGGAATTTCCGAGGAGGCCTGGACAGACCTTCTTTCCGAGGGAACAGCGGGTTCGGAGATGGCCGCAATGGTGGCGGAACCTTCCAAGGCCGCGACCCTACACTTCCTCCGGGTATTCGCCGTAGCGATCCGACGCTCCCTCCGGGTGTTCGCTATCGCGATCCGACGCTCCCTCCGGGAACCTCTCCGAAGGGCCGCGACTTTCGTGGCTTCGGCCAGCCGGGTCCCAACACTGGTACTCGTTCTGGCGCCTTCAGCGGTATTGGTCCAGGTGGAGTCGAACAAGGCTTTGCCTCTCGGGGGCATGACAGTCTAGGCGGAGGCGGCGGGTTTGGTGGACGAGGCTTCGGCGGAGGACACGGCTTCGGGGGCGGAGGAATGCGCGGCGGGGGCGGACATGGCGGAGGACGGCACTAATCCGGGATCATTTCATGGTCCATGTGTCTTTGACTCGATGAGGAACGACGAAAGAGAGATTGAAACAATGTTGAGAATTGGTGTTCACTTCTATCAAGTTCAGGTTCGCAGGCTACTAGCACTAACTGCATTAGTGCTCGCATTCGTGCTCTTAGCCAGCGGCTCTTTTAGTTTTGCGAGAGCTCAACAAACGGCGCAGAAGACATTCGCCTCCGCTGAAGAGGCTTGCGCTGCGCTGGTTGCTGCCGTGCAAGGGCAAGACCAGCAGGCTCTGGAGCAAATCCTCGGGCCAGCCACCAAGGGAGTCATTTCTGCTGGAGATGAAGCGGAAGACGTTGGCAGTCGTCGGCTGTTTGTAGAGAAATACCACGAGATGCATCGTCTGGTTCGCGAGCCTGGTGGAACGACCACTCTTTATATCGGAGCAGAGAATTGGCCAGTACCGATTGTCCTGGTGCGTAAAGCGAGGGGGTGGGTCATCGACCTAGTCGAGAGTCGTACAGAAATTGTGGCCCGCCGTATCGGCAGAAACGAACTTGAAACGATAGAAGTTTGCCGAGAGTTGGTAAACGCTCAGAATGAATATTACGCAGACTCACATGATGGCGAAGTGAAACAGTTCGCGCTGCGGTTCCTTAGCGGTGAGGGTAGACATAACGGTCTCTATTGGAAGAGGGCGGATCGCGAACCAGAGAGTCCAGTAGGGCAGTTGCTGACATTGGCGAGCTTTGAAGATGCCGTAATACAAACGACTGGACCACGGCCATTTCACGGTTATTACTTCCGCATCCTTACCAGACAAGGACGCCACGCACCAGGCGGGGCAAAGAACTACATGGTTGACGGTAAGATGACTCGCGGCTTCGCTTTCATGGTCTATCCGGCGGAATATCGATCGTCAGGAGTGATGACTTTCATCGTCAGTAGAGACGGTATCGTTTATCAAAAAGATCTGGGCCCGAAGACCGTACTCCGTGCCAAGACCCTGACGCAGTATGATCCTGACGCAACGTGGAAGAAGGTGAAGTAAGAATGAAGTACAGAAAACTTGGACATACCGGGCTCATCGTGAGCGAGGTGGCACTCGGCAGCATGCAGTTCGGTGGTAAAATGAACATGGGCGACCGGGGCCAGGAGGACACGACACGGATGGTGAAGCTGGCCTTGGACCATGGCATTAATTTCATCGACACGGCCGACGTATACAGTCTCGGAGAGAGCGA
>WNFR01006237.1_pt1 | contig 12200 bp, 9 predicted proteins | sample 5400221 | NCBI WGS metagenome assembly WNFR01 (sample SAMN13153357, study PRJNA577476) | soil metagenome | isolation source: 40 cm soil under Madrone tree | place: USA:California | collected 2016-06-14 | reverse complement strand
GATTGTCGCCGCCCGCTACCTGGTCATGCTCCGCGCATCCGCCTTCGCTCTTCGAGCTCCGGCGGACAGGAGTGGAGCATCCAGTACTCCTTATCGATGCGGCAGAGGCGCAGCGCCAATTCGGAAACGGCGGTGATTACTGGATTGCCCGCTTTCGCGGGCAATGACAACAGCGACAGCGCCGTCACCGTCGCCCGATGGGTCACTTGACGGCCGGAGCCTCGAACTCGGAGCTCACGATATTGCGGTTCTGCTGCAGGTCCTTGACGAGACGGGCGAGCTCCTCTTTGGGCAGGCCCGTCACGGCGAACCGCACCCGGTAGGTCCCCGCCCCTTTCGGGCCCTCGACGATCGAGGCCTGGCGGGCGCGCAGGAACTTGGTGACCTCGTCCGTGCTCGCCTGCGGGACGAAGTTGACATAGAGGTCGAGGCTGTCGACCTTCACGTCGGGCGCCGACGCGGTGTTGTAGCCCGCCCCGCTCTTGAGCATGATGCCGCCGATCAGGCCCGCCTGGAGCAGGATCACCAGCGCGGCCGCGGCGCTCGCATAAGCCAGCGTGCGGGGAGCGAAACCCGAGAAGAGCTCGGAGACGCGCGTGCGCAGATCGAAGGAGAAGCCGGGCTTGCGCTTGAGCGCGCCCTCGGCGTCGATCGCCGCGAACAGCTTTTCCATGGCGCGTGCCGAGGGGGCGCCCAGGCTCTCGTTGAGGTGGATGGTCTCGGCGAGCTCCTCGCGCACCAGGTTGAACCGACGGACGAGCTCCTGGTCGCTCGCCAGCGCGCGCTCGACGCGCTCGGCGTCGCGGCGGCTCAGCGTCCCGGCGGCATGCCACGGCAGGAGACTTTCGATCTCCTCGTGGTCGTTCGCCTTTTCGCTCATCGTGTTCATGGCCAACCTCTTTCAATTCCGGCTGCCTGCAGCAGCTCGGATAATTTCTTGCGCGCGTAGAACATGCGCGTCTTCACGGTGTTTTCGGGGATACCAACGATCTCGGCCACTTCCTCGACTGACTTCTCGTGGTAGTAGACCAGGTCGATGATCTCCTTGTGTTCCGGCGACAGCTTCTCAAGGCACTGCCGCAACACCGCGCTTTTGTCCTTCTTCTGCAACGCGACCTCGGGATTGTCCGAAACGTCCTCGATCGCCTCCGCAGCCTCGTCGTCCAACTCCTCGTCCGGCCTCTTGCGTAACGCAGACAACGCCTTGAACCGGGCGATGGCGAGCATCCAGGTCGACACCGCACTGCGTCCCTCGAACCGATCAGCCTGGCGCCACACGTCCAGAAACACTTCGCTGATCAGATCCTCGGCAACGCTTGGATTGCCGACGAGACGCAACACGAACCGGTACACCCGCACGTGATGCCGTGCGAACAGCACCTGCATCGCGAGCCGATCGCCTTTCGCGATCCTGCCGATCAGAACTTCATCCGAGGTCGCCTGGTTCGCGCTCAACGGTCGGCTCACTAGGTTAGTCGCAAGGGGATGGACGGAGGTTCAAACCGGAGGGCAACTGTTTCCAAGGCGCTTTTCCCTACCCAAATACCGCACAGGCTCCCCTCCTCTGGCCTGCGGGTCGCCGGCGCGGTATGGCTCCTTGGCTCGAGCCCGGAACCTAAAATGCCCTCGAAACCCTTTGTTCTGCAAGCGTTTCTGCGTTGGGCCCGGGGCCCATAAACGCATTAACCACTTAACACCATCAACCGCTTGGCGGAATCCGGCTATCCTGGTCCGCAAAGGCCCCCGTCCGACACCCCCCATGAGCCCAGCGCGACCCGATTCAATGCTGTTCGGCCTGCACGACTCCATGATGACGGCGTGGCGGGCAGCCGCGGATGACCGGCAGGGTGCGTTCCTGCGCGGTCACCGCGAGCTCGACGGCAAGGTCGCCGACAAGGGGGAACTCGGCGGGAAACCCGACCTTACCGACGCTTCCAGGGCCGGATGCGGCGGCCTGGGGCTTGCTCGTTTGTCGGATCGGACGTCCGCCCGGTTCGAAGCGCGAGATGACATTTCGCAGACGCCATCGCGACAACGCACAATCAAGGGACGAAAAGATGGGTGAATACGGGGTTGGGCAATCGGTTCCGCGCGAGGAGGATCCCTACCTGCTGCGCGGCGCGGGCCGCTACGTCGACGACATGGCGCAACTCGGGCTGCTGCGCGCCTTCGTGCTGCGCTCACCCCATGCCCATGCCCGCATCCGCTCGATCGACGTGAGTGCCGCCAGGAGCATGCCGGGCGTGGTGCTGGCGCTCGCCGGCGACGATCCGGCCGTCGCGGGGCTCGGCACCCAGAAGCCCAACACGCCGCGCAAGCGCCGCGACGGCTCGCCCGCCTTCGCCTGCTCCCAGCCCGCTCTCGCCCGGGACACGGTGCGGTATATCGGCGAGCCGGTCGCCTTCGTGGTCGCCGAGACGCTGCACCAAGCCAAGGATGCCGCCGAGGCGATCGCGATCGACTACGACATGCTGCCCGCCGTGGCGACGCTCGAGGACGCGATCAAGCCGGGCGCCCGCGCCGTTTACGACAAATGCGCGGACAATCTCGCCTTCGTGCACGAGGCCGGCAACAAGGCGGCGGCCGATGCCGCCTTCGCGACCGCCTTCCACGTCGTCAAGCACCGCATGGTGATCAACCGGCTCACCACCAACGCCATGGAGCCGCGCGGCGCGATCGCCGACTACGACGCCCGCGACCAGCGCTTGACCTTGCGCTGCACCGCGCAGGGCCCGCACCAGTTCCGCCGCTTTCTCGCGGCCGACGTCTTCAAGGTACCGGAGACGAAAATCCGCGTGATCGCCGAGAATGTCGGCGGCGGTTTCGGGATGAAGGGTGGGCTCTACCCCGAATACATTCTCTGCTGTCTCGCCGCCAAGCTCGCCGGCGCGCCGGTGAAATGGATCGGCGAGCGTGGCGAGAGCCTGTTGTCGGACGAGCATTGCCGCGACAACATCACCGAGGCCGAGCTCGCGCTCGATGCGGACGGCAAATTCGTCGGCTTGCGTGCCCGCACCTACGCCAATCTCGGCGCCTATTACCATTCCGACCGCAGCGCCGGCCCGCCGACCAACAATATCGGGGTGTTGGCCGGCACCTACGTGATCCCGGCCGCGCATGTCGAGGTCAACGGCGTCCTGACCAACACCATGCTGACCGGACCCTATCGGGGCGCCGGGCGCCCCGAGGCCGCCTATGTGCTCGAGACCATGGTCGATCTCGCGGCGCGCGAGCTGGGTATCGATCGCGCCGAGCTGCGGCGCCGCAACATGATCCCGGCCTCCGCCATGCCCTACAAGACCGCGCTGGTCTACACCTACGACTGCGGCGACTTCGGCAAGAATCTCGAGGACTGCGTGAAGCTCGCCGACTATGCGGGCTTCGCGAAGCGGCGCGCCGAATCGGAAAAGCGCGGGTTTCTGCGCGGGCTCGGCATCGCGAGCACGGTCGAGGCCTCGAATGCCGGCCTGATCGAGCATGCCGAGCTGCGCTTCGACCCGACCGGCACCATCACGGTGCTGGTCGGCACGCACGATCACGGCCAGGGCCATCAGACCACCTTCCGCCAGATCATCTCCTCCAAGCTCGGCGTCGATCCGTCCCGCATCGCCTTCAAGTTCGGCGACACCGACCAGATCATGATCGGCACCGGCACCTTCGGGTCGCGCTCGACCGCCTGCGCCGGCACCGCCATGCTGATGGCGGCCGACAAGCTCATCGCCAAGGGCACCCGGATCGCGGCCCATATGCTGGAGGCCGGCGAGCACGACATCGTCTTCAAGGACGGCAAGTTCGCCGTGACCGGCACCGACAAGGCGGTCGATCTCGTCCAGGTGGCGCGCGACGCCTTCGTGCCGGCAAAGCTTCCGAAGGGCGTCGAGCCGGGTTTTTACGAGACCGGCACCTTCGACGGGGGCCAGCGCACCTATCCGAACGGCTGCCATATCAGCGAGGTCGAGATCGACCCGGCCACCGGCGCGGTCACGCTCCTGCGCTACGCCGCGGTCGACGACGTCGGCCACATGATCAATCCGCTGCTGGTCGAGGGCCAGCTTCACGGCGGCGTCGCCATGGGGGTCGGCCAGGCCCTGATGGAGAACATGGTCTATGATTCGTCGGGCCAGGTCGTGTCCGGCTCGTTCATGGATTACTGCATGCCGCGCGCCGAGGATTTTTGCGATTTCGTGCTGGGCGAGAATGAAGTGCCGACCAAGACGAACCCGCTCGGCGTCAAAGGCGCCGGCGAATCCGGCACGGTCGGCGCGCTCGCGTCCCTCATGGGCGCGGTCAACGACGCGATGGCGCATATCGGCGCCGGCTACGTCCAGATGCCGGCGACCCCGGAGAAACTGTGGCGGGAGATCGAGAAGGCGGGGAAGCAGGCGCCGTAGGGTGGGCAAAGCGAAGCTTGCCCACCGACACCTGAGCTTAAGGGCGTCATTGCCCGCGAAAGCGGGCAATCCAGTGGTCCCTGTGCTCCCGGTAATGACGGGGCCGGCGATTACTGGATCGTCCGCTTTCGCGGACGATGACGGCTCTCGGGCTATCCGTTATAATGTGTTGAACCAGGAGACCCCCGATGCCCCGTCACCCGAAATATGTCCCGCACGGCGTCATCCCGGCCGTGCTGCTGCCCTTCAGTGACGACCTTTCGATCGACGAGAAGAGCTTCCGCCGCCACCTCGGCGACGTGACGGGAACAAAGGGCCTCTCCGCCATCACCGTCAACGCGCATTCGACCGAGGTCGCGTCCTGCACCTTCGAGGAGCAGCGCCGCGTGCTCGACATCGCGCAGGACGAGATCGGCGAGCGTCTGCCGATCGTCAACGGCATCTGGGCGGACGGCAGCCTCGAGGCGGCGCGCATCGCCCGCATGGCGACCGAGGGCGGCGCATCGGCGCTGCTGGTTTTCCCGCCCGCCCCTTTCACCATGGGCCAGTCGCCCGAGATGGCGCTTGCGCATTTCGAGCGCATCGCGGACGCGAGCGACCTGCCGATCATCGTGTTCCAGTACCCGCTCGCGACCGGCCAGGGTTATCCGCGCGACACGCTGCTCAAGATGGTCGAGCAGGTGCCGACCATCCGCGCCATCAAGGACTGGGCCGGCAACGTGCCGCAGCACGAGATGCATATCCGCACGCTGCAAAGCCTGCCGCGGCCCGTGAATGTGCTCAGCACCCACAGCGCATGGCTGCTGTCCTCGCTCGTGCTCGGCTGCAACGGCCTCCTGTCGGGCAGCGGCAGCGTGATCGCGGACCTGCAGGCCAGGCTGTTCGACGCCGTGCAGCGCAACGACCTGGCGGCGGCGCGCGCGCTCAATGACCGAATCTATCCGCTGGCGCGCGTGTTTTATGCCGAGCCCTGGGCCGACATGCACAACCGGATGAAGGAAGCGCTGGTGCTGCTCGGCCGCCTGCCGCGCGCGGTCGTGCGCCCGCCCCTGGTCAAGCTGGCGCGCCCCGAGATCGAGCGCATCCGCGAAGCCCTGCTCGAGTCGGGCCTGCTGGGCGCCAAGGCCGGTCGCGACGCCGCGTGAGCGTCGATCTTCAATACTTCAATAGCGGTGGCGCAGCGTAATCACGCGCGCACCGGGCTCGCCGCGATAAAGCTGGCTGCCGTAGGGCGCGAAGCGAGCGCGCGCGGCATAGAAGCTCGGCCGAGGTGCGCCGTAGGCCGCGCATTCTTGATACCCACCCCAGCAGCGCCAGCCGCCGAAGCTCCGCACATAGGGATACTGCATGGCCGGCGGATAGAAACCCTGCACATAGGCGTAGCCGCCCACCGCATAGATCGGGCGCGGCAGGCTCGGGTAAAAAATGTTGTTGTCGGCGACGATGCCGGGCCCCGAATAGACCGGCCCCTGATTGACCAGATAGAACGGGCTGGCCTGGTCCGCGAGATAATAGGGGGACGGCGGCCCCTGGGGAACGCCGTAGAGCACGCTGCGGCAGCAGTGACCGGCAGCGGCCGGCGTGGCGGCAAACCAGAACGGAGCCGCCAACGCGGCGGCCGCCGCAACCCATAGAACCCGCATGATACGCCTCGATACTCGCCTCTTCGCCGCCCGGCGAATCTGCCACGTTTTTTGGTGGCCCTCCAACCGGATTCGGGCGTCAAGGTTACGAGCGGAGAGCGCGGCCGCCTACGGATCGAGCAGGGGCTGCGGCTGCGGCCGCGGGTGCGATTGTGGCGGCGGGTTGTGGCGCCTCTCGCGCCGCGAGGGCGGCGCGACCATGACTTGCGGAGGGTCGTACGGCACCGGGGCGGACACCGGACCGGGAGCGGATTCGATCATCCAGTCGCGGTAATAGGGCTTGGCCGGCACCGGCATCTGCCGGTCGGGCGGGGGAATGACTTCCCGCCGGCCATACTGCGGCTTGTGCCCGGTGGCCGGGAAATAAGCGCCGGGATTGCGGTAGTGATCCGGCGGCCAATACCGCATGATGACGGTGGGGGGATAAGCGCCGTCCGGACGGTTGAGACTCGTTTGGCCTTCGATCACCGCGCCCGAGACATCGACGCCGTACATCATCACCGGCACGCCCGGACGGCCCGGCACCACGATGACCGGATCGTTCTGCGCCGCCGCCGAATCGGCCCCTGCGGCGACGCCGGCGATCAGGCTGGCAGCCAGCGCTGCGATCTTCAAACGGGCGGACATCGGCGTCTCCAAACTGGCCTGCACAGTTTAATCGAAAGCCGATGCCGACGCGTGCAGTGCGGCATCGAAATTGCGGAACAGCATTAACCGAGCGATACCATAGGGCGAGCCGCGAACGCGACCGCGTGTTTGGCGCGCCCTTCTCGCCGAATCCGCGCTCCGCGCCGCGGGTCTGGACGCGATGCGAATGAGTTTTTGTGCAGTGCAGAATTTCCGCAGCTTCATGTTGCGCCGCATGAATTCGGACGCGCCGGCAGCGCTCGGATTACCGATGCTACTTTAGACTTAAGACCAGTTGCCCAAAGACGCGTCCGGATGCGCTGCCTTACCATTGCGGCCGGGGTCGGGGCGCGTGGCCGAGATGCGCGGGCCGGCCCTCACAATAAACCACACAGGGATGATCCGCCCATGACCACAATGGCAGCAACCCCGGCGAGAAGCCGAGGAATGACGGGGGAAGAGCGATTTGTCATCTTCGCATCCTCGCTCGGTACCGTTTTCGAGTGGTACGACTTCTATCTCTACGCAATCCTGGCGCCGTTCTTTGCCTCGCTGTTTTTCCCGCCCGGCAACGATACGGCCGCGCTGTTGTCCGCCTTCGCGACTTATGCGGCAGGCTTCCTGGTGCGTCCGTTCGGCGCGATCATCTTCGGGCGGATCGGCGATCTCGTCGGCCGCAAATACACCTTCCTGGTCACCATCATGGTGATGGGTGCCTCGACCTTCGCGGTCGGATTGCTGCCGACCTTCGGCGCTCATACGCTGCCGGTGATCGGCGACATCGCCGGGGTCGGCTGGACGGCGCCGATCCTGCTGGTGACGTTGCGCCTGCTGCAAGGCCTCGCGCTCGGCGGCGAGTATGGCGGGGCAGCCACTTACGTCGCGGAGCACTCGCGGCATAACGAACGCGGCTACACCACGAGCTTCATCCAGACGACCGCCACGCTCGGCATGTTCCTGGCGCTCCTGGTCATCGGTCTCGGCCGCTATTACCAGGATGCGAAGTCGTTCTCCGAATGGGGCTGGCGCATTCCGTTCCTGATCTCCCTCATCCTGCTGGTCTTCTCGGTCTGGATCCGACTCAAGCTCAACGAGACGCCGATCTTCCAGAAGATGAAGGAAGAAGGAAAGGGCTCCGAGCGCCCGCTCACCGAGAGCTTCTTCCATTATCCTAACAACAAGTACGTGCTGCTGGCGCTGCTCGGCGCCACCGCTGGCCAGGGCGTGGTGTGGTACACGGGGCAGTTCTACGCCTTGTTCTTCCTCACCCTCATCCTGAAGGTCGACCCGCTCACCGCCTACATCATGATCGGAATCTCGCTCCTGATCGGCACGCCGTTCTTCATCGTGTTCGGCTGGCTGTCGGATCGGATCGGGCGGCTCAAGATCATCCTGGGGGGATGCCTGATCGCGGCATTGACCTACTACTGGGTCCTGTTCCCGGCCTTGACCCACTACGTCAATCCGGACCTCGAGAAATTCCAGCAGACCAACCAGCTGACCGTGACGGTCGATCCCGCCACCTGCCAGCTCAGCGCGCCCTGGAATATCCCGACGCCGTGCGACAGCGCCCGCGACATCCTGACCAAGGCCGGCCTGTCGTTCATCACCACCAACGGAGCGGCCGGATCATTGCCGACCCTGGCCATCAGCGGGCCGAGCGGCGTGAAGACGATCGACAGCGCCGCCGCCCCGAATTGGGCGACCGCCAATGCGCCGAAATGGCTGGCCGCCCTGACCCAGGCCGGCTATCCGCCGAAGGCGGATCCGGCGAAGTTCAACTGGATCATGATCGAGCTGATCCTGGTTGTCATGGTGATCTACGTCACCATGGTGTACGGGCCGATCGCGGCGTTCCTGGTGGAGTTGTTCCCGACCAAGATCCGCTACACCTCGATGTCGCTGCCCTACCACATCGGCAACGGCTGGTTCGGCGGCATGCTGCCGCTGGTCGCAACGGCGCTGGTGGCCGCGAGCGGCAATATCTACTACGGGCTTTGGTACCCGATCGGGGTCGCGATCATGACCTTCATCATCGGCTCGATCTTCCTCACCGAGACCAAGGACACCGATATCGTCGCCAGCTCCGGCATCTCCGTCCAGGGCAAGTTCGCGATGTGATCAACGAAACAGCGGGGCGGCAAGACCGCCCCGCTGTTGAGCGCCCCGCCATTGGCGGGGCGTTTTTTTGCTTGATGCGTTATTTCAGATCGAAGGGTGGGCAAAGGGCGTGGCACGCGCCCGTGCCCACGCGGAGGCGCTCGTCATCGTTCGCGTGGGCAAAATCGAAGGCGATTTTGCCCACCTTATACGGGCTACGTCACGGCGCGGGCTTGATCGGCGCGGATCCCATGCGCCGCATAGCGCTCACGCAGCAGCGCGGCCTGGAAGCCCACGGCAGGGAGCGCCAGCAGGATGACCGTCTGGAGCGAAATTCCCAGGGCGCAAGCCGCCGCCGCGGCGAGGCACGCCGCCGCACTGCCGATGTCCCAGCAGGCCTCGGCGGCGAATTGAAATCGCATCGGGCAGGCCGAGAGTTTCGCGTCGTTGTAGACCGCGGTCATCAGTGACGGAGAATAAAGCGCGCCCATCATGGCGGCGATGCTGGCCGTGACGACGACGGCGGCCGGATCCTCTCCGCAGACGGCCTTGAGGACGATCATGGCCGAGCACACAACGGCGTTGATCCCGGCCGCATACCTGGCCCGGCTGATGTCGATGAAGCGTCCCAGCACGAAGCCGCCCACCGCCCCGAACAAGGCGGCCGCCGCAAGCGCTCCGCCGAAGGCATCGTACCGTCCCCCGAGGGCCCGAAACATGATGATGTCCCACGCCACCGCCGAGCAGGTGATGATCCATCCGTCGGTGAGAAACAGATAGACGCCCGGCTGCGCCGACGCATAGACGTCGCGCGTCGTCGCGCGGTCCACCGGCAGGTCGGGCAGATCGCGCAGCGGAAGCACGGCCGCGATCTCGGCGAGCGCCGCCACCCCGAAGGCGGCCCACGGCCCGAAAGCCACCAGCGCCAAGCCGCCCGCGACCGGTCCGACCACGCTCGCGATGGCAGCGAGACCCTGACGAACCCCCAACTGGCTGCCACGGTGCTCGGCATCCCCCAGCGCCGCAAAAAGCGCGTGGTAGCAGGTGAAATAGAAGCCCTCCCCCAGCGCCGTGATGGCGCAAAACACCAGCAGCGCCGGGCCGGGCCCGTCCACGAAGGCGAGCGCAGGGTATTGCAGCGCGAACAAAAACGTCGCGAGCATCATGGTGCGGCGTAAGCCGATGGCCGGAATGACGAGCAGGACCAGCGGTCGCAGCGCGAAACGCAGCACGCGAATGCCGGCGATCGACAGAAAGATCACGGCGGGCGCGATGCCGGCCTTCAGCAGGAAGACGCCGAAGAAGACGCCGGAGATGCACCACGCGAGCTGATGCAGCGTGGAATGCGCCGCCAGCCGGTTGATATGCGGATTGGCGAGGAACTTCATATGCGCCGCCGTCGGATTTGCCGGGTTTGTCGCGGCCGAGCCTGACCGGCGGCGGTGTCGAATCCGTAAACGACGGGCCGGATTTGCCGGCGCCGAGACATTCCGCAGGCGGCGCCCGTCTTGCCGCCGGCCCCGGCGCCCGCCGAGAACCAGGCGCAAAGCGCTTGTCGCGCCGCGACCCGGCTGCTAGCTCTCGGGGCGGGCCGGCTTAGCTCAGCTGGTAGAGCACGTGATTTGTAATCACGGGGTCAGGGGTTCGAATCCCTTAGCCGGCACCGGCATCAAACTACTGAATCAAAACAGTTATTCTGACAGTTCACCCGAGTCATTTAACCCCAGATTTTCTATCGTTGCACCCACAGTGCACCCTACCCGCGGGACTCAAGCCAACATTCGGAAAGCTCGTTTCCCGGCTTGATCGCCGCGTGAACCCGGTTTACGGAAACGCACCTACCGCGCCGGCAATTGTCGCCGAGATGAAGAGGAGCGGACATCTTTCCAATTCGACCAGACTTCCTCACGCCAAATGAGCTCGCTTCGCTTCGGCGAAGCGACCACGCAGCTCGCCTCTACTTCCGGAAGGAGCTAGCCGCCGACCCTCCCACGATCCTAGCAACGCCCGCTGAGAGGACCGACCGGCCGCCAGCTTCGGATACGAAGAACTTATCAGCGGCGCGCTCGACCCACTCTCGTACGCCCCAGACGAATAAGAATGTCCCGGAATAGCTCCTCCGGGTCACCGCCAAGCGCATTAACTATGCGCAGCAGCTCCAACCTGATCACTTGTGAAGAAAGTCTGATTTCTTCACGAGTCGGTCGGTGGAGGGAATGGAGCCGGATTCGAACATTCTCCGGCTACGTCGGACGGGTCGTTAGGGGCGAGAAGCATGACCCCGACCGCCGGTCTCTCCGCGGGCCTATGAGATGACTAAGAAAACGCCGGCGATGAGAATGAGAAGGGGCGCCAGATAGACGGCTAGCTCGGTGGACCTCGCTTCTCGATAACCGGCGCAATCGAATGGCCTCTGCGCATCGTCGCCCGCCACTTTGAGGTGCCTCGACGATACCTTGCTGTAGTCTCCACCGCTTGCGGCTAGCTCGTCGATCAGCTCGTTCAATGTCAAAATGACCCTGAATTTCCGGCGCAAGTAGTTGCGGTCGATGTACCACGCACCGAGGCCAAATGCGGCGCTGAATAATAGCAGGGCGAAAACCAAGCCGCGGTATTTGTCCATGGAGGATTGCGCCTCGACAATTCCTTTCAGGACTATCGCCCAACCGGCGAACATCAGAGTCAAGAAACCCGACCGGATCTTCCAGACGATATCGTCATAGAGGTGGATCGCGCGGTTCTTGCCCTCGATCTCGCCAAGTACGACCTTCTCCAAGGGAGTGTCAGTCATGACGACAGTCTTCATGAGACGCTGAGTGCCTGGCGCCGATGGCTTCAATGCCCCAGCTTGAACCGTGACCTGGAAATATAACGGACAGGAGGTTCTTCGGATATAGGCGCTGTGGTCGGCGACGCGCGCCATGCCAAGGAGGGAGTGGAACGTGGATCGAACATTCTCCCCGTCACCCGTCGAAGTCCAGCGTATCGGAGAGTATGGCGGAGAGCGTGGGGCTGAATTCCAACATTCTCCGCTCGCACTCGATATCAGATTACCGCTCCGCGGTTACGTTCAAGCTAATTGGGTGGGCGCTCGTGTCCGGCCGCTCCTGATACTAATAGGGCCGCGATCGCGTCGGCGATCGGCTGCCCGGTCGCGGACTCGTAATAGCTGAAGGCGGGCGACGGATTGGCCTCGAAGCAAAACCATTCGCCGTCCGGCGTGCGGCGCAGGTCGATGCCCGCCACCGGAAGCCCGAGCGAGCGCGCCAACGCAAGACACCGCGCGGCGCAGTCGGGCGGCAGCTCGCAGGCGCGCAGCTCGACATCCATCCCCTGGCGCGCGCCATACCGGTAGTCGTCCGCCGCCGACACAATCTCGCACGCGAAGATGTCGTCGCCGACCGTGTGGACGCGATGATCGCGCCCCGGGATGTACTGC
>WNFR01006236.1_pt1 | contig 12201 bp, 8 predicted proteins | sample 5400221 | NCBI WGS metagenome assembly WNFR01 (sample SAMN13153357, study PRJNA577476) | soil metagenome | isolation source: 40 cm soil under Madrone tree | place: USA:California | collected 2016-06-14 | reverse complement strand
CGCCCGAACCCTCGCGGAACTCGCGTCGACGGAACAGCACCGGCGCCACCGCCTCGGTCGCCTCTACCGGGATCGTGCGCACGCCGCTCGGGAAGGCGGTCACGTCGAGCCCGTCCTTGGTTGGCCGCGCGCCGGCGCCGCCGCAGTGAAAGATCGCGGTGCTGAAGGGCTGGATGTCGCGGCGCGGGTCCTCGTCCCCGCCGAGCTCGTCGAGAACATCGGCGCCGCCGAAGATCTGGGGGATCCACAGCGAGGATGCGCCCTCGGCCGGCACCCCGCTCTCCATGACCTGATGCAGGCAGCCGAAGACGACATCGGGGAGCATGTGCCCGACCGTGTGCCGGGCGGCGACGGCGCGCGGCCGCTTGGCGTTGAGCAGGCAGCCCTCCGGCGCGCTTACCGTGATCGGGGCGAGCGACCCGGCGTTGTTCGGCACCTCGGGGGCGACCAGGCACTTGACCCCAAAGGCGGTGTAGGCGGTCGTGTAGTTGAGCACGACGTTGATGCCGAAGGCGCTCGCCGGCGAGGTCCCGGTGTAATCGACGTGTATGCCCTCCTCGCCGATCCTCAGCTCCGCGGCCAAAGTCAATGGCCGGTCGTAGCCGTCCATGGTCAGGCTGTTGCGATAGGAGCCCTTCTTCAGCTTGCCGATCGCGTCGATCGTCGCGTGGCGCGAGGTCTCGATGATGTGCTCGCCGAGCCGGTCGAGATTGGCGATGCCGAACTCCTCCATCATTTCGACCAGCCGACGGCTGCCTTCGTCATTGCAGGCGGCGAGCGCATAGACGTCGCCCTCGACTTGCAGCGGCTCGCGCACATTGGCCCGGATCACCCGCAAGAGGTCCTCGTTCATCCGGCCTTCGCGGGCCAATGCCATCAGTGGGATCGACAGCCCCTCCTCATAGACCTGGCGCCCATCGGGCCCCATGCCGAGCCCGCCGATGTCGACGACGTGAACCGTGCTCGCGAAGAGGCCCACCGACTCGCCGCGCAGAAAGGTCGGGCTGACCACCGTCAGATCGTGCAGGTGACCGCAGGTCAGCCACGGATCGTTGGTGATGAAGTGGTCGCCGGGGCGCATCGTCTTCAGCGGGAAGGCGTCGAGGAAATGCTTGACCGCCGCCGCCATCGAATTGACATGGCCGGGCGTGCCGGTGACCGCTTGCGCCAGCATATTGCCGTCGCGATCGAACACTCCAGCCGAGAGGTCCCCCGCCTCGCGCACCGTCGTCGAGAACGCCGTGCGCACCAGGGTCTGCGCCTGCTCCTCGACGACCGCGATCAGCCGGCTCCACATGATCTGCATGTGGATCTGCGACAAGGCGGTGTTGGGGATAGATGGCATTGGCTCGGACCTCGCTAGGGCCCCTCCCACAATGGGCGAGGGTAAGGCTATCTTATGTTTGGCGGGGCGACCGGCGCAACGCGTCAGCAAGGTAGGTGCGGTTTGGGTGACCGCGACTTGACGGAGTGGGGCCGTAACGGATAAAAGGCGGCTGCGCGGCCCCCGGAAAGCGGCCGCGCATTGCGTTTGGTCGGGTATGTTTTGGTCGAGGTATGGGATGGCGCGGAAATGTGTGGTCACCGGCAAAGGTGTCCAAGTCGGGCATAATGTCAGCCATTCCAACATCAAGACGAAGCGCCGCTTCCTGCCCAACCTGCAGCAGACGTCGGTTCTTTCGGATGTCCTCGGTTCAATTCGGCTGCGGGTTACCGCCGCAGGGATCCGCACCATCGAACACAAGGGCGGCATCGACGCCTTCTTGCGCAACACTCCCGACCGCAAGCTGTCGCCGGAGATCCGGCGGCTGAAGCGGCGCGTCGAGAGGGCTTCCGAACGTAACAGCGGATAACGCCAGCCGGGGCCGAATGCACGAGGCTCCGAAGCGCGGGGAGCTTACCCTCAGAACCGCTGTTAATTTCCACCTGCGCTCGGGGGCGGCATAGGCGTTGCGCCCGGCGGGGGCGCCTGCTGCACGGAGAACGGATCGATGCCGGGCCGCGAGCGGACGCGATAGGAGTAGTTGGTCGGCAGCTGGCTTGACCCGCTGGCACCTAATTCGATCTGCCGCGGCGGTACCGTCTGCGGCACCATCCTGGCCGGCGGTGGGGGTTGGGCATCCTCTCCGACCGACGGGGGCGGGTATTGCAATGCTCCCTCGATTTGCGCATGCGCGATGTTCGAAGGCGATAGGACAGCGTGCCCAATAATGGCAACGAGCATGCCAAGACCGCTGATTTTGTGCATCGGGGCCTCCCCTCGGCTTGTCTACCGAACTCTTGGACAAGCTCTGCGCCGCTCCAACCCGGGAAACACACCGGGACCCTGAGCTCAGGAGAACATCTGCATCTGATCGATTGCGAAAGGCCGATCAGACGTTCGCCAACCCTTTGATTTTCTCCATTTCGCGTTGGAGTTCTTTTATTTCGAACTCTATCTCTATCGCGTGGGTTTTCAGGCCTTTCTCGAGTGCCTCTTTTTGTTCGACGTACCGGTCAATAAGCAAATCTTGGATTTCCGTTACCCTCGCACGTTCTTCCCGAGTTAGCGGGTTATATTGTCTCATTGGGATTTCTCCTCTCTATCAGCACTCCTAGCAACCATAAGCCCTATCTTGGCAACATCGCGGAGAAAAATGAGTTCCCATGCTGGGCAGTCTGTTACAAAAGGATTACCTATGATTAACCAATGTCTATCTTAATAGACTTTTGATATATTGGCGCAGCACGATTGATATCGCTCTGATCGCGTTCCTCAGCCGGTCCGAACTCATGCGGAATGCGAAGCTCAATTGACTGTTGATTGGGTAGGAGGGTGGCTGTTCATTGAGCAGAAGGACCCAAAATGTCGCGATATTGGGCGTGACGGTGGTCGGCCGGACTATCGCCAGCAAGGCGACTACCGCAACCAGCGCGACGAGGGTTTTCAAGGCGATAGCGGCTACCGCGGCTATAGCGACCAAGGAGATTATCCCTACGATCGGCGTTGAGCCTTGATATTCAGTAAACCTTGTTAGAAAGGCCGCCGACTCAAATAACCCCCAATGGCGCCATTCCGACGGGGTCAATCCTTGAAGCCCGGGTTTTCGCCCGCGCGTCGTCAGTTTATGCCGGCTTGCTGATGGTGCCGCTCAAGTCTGTTGAACTGCGCAACCACCACAGGGCAGGACGGAATTAACGCGTCCGGGTCCTGGTTTGGAAAAGCGCTCGCCGTGAACATCTCGTCAAAGCGCGTATCCGCGGCCGCCGCCTCACTCGGATCGTAAGCCGCGGCGATAATCATGTCGTGGATCACTTTTCCGGCGCGCTCGACGCGCTCATCTGACACGCCGCAGCGATGTGCGTTCCCCAGGAGGAACCCAGCTGTCTGCGCAAGCATGGTCGGATCGGCGGCCTCGGCCACGCCGATGCCCAAGAGGAGGAGCAGGGCGGTTGTGACGGAAAGAGCTGAACGCATGGAAGGCTCCTATACGATCCACCCCCTTTTACGATCCACCCCCTTTAGAGTCGAACGCCCGGGCGGCTGGTTCGTGTCAGCAACAGTCCAGTGCAAAACGCAGATTTGCCGCCTTCTGCCTGTGTCATTTTTTGCACATAGGCGGCGGCTCCGCCCCGAGCGCGACCACCGCGGCCGGCATGTGTCAATCATCGGGCTTTTCCGTCGCAGCCTCGACCCAGTCCCAACCGCGATTATGGTTGCGATCGTGTGTGAGCGAGGAGATAGGGATTGCCAGAAGAAAAGACCCAGGAGCTATTGGTCAACATGGGCGCGTTGCTGCCGCTGATCGTCAACAACGCGCTGAACGTGCTTGGCGCGGTCGTCATCCTGCTCATCGGGCTGTGGCTCTCGAGCAAGGCCGACCGGCTCGTGGTCACGATGCTCAGCCGAGCGCCGCATTTCGACGCAATGCTGAAGAGCTTCTTTGGCAGCCTCGCGCGCTACCTAGTCCTGACCGTCACCGTACTCGCGGTACTGTCGCAGTTCGGCATTCAGACGACGAGCCTCATCGCCGTGTTCGGCGCCGCCGGCCTAGCGGTCGGCCTCGCCCTGCAGGGCACGCTCTCCAATCTAGCGGCAGGCGTCATGCTGCTGATCTTCCGGCCCTTCAGGATCGGCCAAAAGGTGCAGGTTGGCGGCAGCGTTGGCACGGTAAAGGAGCTGTCGCTTTTCTGGACAGAGCTGGTGACCGACGACAAGGTGCAGATCATCGTGCCGAATGGCGGCGTCTGGGGCCAGCCCTTGCGCAATTTCAGCGTCTATCCGGTTCCCCCGCATGCCGGCGAGGTGCGCTTCCGGATCGCGGAGGGGGCCGAGTTCGAGCCGGCGATCGACAAGGTGCGCGCCATCATCGAAGCCCATCCCCGTGTACTCGCTGACCCCCCTACGAGCGTGCTGCTCGATCACAGCCCGTCTGAAAACGCGGTCGAGATCCTCGTCGCCTTCTCGACCGTCGAGGGCGAGACCGCGGCCGTAAAGAGCGATCTGATCAAAGCAGTGCATGTCGCCCTCGACACGGAACCCGGCAAGCTGGCCGCGACCTGAGTACGCCGCCGAGACCAGGGGCGGCGCGGTCACCGCCAGCGAGGGTGGCCTCAGAAGCTTACTAATTCCCGCCTGCGGTCGGGGGCGGTACAGGTGATGCGCCGAGCAGCGGTGCCGGCTGTCGTATTGCGACTTCCGTCGGGGTGACGACTGTTACGAAAGAGATTACACATGATCGAGTAAAGCTTACTTACGTATTTGCGCGGCAACACTCGCGGGGAGAGATAAGGCCCGCTGGCGGGGCTGGCGGTGATAGTGGGCACGATCAGAGTGTCTCTACCGCGTGCCATGCGTAGGCTGCCCGACATCGGGAACGAACCGCATCGGGTACAAATCCGGGAAGACTGGCAAGCCGCGAATCTAAACTTCACGTGGAACGTGGGGCTCAACCGACCGTTCATCGAATGGGAGGATCGAAAATGCCGCAACACTCAATATCTATGAAGCTGCTTTACACCGCTGGGCTAGTTGGGTTGCTGGCGGCGGTGCCCGGAGGGCGTACGGGTTCGGCCCAAGGTGTGAACGACATGGTTCGCACTCTGAACAACGTTCTGAATCCCGGCGATGCTCAACGCCTCGAGGACCAAGCGCGTCGGAACGATCGACCACAGGAGGAGCGTTACTGGCACGACTATCGCGCCGGGCTCGATTCTCCCGACCGGAACCGCGGGCGGGGCGACTACCGCAATCCGCGCGACGAAGGTTTTCAAGGCGATAGCGGCTACCGAGGCGACTATCGCGACGGGCGAGATTATCGGTACGATCGGCGCTGACATTCAGGCAGCCTTGGGAGCGATCAGGTTGCCTTCTTAATCGCTCGACGATGGCGCTGATTATGTTGGTGTCATTGCGATAGAAGTTCGGGGTTGGACGGCGGGGCCCGCCTCGTCTGGGGGCGACGCTCAATCGTGAGGGAAGGAGGTGCACCGCGCGAGAACCCTCACGAAGGAAACCCGCGGCGCGTTAGGGTGGAAGGAGGGCGAAATGGCGGAAACGCTAGCCCCCGGTAGAAGCCTGTTGCGGATTTGTCCGATGTGGCTTCAAGGGTGGGTTAGCTTGTGCAAAAAAGCCGTGTACAGCTGGCTCGACGACCGTGCCCCAACGATGGGTGCGGCAATCGCGTATTATACGGTATTCTCGCTTGCGCCGATGCTCGTCATGGTGATTGCGGTCGCCGGGCTCGCGTTCGGCCAGCAAGCGGCGGAAGGTGCCCTGTTCGGCGAACTTGCCAACCTCATCGGTCCGGAAAGCGCGGCGGCCGTGCAAGCCATGCTGAGGAGTGCGAGCGGCACTTGGCCCGGGATATTAGCGACGGCGGTCGGGATCGGCACATTGATCATCGCCGCCACTGCCGTATTCGGTGAATTGCAGTCCGCTCTGAATGTGATCTGGAAGGCTCCCGCGAGTGGGAGCCACGGCGTGTGGCATCTGCTAAAGTCGCGCCTCCTCAGCCTCTCGGTCATCCTCGTAATCGGTTTCTTGCTGCTGGTGTCGCTCGTGATCAGCACCGCGTTGGCGGCGTTCAGCGATTATCTTGATTGGATCCTACCCGGGCTTGCAACGATCCTGCGCATCGTACACCTGACACTCTCGTTTGGTTTCACCACCGTGCTCTTTGCCATGATGTTCAAAATACTCCCGGACAACCCCGTGGAATGGGAGGAGGTTTGGCTTGGCGCGGCGGTAGCGGCCCTGCTGTTCACGGTCGGCAAGCATCTGATTAGCCTTTACATTGGAAGCAGCAACATGGCGTCAACCTACGGCGCCGCGGGCGCGCTCATCATCGTTTTGGTATGGGTCTATTACTCCGCCCAGATCCTCTTGCTCGGCGCCGAGTTCGCGAAAGCCTACAGCGATCAGAGGCGGGCGCTCAGTGAATCTCGGCAACCGACATAGGCTGTTGTCCAACTTCGGTTGCTGCGCAACAGGGCCATGGACAATCCGTCTCAACATGTCTTGCTGCTCGCTGCAGCCACACCTCTCATTTCCGAAACCCAGCCGCTCCTGTCGGGTGACTAGGGCGCATGGGTACACTGGAACATTCCTCACCAGTCAGTGTTAATCTCTTCGACAGCTTTGTCGCTGAACGATGGGGCTCGGCGATCGGTTGGGAGATAGACAATGAGGAATGATTACGATGTTGTACTGACACGTAAGGACGGTTCTGTAAGAAATTTTCGAATTTTCGGTCAGTCGACACCCAGTGGCGGAGAAATCATAACCCTGCCAGTGGACGGACGGGTAATTAAGGCACGCATAAACGAGCCCTCACAGGGATCAGAAATGCACCGATCAGTCGATCATGCCGACGCCGTTGAGGTGTAGGAGTCGCATTGCGGGCGTCGTTCTGCTGTGGGGCGCAGAAGATGTGAGGTTGGTTGAATAAGCGCCCAACATCGATTCTGTGGCGTCGAGAAGGGGCGGACACTGCAGAATCAATCAAGAGGCACACAAACGTCCGCTGGCCCCGTATGCGTCGACGCGATGCGGCAAGTGTCAGGCACCGTGCCCGATGGTAAGAGAAGATCAGCGATAGGCCTCGGGAATAAAGTGTTTCGGTGCGCCGTTGCTGTTAGGGGGACGGCATGCGGGTTCGACAACTTTGCCTCATGGTTGCATTGACCGCAGCATTGGTCCCCGGCCCCGCCGTCCGTGCCGATCTCAATTATCGGGCCGAGATTACCGGCGCCGAAGATAGCGACCTCGCCGATCTGTTGGACAAGGTCTCCGAGCTGAAGACGCTCGAGGACAAGCCGCCGGCTTCCGAAGAGGCCTTGCGCCGGCGGGCCGAGCGCGATCTCGGGCGGCTCGCCGATGCCGCGCACAGCCTCGGCTATTGGGATGCGGAATTCTCCTACAATGTCGACACGGACGTCGACCCCGCGAAGGTTACGGTAACGATCGCCCCGGGACCGCTCTACCACGTCGCCTCGGTCAAGGTGCTGGGACCCGACGGGCTGCCTCTATCGATCCCGCAAGGCGAACGCAAGCTGCCGCTCAAATCCGGCGATCCGGCGCGCACGGCCCCGGTGGTGGCAACCGAGACGGCACTGGTAGCAGCGCTAGGCGATAGCGGCCACCCCTTTGCCAACGCAGCGGACCGCCGGGTCGAGATCGACAAAGACACCCACACGATGGACGTGACCTACAACCTCGACCCCGGACCGGTGATGCGCTTCGGCCCGCCCGCGATCGAGGGGCTCGAGCGGCTCAATCCGGCTTATGTTGAGGGGCGCATCCGCTGGCAGCGCGGCGAGCTCTACGACGCGAGCAAGGTCGAAGAAACGCGCCGCTTGCTGATCGAAAGTGGGCTATTCAGCACGGTTCGGATCACGCCGACAGCCGATCCCGACAATCCCGAAGACGTGCGCATGACAATCGATGCGACCGAGCGACTGCATCGCACGATTGGCGTCGGGCTCGCCTACAACACCAGCCAAGGGGCGGGGGCCCGCGCCTTCTGGGAAAACCGCAACCTGTTCGGAAACGCCGAATCGCTCCGGATTGCTGCCGAGGCCGGCCAGCAAGTGGCCGGATTCAGGGCCAACTTTCGCAAGCCCGATTTCCTGACCATCGACCAGGATCTCCTGGCGAGCGCAGAGATCGTCAATGACACGCCGATTGCCTACCACAGCCGTCGCGGGGTTGTTTTGGTCGGGCTCGAGCGGCGTTTCAGCCCTGAGCTGACCGCCGGGATCGGCCTTCAGGGCACCAAGGCGAATGTCGTCCCGGAGGCCAACCCCAATCCGACGACTGCGGCCGCCCCCAGCCAACATTATTCGCTGATCGGGATACCGGCCTACCTGAAGATTGACGAGACCGACAATCTGTTGAACCCGACGCGCGGATATCGCGCGCAGCTCTCGGTGACACCCGCGCATACTGTGTCCGGCCCGAACCTGACCTTCGTATCGAACCTGGTCTCCGGCAGCACGTATTGGGGCCTCGGCCCGGACCAGCGAGCGATCCTCGCCGGCAAACTGGCACTTGCGTCGCTCGACGGCGCGCCGCTCTTCCCACTGCCGGCCGACCAGCGGATCTACGCCGGTGGGGGCGGATCGATCAGGCCTTATGGCTATCAGCTCGCCGGACCGCTCGATATTGGCAACAAGCCGTTCGGCGGTAGATCGAGCCTGGTGCTCAATCTCGAAGCACGGATTAAAATTACCGAAAACATCGGTATCGTCCCGTTTGTCGATGCCGGCAGCTATTACGAGAGCCCCGTGCCGCAGCTCGGTCGCACACTTCTCTACGGTGTCGGTCTCGGTTTTCGCTACTACACGGCCTTCGGGCCCTTGCGGGTCGATTTGGCAACGCCGATGCACAAGCGCAACGCCGACTCGCCGATCCAGATCTACATCAGCCTCGGGCAGGCTTTCTGATGCAGTATGCGGGAAAGGTCCTTCGCTGGCTCGGCATCGCGCTCGCTGCCGTGCTCCTTCTCCTCGCCGCCGTTTTCGGCCTGCTTCAGACGCAACTCGGCAAGGGATGGCTGGAAAGAGAGATCGCGCGGGTAGCGAGCAGTCCTGATTTTACTGTTTCGATGGGCGGCCTTGGTGGAGTCGTGCCGTTCCGCATGACGGTCGAGCGGATCGACATCGGCGACCGCGACGGCACATATCTCACTCTACACGGTGTTGGCCTAGATATCTCGGCAGCTGCCTTGCTGGCTAGGCGTGCGCATATCCGGTCGCTGACTTTCGCCGAGATCGAGATGACGCGATCGTCTACCGCGCCATCGACGACGCCGCTCACCGACTACCTCAAGGTTCCACATCTTCCCGTCGGCGTCGCACTCGACCGGCTCTCGATAGCCCGGCTGGCACTCGCACCCCCCGTTCTGGGCGAGAGCCTCATCGCAACAGTAGAGGGGAGCGCCGAGTTGGTCGGCGAGGCGGCGCACGTTACATTCGACCTCCACCGTATCGACGGCTCTGCCGGCAACGTCCTATTGGCAATGGAGCTCGCCGGAGCCACGCCGGTCCTCAGCCTTCGGCTCGAGGCGGCCGAGCCCACCGGCATCCTGCTCGACCGCTTGCTGGGCCGCACGGACCGCGCGCCGGCCGCATTGTCTGTGAACGGCGCCGGACCGCTTGCGGATTGGCATGGCCGGGCGAGTGCGTCGGCAGGGGCGCTCGCTCGTTTCGACGCGGATGTGACGCTCGCCGTTACGGCCGAGACCGGTCTAGGGCTGTCGGGCACGGCGGCATTGGCGCCGCTGCTTCGGGCGGAATTCAGCTCGCTGGTCGGCGACCGGGTTGCCTTCTCACTGCGCGCGAGATTCGGCGACCGGATCGTGGTCGACCAGCTGTCTATCGAAATCGCCGCGGGCACATTGACGGGGGATGCCGCTTTTGGCGGCCCGGAAAAAGCTGTCGTGGCGCATCTTCACGCCAACGTTCGGGAGCTCTCACGGCTGGCGGGCCTGCTCGGCAACCCTCTCAACGGCTCGGCAACCCTTGCTGCGGCGGTCACCGGCACCGAGGCCCACCCCAGGCTCGGGCTGAAGTTGTCGGGAGCCGGGATCCGCGTCGGCTCCTCCGGAGTGGAGCGTATCGAGGCGGATATTTCGGCAACACCGATCGGGATCCTCGACAACCCCGAGACGCGCATCGAATTGGCCGCAAAGGGCCGGATCGAAGGGATTGCCGCGCCTGAGGGGATCGAAGTGCCGCCCGAGATCGGCCGGGACATCGAGTGGTCGCTCGCCGCCACCGCTGCCCGCAACGGCAGCACGGTCGATCTGACCCGCCTTTCCGCTGAGGGCGCGGGCCTCGTCCTCGCCGGCTCCGGGCAACTTACGGAAGGAGGGGCGATCGAGGGCCGGTTGCATTTGGCGATCGCCGATCTCCGCCCGTTCTCCGGCCTTGTCGGACACCCGCTCGCGGGGACGATCGAGCTCGAGGCGAATGCCGCGCGGGAAGGCGCGGCTGGCTTTAAGGCCAAGCTAGACGGCTCGGCAAAGGCACTGCGAACCGGGATCGCGGCCGCCGATGCGCTGCTCGGCGGTTCGGCGACAATGATCGGCTCAATAGAACGCGACCCGGCAGGCACGGTGATCTTAGACCGGCTCGCGATTGCCGGCTCGGCGGCGAACCTGTCCGGCGACGCGCGGTTTGATCCTGCTTCGAACCGGCTCGCCGCGGCGTTCGCCCTCGATCTGCCACGGTTGAAGCCGCTCGGCGCCGCGCTCGGGACCGAGATGGCGGGCGCGATTTCTGCTCGACTTACATCGGAGGGAACGCTCGACCGACTGCGGCTAACGAGCGAGATCGAGGGTGGCGATATCGCCGCGGCTGGGGCAAAGATCGACCGCCTGCGGCTCGCCGCGAATATTGCGGATCTCTCCGAGCGAAAGGGGACACTCGACAGTAGTCTTCGCGCTTACGGGCTCGATGGGACACTGGCCCTTGCGGCGGAGCTGAAAGAGAATTCCGAGCTGGTGATCCCGCGTCTCCGCATGACGGCAGCGGAGAGCGTAGTGGAGGGTAGCCTGAGGATCGCCCTCGACACTGGCCTCATTCGGGGCTCGATCACTGGACGCGCACCCGATCTGGCGCGTTGGTCGAGAGTCGCAGGCACCCCGCTCGGCGGTACTCTCGAGCTTGGTGCAGGGCTCGACGCGCATGGCGGTCAGCTGCTCGATCTCTCGCTCACCGGGACACGGCTCACTGCCGGCGCCGGATCCTCGCACATCGGGATTGGGCGCCTCGCCCTGACGGCCCGGTTCGGCGATATCTTGCGAATGCCGTCGGGGACGGGGCGTCTTTCACTGACCTCGGCGAGCTTTGGCGCGAGCGAGCTCGCGTCCGCGACACTGGCGCTCGATGCACCGCGACCAGGCCGTTTCACGTTCCAAGGCGATGCCAAAGGTCAGCCGTTGACGGTGGCGCTCGCGGGCGAGGGCGGGGTCGAACCTGGCCGGGCGGAGCTGCGTCTGACCCGGCTCACCGGCTCGCTCGGGAGCGACCGCATACTCCTCGAACAGCCGCTTACGCTGTCAAAGCGTGGCGCCGATCTCGCGCTTTCCGGCCTTGCTTTGGATTTCGGGACGGGTCGGATCACCGGCAATGGCGGGGTGCGCGGTGAGTCGTTATCGCTGGCGCTGAATGCTGCGAATCTGCCGATCGAGTCCGGCGCTCGCCTCATGGGCTACGGGAACGCACGCGGAACGCTGACCATTACCACGACGATCAGCGGAACTTTGCGCGCGCCGCAAGGCCATATTTCTCTGAACGCACGCGAGCTCTCCCTCGCCTCGTCGAAAAATTCGACGCTGCCAAGCCTGGGGGTTGGCGTCGACGGTAACTGGAACGGTCGAAACATCGACGTGAAAGGTCAGGTCACCGGCCTCAAGGGTGATCAAATCGGTTTCAGCGGCTCGGCGCCGCTGCTGCTGAACCGCTCGCCACTCGGTATTTCGGTGCCGCCCGAGGGCCGGGTCGCCGTGCAGCTCCAGGGTGCCGGACAGATCGAGCACCTCGCTGATCTGTTGCCGCTCGGGGAGGACCGGGTGAGCGGCCGTTTCGCGGCCGATGTTGCGGTCGGCGGCACGGTTGCCTCTCCCGCTGCAAACGGCCGCCTGAGGCTCTCCGACGCGCGCTACGAGAATTTCGCGACGGGAGCGGTTCTGACCAAGATGCAGGCGGACCTCGTCG
>WNFR01014176.1_pt1 | contig 12202 bp, 7 predicted proteins | sample 5400221 | NCBI WGS metagenome assembly WNFR01 (sample SAMN13153357, study PRJNA577476) | soil metagenome | isolation source: 40 cm soil under Madrone tree | place: USA:California | collected 2016-06-14 | reverse complement strand
GCGCGAAAGAGTTCCGTTTCGGTGGGACCCGGTGCGACGGCATTGACGGTGATCCCGGTGGTCGCAAGCTCCAAGGCCCAGCTACGAGTGAAACTGATCAGTGCGGCTTTTGCGGCTGCATAGCTGGTGCGATGCGTAATGCCGAGCACCGTAAGGCTCGATATGTTGACGATTCTCCCGAATCTCAACGACCGCATTCCCGGTAACGCAGCTTGAACAGTTTGAAGCGCAGGGCGCAGGTTGAGGTCCAATACTGCGCTCAGATCGTCTACTCCAACGTTCTCAAGCAATTGGGGTCTCACCAGGCCGACGTTGTTCACAACGCTGTCAATCGGGCGCCGGGCAACGAGGTCCGCCAGTGCGATTATTGTCGCGCGGGGGTCCGCGAGATCGACACGCAGCAATTCGCCCGGGAAGGATGCGTCCTCCTCACGCGCGATGCCGATCACCTGGTGCCCCGCATCGGTCAGAATGCTTGAAAGCGCGCGGCCGATGCCCTTCGAGGCACCAGTAATGAGGATGGTGCGATTGTGCATAGTGGTTACGGCGGCGAGTCTATTCAGCGCCACAACGAGTCGGCAAAAACTTCGGACCCGCGAAACGAAGGAAGAGGGATCGATTGCGCGGAGTCCGTCTGGCGCGATTGGCCGATAGGGGAATAGGACCGCATGAAGGAAAGCGTATATGCGACGCTCCGATCGTTGTACCCGGCGACCGAGTATAAGAATTATTCCACTTCGGAATGCTGCCTTGATTGGCAGCGTCCCTGTGAGTTCGGGCGACCTATTCACATGGCCGATGCCGACACAACCACTGCACTGGGTCATCATAACGTCGTGGAATTTCGGCGCTGGCGTTGGCGTGACGTAAGACGGCACCCGTTGAACACAAGCTCACGATGAACTTTCCGGATCCCGTGACCGTCTCCGCCTCACGGCGGTGATCGCCGGGCCGTCCAGCCGCTGCAGCAGCGCCAGCGTGGCGGGCAGCTCCAGTGCGAGGTGTCGCGACAGCGCGCGCACTCGTGCATTCTCCCGCACGGCACGTAGCACTATCCCCTCGCCACATCTGTGGCGCTGCGGGTCCTGCGCCCTTTGGCTGACCGGAGTCATTCTTTCCGGGAATAAACCATATCGTCCTGACACGGCTACCGTAGCTGACTCGTGAGAGCGATATTTCGACGCGGTGACGAGAAAATGGCCACGACTCGCGCAGGACACTGTGAACGACGATTTGCACGGACGCGATGCCGCCGTTCTCGTTGCTAGCGGCTTCGCAATGGTCGGTGCCGTGGAGAGCACGGAACGTAAGGCCAAGACAACACTACCGCCTCCAGCAGAGCAATCAGATGATGAAAGCATTTGCAAATGTCCTGGCGAAGCTCGGCCTCTTCAGGAAGGACCTTGATTACCAGGTGATTCGCGCCTCTATGGTGATCATTTTTTGGTTCTTTGGGTATCAAAAATGGTTTGAGTATGAGACGCATGTGTTGATTCCTTACATCAGCCACGGCCCGCTCATTTTCTGGATGTACCCTGTTTTCGGTATCCGGGGAGCGAGCTGGTTTTTGGGAGTATCGGAGTGGACCTTTGGCGCGCTCTTGTTCCTAGGATTCTGGAATAAGAAATTGGGCATGCTTGGGGCTGCCGGATCGGTCATTACGTTCACCTCGACCGTCACGATCATTCCATTCATGCCGGATGGTTGGGCTGCGTCCGCCGGCGGGTTTCCGGCGATGATTGGCAACGTCGCCTTCCTCATGAAGGACGTGGTGCTTCTTGCTGCATCGGTCTATTTGCTGAGGCAGGATGCACTGAGAGTATGGCGTCTCAGTGAGCGGGGTCATCAGCGGGCAAACCTTGAACTCGGGTAACGCGATACGAAGGCGTGATTGCCGATCACGAGGGAGGAAATTTCGTGAAGGTGGTCCAACGCGTTCCCGTCAAAATTGTTTTCGATGATCCCCCTGAAGCGAAGGTCGGTGCTGGACGCATTTCGTGACGTAGAAACGGCGCTGGTCTCTTACGCCAATGCGAAAATCCCGCCGCGACAAGCTCGCGGACGAATTCGCTTCCGACAGCAAAACCGTGGACATCGCTCAGCTCCTCTACGAGCTTGGCGTCGAGACCTTCCTGCCCCGTACTGGATGCGGAACGCTCTCACTATGCGGCGGACGATGAGCTTGTACAAAGTGAACGCGACTCTGCCCTTGCGCTGGTCTCCCTATATAAATCGTTGGGCGGCGGCTGGCAGACGGCAGGCATGGAACTCTCTAATTGACAGCTGACAGAGCCTCGGGGAGCACAGGCAAAGTGAATTGAAACGTCGCGCCCCTGGGCTCATTCGCGCTCGCCCACAGTCGTCCGCCATGCGCTTCGATGATCGAGTTGCAGATCGATAGCCCGATCCCCAAACCACCGGGCTTCGTGGTGTAGAAGGCCTCAAAGATCCGATCGACACTCTCGGGGGCGAAGCCTGGCCCCGAATCCCGCACCGCGACGAATACCAAGAACAGCAAACCGGCTATAAAAGATTGTCCCCGTTGTCTGAGAGGAGTTTGAGCACGGCGGTCAACGCGGATCGGGCCGACGCGGGATAGCGGATTAGTATGACTCCGGAATTCTCCTTTGCGGCAGCAAACACAAGTTGCCCGAAATCTTTGTCTTCAGTGATTAGTAAGCGTCGTTCCGACCGTGCGAAATCGACGACGGTCTCGTCATCTGCGCCCGCCATGTGCTCGCTGACAGAGACGACGTCGTAACCGGCTGATCGTAGATCGACACTAACGAAAAATCGCAATTCTCGTCCGCGACAAGGCGTACAAGGCCGTGACTATTCGGCAACGCTTGGTACAACTTCTTCATGCGCAATCGAATCTGCGGCATATCGTAGCGCCGCATGAACATCTTTCGACGTCAGGGTGGGATATGCCTGAAGAACAGCCTTCTCGTCGGCACCCTCTGCCATCTTGCGAACGATCAATTCCACAGGAATCCACGTGCCCCGGATGACGGGTTTTCCCAACATGATTTTCGGGTTGATTTCGATCCGATCGTTAGCAGTCATTGTCGCAGTCGCCCCACGGGTCACGGGTGTCCAACCGCGGCGAAACTCACATCGTCGGGGATCCCAATGCCGCGCTCTATCGGACCGCTGTCCGTGAGAGAGCTGCCATCCAACTTGCCCCTCCGCGCCCCGGACTTCGCTAACAGGCGCGGTTGGCCGCGATGTCGACCGGCGTTCCGAAAGCCGAGTTCGAAATCATTTTGTCGGCGGCTTACGGGTTTTACGACAGCTCCCGTCTTGCTCCCATAGAGGGTCCCGCTAGATTGGAGACCCCGAGGGGGAAACTGACAATGACTCGTAAGTCTCGCATCGCGATCCGCTCATTCATGCTCGCTGGTTGCGCCAGCCTGGCTCTGGGCGGCGCGGCGTTCGCCCAAAACGGCCGGCCCGTGCATTTCGACATCCCAGCCGAGGATCTCGGCGACGCGCTCAATCAGGCAGCGCAGCAGGGCCAGCAGGAGATCGTGTTCGACGCCGCCCTGGCGCGGGGGAAGCACGCCCCCGCGGTTCAGGGCGACATGACGCTCTCTCAAGTGCTCGATGCGCTTCTCAAGGACACCGGGCTGACCTATCGGTTCGCTGCCACAGGTCCGATCGTGATCGAGGCGGCAAAGGGCAAAGCCAACGGCACCGAGCCGGTCGCGCCGGGGTCGGCTCCTCAAACCAGTGAGTCGTCCGGCGGACTCGCGGAAATCGTCGTCACCGCCCGCAAGCGCAGCGAAAATGTCGAAAAGGTCTCGGTCGCGGTCAGTGTGGTCAACAGCGATCAGATCGAAAAGACCCATTCCGTCACCTCGGCCGATCTCGTCAGCGTCCTGCCGTCGGTCGCCATCCAAAACGGCGGGTCATCCGCGAATTCGTCGTTCGTGATCCGCGGCATCGGTACCTTCTCGTTCAGCGTCGGCGCGGAACCCAGCGTCTCGACCATGGTCGACGGCGTGGTCCTGGCTCGCTCGGGCATGGCTTTCATGGACCTCGTGGACATCGACCACGTCGAAGTCCTGCGCGGTCCGCAGGGTACGTTGTTCGGCAAGAACGCCAGCGCCGGCCTGATCCAGATCATCACCAAGGATCCGAGCAGCGCGCCGACGGTGGACTTCATGGCCTCGGCCATCCAGCTGGGCGAGTATCACGCCGGGTTCACCGTCTCGGCGCCGGTCACCGACACCCTGGGGCTCCGCCTGACCGGTAGCGTGACCAACGACGAAGGCTTCACGCGCAACGTATTCAACGGAAACTGGGAGAACGGCCGCAGGGGCTATCTCTTCCGCGGAGTGGCGAAGTGGGAACCCACTTCGGACCTGACCATCAGGTGGCGGAGCGATATCAGTTCCAACAACACCTCTGGGCCGATACTGGCGATACGCTCGATCGACCCGAACCTGCCCGGCGGAGCTGCCCAGTTGGCCAACCAACTGCCGGTCGTGCCCTCACCCGACGGCAACGAGGTCAACGACGCTCAGAATAGCATCACCCGCGACCGGGCAAGGGGCCATTCCCTGCAGATCGACTGGTCGCACTCAGACTATCTGGTGACCTCGATTACGGCCTTTCGGGAGTGGGACGAGTATGAGAACGCCGACGACTTCCCGGGCGCCGTGAACTTCTATCAAATCTCCCAGCCAGAAGATACGAACTTGCACCAGTGGAGTGAGGAGCTGCGCCTGACCTCGCCCGCCGACCAGTTCCTCACCTACGTCGTCGGTGGGTTCTTCTACGATGAGAAGAACCGCTTCGCGAGCAACACGAACGAAGACCTCTCGGGCGTGGTCGGCCTGCCGCTCGGTCTGGTGCAATATCCATCGACCACCCACTTCGAAGACCAGAACTACGCCGCTTTCGGTGAGGCGACGGCGCACTTCACCGACTACCTGCGCCTCGTCGGTGGCGCCCGATATACGCACGACCGGGTTTCCTACGATTACACCCAGGGAGCGGTTTATGCGACGCCGCTCGGCGCCGCGCTCTATCCCGTTGTAAGTCCGCAGCCGCTCGTTCCGTTCCTTACCAATTCGGCCTCGAAAGGCGACACGACATTCAAATCGGCTCTCGAATGGGATGTTCTGCCTACGGCCATGGCCTATTTCAGCTTCGCTCAAGGCTACAAGGGGCCAGCCTATTCGGTGGAGGCCTTAACCCAGCCGGCAATTCTCAATCGGCTGATTCAGCCTGAAACCAGCAACGCCTACGAGCTGGGCTTCAAGTCGTCCTGGTTCGAGCGGCGTCTGATCCTCAATCTAGACGGCTTCTACACCAAGTACCAGAACTTCCAGGCCCAGACCGTGGTCCCGGTTCCCAGTGGCTTTGCGTACGTGCTCCAAAATGCCGCACAGGCTCATACCACCGGCATTGAGTTGGACATGGTGGCTCGCCCGGCGCCGCGCCTCGACGTCAGCGCCGGCGCGACCCTCCTGCAGGCGAAGTTCGATTCCTATCCAAACGGGCCTTGCGACACGCCTCAAATCGAGCACGGCGAGTGTTCTGCTACGGGCATCAAGGACCTGTCGGGCGGCCGCTTGCCGTTCACACCGACGTTCAAAGGCTACATCGCCGCCGATTACACCATCCCGCTGGGCTGGAAGCAGCTTGGTCTGGTCCTGGGTGCCAATTATCACTACCAGACCAACGTGCTCTTCGACGTCAGCCAGGACCCGGGCGCGATCCAGAAGGGGTACGGAATTCTCGACCTGTCGGGCAGCCTGGTGGAGATCAACAAGAAGTATTCGATCGACTTCTTCGTCAAGAACGTGCTCGGCCAACATTTCGTGGACGCGATCGCCCCGATCGGATCCCCGCTCGCTCCGGGCGGCTACCTCCAGATTCTCGACAAGTACTCGGAGCGAAGGGTCGGCGTCGCACTGCGCTACCACTTCGAGTAACCGAGCCCGCCATGACCCTCTTCAACAAGGCGCTCAAAGCGACAGCGATGCTCGCCGTCGGCTGCGTCGGCCTGGCCCTGGCGCCGGCGTCCGCCGCGGCGTTGGCGCTCATGCCCAAGCCGGAGACCCTCTCGGAGACCGGCCGGCCGGTTCCGATCGGTGACAACTGGAAGATCGTCTGGAAGGCCTATCGCGATCCGCTGCTGGATCGCGCCGCGGTGCGGTTCCTGGACCGGTTGCGGATGCGCACGGGCCTGTCGATCGTTGCCGACGCGACACGCCCGCAGCAGACCCTCGAGATCGACTGCGCGAGCCGCGACGCTCACTGGCTCGAGGTGAACAGCGACGACCGGTACCAGCTGGTCGTCGAACCCGGCCGCGTTCGCCTGACCGCCGTAACCAGCACCGGGGTGCTGCGCGGGCTCGCCACCCTGATCCAGCTTGTGGAGCCCGCGCCCGAAGGGCTCCAGTTCGCAGGCGCACGTATCGAGGATCGACCGCGCTACGCCTGGCGCGGGGTGATGATCGATACGGCGCGTCATTTCATGCCGCTCGACGCGCTGAAGCGCCAGATCGACGCCATGGAGCTGGTCAAGCTCAATGTCCTGCACCTTCATCTGAGCGACAACGAGGGCTTCCGGGTCGAGAGCAAGCTGTTCCCTGAGCTCCAGAAGGCGAGCGATGGTTACTACACCCAGGCCGAAATGCGCGACATGATCGACTACGCCGCCGATCGTGGCGTGCGCGTCGTTCCCGAGTTCGACGCCCCCGGCCATGCTCGCAGCTGGCTCAAGGCGTATCCGCAATTGGGCCCGGGCGTCAAGCCGACGCCGGGCGCGACGCCCATGAATGACACCCTCGACCCGTCCCGCGAAGAAGTCTATGCCTTCGTCTCCAAATTTTACGGCGAGATGAGTCGTCTCTTCGCAGACCGTTACTTCCACGTCGGTGGCGACGAGGTCAACGGGGTGGACTGGGACGCCAGCCCTGCGGTCCGGCAGTTCAAGACAACGCATGGCCTCGCCGACAACAAGGCGCTGCAGGCGTACTTCACCGACCGCCTTCGCAAGATCCTCGCGAGCGATGGCAAGATCATGATCGGATGGGACGAACTGCTCGGGCCCGATCTCGACCCGAGCGTCGTCGTCCAGTCCTGGCGCAGTTCGAAGATGACCGCGCTCGCGGCCCAGGCGGGCCATCCGGCGCTGAGCTCGGGCGGCTATTACCTGGATCGCCTGCTGCCGGCCGGATCGATGTACCCGACGGACCCGATCGACCCTGTGGGCTACGGCTTCTCCCAGGCGGACTGGGCCCAGATGGAGCAGACCCCGTTCAAGGTCTTCTTCGCGAAGGAGGCCTGGGTCGTCGACGACGGCCTGCGGCTGACGCCGGCCGGGCAGGAGAGTGTGCTCGGCGGTGAGGCGGTGATGTGGACCGAGCTCGTCACGCCCGAGATGATCGATGGCCGCGTCTGGCCACGGACAGCCGCGATCGCCGAACGTCTGTGGTCGCCGGCGGCGACGACGGACGTCGCCGACATGTACCGCCGGCTCATCGAGGTAGACGGCGAGCTCGCGTTGTTCGGCCTTCGCCAGCACGCGAACCAGTCCCGCATGCTCGAGCGGCTGGAGGCGGAACCCGATCCGGCGGTCGCGCGGTTCGTCAGCCTGGTCGAGCCGGTGAAGAACGGCGCCCACTGGAAACTCCTGCGCAGCGGTTTCCAGGCGCCCGTGACCCAGCAATTCAACACGCTGGCCGACGTCGCGGCGCCTGACAGCCTCGCGGCGCACCGCCTCGAAGCCCAGGTCTGGGCTTTCCTCGCCGCGCCGTCGGCGGACAATCCGGCGACGGAGGCCCTGAAGGCCGAGCTAGGGCTGGGCGCGGGCCTCGGCCTCGGTTCTGGGCGCCATGACCAGCCCGCAGCCGCCGGCCGATCTGGTGATCGCCACCACTGCGGCAATCCGCTCCCTGGTGGCGCGGGCGAGCGCGAGCCCGCCCGCGCGGCCGTAGTAGCGTGGCGCTCCGCCGACACTTTCAATCGCAAATCTTGCCGGTCTAACCGGCGCACGGAGAACGGATGTCCATGAAGCTCACATCTCGGCGCTCGTCGCAGGCGTTGGTCGCAGCTTTTTCGGTCGCCACCCTGGTGGCAGCCGGCGTCGCCCTCGCAGAAACCGAAGCGCCGGCCGCGCGCGCGGCCGGCGCGGTCGCCGGGATGACGCGCGAGGAGAAGATGTCGCTGATCAGCGGTTGGTTCGGCCTCTCGCTGAAGGGCGCCCCGCCTCCTCTGAACTTGCCGCCGCCCCCAGGGGCCCTGGGGTCGGCCGGCTATGTGCCGGGCGTGCCGCGGCTTGGAATACCCGCCCTCCAGGAGGCCGACGCCAGCCTGGGAGTCTCGAGCGGCATGGCAACGGGACCCGAACACAGGTCCACGCCCTTGCCCTCCTCGCTCGCCACCGCCGCGAGCTGGAACCTCAAGGCGGCTTTCAATGGGGGCGCCATGATCGGCTCGGAGGCGCACGCCAAGGGCATCAATGTGCTCCTGGCCGGCGGCGTGGACCTCGAGCGTGAGCCGCGCAACGGCCGCAGTTTCGAATACGCCAGCGAGGATCCGCTGCTGTCGGGGATCATGGTGGGAGAGTCCATCCGCGGCATCCAGAGCCGGCACGTGATTTCCACGGCCAAGCACTACGCAGTCAACGACCAGGAGAACGGTCGCAGCGTGGTCGACGAGATCATGAGCGAGAAGGACTTGCGCGAGAGCGACCTTCTGGCCTTCGAGATTGCGCTGGAACACGGCCGGCCCGGCGCGATCATGTGCGCGTATAACAAGGTGAACGGCGACTATGCCTGTGAGAATGCCTTCCTGCTGAACACGGTGCTCAAGCACGACTGGGGCTATCCAGGCTGGGTGATGTCAGACTGGGGCGGGACGCACAGCACCGTGAAGGCGGCGCTGGCCGGCCTCGACCACGAGTCAGCCCACACCTGGGACCCAGGCGACTACTTCGGCGAGCTGCTCAAACCGGAGTTGGCCTCGGGCGCGGTCCCCGCGGCGCGGCTGGACGACATGGCTCTTCGCATCGTGCGCAGCATGTACGTGGTCGGGGTGATCGATGACCCGGCCAAGCCGGGCGGGACGATTGACGTGGCGGCCGACGCGGAGGTTGCGGCGCGCGCGGAAGAGGAGGGGATCGTGCTGCTGAAGAACGCGGACGGCCTCCTGCCGCTCGCGGCCTCGGCGAAGTCGATCGCGGTGATCGGGGGGCATGCGGACGCGGGCGTGCTGTCCGGCGGCGGCTCGACCCAGGTGATGGGCTACGGCGGCGAGCCGCTGGTGTTCCCCGTGACCGAAGGGCCGGTCGCGGGTTTGATGAAACGTGTCTACCACCCCTATTCGCCGCTGGCCGCGATTAAAACCGCAGCCCCAGGCGCCTCGGTCGCCTTTTCCAGTGGGGACGACGTCGCCGCGGCCGTCGTGGCAGCGAAGCATGCGGACGTGGCGATCGTTTTCGCTACCCAGTGGCGCACGGAAGGACAGGACGCGAGCCTCTCGCTCGACGGCGCTCAGGACGCACTGATCGACGCCGTGGCGGCGGCCAACCCGCGCACGATCGTTGTGCTCGAGACCGGCGGCGCCGTGTTCACGCCCTGGGCGTCTCGTGTCGGTGCGATCGTGGAGGCCTGGTATCCGGGCGCAGAGGGAGGTCGCTCGATCGCGCGGGTGCTGTTCGGCCGGGTAAACCCTTCGGGCAAGCTGCCGATCACCTTCCCCGCCAGCCTGGACCAGTTGCCAAACCCCAAGCAGCCGGGCTCGGGTCTTACCCACACTTTGATGGGCCGCAACGATCCGCCCTTCGATGCGACCTATCCGGAAGGAGCCGCCACGGGCTACCGTTGGTACCAGGAACGCGGGCTGACGCCGCAGTATCCGTTCGGCTACGGCCTGTCCTACACGCGCTTCGGGTACGGCGGCTTGAAGACCCAGGCCGGACGGAGCCTGACTGTGAGCTTCACCGTGACCAACACCGGGCCGCGCTCCGGTGCCGAGGTCGCGGAAGTGTATGCCCAGCCGCCCGGCAGCGCCTATCGTCGCCTGGTCGGTTTCACCAAGGTGGCGTTGAAGCCGGGCGAGACGCGGCGAGTGAGCGTCACGGCCGATCGCCGGCTCCTGGCCGACTTCGACACCGGCGCCGATGGCTGGCGTGTCAAGCCCGGCGGCTACGCCCTATGGGTAGGAGGCTCCTCGACTGATCCTCGGCTCACCGGCGAATCGACCCATGTTCCTCAGCACGTTGGTGCTGATATTGGTCGCGATATCCTTCCTCGGGGCGTTCCTGAGAACGACTCCGCTCACGCTCCCGGGAGCGATCGTGACGGCTTTGGCGACGTGGTTCGTCGTTCTGACGCTGGTCGCCGCCGCGGCCTATCTATGGGCAGCCGGCTTGCGCAAACGCGCCTGGACCACGGTCGTGGCGCTCATCGCCCTCTTCGCCCTTTCCGAAGCGGCAGTGATCGAAATCAACCTATCCCGGACCGCCCGAAAAAACGGGGTCGCGGTAAGCGCTCTCGAAAGCTTCGAGCTTCCGGATTTCGCCACGACAAATGGGGTAACGACCGTACCTTATAGGACGTTCGACGGTGTCCCGCTGAATCTCACCATCCGTCGACCTAAGGTCGTGACAGGAGGCCAACCAAGCCCGATCCTGATCTATGTGCACGGGGGAGGATGGGTCTCTGGGCGCGGCGAAGGAAGACACGCGGACCTCGATTGGTTCGCCGGCAAGGGTTGGCTGGTCTTCGCGGTGGACTACTCGCTGTCCACGAAAGAACGACATCTGTGGGACGTCACCCAGGCACAGGTCGGCTGCGCCATGGCGTGGGTCGGAGCTCACGCCGCCCAGTTCGGGGGGAACCTCTCGCACTTGTACATGATAGGGGAATCCGCCGGGGGCAATCTGGTGATCAATGTCAGTTACATGGCGAACGCCGACAGGCTCATGAGCTCATGCGGCGGTTCGGTGCCGCACGTAAGCGCGGTCGTTTCGCTCTACCCGGTGATCGACCCGGCCGATTTCTACAGAAATCCGGATCCGATTATGGGGCCGAGCGCCCGCTCGATGGCCAGCCAGTACACGGGCGGCTCACCCGAGCAGTATCCCGAAAGGTATCGGACAATCAGCTCCGCCAGCTACCTGACCCCAGGAGCGCCGCCCACGATGCTCATCGTGGGCGAGAACGACACTCTGGTTCCACCCGAGCCGACGTATGCGTTCGCCCAACAGGCGAAATCCGAGGGCGTCACCGTGGAACTCGTCCGCGTGCCTTATATGAACCACGCTTTCGACGCCATCCCCCATACCTTGGGAAACCAGCTCTCCCGGAACGGATCTGCGGGCTTCATGCAGCGCCATTAGCCGGCGTTGGCTGCGCTTTCTAGCGCCCCGGCTCTAGTTCCAGCGAGCCGTCAGCCTCGAGCGATACCGTCACGGGGAAGGCTTCCGAAACCGTCTCGGCGAAGTGCTCCGGGTCTCCGGTCTTGAACACGCCCGAAATGCGCAAGCTCGCGAGCTTGGGATCGGCGAGGACGATCGGGCGTGTGGTGTAGCGATTCATCTCCGCGACGGCCTCGGCGAGCGGAGTGTCGTTGAAGGTCAGCGCGCCGCTTCGCCAGCTCGTCACACGTTCGGTGTCGGCGGCGACAACGACGAGGGGCGCCGCGGCTTTGGCTTCGAGCAGCTCTCCTGGGGCCATGGTCACCGACTGACGCGGCGCCGTACGGTCCACAGCCGCCGCGGGGCTTACCGTCACCACCCCTTCGAGAAGAGCCACGCTGACCTTGGAGTTCTCGCCTCCGCCATCGAGGCGCACGTTGAACTTGGTGCCCACCGCGGTCACGCGCTCACGGCCGGCGTAGACTCGGAACGGCGTGGGCTTGTGCTTGGCCACCTCGAACAGGGCCTGACCGCGGAGCAGATGCACGCCGCGCTCGTTTCCCGTGTAGGCGACCCTGATCTCGCTGTCGGTGTCGAGGGTGGCGACCGAACCGTCAGGCAAAGTGACTGCAGCTCTTTCGCCGACAGCGGTCCGATAGAGCGCAGCATTGGGATCGCCCGGCTGCATCTGTGCGCCCGCAGGCGGCCCCTGAAGGCTTGGGGCTACGGCCGACAGGGTCCACCAGGCGCCGGCGCTGACTAAGATGGCGGCCGCCACGGCCGCTGCCGACCGCGACAGAGGCCAAGCCCGCTCGGGTCGGG
>WNFR01006234.1_pt1 | contig 12202 bp, 12 predicted proteins | sample 5400221 | NCBI WGS metagenome assembly WNFR01 (sample SAMN13153357, study PRJNA577476) | soil metagenome | isolation source: 40 cm soil under Madrone tree | place: USA:California | collected 2016-06-14 | reverse complement strand
AGGGCCAAGTTCAGGGGGATAACTTTGTTGTCCCCTTATCGCAGTGATAAGATTCGCTGATTCAGCCTTTTCCGACAAGCGCTGCTATTGGAAAGATGAAACGTTAGGATCGCTTTCAGAGAAGTTCCGCTGCATGAGTTCAGCAACCCAGGCCAGCCCAAACGCATTCACCACGAGCGCTCGCGAACGCCTCGAGAGCTATCTGGCGACACGTCAGGGTGCGCGCAAATCAGAAATCGTCGCGCTGACCCCGGATGCTTCGACCCGCGAATACTTTCGTATTCCCTGGGACCAGGGCACCGCAGTGGCCGCGATTTATCCCGAACCGTTCGATCCGGAGGTTCACCCCTACCTGGACGTCACGAACCTCTTTCTGGAATGCGGGCTGCCCGTGCCGGAAGTTCACGATGTTGACGGCGGGGTCGGAATCATCGTGCAGGAAGACCTCGGCGACCGGCAGTTGTACCAGGTTTTCGAAACGGCTACCGATGAAGAGTCCGAAGCTTTGCTGGAACGGGCAATCGAAATCATCGCGCGTATCCAGGCGGCCACGCCCAAAGCGTTTGAGCGCGATTCAATCGCGAGCCGACTCGCTTTTGACGAAGCCAAGCTGGACTGGGAATTGAATTTCTTTTTCGAGCACTACTTTGGCAGCCTGCGCGGTGAAACCTTACGGCATGGTGAAGCCGCGGCGCTGAAAGTCGAACTGAACGATATCGCGGCCGAGTTGTCGGCCTGCCCACGCGTGCTTTGTCATCGCGACTATCATTCGGCCAATCTGCTGGTCGACCCGCGTGGTCAGATACGTATTGTCGATCACCAGGACGCCCGTCTGGGACCGGCCAGTTATGATCTGGTGTCACTGCTAATGGACCGGCAACCGTGCCCGCCTTCGCTGGCCGAGGTGCGGGGGCATCGTCTGTTTTTTCTTGAAGAGCGTCGCAGTCGCAGTCTTGAACCGATTGACCCTGACGATTTCGCCAAAGAGTTTCGGCTGATGACAATTCAACGCGGGCTGAAAGCGATCGGCACTTTCTCTTATCAAACCGCGGTTTGTGGTCGGGGTGCGTTCTACGAAAAGCATATTCAGCCAACGTTCCAGATCGTCTTGCAGGCCGCTGATTGGCTCGCGCGCTTTCCCGTGTTGCGGCGAATGATTAATGAAAGAATAGGGTGAGTAAAGCGGGGCAGTAGCCCGACCGTCAGGGAGGGATCAGATGGATCAACCCGAGCCCTCCCTGACGGTCGGGCTACTGTCCCGTATCCGGCGTTAATTACTTAAATGCAAACTTACATAAAGGATTTATCGAAGCACATTGGCGAAGAGGTCACGCTTAAAGGTTGGCTCTATAACCTGCGTTCAAGTGGCAAACTGATGTTTCCGCAATTGCGAGACGGCACCGGCGTCGTGCAAGGCGTCGTGGTGAAGAACTCGGTATCGCCTGAGCTATGGGACGCGCTCAAACCTTTGGGTCAGGAGTCGGCGTTGATTGTCAACGGTCGCGTGCGCGAAGACAGTCGCGCGCCAGGGGGAGTTGAAATCGACGTGACCGGCGCCGAGGTCGTCCAGAACGCGCATGACTTTCCCATCACGCCGAAAGAACATGGTCCCGAATTCCTTCTGGACAATCGTCATCTATGGCTGCGCTCAAAGAAGCAGCACGCTATTCTGAAGGTGCGGCATACGGTCGTGAAAGCCGTGCGCGACTTTCTCGATAGTGACGGCTTCACGCTGTGCGATACGCCGATTTTTACACCCGCGGCTTGCGAAGGAACGACCACGTTGTTCGAAGTCGATTACTTTGGCGACGAGAAAGCCTACTTGACGCAATCAGGCCAGCTTTATAACGAAGCCACGGCGGCGGCCTTTGGCAAAGTCTATTGTTTTGGCCCGACATTTCGGGCTGAGAAATCAAAGACTCGGCGACACTTGACCGAGTTCTGGATGGTCGAGCCCGAGATGGCTTATGCGACCCTTGATGATGCGATGGAGTTGGCGGAAAGACTTCTCGCTTACATTGCGGCCAGCGTTTTGGAGCAGCGCGGCGAGGAATTGAAAACGCTCGAGCGCGACACGGCCAAACTGGAAGCCATTGTCCCGCCGTTTCCAAAGCTGCACTACGATGATGCGGTGAAGATTCTGCATGAAGGGTTCGACAAAGGAGAGCTGGAAAACAAATTTGAGTGGGGCGGCGATCTCGGTGCGCCGGATGAGAGTTATATTTCCAGCAAGTACGACCGGCCGGTAATGGTGCATCATTACCCGGCGGCGGTCAAAGCTTTTTATATGAAACGCGATCCGGAGCGTGAAGAGATTGCCCTGGGAGTGGACGTGCTGGCGCCCGAAGGTTACGGCGAAGTGATTGGCGGCGGCGAGCGCTCAACCTCGCTGGAGTTTCTGCAGCAGCAGATCGCCGCGCACGGTCTGCCTCAGGAGGCTTTTGAATGGTATCTGGATCTGCGCCGCTATGGCAGCGTTCCTCATGCCGGCTTTGGCATGGGCATCGAGCGGTGCACCGCCTGGATGTGCGGGATTGAACATGTGCGCGAGACGATCCCATTTCCGCGCATGCTCTATCGCTTGCGTCCCTGACTCAAACCTCTACCAGGATGATGAACGTACAAACAAAACGCGCGACTTCCGTTGCCATTCTGTTCCTGGTTATCGCGTCAGTGTTTACGGCCCAAGTCGTAACGCCGCGCGTCGCACGGGCTGGTCAAACGACGGCGATAGTTTCGCAGGCGTCGGTGCGAAAGCACATGGAGGCTCTGGCGAGTGATGAAATGCGTGGGCGAGGAAGTGCGACCGCGGACGAGTTATTGGCGGCGAAGTACATCGCGTCGCAGTTGAAGCTGCTTAAGATTGACGCGGCGGGTGACAATGGCGGTTATCTGCAAACCACCAGGTTTATGAGGAGATCGCGAGGCGCGCCGGAGGCTATCCCGACCGAAGCCAGCACGACCAACGTAGTCGGAATCTTGCGTGGCAGTGATCCGAAGTTAGGAAAAGAGACGGTGCTGCTGTCCGCGCATCTGGACCATTTGGGAATTGGGCGCGAAGTGAATGGCGATAAGGTTTACAACGGTGCGGACGATGATGCGTCCGGCGTCACCGCGGTTTTGGAGTTGGCAGAAGCGCTTGCCGCGGGCCCCAGGCCGAAGCGAACAGTCGTCTTTGCTTTGTTTGGCAGCGAAGAAATTGGCGGTTACGGCGCGCGGTTCTTTCAGGAACATCCACCGGTACCAGTCGAGAGCTTTGTCGCTAACCTGGAATTTGAAATGATTGGCCGCCCGGATAAGGCAGTGGCCGCGCATACGCTGTGGTTGACGGGATACGAGCGTTCGAATCTTGGAGCTCAATTGGCGGCGCACGGCGCGCGTCTGGTTGCCGACCCGCATCCCGAAGAGCATTTCTTTCAACGATCGGATAATTATGTGCTGGCAAAAAAAGGAATCATCGCGCACACGGTTTCAAGTTACGGCTTGCACAGTGATTATCATCGGCCCAGCGACGATCTGGCGCACATAGATTTCGCGCACATGACCGAGGCGATTGCATCGATGGTCGAGCCGGTCAAGTGGCTGGTCAACAGTGGTTTCAAACCAGAGTGGAGTAAGGACGGAAAGCCTTAAACTCGAGAATCGGAAACCGTAAACTGGAAACATAAGGGCCTTAATGTTTATTCGCTAGTCCCTGTTCTCATTTCAATGTTCACCGTTCACTAATCTATGGACGAGCAACTCCGAACCGAATTCAACGAATGGGCCCGCGCCGGCAAAGGCGAGGGCATGGAGAAGGGTCACGGCCCTGTCGGCAGGCAGGCGATTCAACTTATGCGCGTGCCGGCTGAGGCGCGAGTGCTGGATGTCGGCTGCGGATCGGGATGGGCGACACGTCTGCTCTCCGGGTACGCCATCAATGGCCAGGTGACCGGCATCGACATTTCAGATGAAATGATCCGGGTCGCCCGGGAATCATCGACGGCGTTTCCTAATGCCGATTTTGAACTAGCCAGCGCTGAACAGTTGCCGTTCGCGGATAATGAATTCACGCACGCCTTCTCAATGGAGTCGCTCTATTATTACGCGAATCTTCCGAAGGCCCTGGCAGAGATTCATAGAGTTCTGCGGACCGGCGGTTTGTTCGTCGCCGTGATGGATCTGTATTGGGAGAACGAGGCCACGCATCAGTGGATCGATACCTTGAAGGTTCCGGTCGAGTTGCTGAGTGTTGACGACTACCGGTCATTATTCATTGATGCCGGTTTCGTAAGCATTCGCGACCAGCGGCTGTTCGACCCTACTCCGATTCCGGATAGTTACACCGGCGGCTCTTTCCAGAGCCGGGCAGACTTTGAAGAATACCGGCGGGCCGGATCGTTGATGGTTAGCGGCGAGGTTGGATAACGCGATCGGTATTGCCGGGAGCGCGGTCGTGCGGGGTGCCCGCGTCGGGCAGCCCGCGTGGGGTGCTCGACTCGTCCGCACTGAGCGCGCAGCGCGAATTATTTTGAGGCCTTCAAAAAATTGTCTGAAGCTCAGGAACGCATCGTCACCATCTTTGGTGGATCAAAGTGTCGCGAAGGCGATCCGGAATACGGCCAGGCGCTGCGTGTCGGAGCCTTACTCGCCGACTCAGGATTTACGATCTGCACCGGCGGATACGCGGGTGTGATGGAAGCAGCCAGCCGCGGCGCACATGAGCGAGGCGGCCGTGTGATCGGTATCACGATGAACCAGTTCAAGGCCGAACCGAATCGTTATCTTACCGAAAAGGTGCCATCAGAGCACTTTTATGAGCGACTGCAGCGATTGATTACACAGTCGGTCGGTTACATCGCTTTGCGTGGAGGTATGGGTACGGTGACTGAAGTCTCTCTGGTTTGGAACAAACTGCAAACTCGTGTGCTTGATCCGCGACCCTTGGTGCTGCTCGGCGATTGCTGGCCGCCGATTGTCAAAGAATGGCAGCGTCATCTCGTGGTCACCGATAAAGACGTGCAGATTCTGGATTTCGCCGCCACCCCTGAAGATGCCGTCGCGATTATTAGGGAGAAATCCGAGGGCGTCATTGTATAATCGGCAGATTGCGCAGATTCAATATATTAAGGAAAGAAATGATCGATCTGGTGAAGCAACGTCGAGTGTGATGTTTTGTCCTTGCTAAGTCTGCGTAATCTGTGAAATCTGCGGATGGTCTTATGAAGCGTTGTCCAAAATGCAACCGCAAGTACAAAGACGACACGCTGAAGTTCTGTCTTGAAGACGGGACTGCGCTCTCAGTTGCCGCGCGTGATTCTGATCCGCCTGCGACTGAGATTCTGCCGCGTGTCCAGCCCACAGTGAAGTCGTCAGCAGGTCCCACGATTCCGTCTTATCGGAATGCCGGAGACTTTCGTCCCTCACAGAGTGAGGCGCGAGCGACGAATCCAGTCCTCACTGCTGGCGTGGTGGCGATCGTTTTGTTGCTGGTAGCCCTGGTAGGAATCGCAGCCTACTTCGTTTTCAAACAAACCAGCGGGGACAATTCGGCAAAGACGAATCCGTCCAGCAGTCCGGGCAGTAGCCCGACCGTAAGGGAGGGCTCCAGTCCCACCGTCAGCTCGCCTGGTAACACAGAGATCGCTTCCTCTAACTCACAGACCGGCACGCCTTTGAAAATCACGCCCAGTGCATCGTCGGTCCGTCTGGCGGTGCAAGCCAACACCTACTATCCCGCTAATGCGATTGATGGCAAGCGCAGCACTGCATGGGTTGAAGGAGTGGACGGCCCGGGCCTGGGCGAGTGGATTCGCTTCGACTTCGATCGCGAGATCAATCTGCACCGCATCCTGATCCAGCCGGGCTATTTCAAGAGCCCGGCCGTCTGGGCAGAAAACAATCGCATTCAGACCTTGACCGCTTTTTTCTCTGACGGCACCTCGCGCGATCTGACCTTCACCGATCGCATGGACAGCCAGAAAGTTGATATTGGATTGGTAAAGACGAGGTGGGTGAAATTGGTAATCAAGTCCGTTTACTATGGCACCGACCCCGACACCGCGATCTCTGAGATAGCCTTCGAGTGGGACCAGTAGCTGTCTCAAATAATTCCCTCGCGGCCTTTATCCGCGCATTCGCTAATGAAAACTTTGCGACGTTCGCGAAGAGGACTGGCCAATCGGCATCCTTACGGTTTGCACTTTTTCGCACGGATTGCTTCACCGTACATCACCGCTTTAAGATGAACCGGTGTGAGTTGATAAGCTTGTCTTAGGATTCTATGGTTGACGAATTAGACGTTCAAAAGGGCAGCCGCGATCTCCCCGGCACCGGGAAGAGCGTCAGCATTCTCGGCGTTCCGCTGAGCTTTGGGCAGAGCATGGCCGGGGTCGATCTCGGTCCCGGTGCGATTCGCGTTGCGGGACTTGCTCATCGCATCGAAAAGCTCGGCTATCAAGTTGAGGATCTTGATGACCTGCCGCTTGAACGGCCACGTTCACTACCGACCGTGGGCGAAAAGGTAAAGTACCTCCGAGAGATTCACGAAGCGTGTGAGCAGCTGGCATCAGAGGTAGAAAAAATCAGTGACGCGGACAAGTTGCCGATTACCATCGGCGGTGATCATTCAATCGCGATTGGCTCACTTGCCGGGGTGGTAAAGTCCTTTCGCAAACGCAATGAGCGTCTGGGTTTGGTTTACTTTGACGCGCACGCTGACATGAATACGCCCGACACTTCTCCATCTGGTAACATTCACGGCATGCCTTTGGCCGTGCTGCTGGGTTATGGCGCGCCAGAGTTAGTGAACGTCGCAGGTTTTGCGCCCAAGTTTGATCCGAGGCTTTGCGCGCATGTTGGCGCCAGAGACATTGATCCAGGTGAGCGTGAAATGGTCCGCCGCCTGGGCATGCGTTTTTTCACCATGCGCGAGATCGATGAGCGTGGTCTGGCTGTTTGCATGGACGACGCGATTAAGATCGCCGGACAGGGAAGCGGCGGCTATGCGGTCACTTTTGATGTTGATGTACTCGATCCCGGTGACGCGCCCGGCTCCGGCACGCTTGTCCGCGGCGGTCTAAGTTATCGCGAAGCGCATCTGGCAATGGAAAAGATCGCCGAGGATGGCCGCCTGCGTTCGCTGGAAGTCGTCGAGATCAATACCGCCCTCGACGTGAATAATCGCACGGCTGAATTGGGCGTTGAACTAATCCTTTCGGCGTTGGGAAAGACGATTTTGTAATGTCCGACGAACTTCAGTTTGTCGAACGTCGCGGAAGCATGAGGTCAGTACCACCTGCGTAAGCGGGTGGATCAAACACTCAATTAGTAGGTTGGCTGTGCGGCCCACCCGCTCACGCAGGTGGTACTGACTTCATCACGAGTGAAGCTATGGCTAAAAAACTTCGCGTAGGAGTTATCTTTGGTGGTCGTTCAGGCGAGCACGAAGTCTCGGTCCGTTCAGCCGGCGCAGTGATCCAGTTGATCGATGCTGCGAAATACGAAGTGGTACCGATTGCCATTACGAAAGAAGGGAACTGGCTGGCGCCGGCCGCGGCCGCGGAGTTATTGCCGGCAGCCGCACAGCGATACCTTTCGGCGCGCACCTTCAGCGGGAAGAAGGAAGATGTGACCATCGTCGGCGACCCTTCGCGCACTGGATTGATGCCTCTGAACCGGAATGGAGGACCGGCGGAATCCATCGACGTGGTTTTTCCAGTCCTGCATGGAACGTACGGTGAAGACGGCACGGTTCAGGGCTTGCTTGAGATGGCCGCTGTGCCCTTCGTCGGTTGCGGCACGCTCGCGTCCGCGTGCGGAATGGATAAGGTCGCAATGAAGGCCCTGTTCCGTAATGCCGGTTTGCCGATCTGCGACTATGCCTGGTTCCTGCGGACGCAATGGGAAAGCGAGCCGGAAAGCATCTCTCGGCGCATCATCCGCAACATAGGTTTTCCGGCGTTTGTGAAGCCGGCGAACCTGGGTTCGTCAGTTGGGATTTCGAAAGCGACCAACAAAGCCTCTCTGGCGCGTTCGATCGAGTTGGCCGCGCGTTACGATCGCAAAGTAATCGTGGAAACAGCCGTCGAAGGACGTGAGATCGAGTGCGCAGTCATGGGGAATGACAAACCACAAGCGAGCCTGCCGGGAGAATATGTGATTCACGATGAAGCCGCGCGCTTTCTGGATTACACCGAGAAGTACGCAGGCACAGGCAACGTCGAGTTTGTCGTGCCGGCAAAAATTCCCAAAACCACGGTGAAGAGAATTCAGCAGATGGCCATCCAGGCGTTTCAGGCGATTGATGGTGCCGGACTCGCGCGCGTGGATTTTTTTCTGCGTCCGGACGGCAGTCTGCTGCTTAACGAAATAAACACTCTCCCGGGTCTCACGGACGTATCCGGCTTCCCCAAGATGTGGGCAGCATCAGGCATTCCCTTTCCTCGGGTCCTCGATCGACTAATCGAATTGGCAATCGAACGTCACCGCGAACGCTCGCGGAATGAGACGAGTATTTGAGGCTGATTCTGAGCCGCGGCCGCGGCACGTTTTTCAACGGCGAGATGGTTGAGAAACCGCTCGATCTCGGGCCGGCCATTTCCTTCGGAGTTTGAAGAGGGCTCAACTCTTAATCCAGTCGACTTAAGCGGCTTCCGCGCGCGCCTGCGGTAATGCTTGCGGCGAATAGTCTCGCGCACTGAATCGAGCAGTCTCACCTTCGGTCTAACAGTTTGTGAGATCATCCGATTCCCCAAGGTCATAGGCTCCTCCGTTATTCCAACGGCGCGCATTTTACGCTGAAATGCTTGCAAATTCTGTTACAAGGAGTAGAAAGGTGAATCTTTGATCGGAGAGGACACGACCTGCGCAAAGGAGCGAATAAAGAAGCGCGAGCGATAACGAGTGCGTCAAACACTTAGCGTTGGTTTGCCGTCATCACTCATCTGCGGTAGCGACTGCCTGGTCTAGCGTGCAGGAATATTTGGTGCGGCTGAGTGATCCTGACTTTCTCCCACAGGGAAGAGCTTTCAGGGATTGACTGGGTTATAATACGCGTCATACCAGGGGCAAGAACGTGACCCTTTTTGCGTGAAGATTCTTGAAGCGAACGCCAGTATGATTTAGACACCAAATCTGGCGTAGTTTTTTACACCACTGTTGGTGTCTACTTTACGTTGAACTAAACCGCTTACGCGGTGGGGTTGCGATCGTCATGATCTGAGCTGGTCAGTTCTTCGATACGAGCCGCACTTCGTTCCTTTTCAACTTCTCTTTTTCAGTTTCCTAGAATGCCTTCAACGATGCTCATTCGATGAGCGTCGATTTCAATTTGTTTGATTGAAGGAGGCTCTATGGGAACGCTGCGTCACAATGCCGGCAAATGCGAAAACCAATTGAGTGGGTGATAGGGTTGATGTCGAACAAATCGTTGGACGCGAGCGGCGGGAGCGTGTTTCGCATCATGATTCGTCCGGCGATGCTTGATTGAAGTCGCGCCGCCGCGTCAACTCAACCGTTGGGCATCCTTCTTTAGAAAGCGAAAGTTAAAATGAAACTCCACCTATGTTGTTTGACGCTACTTACTGCTATCGGCGCTTGCGTGAGTGTTTCGGCACAAACCACAGACGCGCCCCCAGTCGTAGCGGCTGTTGCTCCTGTCTATCCGCCTATAGCCGCCGCTGTGCACGCATCTGGTGACGCGTCAATGTTGACATCAAAATCGACACGACCGGCAAGGTGATTTCAGCTCATGCCGTTGATGGGCATTCACTCTTGAAAGCCGTCAGCGTGGTTGCTGCTCGCCGTTGGAAATTCGTGCCGGCGAATGAACCAAACACTGAACGGTCAGCACGTCTAACATTCACGTTTCTTGAGACGAAGGCAAACGCCCCCGAAGATGATCGAACTGCGGTGTTCTTGCCTCCTTACAAGGTTCAGGTGACTGGACCTAAGGTCGTCATTCAAACGAACACCGTTCATTGACGGATGTCCAACAAATCGTTGGACGCGAGCGGAACGAGCGGGCTTGTCATCGATAACTTGTCCGTAAAGTGGTTGTCTCCCGCCGCGTCAACTCAGACGTTAGGCGCTACGGCCGGGTGGCATCATAATCAGGTCCTGTTGTCGGAATAACTCACTGATTTTACGCAGGGTGCAGGAGTTAAAGCCTATGTATTCCAAGTGAGGTTACAAGAAGGAGACAATCTTAAGTTTGGTCGTATTCTTGTTTGGTGCAGCCTTCATGATCCGCCCGTTTGGCCCGTCTGGCATGACGGCACTGTACGGCGTGGTCCAAAACGGCTGGGGTGTGACGGGGCTACTCGCGGTAACGCTCGTCGGATTTGGCATAGTGTTAAGCAGCGTAGCCTACACCGTACCAGAGGAGAGGCAACAGCTTGTTATGGTAGCCCTCTTGCTGGCGAATCTGCTCGCCTTCGCTATAAGCGTCGCTCAGGCGCAAGCGATTTGGAATACAGGGATGGGGTGGTTGACGGCAGGCATGTATCTCGTGCTCGCGCTCGGCTACGGGTACTTGGTGGTGAAAGGACGGACCGCTCGTCATACTGCACACCGCGCCTAACAAAGCCTTGCAGCTGACGGCGCGATAGCATGTTTCTCAAGTAACTTCTCTCCTTCAGCTTGGACGCTGATCGCGCGCCGCAGCTGAAGGCCAGCGTTGGCGGCCAATCAAATGCTCGGCACTAGTCAACTTAAGAAAGGTTTCACCTGCATGAAGCACACTGTCATAATGTTAGTCCTCTGCTGTTTGCCAACGGCCGGGGTTATGCAGACGAAAAATGATCGCCGCGGAGAAGAAATACTCCGCCTCGAAGACCAATGGCGCGAGGCCCAGCAGCGTAATGACAAAGCCGCTTTCGATCGACTTCTCTCGCCCGACCTGACCTTCGTAGGCACATCAGGTAGCTTTCGAAACAAGAGCGGCTTTATCGCCAGCAGGGATACGAGTTGGATACCACGCGCCGAGACCTACACCTCTACCGAGTTCTCCGTACGATTCTATGGTGAGACCGCCATTGTTACGGGACTTGGAGCGACGACCGGAACCGGCGTTACGGCAAAGGCTCGTTTCACGCACGTATGGGCAAAGAGCAAAGGAAAATGGTTGTTGGTTGCGATACAGCGGACGGAGGTCGTGCCGAACCCTTAGTCGCTTCAACGCCGCCCAACAAATCGGCGGAGGGTGCTTTGATTCGCGCCGCCGCATCAACTCAACCGTTATACGGCCTTAGAATGTTATGCGTGAGATCTCGTCATTCGAAGAACTCGATGAAGTCATGTCGAATCTTCATGACTGCCCATTTGACTTAACCCGCGCGCGCTTCGACGCTGTCGCCCACACGTGGACAGGTGTATTTCTTCGGCCCGTTTGGGAAGACCCTCGCGCTGAACACACGGGATGGCGGCTTTACGGTTCTACGCGCTTACCGGTTGTTGAGGGGACGTTAACGCTGACGGGTGTAACCGAACAATTTGTTAACGACGAAGAGGGCATCGATTCCTACGCCTTCAACATGGTCGAACGCCTGTCCAACGGTGTGCGGTTGCGTTACTGTGAACATCTGTCAATCGATCTTCGACTTGCTGGTTCGGTGTCGGGAACGTATGGCGAAAAACCATTACCCGGTCTTGTCGCCGTATATCGACAGCGCCTCCTGCTGCAGAGCGGTCCGCAGATCGAAGACGCGCTAACTGGCGCGGCCGTATAACAAATCGTTGGACGCGAGCGGAACCAGCGGGCTTGTCATCCGCAAGACTTGAATGCTTTCGTGGTTGACCGCCGCCGCGTCAACTCAACCGTTCGGCGGCGCGAAACCTCTCCTTGAGGTGGCGGATGAAATACAGGATTTGGAATACAAGTACAACGGGCGAATGATGCAAAGACAGCGCACCAATTGCCGTCGATTAGTTCTGATTTTGATAGCGACGTGTCTTCTGTCAGCGTCAATCAACGCGCATCCTGGTGCGGGAATCGCCGTCGATCGTCTCGGCCAGGTCTATTTTCTCGACACGGGCTCAGGGCTTTGGAAAATCGACACACGCGGAGGGCTGACTCATCTCTCAGGAACGCTTTTCCACTGGCTGGCGATTGACGAGAATAATCGATTTGCCAACACCCGACTCTTCTCAGGTGCGCTCGGAGAAATCTCGAAAATAGGTGCAAACCCAACGGTGCTTATTTCGAGCGACTATCCTATCGCGA
>WNFR01010065.1_pt1 | contig 12204 bp, 8 predicted proteins | sample 5400221 | NCBI WGS metagenome assembly WNFR01 (sample SAMN13153357, study PRJNA577476) | soil metagenome | isolation source: 40 cm soil under Madrone tree | place: USA:California | collected 2016-06-14 | reverse complement strand
GAGGGTTTCGAGGTTCAACCGAAGATCAAACGCATTGTCCTCGATCACCAGCGCAAAATCTTTGAAGAGGGCGGCCCTTATGAATGGCATTACGCCGAAGCGCTCGCCTTCGGATCATTGCTGTTGGATGGGATCCCGGTTCGATTGTCTGGCCAGGATAGTTCCCGCGGCACGTTCAGCACGCGGCACTCGGTCCTCTACGACGCGAAGACGGGCAAACCCTACGTGCCACTTATGCACCTGGCTGAAAAACAGGCGCGCATTTGCATTTACAATAGCCCGCTTTCAGAAGCTGCAGTGCTTGGGTTTGATTACGGCTACTCGCTGGATTACCCAAAAATGCTCTGCCTGTGGGAAGCGCAATTCGGCGATTTTTCCAATGCCGCGCAAACGATCGTCGATCAGTTCATCGTCTCAGCCGAATCGAAGTGGCAACAGCCGAGCGGGATTGTGTTATTGCTCCCGCACGGCTATGAAGGCCAAGGCCCGGAACATTCCAGCGCGCGACTTGAGCGTTTCCTGCAAGCGTGCGCCGAGGACAACATTCAGGTCTGCAATCTCACCACCGCCGCGCAGTATTTTCATGTGCTACGGCGCCAGATGAAGCGCGAGTTTATCAAACCACTCATCATCGCGACACCGAAAAGTTTGCTCCGCGCCAAGTTTGCTTCCTCGCCAGCCGAAGAATTCATCCATGGCCGGTTCGAGGAAATTCTTGCCGCACCCGAGGCTGGCCCCGCCGACAAAGTGAAACGGATCATTTTTTGCTCCGGCAAAGTGTATTACGATCTGTTGAAGTATCGCACCGAGCGCAAGATCGACGATGCGGCGATCATTCGCATCGAGCAACTTTACCCACTCGCGGAAAAAAGGCTGCGCGAAATGCTTAAGCCGTTTCCAAAAACCGCGAAGCTCGTGTGGTGCCAGGAAGAACCGCAAAACATGGGCGCATGGACTTTCATCGAACCGCGATTGCGTACGGCTTTTTGTAGCGAAATCGCCTACGCGGGACGCGACGCCAGCGCCAGCCCCGCTGTCGGCGCACTCGCTCGCCACAAACGCGAGCAAGCCCGGCTCGTCGCCGACGCCTTCTCGGTCTGACCTAAATGCTCCCCAATGTTCTATTTTGGGCGCACTGTCGTGTCAGATGATCAAGGCCCACAAGATACGTTGCCTACGACCGTGTACGTGGCGGCCGGGTGGCCGTTGTCGCGTTGGCCTTTAACAAACGTGTGATCTACCAGCAGAGTTGAGCGCTCGAGGTTTTGCGTCTCTGGCGTGTCGGCGGTGAACGTCCTTCCGTTAACGGCGCCAAGCAAATCACCGGGAGCCGGACTGCCAACGGCCGCTTTTGGCACGATCAGTGTAACGGTTCCGTCCGCGTTGAAACTGCTTCCGGGCAGCGGTCCGATTGAAGTTTCTGTCGGAACGCCAATAACCAGACCCACGACTTGGGTAGCAATCGTCCCATAGTCGAAGCTGGGCGTGCCGTTTTGGTCCGTCCTCATGCCAACGTAGAACTGCTCGGCTGCCGGGTCATACGACTGCGCGGCATACGAGTTCCAAACTACTCGCCACCGGCTATTCGGTGGCACGCTTGCCAAACTGGTGACCTTCATCTTGAACATGAGGTTGCTTGTCCCCGGCGGCTCAGCAACGGCGACCCAGTCGATAGCAAGTGAGGCAGGCGCTAGCCCTTGCAGTTGCTGTTCCGGGTGACCCGGCGGTGTCTTTTGAACGATCAAGCCGTTACAGGTATCGCCGACATATGGTGCAGCGACTTCGTTATTGCCACAGGACGTGCCGGCGCCATTTACTGCCAGCACCTTGTAATAGTAGGTCTTCGTCGGATCAGTGGCGGTAGTATCGTCAAACGTTGTCTGATTTCCGGAAACGCTTCTCAATAGCGTCTCAGCTCCGGTGGCTATCCCTCTCATGACCCGATAGCTGGTGATGTTGGCATTACCGGTGTCGGCCTCGGACCAGGCTAGATGAACAACTGAGTTGACGCGCCGCACCGTCAATGATGGCATTCCGGGTGCCGATCTGGCGTGCAGCGGATTTGGCGGATCGAAGTTGGCGATAAGCCTGCGTCCACTCGACTGTCGCGCGATTACGCCTCTGGCCGTGTAGGCGTTGCCCTTCGCTGTAGCGGCTGCCTGAGCACAGGGGCCGTCGGTGCATCCGTCGACGTAGCCCACCTCTACTCGGCCTTGCTTGTCAACAGTCATATCAAAGAAGTCGAGCAGATTCCGACAAATGTCGGCCTGGCCGTGCATCCAGATGCAACCACGCTGCATTGGGTCCTTTGGTGTGACGTCAGTTGTCGTCCAATGGAGCCCTCCATCGAATGTGCTGGCAACGTAAAGGTGCCAGATACCGTTGAAGCTGTTCGCCGACTCGTCTCCCGAGGTCGTTGAGCCATAGAACGCCACTGCCGAGCGTCCGCCATCCGCTGCTACTGCCGCGGGATAAGCAATGTTCTTTAGACCGTAAACTGCGCCTACATCGTAGATGTTCTGCCAGGTCTGGCCGCGGTCGGTGGATGTCGCCACAATTGCGTTGGAGCCCCCCGTAGCGCTGCCAGCCACTGTGCTGCTGGACATGGCGAAATAGACTTTGCCGTTGTTATCGATTGCTATGGCCGGGTCCTGAATATTCGCACTAGCGCGCGTCTGGTTGTTCGCGTTTTGGACGGGCGGACCATAGGTTGCGCCTCCGTCATCACTGCGCAGGCAAAAGGCAGTGACCAGGTCTTGTGAGCAATAGTAAACAGCGTTCGGGTATGGGCCGTGAGGCGGAGCAGGCGCGTGATACGGCCCGCCGCCGATCGTCTCATGATCGATGCCAGAGCCGAGCGGTCCGGAACTAGGCGACCAGCCAGCGTAGGAAGGCTGACCTAGCTGATCGAGACCGTCAGTATCGGTGAATGAAACTTTGCAGGTCGGGCTTGTGAGTGTGAGTTCTCCCGCAAACACACGCCCAGTCTGGCGGTCCGTGAATCCGATGGGATCGGAATCAACAAACTGCGACGTTGTCGCCGGACTGTTATACCAGGTTGCACTCTGGCCATTGGCCGGGCAGTTATCGTCGAACTTGATGAAGAGCGTTTGCAGATCTGATTGAAAATTAGTTACACCGCTCGCGGAGTTTGGGGAATTCCAATTAACTCCGATGGACGGTTCGCCCGCGTCGTGTCCTATGTATTCAACGGTGTGCAGCGCGGGCCCCTGGCTACTGTCCGTAACCTGCACCAATGTTCCGGGGGCCTCGAAATTCTGAAATCCGATCTTCGGACCGCGATCGGCGGGCGCCGAGGGAGCGAATGCGGTTCCTGCTGATGCTGACACCGCACTGGCGCTTCCGAAATACTGAAAGCCGGCAAAGGCGCTAAAATAAACTACGTGCACCGAAAACTGTCCCGTACCGACATCCGGATTGCTCGGATCAAGATCAACAACTTCCGGAGGCGTTCCGCCGTGGGCCGAAGTGCCGCCTGGTACGATTGGTCCCGAATTGTCACCTTTGTGAACATAAACATCGTAGTCGCTAACGCCGGAAGGATCGGCGCAACTGATAACAACCCGCGCCTTAAGCCCAGACCAGTTACTTGGCGTACCAGATAACGTCAGGGTGAAGGTGTCGCAGTTTACGCCTTCTACACAGGTGCTTTCGTCGAGCGAACCGCCGCCAACCGCCGTGCCCGCCCAATTCACAGCTGGGCCGCCGGAATTCAGTGTTGCGGAACTCGGCATCGCTGAGTGTAAGCGGGCCGTGAAGAGTCCGAATACAATCAGGAAAACACCGGTAACAAAAAAAAGCGCGCCGATAGTGGCGCGCGCCGTCATGGAAGTGGAGGAAATCTTTTTCATAGGCAGAAGTGGATCAATTCTGCCTAAGATTCGGGAAAACAGGCAGTTGTGGTCGCCTGATGGGCCCGGTTTTCTCTTAAGGCGCTACAGGCGCTGAAGCGCCTTTTGGGCCAGAACTTTGGACTTCTTGAGTTTGACGTCTTCGTCATCCGTTCCGCCGAGGCCGATCGAGATGAAGGCGTCTCCTTTTAACACGTAAAGCACGCCGCCAAATCGATTGCTGACCCAATAAGCATCGTCTCCAAGGCCGGCGACTTTTTTCGGCGCAGGTCCCTGTTCTTTTTCCACGCTCTTTGCCTCCGCTTTTCTGTCGCGCTCCTGCTCATTTCCGCTATACGAGCCAAACTTCTCTTTCCAGAAATCTTTTGGACTGCGCTTATTCTCCTGATCTGTCCGCTCCTGTACGAGTGCCAGATTCACCGACTTGTTGGATTCCGCTGTTGCATAGAAACATTGTGAAACGCGGAAAAGATCGTCCGAACGTTCGCTGCTTTTCGTCTCATTTACCGGCGATGCTTGAACCGCTCCGACTTCCTCTTTGGAGACGAGGCTGCAGGCGTCGTGTGTGACTGACACGCTTCGGCGCTCCCTGCATCCGCCGAGAACCAACAACAAAAACGTGGCCAGACACACAAACAGCAGCCTGCGCATGGAAGAACTTTTACTAACGAACAGCCGCGAACAACATCCCGATTTTGTCGGTCTCACGTAACGTCCACTACGTTGCTTCGTCAGTTCACGGATGTTAGCGTCGCGTGCCTACAATGAGCCAGAACTACAAAGATACTCTGAATCTGCCGCGGACAGACTTCCCGATGAAGGCGAACCTTGCCGCGCGCGAGCCGGAGATGCTCAAGGGTTGGGAGGAGACGCGCCTTTATCAGCAAATTCAGAAATCGAGAGAGAGTCGAGAGCTGTTTGTTCTGCACGATGGGCCGCCATTTGCCAACGGCGACGTGCACATGGGCACCGCGCTAAACAAGATCCTTAAAGACTTCGTGGTGAAATCGCAGACCATGCTCGGCAAACGCGCGCCGTACGTGCCTGGCTGGGACTGTCACGGGCTGCCGATCGAATACAAAGTGGTAAAGGAATCACGCGCTCTTTCTCCACCGGAGGTCCGGGAAAAATCCGAGGCGTTTGCGCGAAAATTCATCAACATTCAGCGCGAGCAATTCAAACGGCTCGGCGTCTTCGGCGACTGGGAACATCCATATCTAACAATGGATCCCAAATATGAAGCGGAAATCCTCCGTGCGTTCGCCGTATTCGTAGAGAAGAGCCTCGTTTACCAGGCGAAGAAGCCGGTCTTTTGGAGCACCGGCGCGCAAACTGCGCTGGCCGAGGCCGAGGTGGAATATCAGGAGCGCGACGACACCGCCGTTTACGTCAAGTTTCCGATCGCGAGTGGCGATTGGAAAGACAAGGCGAGCATCGTGATCTGGACCACAACACCGTGGACGTTGCCGGCGAACCTGGCTATCGCTGTCGATCCTGACGAAAGCTACGTCGTTCAGAAATTTTCGCACAACGGTGCGTCGGAGACTTTGCTTCTCGCGGAGAAATTAGTTCCGCAATTTTCCGCAAACACACACTTCCAGCCTGCGGGTGAACCGCTCGCATCATTTCCCGGTGCCAAGATCGAGAACATCAAAGCGCGCCATCCGTTTCTCGATCGTGACGCTATCGTGCTGACTGCCGATTTCGTGACGATGGACAGCGGCACAGGCGCGGTGCACATCGCGCCCGGGCATGGCGAAGACGATTACAATCTCGGGCGCGCTCGCGGTCTGCCGATTTTATCGCCGGTGGACGATCACGGCCGGCTCACTAACGAATCGGGTCTGCCGAATCTTACCGGCAAGTACGTTTTCGATGCCAATGCCGATATTGTGAACTTTCTGCGCGAACGCGGAATGCTGTTAAGCGCGCAAAATTTTCATCACTCCTATCCCTATTGCTGGCGATCGAAGACGCCGATCATTTTCCGCAACGTCGAGCAGTTCTTCATCCGGATTGACGAGCTCCGCGGTAGGGCATTGGAAGCAATTCACAAGGAAGTAAAATGGATTCCAGCGTGGGGCGAGAACCGCATTGCCGGCACGGTTGAATCGCGTCCCGACTGGGTCATTTCGCGGCAACGAAGCTGGGGTGTGCCCCTGCCGGTTTTTTATTCGAAGGACGGCGAAGCGATTCTCGATGCAAAAACCGTCCGAAAGCTCGCTGATCTGGTCGCCGAGCACGGCTCAAACATCTGGTTTGAATTGAGCGATACCGATCTTGCGCAAAAACTTGGACTTCCGCCAGGTACGACAAAACGCAATGACACGATCGACGTATGGATCGACAGCGGCGTGTCGCATCGCGCCGTTTGCGCGTTGCATCCGGAGCTGCGCGATCCAGCCGACATGTATCTCGAAGCTACCGATCAACACCGCGGCTGGTTTCAATCATCCCTGCTAACCAGCATTGCGCTGAACAATCGCGCGCCGTACAAAATCTGCGTCACGCATGGGTTCGTTGTTGATCTCGACGGAAAGAAGATTTCTAAGTCCGGAACCTATGCGAAACCAACGGCCGCCGATCATTTCGTCGGACGATATGGCGCCGATCTTCTGAGGCTTTGGGCGAGCAGTATTGATTACACCGATGACGTTCCTTTCTCCGAGGAAATGTTCACGCGTCTTGGCGACACGTATCGGCGAGTCCGGAACACGCTGCGCATATTGCTCGGCAATCTTTGCGATTTTCCTGTAGCCGGGGTCGCTGACCCCGCCCCGCGGTCAACGCCCGCGGCTACAACACTGATCGATCGCTGGATTCTGGAGCGACTCGATCATGTCATCGCTGATTGTCGATCGGCGTACGAGGCATACGAGTTTCACAAGGTCTACCACACACTCAACCAGTTTTGCGCTGTCGATTTGAGCAGCCTCTACATCGACATCACGAAGGATCGGATGTACTGCGACGCGCCGGATTCGCCGCGTCGGCGCGCGACACAAATGGTCATGCATGAGATCTTCGGCGCGCTGTGCCGGTTGCTCGCGCCGATTCTTGCCTTTACCGCCGAGGAAGCGTGGCGCCATTTAGTTCCGACACGTCGCGATTCGGTTCATATGCAGGAATTGCCTCAACCGCGAGATCGACATGATATGGCCAGTGCTCAGGTCGCGGAGTTGTTGAGATTACGCGGCGTGATCGCGCAGGCGATTGAGAGCACGCGTCAGGAAAAACTGATTGGCAACACGCTGGAGGCGAGGGTTGTTTTACATTCGGATTCCGATGTTACCCAGAAAGTCCCTCAGGAGGAACTGGAAGAATTTTTTATCGTGAGTGATCTGACGATCCATCAGGCGAAAGAAGCGAGCGCTTCCGTAACCAAAACGTCGTACGCAAAATGCGCGCGCTGCTGGCGTCATCGGCCCACAGTCGGCGCGAGTACCGCGCATCCGGATTTGTGCGATCGATGCGAAAGCGTGGTTTCAGCTCTGGAAAAGACGGCTCGATGAAATCCGCTGAGGACAGCGGACACTACAGCATCATAAGTTTTAGTTCTCACCGCGCGGCTTGGTAGATCACCCCGATGAAATTGATCTTTTTTGTTTCGCTGCCGCTCTACGCTCTTGACCAATTGACGAAACAGTTGGTCCTGCGACTGATCAGCCCTTATGAAGCGCGCATTATCGTGCCGGATTTCTTTAGTCTTGTGAACGTTACCAACACCGGCGCGGCCTTTGGATCTTTCAGGGGCAACAATACGTTCTTCATTGTGATTTCCATCGTCGCGTTAGTGGTCGTGATGGGTCTGCTCGTGCGACCGCGACACCCGGATAGCTTGCGCGATCTCTCGCTTGCATTGCTGCTTGCTGGCATTCTGGGCAATCTAACAGATCGCCTCCTCTATGGGCACGTGATCGATTTTCTCCTTTTCAATCTGCACGTTCGATACGCCGATCCGTGGCCTGCCTTTAACGTAGCCGACTCGTGCATCTCAGTCGCAGTAGTGCTTTTCATCATTCACTCTTTTTGGAAGCAGAAAAGCGCTGCATAGGACGCCGCGCTGCCCCGAAAGCGCCGATGCTGATTACGCGCGCGTTGCGCTTCGCACATCGAAGCGGCTACAGTGATCCTGTGAAATCCTCACCCATGGAAAAGGTCGCGCGCGAAGTCGCTGCGCGCTTGCGCGAGAGCGGTCATGTCGCGTACTTCGCGGGCGGTTGCGTGCGCGACATGGTGCGCGGTTTGGCCCCGAAGGATTACGACATTGTTACTGACGCGCGACCAGAAGCCGTGCAGAAGCTTTTCCCGCGCACGTACGCAGTCGGCGCGCATTTTGGCGTCATCATCGTGCTGGAGAACGGTTTTCAATTCGAGGTGGCGACCTTTCGTTCTGATGACGCTTACATCGACGGAAGGCATCCCAGTGCCGTACATTTTTCTTCGCCGGAAGAGGACGCTCAGCGCCGCGATTTTACCGTCAACGGAATGTTTTATGATCCGGTCGCGGACAAGTTGATCGATCTTGTCGGCGGCTGCGCCGATATCGACGCGAAACTGGTGCGCGCCATTGGCGATCCGGCGCGGCGCTTCGCGGAAGACCGGCTGCGGATGCTGCGCGCCGTGCGGTTTGCCACGGTGCTCGATTACCAGATCGACAAAAAAACCTGGGACGCACTCGTGGCCGGTGCGTCGTCAATCAACCAAATCAGCGCCGAACGAATTCGCGACGAATTAGTGCGCATTTTTCTCTCTCCGAATCGGGTCCACGGCTGGGACCTGCTTGATTCCAGCGGCCTGATGGCTGCAATTCTGCCCGAGCTGGAAGCGATGAAAGGTGTGTTGCAGCCGGAACAGTTTCATCCCGAAGGCGACGTGTTCGTGCACACCCGGCTGATGTTGCAGTTGCTGCCGGAAAGCGTTTCTGTTCCGCTGGTTTTCGCCGTCTTGTTTCACGACGTGGCCAAACCTGTCACGGCGACGGTAGATAAAACCGGTCGCATCCGTTTTAACGAACACGACCGCATCGGAGCTGAGATGACGGAAGCGATCTTGCGGCGCTTGCGATTTTCCGGCGCTGAAATCGAGTCGACGGTCGAAATGGTGAGGCAGCATATGGTTTTCAAGGACGTCCCGAACATGCGAGTCGCAAAGCTTAAACGCTTCATGGCGCGACCGACCTTTGACGACGAGCTAGAATTGCACCGGGTCGATTGCGAAAGCAGCCACCGGATGCTAGACAACTACGAATTTCTCCTGCGCAGACGCGAAGAATTCGCGAACGAACCGATCATTCCGCCGCCCCTGGTGCGCGGTGATGATTTGATCGCGCTCGGTCTCAAGCCCGGCCCGAAGTTTGGCGAAATCCTCGAGGCGGTCGAGACACAACAGCTCGAGGGAACGCTGCGAACAAGGGACGAAGCGCTGGAATGGATTAAGCGGGAGTATTCGCCAGGGAACAATCACTGAAGAAACGCCGAACGCCCAACATCGAACGTCCAACATCCAATGAGAATTCTGATGATCAGTGCAGAAGGACCGCCTTTGCAGCGAGCCGGCGCGCTGGTGGATGTGATGGACGCGTTGCCAAGCGCGCTGCGTGCGCGTGGTCATGAAGTAAGCGTAACGTTGCCGTTCTATCGCGAGATTAAGGAGAATCGCGCGTTTAAGAAAAAGGACACCGGCATAACTGTCGATGTGCAGGTGGGCGATAAGACTTACGTTGCCCGGTACCTAGAGGGGCGAAGTCCCGGTAGCGTGCAATTGTTTCTGATTCGCTGCGACGAGTTTTTTGATCGCGATGGAATTTACGGCGAACGCGGTAAGCCGTACGAGGATAATGCCGCGCGATTTATTTTCTTCTGCAAAGCGGCGCTCGAATTAGCCCGGCGATTGACGCCGCAATTGCAGATTTTGCATGTGCACGATTGGGCCGCGGCGTTGGTGCCGGTATTTGTGTATGCGGACCGGCTGCCATTCAAAACTGTGCTGACCATCCATCACGTGGCTGACCAAGGCAGTTTTTGGGGACTCGATTTCAGACTCACAAATTTAGCAGAGCGGTTCTTCACTCTGCATGGGGTTGAGTTTTTTGGGCGACTGAATTTTCTCAAAGGCGGAATCCTTTACGCCGACAGGGTCACGACCGTCAGCGAACATTACCGACGCGAAATACTGACACCATCCGGCGGCTGCGGCCTCGATGGAGTGCTGCGCGAAAATGCACATCGGCTTAGCGCTATTTTACATGGCGCAGATTACACGCGCTGGAATCCAGCGTCGGATCGCCTGATCCCTGCGCACTACGATGCGAGACGGCTTCGCGGAAAACAGGTTTGCCGTGAGGCGCTCCTAAAGGAAATGAAACTTGAGTCTGCACGACGGGGTCCAGTCTTTGGAATGGTCACTCGCGTCGTTCAGGAAAAAGGCTTCGAAATCCTTGTGCCGCTTCTCGATCGACTTCTTTGGGATGATGTCCGGTTGATCATTCTCGGAGAAGGCGATCCCGCGTATGAGACTTCGCTCGCCGTCGCAGCCAGAAAATTTCCAACCAGGTTTGCATATCAAAAAAATTATGACGAAAAACTGGCACACCTCATCCAGGCGGGAATGGACGTCAGCCTAATCCCATCCCGTTTCGAACCAGCGGGCCTAAGCGCCATGTACAATCTGAAGTATGGCGCTCTCCCAGTGGCGCGTGTGACCGGCGGAATCCAGGAGATCATCAAGGATTACGATCCGACAACCGACAGCGGTTACGGTTTTCTCTGTTATGATTATTCGAGCGAGGCGTTCTGGGACGCGATCAAGCGCGCGCGACAAATCTACTGCGACCGGCGGCTTTGGACCAAGTTGATGAAACGCGCGATGGCGCAAAATTTTTCGTGGGACGTGTCCGCGCAACGCTACGAAGCTCTATATCGAGAACTCGTTAGCGTGACTGACGAAGCAGCAGCGTAGGTTGTAATCCGTATTCGTCCGCTTCATCGGGGTTTCCATTTGCCAAGCCCCTCCATCTGTGGAATTTTGGGCGGCTTTTTCTCCCCAACTCTTATGGCTTACGCAATTATCAGGACTGGAGGCAGGCAGTTTCGTGTCGCGGAAGGCGATACGATCGATGTCGATCTTCTACAGGTCGATCCGGGCAAGACTGCGACGTTCGGCGATGTCCTGATGTTTGCCGACGGAAAAGACGTGACGCACGGCAACCCGCTCATTTCAGGAGCAAAGGTGACGGCTGAAGTGCTCGACCAACGCAAGGACAAGAAGATCATCGCTTTCAAGTACAAGCGCCGTAAAGGCTATCACCGCACGGTCGGCCATCGCCGTAAATTGACGCGTGTGAAAATTAAAAGCATTAGTCTGGCAGCGAAAAAAAGCGCATCCAAGAAAACCGAGGAGTAAAACGGATACGTCTATCAACTCTCAACCATCTACTCTCTTCAATGGCTCACAAAAAAGGACAAGGCAGCGTTAAGAATGGCCGCGACAGTGTCAGCAAACGGCTGGGTGTGAAAAAATTCGGCAATGAAATGGTTGTGGCCGGCAATATCATTGTGCGCCAGCGCGGGACAAAGTTTTGGCCCGGGAAAAACGTCGGGCTGGGCCGCGACTACACAATTTTTGCGCTGCTTGACGGTACCGTGCGGTTTGATCGCGGCGGGCGGCGGGTGAATGTCGATCCGCTCGCAACCCGCAACTAGCGCTGGAATTCTGCTTCCCCGGCTGGGCCGGCGTGCAGTATAAGCGGGCTTCGCAGATGAAATACCAGACGTTTATTCTTTTTGGCGCACCGGGCAGCGGTAAAGGCACACAGGGCAAAACGCTCGGCACGATCCCGCGGCTTTATCATTGTGCTTGTGGCGACGTATTCCGTTCCATCGACACACGCACAAAGGTGGGCAAAGCGTTCCTTGAATACTCCAGCAAAGGCCAGCTCGTCCCAGATGATATTACAGTGGAACTTTGGCATGAGGCAATCGATGCGGCCGTGGAAGCACACAAGTTCAAGCCGGACATTGACACCCTGGTGCTGGACGGGATTCCGCGAAACCTTGGCCAAGCCAAGATCATGGAAGAAATGATCGACGTAAAGAAGGTGTTTCATCTCGCCTGCCCGGATCGCGAGACGCTGTTTTACCGGCTCAAAAAGCGCGCATTGAAAGAGAACCGCCTCGACGATGCAAACGAGGAGGTGATTCAGCGGCGTCTCGACACATACGAGACGGAATCGAAGCCGGTGCTTTCATATTATCCGCAAGAGCTGGTTACCGTGGTTGACGCAACTCAGCCGCCCGCCAAAGTTCTGCTCGAGATCCTACAGAGCGTGAAC
>WNFR01006232.1_pt1 | contig 12207 bp, 11 predicted proteins | sample 5400221 | NCBI WGS metagenome assembly WNFR01 (sample SAMN13153357, study PRJNA577476) | soil metagenome | isolation source: 40 cm soil under Madrone tree | place: USA:California | collected 2016-06-14 | reverse complement strand
GATTTCGGCGCCATCCCGGTGGCCGAGCGGGTGGTGCGCTACCGCAACCGCATCTCGGGCGGCGGCGTGACGGCGGGCATAGATTTTGGCCTCACGCTCGCGGCCGAGCTGGCGGGCGAGGAAGCGGCGAAATCGATCCAGCTTGTCCTGGAGTACGATCCCCAACCGCCGTTCGATTGCGGCACACCGGAGAAGGCCGGCTCCGAACGCGTGAAGCGCATACGCGAGCGCCTGGCCGGGCTGCTCGAAGGTCGCCGCAAGGCCAACGACGCAGCGGCGGCCCGCCTTCGATAGCCTCCGCCGGAAACGTTTGATCCTAGAGCGCCGTTGGCTGGCCGGACTGTTGTAGCTATCATCCGGTGGGGGGATACGCTGCATGCCGACTGTCCTGAAGTTCCTTCGTTATACGCTTTGTGTGATTGCGTATTGTCTCGCGCTGACGTCGATCGACGCCCCGGCGCAGGAGATGCCGGCGGCGAAGATTACCGGCGACGACATTCGGCGAGCGCTGATCTGGACCGGCCATTTCAGCGTGATGATCCAGGACGATCCCGTCGTCGTTTTCCGCAGGGCGTTCCAGAGCTGGCAAACGTCTAAGGGCTATACGGCCACCGAGACGATGCCCGACGAGCAGATATCCGAACTGCTTTCAGAAGGCGCGAAACAACGCGACGCCTTCGGTTGGGCCACGATGGACGACAAGGCCATCGGCTTCTCGATCGGCGTGCCGACCAAGCTGGTGAAGTTCGTTTCGACGCGAAACGACAACGGGACGCTGGTGTATGATTTCGAGGGCAGCATCAGCTATTCGGTGGCGGTGCGCTACGGCGACCTGAATTGCAGCAACATGAACTTCCAATACTCCCGCCTGCAACGCATAACGCGCGCCACATACAAGGCGCACGGGGCCGACTGGTATGCCATGGCGGGCCAGAGCAACGGCGGCCGGGGCTACGTTCGGGCGGTATGCCGGACCTCCGGCATCGTGCTCGGCTCCATCGGTATCGCCGAGAGTCAGGCCGCCACGCAGGAGCTGCTTTTCTCGGCGATGGCAGACAGCCTATCGATCGGCCGCAGCTTCAACCCGACGGGCGTGCCGCGTCCCAAGGTCGAGCAGCCGACGCCGACCGCGAGCGACTTCTTTGTTGCGACGGCGACGCGCCCTGAAGCCGGAGCCAAGCCGTCCACCAATGTCGAGACGACGGGCAAGACCGACGCGATCAAGCGCGAGACGCGGAACGGCGCGGAACTCAGCGTCGAGCAGGTGTTCGAGAAGGTGTCGCCGGCTGTCTATGTGGTGAAAGCCAGCGGGGGCAGCATGGGGTCCGCGGTCGCGATCAGCGCCAACGAGCTGCTCACCAACTGTCATATCGTGAAGGACAGTACGCGCGTCACTCTCGCGCATGACAAGAAGGAGCAACCGGCCAACGTCATCTCCGTCAACGCGAAGGCTGATCGTTGCGTGCTCTGGACCGCCAAGCTCGACAAATGGGTGACGGTGCGGCCCTACGATGACATCAAGATCGGCGAGCGCGCGCTCACCATCGGCACGCCGCAGGGGTTGGAACTGACGGTCGCGGAGGGCATCGTTTCAGCCAAGCGCACCCACGAGAACCAGCACTTGATCCAGACCACGGCGTCGATCTCGCAGGGCTCATCGGGCGGCGGCCTGTTCGACGCCCAGGGCCATCTGCTCGGCATCACGACCTTTTACCTGAAGGTCGGCCAGAACCTGAACTTCGCCATCGCCGCCGAGGAATTCGCGAAGTGACGCCCCATCAAGCAGCGCCCGCGGTGGCGCTCTCGATGGTGATCGCCTTGCCGGCGGCCATGTCGAATTTCAGCCGCTGCACATAGTCGAGGTCGCGGCCGGTGACGCGCACGAACCGGCTGCCCTCGGGATAATCGATGCCGTGGATGGCGCGGACATCGTAGACGCCGGCCTGACCCGGGTTCAGGCGGTAGGATTTCACCTGCTCGAGCTTGGCCTCGCCCGCACCCTCGCCGCCATCGAGGCGGCGGAACTCGATCATGTCGGTGTACTTGACCGCTTGGCCGTAGACCGCCCAGGAAGCGCCGTGATCATGGGGCGGGCTCTTGTGCGCCTTGGCGTTGCAGTGCGCCAACACGACGAAGCCAAGGTCCTTGTCCTCGTAGAGCTTGCGCGCGCCGAGCGGCGCGGCGGGCCCGACCGCCTCGTCGACGAACCTCTCGTTGGTGAGCAGCTTCTCCAGAAGCACGCGCACCTTCTCGCGACCCTCCGGACCGCTATGAGCCTTGAGCGCGGCCCGGGCGTCCTTGACGAAAGCATCGAGCGTATAGGTCATGGCAAAGAAGCTCCTTGGATGAGCGAGGCGGAAATAATCCGCCCACCCTCGGTGAGTGTCAACGCCCGCCCAGGATGCGGCGGGCGATGACCATTCTGTGAACCTCGGACGGGCCCTCATAGACCCGCATGGTGCGAACCTTCTGGCCCATCATCGACAGCGGCAGCTCCTGCGTAACGCCCATGGCTCCGAAGGCTTGCTGGGCGTGGTCGATGATCTCGGTCGCCATCTCGGTGGCATAGACCTTGATCATCGAGGCCTCCATGCGCACGTCGCGACCCTCGTCCTGCTTGACGGCGGCGTCCATCACCATGAGGCGGCAGGCATGCAGCTTGATGGCGGCGTCGGCCACCCACCACTGGATCGCCTGACGGTCGGCAAGCTTCTGGCCGAAGGTAACGCGCTGGTTGGCATGCTCGACCAGCATGTCGAGCGCGCGCTGCGCCATGCCGACGCACCACGAGCCCATCTGCAGGCGGCGCACGGTGAGGCGCAGCTGCATGGGCGCGAAGCCGGCACCGATGCGCCCCAGCACCTGCGTCTCGGGCACGCGGCAATCCTCGAACACGACCTCGTAGGTGCGCTGGCCGGCCAGCATGGGAATGGCGCGGGCGATCACTAGCCCTTTGGTGCCTTTGTCGATCAGGAACGCGGTGATGCCGCCGCGGGATCCCAGGGCTGAATCGGTCACCGCCATGGCAATGGTGAAGTCGGCCTTGGCGATGCGGCTGATCCAGATCTTTCGGCCATTGATCACCCAGTCGCTGCCGTCCTTCACCGCCTTGGTCTTCATGCCGGCGGGATCGCCGCCCGCGCCCGGCTCGGAGATGGCGATGGCCGAGACGGTCTCGCCAGCCGCATAAGGCTCGAGATATTTCTTGCGCTGCTCGGGGTTGGCCGTGGCGAGCAGCATGTGCAGGTTTGGCGAATCCGGCGGGAAAGTGAAGGGAACGCAGGTGTAGCCCAGCTCCTCGTTGACGCCGACCAGGGCGACGGCCGGAAGGTTGGCGCCGCCCACTTCCTCCGGCACGTCGAGCGCCCACAGGCCGAGATCCTTGCACTGCTTGAAGAGCTTGGCGTTCTCCTCGTCGGAGAGCGATGCCGGCTGGCCCGAGGCAAAGCGGTCGAGAACGTTCTTCTCGAGCGGCATCAGCTCGTTGCGCACGAACTTCTTCACCAGGTCGCGCAGCATCCGGTGCTCTTCGTTGACTTCGGTCATTTCACTCTCCTTCAGATATGCCGTCCGCCCGTCAGGGCCGGCCGATGCCCTTGTTGACGAATTCCAGCGTGTAGGCGCGGCTGACGTCCAGTCCCTTGGGCAGGACATCGACCGCGACCATCGAGTCGTAGAAATCCTTCCAGCGCGCGTCGGTCATGGCGCCGATACCGCCCTGCAGCGCATCGCCCGACATCACGATGCCGCGCGCGGTCATCACCTTGACCGCGTAGGCGATCTTGTCGCTGCTGATGTCGGGATTATGTTTCTCGATCAGCGCATTGGCGGCGTCGGTCGCCGGACCGCCCTTGAGGTACTGCGCCCAGCCCTCGAGCGTGGCGTCGACGAAGCGCTGCACCAAATCCTTTTTCTCGGACGCCATCTTGCGTGAGACGGCGATGCCAGCCTGGTAGGCACTGAAGCCCGCATCGGCGATCAGCAGCACCTCGGGCGGTGCACCCAGCGCCTGTTCGATGGCGTAGGGCTCCGACGACAGGATCCCCTGCTGCACGGCGTTCTTGTCTGCCAGGAAAGGCGCCATGCTGAAATTGTAGGGCCGCAGCTGCTGGTCGCTCAGCCCGTATTTGGCGCGCAGATAGGGCCAATAAGTGATGCGGCCGCCCGAGCCGATCAGCACGGCGCGCCCCTTCAACTTTTCGAATCCGTCGAGCCCCGATCCCGGATGGCCGATCAGGACCTGCGGGTCCTTCTGGAAAATCGCGGCAATGCAGAAAAACGGCGCACCCACGCGAACAAAGTCGAAGGCCGCGAAACTGTTCGACATGATCATATCGAGGTGGCCGGCGAGCAGGAGCTGGCCAATGTTGAGGTTGGGCCCGCCCTGCCGCAGGTCGCAGTCGATACCGTGCCGGGCGTAGATGCCGGCGGCTACCGCCTGGTAAAAGCCGCCATGCTCGGGCTGGGCGCGCCAGTCCGTGTTGAAGATCACCTTGTCCAGAGACTGCGCACGCGGCCGTCGCGCGAGCGGCAGCAACAACGGAGCGGCCGCGCCGAACGCCAGCGCGGCGCGCCGATTCATCCAATTGGGATTGAGGCGATAGGCGCCGGTCATGGCGTCAGCCCGTTGCTCAGGAATTTCAGACCGATGATTGTATTCACGCCATCCCGCCGATGAGGGCGGCTATACTAGCCTCCAACGCCGCCAGCAAAAGAGTTTAGACATGATTTCGAATTCCCTTCCCGTCGATGCCGCTCTGCGGCTGCGGGCCAGCCGCGTCATTCCCGGCGGCATGTACGGCCATCTCAACGTGGCCCGCTTGCCACCCGGCTATCCCCAGTTCTTCGCCCGCGCCGAGGGCGCCACGCTGTGGGACGTCGACGGCAAGGCCTATGTCGATTTCATGTGCGCCTATGGACCGATGGTGCTGGGCTACGGCAACAAGGAAGTCGAGGCCGCGGCCGACGCCCAGCGTGCGCTGGGCGACGTGCTGACCGGCCCGTCCGAGCGGCTGGTCGAGCTGGCCGAGAAACTGGTCGGCATCGTGGCCCATGCCGACTGGGCGCTGTTCCAGCGCAACGGCACCGACGCCACCACGCTCTGCGTCGTGATCGCCCGCGCAGCGACGGCTAAGCGCAAGATACTGGTCGCGCGCGGCGCCTATCACGGCTCGGCACCATGGTGCACGCCGCATCCCAACGGCACCACCGCCGAGGACCGCGTCCACCTCGTGCACTACGATTACAACGACATCGAAAGCCTGCGCGCCGCCGCAGCCTCGGTCGGAGGCGACCTCGCGGGCGTGATCGCCTCGGCCTTCAAGCACGACTACGGCAAGGACCAGCAGCTCGCCGATCCGACCTTCGCCCGGGCGGTGCGCAAACTCTGCGACGACACCGGTGCGGCGCTGATCCTCGACGATGTGCGCAGCGGCTTTCGGCTTGATCTCGGCGGGAGCTGGGAGACGGTGGGCGTGCGGCCCGACCTCTCGGCCTTCAGCAAGGCGATCGCCAACGGCTATACGCTGGCCGCCGTCACCGGCAGCGACAAGTTCCGCGAGGCCGCGTCGAGCGTCTACATGACCGGCTCGTTCTGGTGCGGGGCGGCGTCGATGGCAGCGTCGCTCAAGACGCTGGAGATTTTCCAGCGCGACGATTCGATCGCCCATATGGCGCGGCTCGGCCAACGCCTGCGTGACGGCCTGGCCGCCCAAGCCAAGGCACATGGTCAGATGCTGCACCAGACCGGACCGGCGCAGATGCCGCAAATTCTGTTCGAGAACGACAAGGATGTGGAGCGCGGCCGGCTGTTCACGCTCGAGGCGCTGCGCGGCGGCGCCTATCTCCATCCGCAGCACAATATGTTTTTGTCGACGGCCCATACCGAGGCCGACATCGACAAGGCGCTGCAGGCGACCGATGGCGCTATGGCGGCGGTTAAAAAGAGTTTTGGGAGGTATTAAAGAACCATGTCGTCCTGATGCGCAGCCGAAGGACCTCGCCGAGCGACCAGACACTGACTGTCAACATCGAGCGCGAGGCAGGCTGGAGATCCTTCGCTACGCTCAGGATGACATCGTGCGTTTCGGACAAAAAGAAGGGCGGGCATCGGACTTAAACCGATACCCGCCCCCATTCTTCCGGTGAAAGCTTTAGACGGCTTCCTTCAGATCCTTGGCCACGCGGAAGGCGACTTTCTTCGACGCCTTGATCTTGATGGCTTCGCCGGTCGCCGGGTTGCGGCCCATGCGCGCCGGACGATTGCGCACCTGAAGGATGCCGAGGCCCGTGATGCGGACTTTGTTGCCCTTCTTGAGATGCTTCACGACCAGGCCGATGAATTCATCGAGAGCGCCGGTTGCGTCCTTCTTGGTCATACCCGTCTTCTCGGCCAGCTCGGCCGCGACTTTCGAGAGCGGGATGGTGGGAACGGTAGTGGTTTTCGCGGTAGCCATGTGAGGGGGTCCTTACGTTTTTTCGTTGCACCAACGTCTTCCTGACGCCCCAGGGCAGCGTTGGCGAGGCTAGGTTATCCTCGAATCCGCGCCCCGCAAGTCCGTAACACGCAAAAAATGTCGATTTCTGTGGCTTTTTGGGCCATTTGAACGGGTCTCTCACTGTTTTGCACAGGCCCGATGTCCGATTTGATCCCAACGCTGCGTACCGCCGTGAACACCTGGCAGTGCGATGAGAACGCCCATTTGAACGTCCAGTTCTACTCTTCCTTCGCCCACGACGCCTCGGCGCACCTGCTCAACGCGCTGGGATTCGGACCGCGCGCGCAGGCCGCCGCCGGCGCCAAAGTGAGCGTGGCCGAGGACCATATCCGCTACCATCGCGAGTTCCGCGTCGTCGACGCCGTCGAGGTCCGCTCGGCGCCGCTCGAGATCGGAGAGCGCGATTTTCTCGCCTATCACGAGGTGAGCAATCCCGCCGACGGAACAGTCGCGGCCACGGTGCGGCGGCGCATCCTCAGCGACCGGCCCTGGCCGGAGGCGTTTCGCGCCCGCGCCGAAGCCGCCCGCGCGGTGCTGCCCGACATCGCAAAACCGCGCAGCGTCGGCACAGCTTTGCCCTTGCTCACTTTGCGGGAGGCGCCCGCCACCGGCCTGATCGAGGTCGGGCGCAGCACGGTGACGCCGGAGGAGTGCGACGACAAAGGCGAGTTCCTGCCGCGCCATTGCTTCGGCCGCTATTCCGACGGCGCGCCGTTTCTGTGGAACCATCTCGGCTTCGACCGCGCCGCCATGCAGGAGCGCCAGGAGGGCTCCGTCGTGGTCGAGATGCGCAACGAGCATCATGGCGCCCTGCGCGCCGGCGATCTCGTCCTCGTGCTCAGTGGCCTCGCCTCCTTCACCGACAAGATACTGACCTTCTCGCATTTCCTGTTCGAGGCGGAGACCGGCACGCTGGTTGCTTGCGCCGAAGCGGTCGGCATGAAGTTTGACCAGAAAATCCGCAAGATCATGCTTTTCACCGACGAGGATCGTGCGAGACTCGAGCAGCGCAAGCTGAATTTCGCCAGGAGACCGTCATGAAGTTCGAAGACAAGCGTTTGGCAGAGATCGTGGCCGAGGTGAAAATCCTGACCGACGCATTGCGCAAGGAATCCAATGCGCGCCTTGCCTTCGATGACGACCCGGCCGCCTTCGCCAGCGTGATGGCGCACCAAGAGAAAAAGAAATGAGCGACGACATCGCGCTGAAGGACCTCAGCGAAATCGCCGACGCGATCGCGGCGCGCACCCTCACCTCGGTGCAGGCGACGGAAGACTGCCTTGCCCGCATCGAGAGCTGGCAGCCGCGCACCAACGCCTTCCTGCGGCTCGACAGGGACAAGGCGCTTGCCCGCGCCGCCGCCATGGACGCCGAGATCGCGTCGGGCAAGCGGCGCAGCGCCCTGCACGGCGTGCCGATGGCGCACAAGGACATGTATTACCGCAAGGGAGAGATCTCGACTGGCGGCAGCGCCATCCGCAAGGATTGGCGCGCGCCGGTCACGGCCACGGTGCTGGAGAGGCTCGACGAGGCCGGCGTGGTCGAACTGGGCTTCCTCAACATGGCCGAGTTCGCGGCAGGCCCGACCGGCCACAATGTCCATTACGGCCATTGCCGCAATCCGTGGAACGACGCCTATGTCACCGGCGGCAGTTCCAGCGGTTCCGGGGCCTCGGTGGCGGCACGCATGGTCTATGGCGCGCTGGGCTCCGACACCGGCGGTTCGATCCGGCTGCCGGCCTCGGCCTGCGGCGTGGTCGGCATGAAGGCGACTTACGGTCGCGTGAGCCGCGCCGGCGCCGTCGCCCGCTCTTGGAGCCTCGACCATGTGGGGCCGCTCACCCGCACCGTGCGCGACAATGCCCGCGTGCTGCGCGTCGTCGCCGGCGCCGATCCGCGCGATTCGACCGCCAGCGAAAAGCCCGTGCCGGACTATGAGGCGCTGCTCGAAGGCGGCGTCAACGGTCTGCGGATCGGCGTGGCGCTGCACGGATCACCGGTGCCGATCGAGCCGCAGATCGGCGCTGCGGTCGAGGCCGCCGCCACGGCGCTGGGCAAGCTCGGCGCCACCATCAGCAAAACCACTTTGCCTGATTTCACCGCGCTCTACCGCGCGGCCGAGGTGCTGGTGAAATGCGAGGCGGCCGCCATGCACCGGCCATGGATCGAAAGCCAGCCCAACAGCTACGCCAACCAGGTGCGCACGCGCATGGAGGCAGGCTTTTTCATTCCCGCGACCGAATATATCGACGCGTTGCGGTTGCGCGCCCATTTCGCCGCAGAATTCATGGCGACTGCCCTGGACGGCGTCGATGCGGTGCTGCTGCCCGCCATCCCCTTCGCGCTGCCGACCATCGCCGAAACCGACGTCGAGGCCGCGGGCGGCCCGGCAACGCTGGCCATGGTGAGCCGCTTCACCGGACTCACCCGGCCGTTCAACACGCTGGGCATCCCGGCCCTCTCGGTGCCTGGTGGCTTTGACGCCAACGGCCTGCCGATCGGCCTGCAGCTGGTCGGCAGGCCGTTCGAGGAGGCGCTGATGTATCGGATCGGTCACGCTTTTCAGGGCGCGACCGATCATCATCGGAAGGTGCCGGCTTGAATTTCGGTCGCAGGGATTTCGTTAAAAGGAGGCTGTCATCCTGAGCGCAGCGAAGGATCCTTCGCTTACGCTCAGGACGACAGTTGGGATGTCGCGGGCGGCCGTGCGCCGCGTTTGCTAGACCGTCCGCCGGACGTCGAGGTTCACCGTCACGCTCTTGCGCTGGGTGAAGCTGTCGAGCATGCCTTCTAGGGAAAATTCGCGGCCGATGCCGCTCTGCTTGTAGCCGCCATAGGACATGCCGGGCGCCTGGCCGCCGCCCTGGTTGACCTGCACCCAGCCCGATTCGATGGCATGCGCAGTGCGTAGCGCCGTGCCGATGTCGTGGGTCCAGACGTAGGCGGCGAGGCCGTAGTGGCTGTCATTGGCCATGCGGATGACCTCGGCCTCGTCGCTCCAGCGAATCGCCACCAGCACCGGTCCGAAGATCTCCTCGCGGGCCAGGCGCCAGTCGTTCGAGCGGTCGGCGAACACCGTCGGCACGGCAAAGTAGCCCTCGCTCAGCGGGCCGGTCTTGGGCGGCAGGCCGCCGAACACCAGCCTGGCGTCGGCGCGGTTGAGGCCGTCCTCGACATACTTGCAGACCTTGGTGAACTGCTTGTTGTTGATGATGGTGCCGATATCGCTCGCCTCGTCGAGCGGATCGCCGATCTTCAGCGCCGAGGTCTTCTTCTCGAGCTTCGCCAGGAAGGAGTCGAAGATGGCCTCGTGCAGGAACAAGCGCGAGCCCGCGGTGCAGGATTGGCTCTGCCGGGTGAAACGCATGGCGGCGATGATGCCGTCGACCGCCCAATCCTCGTCAGCGTCGGGATAGACGATCGACGGGCTCTTGCCACCGAGCTCCAGCGATACCGGCACGATGCGCTCGGCCGCCGCCCGCATCACGATCTTGCCGACCTCGGTCGAGCCGGTGAAAGAGAGCTTGGCGATCTTCGGGTGGTTGGCGAGCGGGCCACCGCACTCCTCGCCGTAGCCCGTGAGCACGTTGAGCACGCCGGGCGGCACGAATTCCTGGCAGATGTCAGCCATCATCAGCACCGCAAGCGGGGCGTCCTCCGCCGCCTTCATCACCAGCACGTTGCCGGCACAGAGCGCCGGCGCGATCTTGAGGGCGCCCAACATGACCGGCGCGTTCCAAGGAATGATGGCGCCGACGATCCCCAGCGGCTCGCGCCGCGTGTAGGAAAGCACGTGCTCGCCAAGCGGGACGGTCTCGCCCTTGAGCTCGGAAGCGAGGCCGCCGAAATAGCGGAAGATGTCCGCCGCGAGTTTGGCCTCGCCGCGCGCCTGGGTGCGCAGCGCATTGCCGGTCTCGAGTGCGATGGTGCGCGCCATCTCCTCGACGCGCGCCTCCATCGCCTCGGCAACCTTGAGCAGCGCCCGGCCGCGCTCGCGTGGCGGAACCTTCTTCCAAGCCGGGAAGGCCTTGGCCGCGGCCGCGACGGCAGCTTCGACATCGGCCGCCGCGGCGCGCGGCACTTCGGCCACGGTCGTGCGCTTGGCCGGATTTTCGATGGCGATCCGCGCACCCGACGCACTGCCGACCCATTTGCCGTCGATCAACATGCCTTTGGGCTGATAGGTGCCGGCCGGAGCGGATGAGGTGTGGGGATTGGTTTGCGCGGCAGTAGGCATACGGAATCATCCTCGGGTTTTTTGAAGGCCCGGAGTTTGGTCCTGTCTCGCCGAGGCGACAAGCGCCAGATAGCGGTGCGTTTCGTCCCTATTTCTTCGCGCGGCTGTCGGCGCGGCAGCGGCATTTGTCGATCTGATGCAGCTCGATCATGTTTCCGCAGGGATCGTTCATGAAAAGTTGCTCGGTGCCCGGGCCGGTGGCGCCCTTGAGCGACCAATAGGGGATCTTCATGCGCTCGAGCTCTTGGCGCGCCTCGACGATGTCGGCCACCGCCAGCGCAACGTGCGGTGCGGTCGGATCCTGACCGGGGCCCTGGGCGAAGGGCGACGGCAGATCGCCGCCGATCAGATGGATCTGGCCCACCTCGCCGACATTGATCCACATGCCGGGGATACCCGGAAGGTGCGGCCGGCCCGTGTCGGGCCCCATGCCGAGGACGTCGCCGTAGAAGTTCTGCACGTTTTTCAGCTTCTGGTCGTCGCCATCGACGCGCACCGCGTGATGATGAATCTCGAGAACCTTGATCGCCATCGCTTGTTCCTCCCGGAAGCAAAAGAACGCCAATTCGGCGTATGATTAGCCGGATTATCCTACTCGACAAATGCAAGGTCAATTGACCGAAATATTAGGTCACTTGACCGGAACGGTGCACTCAAGCCATCGTGCTCGCCATAGGGAAGAAACGAGCCAATGACCAAGTTCAAATGGACGCCGTCCGAGACGCTGCCCAGGAAGCCGGTATCCTTCGCGGGCGTCAGCTACGAAGAGATGCTGTGCCGTACGCGTGCCCTGTTGCCGAAAATCGCCGAGCGGGCCGCGGCCTGCGAAGAGCTGCGCCGGCTGCCGGACGAAACCGAACGCGACCTGCATGCGGCCGGGATCTTCCGCATGGCGCAACCGGCGCGCGTCGGCGGCGCCGATCTCGATGTCGGAATCTTCGTCGACGTCTGCGCCGAAATCGCCCAGGTCTGCCCCTCAACCTCTTGGAATGTCGGCAACCTCGCCAGCCATCACTGGATGCTGGGATACTATCCGCCCGAGGCGCAGGACGAGATTTGGAGCCGCTCGCCCGACGTGCTGATCGCCACGTCGCTCGCCTTCCCCGCCGGACGCGGCCGCAAGGTCGATGGCGGCTACGAGGTCTCCGGCCGCTGGCCACTTTCCTCCGGCGTCGACAATTCCGACTGGAACATGCTGGCCTTCATGCTGCGCGAGCGCGACGACGGTCCGCCGGTCGATCAGCGCTTCGCCCTGTTGCATCGCTCGCAATACGAGATCATCGACACCTGGCATGCCGTCGGCCTTGCCGGCACCGGCTCCAAGGACGTTGCCGTCAAGGGCCTGTTCGTGCCGGAGTATCGCACGGTCACCGCGTGGGCGATGAACGGCAAGCCGCATTCGGGCTCGGCCGTGAACCCCTCTCCGCTTTTCCGGCTGCCGTTGCTGGCGCTCGGACCCTATGTGCTGTCAGG